>Ga0208667_1000580_pt1 | contig 15271 bp, 15 predicted proteins | sample 11BtaG_FD_184085 | JGI IMG/M metagenome (GOLD analysis project Ga0208667, IMG submission 184085) | Marine viral communities from the Subarctic Pacific Ocean - 11B_ETSP_OMZ_AT15265_CsCl metaG (SPAdes) (version 2) | ecosystem: Environmental > Aquatic > Marine > Oceanic | place: Pacific Ocean... | reverse complement strand
TTGTAGACGATGGTGCTGGTGGCACTGAGCTATTTAGAGACTTCGACGGAGAAACATTTAGAGTAAAAGAATAATGGCATACGACAGCACACATACAGGACAAACAATAGATGATGCGGTAACTAAAGCCACTGATATGCCAGGCTTTAAGACTGAGGTAGCTAACTACGCTAGCCTTCCAGGTAGCCCGTCTACTGGCGATGTTTATCTAGTTACCACAGCAACTACTGGTTACGATGCTGGTTTTTACCGTTACAGTGGTTCGGCTTGGGTTTACATGGGTAACCCCAGACAAGATGCCGATGACATTGATGACACTTCAACAACTCACAAGTTTGTTACAGAAGGTGATTTAACTACTCTATCAAACACTAGTGGTACTAATACTGGCGACCAAGACTTGTCATCCTACCAGCTACAGCCCAGTGAGGGAGCGTTTGTAAATGGTGATAAGACGAAGTTGGACGGTATTTCTACTGGAGCTAATGTAACCAATACAAGTACAGTTACCGCTGCTGGAGCGTTGATGGACAGCGAAGTAACTAACTTGGCTCAGGTCAAAGCATTTGACTCATCTGATTACGCAACGTCTGCTCAAGGAACCAAAGCTGATTCGGCCTTGCAGGATTTGTCAGATGATACCACACCGCAACTGGGTGGCAATCTTGATGTAAATGGGAATGATATAGTTTCTACAAGTAATGCCGACATAGACTTAGCTGCTAACGGCACAGGGTCGGTTGTTGTTCGCGGTAATGACACGTCTGGAAAACTTGTCCTTAACTGCGAGAACAACTCTCATGGTGTAACAATCAAAGGGCCACCGCACAGTGCAGCAGCTACTTACACACTCACTTTGCCAAACGATGATGGTGCTGCTAATGGTTTGATGCAAAGCAACGGAAGCGGTGTTTTAAGTTTTACCAACGCTCCTATAGTTACCACCCTAGACATGGCTGGTGCTATTCAGGAAAAGGCGGTAAACACAACGAGCGTCACAGGATCAACTGCACTTGATCCAGCCAACGGAACGATTCAGAGGCTAACTTTTTCGGGAGCAGTTGGGTTTACAGATTCGCTAGTAGACGGCGAGTCTATTACTTTAATTATAGACGACGGATCTGGCAATCTTGCGACTTGGCCTACAATGGAATGGGTTGGAGGATCTGCTCCAACATTAGATACAACTAACGAACATATTATAGTTGTTTGGAAAGTGAACAGCACATTGTACGGAATGGCATCGGGGGTAGCATCATGAATATACTAAAACTTAAAAACGAAGTACCTAAACCGTATTCAGAGTCTCGCCTAAAGCGGGACAACCCAAATGTTAGTTTTCCTAACCCTTTGAACGATGCTGTGCTAGCTAGCTACAATTGCTACACGTACACCATAGACCCCAAGCCAGAATACAACGAGGTTTTGCAATACGTTCAGCAAAAGTTTGAACAGCGTGACACGGGCTGGGTACAGGCTTGGGATGTTATAGATTTTGAAGAAGAACCCGCAATAAATAGACTTAAAAATCAAATCACTTCTGATCGTTGGAACATGGAGCAAGCTGGTGTTGAATGGCTTGATGAAAATTTTGATTTGTGGCGTATAGGAACAGACGAGAACAGTCAGGTTAAAATGACCTCAGTGTTGTCTATGCTAACAGCAGATCCATCCTCCACTGGTTACGCTAGTTGGAAGATGGACAAGCGTGTCACCGTCACGTACCCAGACTTGGATGCTGAAGGAAACGAGATTGAAACAACTCAGGAGGTTTGGCAGAAACAGTTTCGGCACAACACGCTAGAGGACTGGAACGAAATGGTTTCTCTGGTTAGCACCCACATAAAGAATTGTTTTACGGCTGAGGAGAACGCACTAGCTAAAGCTGATGCTGGCGACCTCACTGTAACTTTCCAATCTGAGTACGAAAAGCTGTAATGCTACGCTGGAAATCCAGTCTGAAACCTGCTGCTGCTGCTGCTGACTATAGGTCTACAATTTTGGCAGATTCGCCCGTTGCGTATTACCGCCTTGGCGAGTCCAGTGGAACCACTGCATCAGATGAAACAGGGAGTTATGATGCGACGTACACAAACAGTCCAACGCTAGGAGAGGCTGGTGCAATATCTGGAGATAGTAACACATCCGTATTATTAGCTTCAAATGAATACGCAGAAATTGATTCAAATCTTAGCATAACGGCATACCCGTTTACCATTGAGGCTTGGGTAAAAACCACGGCAACAGCAGATTCGACGGTTGGAGCTTTTGTTGTAAATACATCCAATAAGAAAATGTTTGCTTTGCGAGTAAACGCGAGTGGGTATCCCTATACTTTTGCCAGAAACACTTCAGGCGTACTTGCAACAGGCACAACGGCTGTTAATGATGGAAACTGGCACCACATCGTATCAGTATTTGCTGCTAGTAATGATCGTATTATTTATGTTGACGGATATGATCAAGGCACTCACGGAGCAAGTGTTACACTTCCAGCAATAAATAGGTTTTCTATAGGCAGAATGGGCGACACATCTCCTGGGAGTTATTTTAATGGAACTGTCGATGAAGTAGCTGTTTATAATACAGCACTTTCAGCCTCAACCATAGCATCTCACTACGCTGCTGCTTCTGGCGATGACAATCCAGGAACAACCAATCTTGTAAATGATTGGTCTATGGATGAAACCAGTGGCACAAGGGCTGACAGCCACGGTAGTGCCGATCTGACGGATAACAATACGGTTACTAGTGCTACAGGAGTAATTTCAAATGCGGCTAGTTTTGATCCAGCAAACTCGGAATACCTGAGTAGCTCCACCCAGCCAGTAACGGGTACGGTTGCACGGGCGACTGAGTGTTGGTTTAAAACGTCATATTCTGGGACAGACTCCCAGTGCATCACTGACTACGGTTCGGGAAACACTGGTGAGCGTTGGCGAATTGAAATTGATGACGGTGGCTTGGTTGCACTAAGAGTTTTTGGAGCAACTAAAATTTGGGATAGCTCTTGGAACGACGGAAACTGGCATCATTTAGTTATGCAGGTAGCCGCTAGCAGCGAGTGTGACGATGTTGAAGTTTATGTTGACGGAACATTGGACACTTCTGCTTCTGGAGCTTCTGCTACGGTGTCTATTAACACAGGCACTGGGTCTCAACGCATTGGGATTAGATCAAATACGACCAAAGGCTTTAATGGGCAAATTGACGAGTTCCGAAACTGGAATAGAGTTTTGACATCCGCCGAAATTACATGGCTGTACAACGGCGGGAGCGGTAGATCTTATTCTGCTGTTTCAGGCGGCGGAGCCACCTCTTACAAAGACACCGTTCTAGCAGACAACCCGTTGTTTTACTACAGACTGGGCGAGGCTAGTGGTGATACCTCTGGAAACATGTACGATGAGGTTGCAACAGCTAATAATGGAACCTACTACAACACGCCTACACTAGGCCAAACAGGGGCTATTTCTGGGGACTCAAACACGGCTGTAAAATTTGAAGAAGCCAACTCCGAATACGCAGATACCGTTACACTGACATCAGAGACGTCTCTACTTCCTTGCACAATAGAGTGCTTTATTAAAACAGACGGGGCGAGCGATAATTACGCAGGCATTCTTTTTGCAAGGGGAACTGTAAATGCCTCTGGTTTAAACCTTTTAACCAGCGTAGGGAAGCTAGGTTACACTTGGAACGATGCTAGCAACACCTACACTTGGCCAAGCGCGCCAACTTTATCTGACGACACTTGGTACTACGTTGCATTGGTTGTTGAGGCATCTAAAGCCACAATTTATGTCATTGACGAAAGCGGAACACTGACAACTGCTGTAAATAGCGTGACACACGCTGCTTTGGATTTTAGCAACGACCCTTGGAGAATTGGAAGGGATCCTACTTCCAACAGATATTTCCAAGGGTGGCTGGACGAAGTCGCTATATACGACCAAGCCCTATCACAAAGCACAGTTGTGGCACACGCTGCGGCGGCTGGGTTTACGGCATGAAGCCTGCATAAAGTGAAAACACTCTTAGCAACCATAATGTTTACAACGACGACTCTTTTCGGAGCCGATCTAGTTTTGACGTGGCAGGACAACTCGGACAACGAGGATGGCTTTGAGATTTGGCGGCAGCAAAACGGTGGAGAGTGGCTCCTCATTGCAGCTACAAACGCTGATGACGCTACGTTTACTGATAACTTTATCCCCGTAGGAAAGACGCTCACATATCGGGTGAGAGCTTGGAATCAATTTGGCGAATCGGGCTGGACTAATATCGTTAGCATTAGGACATATCCTCCAGCAGCTCCTACTAATTTAAAAGGTGCAGCAGTTAAAAGCAAAGAAGTTAGCCTTAAAACGGAGCCTACACGCGAGGTAAAAATTAGAACGTACAGAGACAGTCTAGGAAGGATTGTTATATCAAGATCATGAGGAGCGTAACTAAGATAGGTGGCTCCAATGGAGATAGGTTCTTAGATCTTAGTGACTACGAACAAATTTTGGGTTCCATTTGTGAAGAGAACGACTGGGAGTACGAAGCCTTTAGGGACTACATATTTTTTGATAAAGAATGTTTTAATATAGAGAACAGGCAAAATCTTAAGAGTGATCTAGAATGCAGAAGGCTTTCGATCAGCAAGCTTAACGAATACGCCTCAAATTACGACAAGTGAAAGACATGGTAGAGAGATCAGTGATAGGTGTGCTAGGATCGGGAGCAGGTCTAGCACTAGCAGGAACAGACCAAGTGCTATCTGTAGTGGCATCGGCGTTCACTGTAATATTTATGGGTCTTTCTATTATAAAAGTAATAAAGGAGATTAGTAGAAAAAAATGACATCAGAGTTAGTGGCAATGCTTGGAGGTGGAGTCACGGGATTTGTAATGAAACTTATCTCAGCACAGATGAATATCCAAGCAAATGCTATTGATGCGATGATTAAGAAACAAGGAGTATCAGATGATTCCGCAGATAGAGCAGCAAAAAGAACAGGAGATGGAGGAGCGTGGATTAGACGTTTCATTGCAATCTGTATATTATTCTCAGTCGTATTTGCTCCCTTTGTCATGGCGTTCTTTGATATACCAGTAACCGTTGAGGCGAACAAATTGGGAGTATTTAAATTTTTAGGAATAGGAGTAGATAAATGGAAAAACTTAGAGGGGTTCGTATTGTTGCCAGAAGTAAGGCAAGGGATGCTGGCTCTACTAGGTTTCTATTTTGGAAGTTCACAAGTTAAATAGGAGATAAAAATATGAAATACCACCCATTACATCAAAGCAAGTCATCTTACCAAAAGATGCGCAAAGAGTCATCTGAAAAAAAATTAAGGGATTCGGATTCAGGTTTGAGGCGTCAGTTGAAAAACATAAAAGATCAATATACTCGAAGAAAAAAAACAATAGAGGGTATAAATATAGAACAAATGATGAAGTCTTCAGACCAATCTAAATTAAGAAAATTTTCAGAGTCAGAGGCAAAAAGAAGGACAAAGAAAGCATACGCTCAAGCTCGATCAAGGAGATAGATATGAAATACGGAAAACGCAAATCATGTGGTGGCTACGGTAAGGGTCGCAAAGGAAAGAAGTAGTTATGCCTAAGGACGCTTGCTACAAAAAAGTTAAAGCCCGTTATAAGGTATTTCCATCTGCGTACGCAAGTGGGGCTATAGCCAAGTGCCGTAAGGTAGGTGCTGCTAACTGGGGTAAGCGTAAGAAGAAGTAATGGCTGTACGGAGGACAAAGGAAGGTGCTGCTCTTAAGCGGTGGTTTAAGGAGAAGTGGGTAGATGTACGCACTGGAAAGCCTTGTGGTCGCCGTAAAGGAGAAAAGAGAGGCACACCCTACTGTCGCCCATCTAAGCGTGTTAGCAGCAAGACTCCTGTAACTAAAGGGGAAATGACTGCATCACAGAAGAGATCAAGGGTAGCCCAGAAGAAAAGACTGGGACAACCAGCAGGTAGACCTAGAAGAGTAAAGGCAGTAAGACGTGGCAAAAATAAATAAAAAAAACATGAAGTGCAACGTCCCTCGCAGACAAGTGTCTGGTGGAAAGAAGTTCGTTGTAAAAGCCTGTCAGGGCGGGGAGGAAAGGATAGTTCGTTTTGGCGATTCCAATATGACTATCAAAAAGAGTAACCCGGCTAGGAAGAAGTCCTATTGTGCTAGGTCAGGTGGAATAAAGGGTAAGAAAAACAAGTTGTCTGCGAACTACTGGAGTCGCCGGGCTTGGAATTGCTAATGGCTAGGTACGACAATTACGGTCAATCGGACGATCGCATCGCAGAGGAACTCGATGTGGGGTTTGTTGGGTTTAACAATAGACTACGTCCAGACCAACTATCCCCAGGATTTCTAACGGTTTCCGAGAATGGTCGGATGGATGTCAATGGTGAGTGGCAGGTAAGGAAGGCTATGGATTATTTGGCCGCTCCTTTCGCCGCAGCGGTGCTTTATTCCCACGATGCTGATACATCCAAGGTGAGGATATTGGATACGGCACTTCCACCTGTCAACTCTAGTTCCTCATCCGTGGACGCCAGCACAGGGGTACTTACCATCGTCTTTAACACTCCTCATGGATTGTCAGAAGCCGACTGGGATGGATTTGTCTTACATTTAAAAGGATGGGATGGAAATTCCTCCATCGACGGAAACTACAACATTGACTGGGTGGATACCAGTACAATTAGGGTGACCGTTAGCGGTCTCACCACTATCAACGTATATGGCACCGTACAGGGGCCGACACTGGATGACTTGGCTTCAAGCAGCATCCAATATTCCATCGAGTACAGTGACCCCAACAATGATAGCGAATCCTATCTACTGTGCATAGGCAGCACCGGAGCGGCGGCTGTTAAGGCATCTGATGGTTCTTCTACATCTATAACTTATCCACTAGGAGAAACTGCTTTCAATGCTACAGCCATCCAGGCATTTAACAAAGTGTACATATTTAGGGATGGAGCTGTTGCCATGGAGTGGGATGGAGACCTTACAGGATCCCCCACATTCACTTTGGTCAATAGTGGGGAATACGAACAGCCCACTCAGATAGTTTGTGCATCTGGAGAATTTGCCATCATAGAAAATCGAGGTGTTGTCCATCAGTCTGATGGCGTAGCCGTGGGAGATGTCATATCCGTAATAGGTTCCAAAACCCTAGATACCGACCAGACGTCTGGACTAAAAATAGATGCCTCATTTAATGTGGCAGAGGTTTTTACAGGAGGTTCCACCACATCAATATCCGCCGCATCAGCTACTGCTATATCTGGAGGTGAGTTTGATGGGCTGTATAAAGTGGTTATTACGGCTGCTGGTCACGGCTTGAGCGTAGGCTATCCCATAAACATTGCGGGATTCGGAGACACCAAGATAGATGGATCCCGATTTATTGCAGAAGTTAGTGCAGCAGATGTTACGTTTTACGTCCCGCAAAACCCAAGCACATCTTTGAGTGGAGACGAAACCATAGCACTTGCTCATGGATTTGATTTTTATATTGAGTCGGGGCAGACAGATGAACATGTCACCGATGGTGATAGCCTGTCCGCGACACCCGTATTTACTCGGGTGGTTTCTAGCGGATTGGGATATTCCCATATGCCAGCTCCCCCATTTGCCACCTATCACCAACGCAGATTGGTTATGCCATACAGGTATGATATTGATGGAACCAATGCGTCTCCGACTATCACCGATCGTGCCGTAAGGGACGAGGCCATCTTTTCTCAGATACTGGATGGGGATACCTACGATAGGATATATGGGCAGTTTCGATTTAATGCAGGAACATCAGATTTCCTAGTCGGCTTCCATTCTTTTTCGGAAGACAAACTGGTAGTATTTAATCGTCACAGCATACACTTAGTAAGCAATAGCTTGGTGTTGAAGGATTCTGTCAGTACGCTAATAACCAATGAGGTGGGATGCATTGCTCGGAGAAGCATCGTCCAGGTGGGAAACAATTTGATATTCTTGTCCGATAATGGAGTATATGGTGTAGACTTCCAAGACTTGTATAATCTTCGTGGACGCGACCTTCCAATATCGTCCACCATTGAAGCCACCATACAGGGAATCAACCAACAACATGCCGATAAGGCTGTGGGGGTCTATTTCAATAATAGATATTATCTAGCTGCTCCATTTGGATCCTCCACATCTAATAACAAAGTGGTGGTATACAATTTTGTAAACAAAAACTGGGAGTCTATAGATAGTGTTTCAAACGCTCAATGGGAATACAACCACCTCATCGTTGCAGGCAAGGGTTCCAATCGTGGAGTGTATGCGGTAAATACCAATGGAGGTGTTCATAAGCTAGATGCATCTACCGGGTCAGAGGATGAATATGTCCCAGCAGTGGGACAGCCCACAGTGAAGGCTACGGTAGAAGCCATCGCTCGTACTAGAATGTACACCCTATCTAGCATAGATAGAAAAAAGTGGAACAATTTCGAACTCCATATAGAATCAAGCCCGGAGCTTGGTAGCGATGCCATTGTAAATGGTATAGTTGAAAACATAGATGCCACCCTAAGCCTTGGAACCCTCCAATCTCTTAATGGAGGAACCACCTTGGCAGCAGGTGAGGATTATTCTTTGAGGAGCCGAATTGGAAATAGAAGAGCGTACGGATTACAGATGGAATTGGTCACCACTGCTGGCAGACCAAAACTTAGAGCAGTGAAGGTGGCTGGAGCTACAACATTTAGAAACTTAGAAGAGGCAACATAATGGGAACAATACTTGTAAACACAACTAGTGCATTTTCAGATGGAGATCAAATTACATCTGATTCGCTGAACAACCTAATCGACGACGCCATCCTTAATACGACAGCGGTAAGTGCTGGTACTGGACTGACGGTCAACGGCACCACAGGTGTCCTCAGCATGGATAGTAGCTTAACCGGAAAGGTGCTGACTGGTGGGTCATTAAACAATGCACCGATTGGTGCCTCCACCCCTAGCACTGGAGCGTTTACCACATTGTCATCATCTAGTGGCTACACAGGTAACGTAACAGGTAACGTAACAGGTGATGTTACTGGAAATCTCACAGGTAATGTTACTGGTAATATTTCTGGTAACGTAACAGGAGGAACTGGATCGTTTACCACTCTTACAGCATCTGGAGATGTTACGTTTGACACTACTACCCTTAAGGTAGACTCAACTAACAATCGCGTAGGCATTGGCACTACGTCGCCTGCACATAAGCTTTCAGTTTCTGAAGCATCAACAGATTTCGCAGCTTTAATAACGAATAGCACTTCCAGCGGTAACGGATTAAAAATCAATGCTGGTGATAATTCTGGCGACCGAGTTATTGAACTAAATGATAAAGATGGAAACGCATTGATGCGAGTTGGAGCAACTGGCTTGGTCGGAATAGGCACGGAGTCGCCATCTGAAAAGCTTCATGTAAAAAGCTCCAATTCAGACACTGCTGAAACTGTAGCAGGTTTTGGGAATGGAGACATTGATGTTGGATTAGAAATAAAAACAAACGGGAACGGAGGTTCTAGTTTAGACTGGGGGTTCAATGCTGTAAATTCTAGGCATTTAGTTTTTGATACTAATCAAACTGAACGTATGCGTATTCGTTCCGATGGTAACGTAGGTATTAACACTGATCCTTCCTGCAAGCTTGATGTAAATTCTGGAGCTACCAACGAAGTAGCGTTGTTCGAATCTACGGACGAAACGGCTTACATAGGACTTGCAGACAGCACTGGCTCTGTTCAATTTATTACTTATTCAAGTGGTGCCTTGAGGATTGCTACAGGTGGAGCTGCTGGGGGAGGGAGTGTTGGAACATCTGCATTGTTTATAGACCAAAGCCAAGACGTTGGCATTGGAGATGATACACCTAGCTACAAGCTGGACGTAAATGGCACTGGTAGATTTGTTGGTCAGCTAACGCTTGACGACGAGGTACTTCATAATATCAGCGGAACACAGACACGTCTTCCGGGATATTATGCTGGCACTTACGGCCTTGAAATAGAGCAGACTGCTCAAGGTTCAACTATTCACATTGGAAGAAGTAACGGCAACTGCATGAACATTGGAGCAGACGCTCCTGCCAGTCCTACTCAACTAGCTGTTGTTTATTTTAGGGATACAAGTACCGGAATCGGTTCTTCTCCGCAGGCTTCAAATCCTGTAGGAAATATTAGCATTACCGACAGTACCATTCACTTTAACAGTACATCTGATTATAGATTAAAGGAAAACGAGGTAGACATTACAGATGGTATTGATCGCCTAAAAGAACTTAAGCCTTATAGGTTTAATTTTACACGGAACCCAAGCAAAGTAGTAGATGGGTTCTTTGCACATGAAGTGAGTTCAGTGGTTCCAGAGTCTATCAGCGGTGAGAAAGACCAAGTAGACGATGAAGGAAACCCAGTATATCAAGGCATTGACCAATCTAAACTAGTACCACTCCTGACCGCAGCATTGCAAGAAGCTGTAGCTAAGATCGAGGCTTTGGAAGCTAGAGTGCAGACGCTAGAGGGATAAAGTAATGAGTAAACCAGTCATAGATCCCACCATGGAAAATAGGGATGCGGAGTTCGATCGTTTCTTGGAATACAATATGACTCCAGAAACGGAAAGGTATCTGGATTCGTTTGGATTAGATGCAAGAACGTATTTTGATGAGTATTATGATTCCGCTAAAGACTTGCCTAGTGCTGATTTCCTTTCCATGGACCAAATAAAAACACCTGATTATATCTATGATTACTTAAATGAAACAGACGATTTGATAGACTATTCTCAACTAGAAGAAGACATTAGCACTGGTACAGACGATAGCTTATTGATCGGAGATGTAGGTGCCACTGGGTACTCCGTAACTGATGACACACCCGACTATTCTAGCGGACGAACAATTGATAAATCAGCAGAAGATGCGGCGGACGATCGTGTAAATACAACACCCAGTGGAAACTCCAGAACTAACCCCGGAGGTCCAAGAACCACTGTTCCAGGATTTCCCAACACCTCAATAGGGGTAGGAACCATTTTAACAGGTGGTGCAGCATTATCAATTAGCAACAGCGACGACGACGAAACTACAGTACCACTACCTTTACCAAGAGACGACGACATGAACGATCAAACCACAACAGATACACCAACATACACTTTAGACCCCATGGGTCGCATCATACCGTCTTCTATGGCTGAAGGGGGGACACTCCAAGAACTTGGCGAATTTGGAGATGCATATAGTGCAAACATTCCAGGCTTCGTCCAACAGATGGCAGGTGTCACTGGTGCTGGTCAAACCGCATACGCCCAAGAAGTATTGGGTATGGAAGGCGACGATATTGGAGCTTTCGATATTGCTAGGGAAACATCAAGACAGCAGCGAGGTGCATTGGGCGATGTCTTTGGACTAGGTCCAGATGCGACATATGCAGATATTGCCGCTGCTGGAACAGCCCCCATGCAAGGACTAAGCCAAGTGAGACAGACAGTGCTTCCAGGGCTACAGAGTGCCTTCCAAACCTCACAGGAACGCCTAGAACAGGGTTTGACTGGCCGCGAGAGGCAACAGGTGGAACAAGCCACAAGAGCCAGATTTGGTGCATTAGGCAGAGGAACTGATACAGCCGCCCTTGCCACAGAGATAGGGGACATCATGCAGGAAGAACGTGGCCTCTACTCCCAGAACTTGCAGGATTTACTAGGGATTGGTCAGACCACTTCCAACATTGGACAACAGGAAGCATACGCTATGTCTCCATTCACTCAAGCTGCTATTGGATCTGCGGATCTTGGACCGGGGCTGGCATTGGCTGGAGATATTGGAAGACAAGCTGCTGCGGGGACACCTAGCCCAACAGACATCTTTGGACTGGAAGCTGGTGAACGCCAATTTAGCTTAAATCAACAAGCCTTGCAACAGATGGCAGAAGCTGGTAGGTTGGATCTAATTTCCCAAGGGATTGGAACCGCAGCTAGTGGGTTCCGGGGCGGACCATATGCTGGACTACAAGGACAGCCAACTTATACCACAGGAACATATACTGGCCAGCCGATGCCATCTCAATTCAACCAATACAGCTTTCCAATTGGAGGATAATAACTATGGCTACATTTTCAGGAAGAAACTCGCCAACGGCACTCGCCGCATTGGCACCATCTATTAACAACCTAGCCGCTGCAAAGAGGGCTAAATCTCAGGCTGCTGCTGGTCTTATGAACACCTTGGGTGTTCAGTTTGAAAAGCAGAAACAGCAAACCGCCAAGAGGGAGCAGAACGAAGCCGCACAGCAAGTGGCCGAGAAGCTGTTGCAAGATCCTGCATTCCGCCGACAAGCTCCCGGAATCACAGATTCCGCCTCTCTGGTAAAGCTGGTGGGTGCAGAGAATGTCATTGGATATGGGATGAAAACCCAAGAAGCCGATCGTGTTGCACAGCAGTCGGCAGCTAATATTGGATTGATTAAAAAACAAATCGAGCAGTATGATGTAGATGCCAAACAACGAGAAGCGGATGAAGCCTCCAGTAAAGCATTTGCAGAATTGGTTGGTAATATTTATGGATCTGATGAGTTTACCCAAGAAGATCTAAAGGCGGGGTTGCAAAACTTAAGTTCCGCTGATGCACTTAAAGCCGTAGGTATATACAATCAGAACAATCCAGAAAACGTCCTTCAAATAATAGAAAAAGACGGAAGGAAAGTGTTGTATAACAGCGTTACGGGACGCATGGAGTTCATGGATGAGGGTACAGGATCGGAGTTGCCAGAGGCTTATACTAAGGGGTTGGCGTTGATCAAGGAGCAGTTTGCAGAGGGTACGCCTGAATACGAACGGGCTGTTCAGAATTTGACCGACCGCACATTGGGCTATGATGTTACATTGGGTGAAACTGCTTTTGGCGGACAGCCTGCTGCTGGAGGTGCTGCTGGAGGTGATGTATTGGATGCTTCGCCAGAAGCAGTATCATTCTTTCAGCAAATTCCAGAAGACCGAGTAACGGATGTTTTTCTCAAAGATGGCCAGACCACGCCTGAGTTTGATCAATATCTATCTAAATTATCCGAAGCTGGTGTGTCCGATGACATCATCAGTGGTGTAAAAACCATAGTTGAGCAACGTGCCGAAGAGGACCGGATGGGCAGATTTGCCCGAGGTGATTTTGGAGAAAAAAAACCTGGGTTTTTAAAATCCTTACTTCCGGGAGAGTTTAGTATTAACGAAGCTGCATTAGAACTATTGAGACGCAGCCCAGAACTATTGAGAAGCAGCCCACTTCCGGGAATCAGACCGAAAGTCCCAGCAGAGCGACCCATTCCACAATCTAGTGCTATTCAGGAAAGTCCAATACCTACCCCCGCTACCAGTCTTAGTGCTGCTCCAACAACTCCTCCAGACCCACGCTTGCTATCCATTCAACAAGCTAGGGCCATTCAGGAAAGTCCAATATCTGCTCCCACTACCAGTCGTAGTACACAGGAAATCATTGGAGAAGCTAGAGCCATTCAGGGACTTCCAAGTGAAGTGCAGCTTCAGGATCGTGCGCTTAAACAAAGACAAGATGCTTTTGAAAATGCCAAGGAACTAGCTCGCCAAGAACTCGCAAAGAAACTCAGCGGTCCGGACAGGGACAAGGTTTTAAAAGAATTGGAGGATGCAAGGATTGATGAAATAATGTCCCTCAAGGGGAAGTCAGCACAAACCAAGACACAGAAAAAGGTTCGTGAAGCTTTGTTGAAAATTCTTCGAGGACCTGAATTTATTAGGCAATATGGAATAGATGAGTTGCCGGGTAAACTTTTAGATATTATACCTGACATTCGGACTAAGCGTGAACGTGAAAGACTTGAGCGTCTCGAAAAGCAGCAATCCAAATAGAATAGTATGGCAAGATTACCAGCAGCCTACCAACCCCAAGAGGAACTTGATAGGAGACAACAGGCAGGTACCGGGTTACCCGGTATGCCAATAGAAACGGGTCCAGGTGCTGGCAGAATTGCTGGCAGTATGGCCGTTGATGTCCTCGGTGGCGGTGTTTCAGCCGCTGCTGGGTATGCCTTGGCTCCTGCGACATTTGGCCTATCCATCCCCGTATTGGCGATCGGTGGAGGTATGGCTTCCAGTTATGCCGCCCAGAAGATAGAGGGTGATGGGTTTTCCGTTGGACGTATGATTGCGTCTGGACTACTCAACCTAATACCTGGTGCAGGTAAACTAGCTGCTACCACCACAGGCAAGATAGCAGGTCGTGAGCTTGGCAGATTTGCCCGTAAGGAAGCAATCCGAGGTGGTGGTATAGCCATGGGCGAAAAGGCCGTACAGACGGCCATAGACGAGCAGAGATTTCCAACGTTTGAGGAGTTTGCTGCCAGTGGTGCTATGGGTACTGCATTCGGTGGTGTTGTAGGTACAGGTATTGGTGTGGCTGCACAGAAGGGTTTGTTTAATAAGATAGGAGGACTCACTCCAAATCAACTAAACTCAAAACTTCAAAATCCCAAAGATGCTGAAGAGATTAAGGATGGTATCATGGAACTCGGCCAGCCGGACAAAACCGACGTGTTCAAGGAGACCATTGGTACTCGAAGGCAATTTTTTACAGATGGTTTGGCAGAACGTATCAATACCACCAAGCTCCCTATCAGCAACCAAGTGTATGGTGCCATTGCTCAAGATTTGACCAACGCCCCGACGCCAGGAGATGCAAAACTAGCTTTGGATAGATTTATCAATGCGGCATCAAAGAAACGTAACAGTGATGTTGATGAAAGAATTAGGGATGGCATGGAAGGCGGAGTGGTTTATCCAGACCCCCGATCAATAAATGCATTGGGAGGCGTGAAGGTATTTGATGATGCTAAAGGGCCATTAGCCCAATCATTTAGAAAACGAATATTGGGTGACTACAATGAACTGGATAGTCAGTGGAAACAGAAAAACGAAGCCGAGATAAAGTCCTTAATAGAACGTACTATCGAAACTGATGACGCAAATGATTTGGCTAGGGTAGCAGTAAACATCGATAAGGTAAACGTAGAGCCAACTCCCTTGGCCAAGGCTGGGTCCAAGGTAGCTCGTTTCTTAATTCCCTCCAAAAAACTTAGAGACACTCTAATAAGACTTGGTACAAAGTTTAAACAGGGTGTACTTCCTTCCAGAAACATAGGCAGAGGATTGGCTGATGTTCTGTCGGAGATCAAACTATTGACTCGTTCATCCGACAAAATTGCATTGACCGCAGAAAGTG
>Ga0208667_1000578_pt1 | contig 15285 bp, 22 predicted proteins | sample 11BtaG_FD_184085 | JGI IMG/M metagenome (GOLD analysis project Ga0208667, IMG submission 184085) | Marine viral communities from the Subarctic Pacific Ocean - 11B_ETSP_OMZ_AT15265_CsCl metaG (SPAdes) (version 2) | ecosystem: Environmental > Aquatic > Marine > Oceanic | place: Pacific Ocean... | reverse complement strand
ATGATGGGATAGAAGACGAACCAGAGGTACAGGCCAAGCCTAAATCTAGCAACGTGGTTGCCCCCGCTACGCGGAGCACAGCACCTAAGAAAATTAGGTTAACGCAGTCACAAATAGCTATCGCGAAAAAACTTGGAGTGCCACTGGAAGATTACGCCAAACAACAGGCTGCATTAATGAGGAAACAATAATGGCTCAAAATAGACTAGATAGAGAACTTGAGACCCGTACTAAGAAAGTTCGTAAGACGGCGTGGACGCGACCTACTGTGTTGCCTGATCCCACCCCTGAAGACGGCTACACTTATCACTGGGTTCGTATTTCAACTAACGGTCAATCTGACGCCACTAACGTCTCCTCTAAGATACGTGAAGGCTGGGAACCTGTACGTGCGGTAGACCACCCCGAGATATTTACCGACACCGTTTCTGACGAGCGGTTTAAGGATAATGTCATCGTTGGCGGTTTGATGCTGTGTAAGGCCCCAGAAGAGCTTGTCCAAGAGCGAAATGCGTTCTACCAGCAACAAGCTGAATCGCAGATTCACTCGGTGGACAATAACCTGATGCGCGAAAATGATCCTCGTATGCCTCTGTTTCACGACAGGAAATCGAAGGTTACTTTCGGCAGCGGAAATTAAATTTTTTAGGAGTTAAGAAATGGCTTATCCAACAGTCAGCGCTCCCTACGGCTTTCAGCCGGTAAACCGCATTGACGGTACGCCTTACGCTGGTCAAACTCGCCTGATTCCTATCGCGAGTGACTACAACACGGCTATCTTCAACGGTGATCTGGTTAAACTCGTAACGGCGGGCACAGCAGAACTATTTACAGGTGCAGACGACGGCGTTGCCGTGGGTGTATGTGTAGGTGTTCAGTACGTCAATTCACTGGGCCAGTTCACCCCAGATCAATACTACCCCGGCACTAGCGTCACTGATGCTTTTGCTATCGTAGTAGACGACCCTATGGTTGCCTTTAAGACAGCCGTAGCAAGTGACGCAGGCGTAATAGGATCAGCAGCACGCGCAGCCGTAGGCTCGAACATGTCTGTTGTTATAAACGCAGGTGACACCGCAACTGGTAATTCAGCCGGAGCCGCAGAAGCGGGTACAGAAGCAACTACTGCTACTCTACCTCTACGCGTAATCGACGTAGTTACTGAAACCGCAACTGCTGCTGATGCGTTTGTCGAGGTTATCGTCAAGCTAAACACGCATCAGTATAATTCAGCTACTGGCGTATAAGGAGACTAGCACATGGCTATTTCAAGAGCGCAACTCCTTAAGGAGCTACTACCGGGTCTAAACGCCCTCTTTGGTCTCGAATACCAGAAGTATGGTGACGAGGCTGCTGAAATCTTCGAGACTGAATCTTCGGAGCGGTCTTTCGAGGAAGAAACTAAGCTGTCCGGTTTCAGTGCCGCACCTGTTAAGGGTGAAGGTTCTGCAATCGAGTATGACAATGCACAAGAAGCGTGGACTGCTCGTTATACACACGAGACAGTTGCAATGGGCTTCTCGCTGACTGAAGAAGCAATCGAAGATAACCTCTACGATTCACTCTCTTCACGTTACACGAAGGCTCTCGCACGTGCGATGGCGTACACTAAGCAAGTTAAGGGTGCTAGCATCCTCAACAACGCTTTCTCCGGCACTACTTACGGCGACGGCAAGACTCTGTGTGCGACTGACCACCCACTCGTTTCTGGTGGCACTAACTCAAACCGTCCTGCTGTTGCAGCCGATCTTAACGAAACTTCACTCGAAGCTGCCGTTATCCAGATCGCTGGTTGGACTGATGAGCGTGGTCTCCTGATCGCTGCTAAGCCCTCTAAGCTGGTTATCCCACCAAGCCTGCAATTCGTTGCAACGCGCCTGTTGGATACTGAGCTTCGTGTGTCTACAGCGGACAACGACATCAACGCAATCCGCAACAATGGTTCAATCCCCGGTGGTTACACAGTAAATAACTACCTGACTGACACCAATGCGTGGTTCTTGATGACTGACGTACCTAACGGCCTGAAGCACTTTGTCCGCTCACCTATGCAAACTAGCATGGACGCAGACTTCGACACAGGCAACAGCCGATACAAGGCTCGTGAGCGATACAGCTTCGGCGTATCTGACCCACTGGGCATCTTCGGTTCACCCGGCGCTTCATAAGAAGCAAAAAGGTGTTAAGATTGGGGGCTACGGCCCCCTTTCTTTTGTGGGTAGAAAAGTAATATGCCTAGAGAAACCAAAGCAAAGAAAGAGTCGCAAGGCTCCCGAGTGTGCACTTCGTGCAACAAAGTTAAGCTGCTGTCCCAGTTTGAGCACTTCAAAGAAGGTTTTGTGCGGGGAGTTTGCCAGCAGTGCGTTACCCTCCAAAGATCAAGAAAAACCTCCGCCACCCCCGAATCCTACCTCCGAGTTCTAAACGGCCAGCTAAAGTCTCAGCGCGTCAAGCAGGGAATTCAGTACGACCTAACCACTGAAGACGTTATAGATATGTGGGAGATGCAGGACGGTAAGTGTGCTTTATCTGGGATGCTTATGACCCACCAGAGAGACGGCACTTACGGAGACCGTAAGAAGAAAGACTTTAACGCCTCTATAGACCGCATAAACCCTAACGGCCCTTACGTACGGGGGAACGCCCAACTAGTGGCGAACCGCGTTAACACCATGAAACACACGCTTAGCGAAGATATGTTTATGTGGTGGATAAAGAACATTTACGAACACAGGCTTAAGTGATACTGTGAAACTGCTTTATCTCCCCTAGAGACTTGGCCCGGTAGCCACAACTGCCGGGTCTTTTTTACTTAAGTATTGTGGACTTAGCTCCGAAGTGGTATATAGTACCTATACCGGGGTCATCCGGTGTATCTGACAGTCCCGGCTGACGACATGCAGACAGATGCACCCCAAATTAACTCGCATGTGAGGATTCTCAAATGGCTAACACCACTTTTACAGGCCCGGTCATCTCGACTAACGGCTTCCAAGGCGATACTACTGGCGACGTAACAGGCGATGTGATTGGTAACGTAACAGGCTACATCATTCTTCCTGAAACAGATCCGGAAGTTGTAGGCGCTCTTTGGAACGACAACGGTACTATTACTGTCTCGCAAGGTTAATCCCTACTAACTAGAGGAGAAACCTATGTCTAGTTCAGATATTAGAACCAAACGGGTCGCTGCTGGGGGTACCGGTAGCTTGGGCGTAGGCCCCGCTCGTGTACGCCAAGTCCAAGTGCTTACTAGTGCTGTAGGCGCGGGTCGATTAACTATTACTGACGGCTCTGGTGGGGCTACTGTACTAGACATCGACTTCGCTACAGAAGATTCGCACTCTATTAACATCCCAGACTATGGTATTCGCTGTGAGAACGACGTGGTTATTACTGCGCTCACGAATATCACTGCGATGACGGTGTTCTACAGCTAATGGCTAAGCAAGTAGACAAGAAAGCGATGGCTTGCAATAAGCCGCGACGTACTCCTTCTCACCCCAAAAAGTCCCACATTGTGAAGGCTTGCGAGGGCGGGAAGGAGAAGGTGATTCGTTTTGGGCAGAAAGGCGCTAAAACCGCTGGGGCACCCAAAAAGGGCGAGTCTGCTAAGATGAAGGCCAAGCGTAAATCGTTTAAGGCCCGTCACGGCAAGAACATCGCTAAAGGTAAAATGAGCGCAGCCTACTGGGCTGACAAAGTTAAATGGTAGGAGGCTATTATGGCTGGTTGCGGAACAAAACGTCTGTCGAAAGGCGGCATGGCAATGGGGTCTGGTAAAGGCTACAAAGCTGGTGGCCCACTGAAAATGGTAGAAAAGGGCGGTAAGAAAGTCCCATTCTACGCGGCTGACGGTGTAGGCAAAATGGCCATGGGCGGCAAAGTTAAAGGTTACAAAGCTGGCGGCTGTGTTCGCGGTGATGGCATCTGCAAGAAGGGCCACACTAGGGGCCAGATGCGATGATGAAGTGTAGAGGCATGGGCAAAATGAAGCCCGTCGCCTTTAAAAAGGGCGGTACGGTGAAGGACGAGTGCTACCGCAAGGTAAAGGCACGCTATAAAGTCTTTCCTTCCGCCTACGCTTCTGGGGCGATAGCCAAGTGCCGTAAAGTCGGCGCTAAGAACTGGGGCAATAAGTCCAGTGGCCGTTCGTAAGACAGAGAAGGGCAAAGCCCTAAAGCGCTGGTTCAAAGAGGACTGGAAAGATGTCCGAACCGGCAAAGCCTGTGGCCGCAAAGCGGGCGAGAAGCGGGGAACCCCGTACTGTAGGCCCTCTAAACGAGTCTCCAGTAAAACGCCTAAGACCTCTGGTGAGATGACAGCGGCAGAAAAGAAGTCCCGCGTAGCGCAGAAGAAGCGCCTAGGGCAACCGGCGGGCAAGCCCAAAAGGGTTAAACCTTTGAAAAGGAAGAAGAAATAATGGCGACTTCTGGCACTACAGCGTTCAACATGGACTTCACCGAGATTGCGGAAGAAGCGTGGGAGCGTGCCGGTCGTGAGATGCGTTCTGGTTATGACCTACGTACAGCTAGGCGCTCCATGAACCTGCTTACTATTGAGTGGCAGAACCGTGGCATCAACATGTGGACCATCGAAGAAGGCAGCGTAAATTTAGTAGATGGGACAGCCACTTACGATCTTCCAGCCGATACTATTGATTTACTTGAGCACGTGGTTCGTACAGGCGATGGCAACGTCACCACACAGTCTGACCTGAACATTACTCGAATCAGTGTCTCCACATACGCCAGCATCCCCAACAAGCTCTCTGAGGGCCGTCCAATACAACTTTATGTAGATCGTGGGCAGGCTAACCCTTCGGTGACTGTGTGGCCTGTGCCGGACGCGTCTAGCACCTATGTTTTGAAATACTGGCGTATGCGCCGTATTGAGGATGCGGGAAGCGGTATACAGACCGCTGATGTTAACTTCCGTTTCTTGCCCTGCCTCGTTGCAGGGCTTGCGTATTACATAGCGCAAAAAGACCCCGAACTGATGCCCCGTATTCCTATGCTACAGACAGAGTACGAGAGGCAGTTTGAGCTAGCGGCAGGTGAGGACAGAGAAAAGGCGTCGCTTAGTTTGGTGCCCCGTATTGCTAGTGTGAGGTAACTATGGGACACAAGTATGCGTCTGGACAAAATGCACTAGCCATCTGTGATGTTTGTGGGTTTCAGTATAAACTTAGAGAACTCAAAGAGTTAGTAAGAAAGGACAACCGGACCAACATCAAGGCATGCCCCGAGTGTTGGAATCCAGATCAACCACAGAACAGGTTGGGGGAGTTCCCAGTAGATGACCCACAAGCTATACGCGACCCCAGACCAGACTCTGCGGAACTCACGGTAAGTAGGGATATTCAATGGGGATGGGACCCAGTAGGGCTAAACGATCCTTTTGGACTTACGCCAGACAATTTAGAAGGCAGAGGCGCCGTAGGCACGGTAACAGTAACTACGAGCTAGGAGACAGAAATGAAAATGAAGTCACGATCAAACGTAAAGGTTCCGAAGATCATCGAGCATCCGAATGAGCCAGTAAAGTACAGCGTTGCTGACTGCTGCAACCAGCCGCCCAAAGACATGAAGACTAGCGGCGTTAAGATGCGCGGCACGGGTGCGGCGACTAAAGGTACTATGGCCCGAGGCCCAATGGGTTAAGGAGTAGCAGGTGAATTACACCGAGCTTAAAACCAATATCGAGGACATTTGTGAGCAGTCGTTTACGGACGACCAACTTGCTATGTTTACCGATCAGGCTGAGCAGAAGATATATAACACTGTTCAGATTCCTGCGTTGCGTAAAAACCAGACGGGTAACCTGACCTCTGGTAACAAGTATTTGGTGTACCCTACAGACTTCTTGTACCCCTTCTCTTTGGCGGTTATTGACGGTGACGGCAACTACACATACTTGCTGAACAAAGACGTTAACTTCATACGAGAAGCGTATCCCGGCCCAACGGATACTGGCGCACCCAAGCACTACGGGGTCTTTGACGACTCGGCATTTATTGTAGGTCCGACACCGGACGCTAGCTACGAGGTTGAGCTGCATTACGGGTACTACCCTGAGTCTATTGTCACCGCCGGTACTACTTGGTTGGGCGAGGAGTTTGACTCCGCACTGCTTAACGGCGCTTTGGTCGAGGCCATACGCTTTATTAAGGGTGAGCCGGATATGGTGGCCCTGTACCAGAAGATGTATATCGACGCTATTGCGTTATTAAAGAACTTGGGCGATGGCAAGCTGCGGGAAGATATGTACCGCTCTGGTCAGCTTAGGATTGAACCGCGTTAATTTAAGAGGAAAGAGAAATGGCTATCACACAAGCTATGGTTACATCGTTCAAAGTTGGCGTGCTTGATGGCACTTTCGACTTCAGCAGCGACACAACACAGACATTCAAGATTGCTCTATTTACTTCGTCAGCTACGCTAGATGCGACTACTACTGCGTATTCGGCTACTAACGAAGTTTCAGGCACAGGCTATTCGGCGGGCGGAAACACGCTGACTATCTCAGCTAATCCCGCGTCTACAGGCACCACAGCGTTTTTGGACTTTGCAGATACTACGTGGTCTACAGCGACTATTACGGCTCGCGGCGCACTGATCTACTTGGCTGACGGCGGCACTAACCCTGCTGTTGCGGTTCTGGACTTTGGTGCGGACAAGACCTCTACTGCGGGCGACTTCACTATTGTGTTCCCTGCTGCTGACGCGAGCAACGCGATTATCCGTATCGCTTAAGGCACTTAGATGGCTGACGTTATTGTCCCAGTCTCCGGTTGGGGATACAGCTCTTGGGGTACTGATTCGTGGGGCGAAGGTAATGCCACGCCAGTCGGTACCGGTGCTGTAGGGACAGTAGGTGTTGCAGCTAGTGCGGTTGTTACCCTTACGGGTGTTGAAGCCACTACGGGTCTTGGTACGGCGGATGCTCAGGCAGATGCGATTGTCTCGGTTACTGGGCTTAGTGCTACGGGCGAGACGGGTGTTGCGGTATTTAATGCCACGGTCTACTTAGGCGGCTGGGGTCGCGGAGTCTGGGGGCAGGCGGCTTGGGGTGAATCCCTTGGCCTTGCGGCTATCGGCGCGGTTGGCTCGGTTACTGTCGGTGAAGGCGTTGGTGTATTCCCTACGGGGGTCGAAGCTACCACAGCCCTTGGCAATATAGCGGTTAACGGCGACGGGGCAATAAGCGCCCTTGGTAACGCAGCCACCGGTGAGATCGGTACCCCGCTAGTAGAAGCGGACGCTATTGTTGCAGTTACGGGCGTTGAGGGTACCGGTGCGCTAGGCACGGCAGGGCCGATAACTACTGTAGCCATAAACGTCACAGGTGTAGCTGCAACCGCTACAGCGGGCAATGTAGAGATAATCGGGGATTCCTCACTCGATGCTACGGGCCTAGAGGCCACCGCTACACTGGGCAACATCACGGTACTGCTCCAACAGAACGTAGACGTGACGGGCGTTCAGGGCACTACTGCACTAGGCGAGACGACCGAGACCGCAGGGGCGAAGGTTTACCCACTTGGCGTACAGGCCACGGGTCAAGTCGGAACAGTGCTGGTTTGGGGTGAAATCGTACCGAATCAGAACGCAGGCTGGGTAGACGTAGACGACAGTCAAACACCAAATTGGACGGATATAGCAGCATGAAGACAGTAAAAGAAGCAGTACAACTGGGCGATGCAATAGACCCCAAGCATGAGATTGAAGTGGTTTGCGCCAACTGCGGCCACGATTTAGACGAATCTGAACTAAACGCTGACACTTGTTCTGACTGCGGCGAAGCACTAAACTTGCGTCAGAATACAAAGATTTACGCGACAAGCATCCCGCCTGCTGGCGGTTCTACCTTAGTATAGGTACTGGAGAATTTAAATGGCTACTTATGTAAACAACCTCCGGCTCAAGGAGATCACCACCGGTGATGAGGACGGCACTTGGGGCACCAGTACCAATACTAACCTTGAGCTAATTACTGACGGTTTTAGTTACGGCACGAAGGAAATGGCGGCAGACGCCAACGAAACTTTCACCATGCCGGACGCTACAGCAGATGCCACGCGCTCGCTGTACCTTAAGTTCACTTCGGCGGTGGACCTGACAGCTACTCGTGAAGTTACGCTTGGGCCAAACACGGTATCCAAGACGTGGATCATTGAGAACGCCACTTCCGGCAGTCAGACTATTACGATCAAGCAAGGCTCAGGCGCTACAGTAGATGTGGCCAACGGCTCTAAGGTCATGGTCGTCACAGACGGTGCGGGCGCAGGTGCAGCAGTGCTTAACGCTAACCCCACAGAAGCGGGCACCGGTACGGTAACAAGCGTAGGCGGCACGGGCACAGTAAACGGCCTTACTCTTACGGGCACAGTTACTAGCTCAGGCGATCTTACGCTCGGCGGTACTTTTTCTGCTACGGTCTCTGAAATCTCCGACCTTACTGCCACGGCTACCGAGCTAAACTACACAGACGGCGTTACTAGCGCGATTCAGACTCAGCTAGACTCTAAGAACGCCCTGCCAATACTCAAAGGCACAAGCTACACCGCAGCAGTGGGTGAGTTTGTTGTTGCCACAGCCTCCGGCATTACGATTACTCTACCTGCCTCACCAAGCGCAGGCGACACCGTAACAGTGAAAGACGGAACAGGAGACGCAGCAGCGAATACGTTTACCGTGGCTCGTAACGGCGAAAACATCGCAAGCTCTGCTACAGACCTGATCTTTGACAAAAACTTTGCCGAGATAACTATGAGCTACGTTGATGCCACTATAGGATGGACTGTATAAATGAGTAATCTGTCGGAACTGCTGCCGACAGGCGGTGGACAAAACGCTGTAGACTTTGTTGCGTCTGGGACTTTGAGTTCTGGGCAGACTGTTGTGCTAAATAGCAATGGAACTGTGAGTGCGGTTGCGGAAAGTAATGCTGCATTAACTCATGCAGATACAGCCACGTTTGAGTCAGCTGTAAGTTATGGACAAAAAGTTGCTTATGGGGGCGGTAAATTTGTTGTTATGTACAACGATAACGGCAACAACAATTACTGGACGGTTGTTGCGGGGGAGCTTAATAGTTCTGGTGATTTAACCTTTGGTACACCCTTAGTAGTTCTCTCAACAGCAGGAAAAATAGATTCTGGGGACATTGCATATCACGAAGGCTCTGGAAAGTTTGTTTGTGCCCATAGTCAAGCCAATGGAGGCACTTACGGGGAGGCTTTAACCGTTAGCGGCACCTCTATCTCTAAAGGAGCTTTAGCCGATATAGTAGTTCAAGATGCTACCGGTGGAAATTCTGTTGCTTTAACATATGATGCCCATATAGACAGAGTAATTTCAGTAGTAAATGTAAGTGGCACAGCGTATACAGGCGTTATTAACGTAAGCGGGACCAGCCTCAGTAGGGTACAAAATACTAGCAGCCTAAGTATTAACGCTTGGGTGACAACCGCTTATGATTCAGATACTGAACAGGTTTTATTTTCCTACCGAACCTCTACAACAAATATAGCTTTCAATGTCCTTACTTGTACTACAAGCGGGGTTACGTTTGGTTCTACAACAAATATGTCGGCAGGCTCTAGCGGTTACCTGTCAATAACTTATGATTCATCTCAAAGTAAGGGTTTATTGGCATTTTTAGATTTTACCAATAGCGATACCCGCGCAGTAGTTCTGAGTGTTAGTGGAACAACAATCACAGCGGGAACTCAAACCTCACTTACAACAGATAACATTGAGTATTTATCTTCTATATACCTTCCAGACAAAAATATAACCGTGGTGGGCGGTAGGAACGATACTGTTTCTGGCTATATAAGTGCTATGTCAGTAACAATTAGTGGGACTACGCCTACAAGTTTAGGGTTAGGCACGGTTACGGCTGACGCAGTTAGGCAGCACAACTTGGCTTATGACTCTGTCAATGAATATTTGATTGCCGCTGTAAGAGATGATGGCCCAGATTACGGAGCAGCAATTACTTACACACCTGCGTTTGTTTCAACCAACTCCGCCGACTTCATAGGCATAACAGCCGAAGCAATCTCTGACACAGCCACAGGCCCAGTAAACGTATACGGTGGGATTAACGAAGCGCAGACAGGATTGACCATAGGCTCTGACTACTACGTTCAGGATGACGGCTCGTTATCTACCACAGCCTCAAGCGTTAAGGTAGGCCAAGCAATCTCCGCAACCACTATTAACATGATGGACTTAACATGAGTAATCTAAGCGAGCTACTGCCCGCAGGTGGTGGTGGAAAGAATGTCAACTTCGTAGCTAGTGGCACGTTGGCTAATGGGCAGGCTGTTGCGTTGAAGACTGATGGGACTGTTGAGGCTGTTCAACTAGTTTCTCAAAACGTGGGAACTGCATCGGTTTTTGAAAGCGCAAGCGTTGCTCATATAGACGCTGTTTACGACTCTAGCAATAATAAAGTAGTCATAGCTTATCAGGATAAAGGCAACTCAAATTATGGCACAGCCGTAGTAGGAACTGTTTCAGGAACTACAATTAGCTTCGGCACTCCTGTAGTTTTTGACTCCGTAAATAGTACACAAATGGCCTGCACATTTGATTCTAATGCTAACAAAGTAGTTATAGCCTACAGAGACAGTTCTAACTCACAAAAAGGCACAGCTATAGTAGGAACGGTGAGCGGAACGTCTATTTCTTTTGGAACAGAAGTAATTTTTGAGAATTCCAACACACAAAGCATATCAATAACATTCGACTCAAGTAACAATAAAGTAGTTATAGCCTACAAAGACTTTTATAACTCAAGTTATGGCACAGCTATAGTAGGAACGGTGAGTGGAACGTCTATTTCTTTTGGTTCTGCTGTAGTTTTTGAAAGCGCATCAACTACTGACACAGCAACAACATTCGATTCAAGTAACAATAAAATAGTCATAGCTTATGCTGACGGCGGCAACGTAGGTTATGGCACAGCAATCGTAGGAACGGTGAGCGGCACTTCTATTTCTTTTGGGACCGCTGTTGTTTTTGATAGCGTTGCCACTACTTTTACTACAGCTACATTTGATTCCAACGAAAACAAAATAGTTATAGCGTATCGAAATGGAACAACTTCTGCAAAAGCAGTAGTCGGTACGGTGAGCGGCACGTCTATTTCTTTTGGGACAGCGGTAACTATAGATACCGGAGATACCTATTACCTTTCAGCTACATTTAATACGAATGTAAATCAAGTAGTAATAGCATATAACAGTTACGATAATACTCAAGATAGGGTAATAGCAGGTACTGTAAGCGGAACATCTATATCTTTTGAAACACCATTAGGTTTTACATCATCTACTTTATCTCATAATAGCGCGGTTTATAATTCGGCAGGTAACAACGTAGTTATTGCATATCTAGACGAAGCTAATTCAAGTTATGGTACAGGAGTAGTTTACACAACCTCCGCAACAAACTCCGCCGACTTCATAGGCATAACAGACTCCGCTATCTCCGACACTGCATCTGGCTCGGTGACAATCAAAGGCGGCATCTCTACCAACGTCTCAGGGCTAACGCCTAACGCACTTTATTACGTGCAGGGTGATGGGTCTATAAGTTCACCTACTGCCCCGGACCCGTACAATCTTTCTGGGGCGGTTTACGACAACATAAGCCTCAGTGTCGCTTCGGAAGCAACTGACCCCCAAGGGATTGCTTTTAACGCCGATGGAACAAAAATCTTTGTCGTAGATGCTTCCGGTGACGATGTAAACGAGTACAGTTTATCAACAGCATATAATGTATCGACAGGGTCATTTGTTAGAAACTTTTCTTTGGCCTCTCAAGACTCCAATCCTCAAGATATAGCCTTCAACACTAACGGCACCAAAATGTTCGTTGTTGGTTATACTGGGCAAGACGTAAACGAATATACACTAAGTACGGGTTTTGACATAAGCACCGCTTCATACTCCCAAAACTTTTCTGTTGCTTCACAAGACACCGGCCCGGCAGGTTTGGCGTTTAACACTGACGGCACTAAGATGTTTATTAGTGGGATTACTAACGATAATGTTTATGAGTACACGCTATCTACTGGCTTTGATGTTTCTACAGCGTCTTTTGTAGATAGTTTTTCTTTTTCTGCACAAGTCACAGACCCAAGAGGCATAGAATTTAATTCTGACGGGACAATTCTATACCTTGTTGATAGGTCTACGGATTCTGTATATCAATACAATTTAACAGTTGGGTTTGACATTTCTACCGCGTCATATTCCGGCGCTAGTTTTTCAGTGGCATCTCAGGATACCAACCCACACTGTGCAATTTTTAACGGCACAGGCTCAAAAATGTATGTGACAGGAAGAGGAACCGACATAATATATCAATATAGTTTAAACGGATCGACATCTACCGTACTAGCAGGCAAAGCCCTGTCCTCCACTAGCATTAACTTGGATTACACAACATGAGCAATTTGAGTGAATTACTACCTGCCGGAGCAGGGGCAAAAAGTGCGGACTTCGTGGCTAGTGGTACGTTAGGGTCTGGGGCTACTGTCGGGCTTAACTCTGATGGGACTGTGAGTTCAATAGGTTTGGCTTCGGGGGCAATGGTTGAATTTTCTAGCAATCAAGTACGGTACGTTGCTTCTGCATATGACTCTACAAACGATAAAATTGTTGTAGCGTATAGAGAAACCGCAGCAGGGCCGGATGTTGGTATGGCTGTAGTGGGTACGGTATCTGGTACGTCTATATCTTTTGGTACTCCCGTGCAGTTTGAAGCAGGAACTACAAACTATATAGATATTGTTTTTGACCCCGACACAAGTAAAGTAATAATCGCTTACGAGGATGACACTAATTCCTCTTACGGCACTGCAATAGTAGGGACTGTTTCTGGAACAAGTATAAGTTTTGGTACTGCGGTTGTTTTTTCAAGTTTTAACACTCGTTATACGTCAATAATTTATGATACCAATGTAGATCGTATTGCCATAGCGTTTACTAAATATGATGGGTTTCAACAAGGCTGGGGTATTGCGGGGCAAGTGTCCGGCACAAGCATATCGTTTGGCTCCGCGGTTCGGTTTGACACGGACAACAGCAGCTTCACGGTAGAAATGATTGATTTAACCTTTGACTCGACAAACAATAAAGTTATTAACATTTATAAAGGTAACAATAACCGCTTTCAGGGGGTCATAGGGACAATTTCAGGTACGGCAATTAGTTGGGGCACACCTGTTGACGTTAATACTAGCACCGATAATAGATTCCCTTCCGGTTCATTTGACACAAACGCAGGTAAAATTTTTATAGCCTACAAAGACAGCGCCACTGATTATGTTTTGGGCGTTGTCGGCACAGTTTCAGGCACATCTATTAGTTTTGGCACAGCGGTAACTTTAGCTAGTGTAGGAGTAAACGGAGAAGTTTCAGCGGCATATAACCCCGACACCCAAAACCATAAAGTAATATATGGCAGTTTGGTTTCCCCGTTCCCAATCCGTCAATTTACGGCAACGGTTTCTGGGACAAGCGTTTCTGCCTCTGGCGATAGGGCCGTTACAAGCGACCAAGGTCAAGTGTATCAAAGCGGGTTAACCTATGACACAAACACTAACCAGTTTGTAAGCGCAAGTAGAACAACCTCCTCGGAAGTGGGTGGTGGGCTTGTTTATGTATCACCGGCAGGCGCTTCAAATACCGACTTCATAGGCATAACAGACCAAGCCATAGCAGATACAGCCACAGGCGCAGTGATTGTGCAGGGTGGGGTTATTACGAACACAGGGCTAGTTCCTGACTCAGTTTCCGCAAATACCGCAGTCGCCTATGAGTCAGGGAATGTTAGTAACGCCCAACAAAGAATTGTTTACGACACCGCAAATAACAAAGCGGTTGTTTTATATATAGATCAAGGTAACTCAAGTTACTTGACCGCCGTAGTAGGCACTGTTTCAGGAGCCGCTATCTCTTTTGGTACTCCGGTTGTTATACAGTCTAACGAAGTTGACAGTATCGCATTAACCTATGATGAAAACGCCCAAAAAGTAGTAGCTGCGTACAAGAACAATGTTTCTCCGTTTCCGGGTAGAGCGAAAGTTGGCACTGTTAGCGGAACTTCAATTAGTTTTGGTTCTGCGGGTGATTTTCATACCGGCTCAATTGCAGGCACTGATGCAACGTATGATTCCACATCTCAAAAAGTAATACTTTCTTATGGTAGTTCAGCGGGCGGGCATTTAATTGTAGGCACAATTAGCGGTACTTCAATTAGTTTTGGTACGGAATATGATTTTACTGCTTCGGAGATAACTCAGACGGCTGTTACCTATGACACAAACGCCCAAAAAGTAGTTCTAGCCTATACTGATTCCGGCAACTCAAGTTACGGAACAGCGGCAGTCGGTACAGTTTCAGGCACTTCTATTTCGGTAGGGTCAACCACAGTTTTTGTTAACGCTGTTGTTGCCCCAGTATATGTAAAATACGAACCTGTAGCGCAAAAAGTTGTAGTAGCCTACGCAAACCGTGGGGTTAGCCCTCCGGATTGGAGCGCAAGAGTCGGTACGGTGTCGGGGACAACGATATCTTTTGGGACAGAAACAGTAGCAGGAAGTTCTGGGTTTAACGGTGGGTTGACGTTTGATACATCTACTGGACACATGATTCAGGCGTACCAAGAAGCTAGCAATGGAACAAGTCCTGTTATACAAATATCCACTGTCTCTGGAACAGATATTACATTTGGAGGTTCGCTGAGTGTTTCAACTTCAACTTCAGCAGCTATTTTAAGAATAGCCTATGATCCAGATACGTCTCAGGTTATAGGTATTAACAGAGTAGACTCTTCTTCGGCGGTTGCTAGGACGTTTAATGTAAACCAAGGCTTAACTACTAGCTCTGACTATTACGTCCAAGCTGACGGCTCTTTATCAACCACAGTATCTTCCGTCCCCGCAGGACGGGCATTATCAACAACCTCAATACTATTAGAAGGATAGACCAATGAAGACGATTGTCTGCGAAATGAACTGCTCTAAGTACCTGTTTGCTGACGACAAGCAAGTCAACATGAAGGCTGACTGCATCGAAGTAGGCGACCCTGCTAACTTGGACTTTATTATTGGCGACCTTAACGCTAACAACTCTACGCTGATCGAAGGCGTGACTGAGCCAGACGATTGGTACGGTTGTAAGTACAATTACGTCAACGGCGCTTGGGAACTCTGCCCTGACTGGGTTGATCCGCGCGAAGAAGAAGACGCTGCTTAGAACAT
>Ga0208667_1000574_pt1 | contig 15336 bp, 19 predicted proteins | sample 11BtaG_FD_184085 | JGI IMG/M metagenome (GOLD analysis project Ga0208667, IMG submission 184085) | Marine viral communities from the Subarctic Pacific Ocean - 11B_ETSP_OMZ_AT15265_CsCl metaG (SPAdes) (version 2) | ecosystem: Environmental > Aquatic > Marine > Oceanic | place: Pacific Ocean... | reverse complement strand
ATCACCATTAAGTACTAATTCAGGGTCAGTAATACTCTGCATATCTTGTACTAAACCATCAGAGTTTATTCTTGTAGCACTACTTGCTCTATCGAAGTCAAAGTCTGATGATACATCTACTACTGATACGTTGTCTAAATAAAATTGTGAAATAGAACCACCTGACGAACCAATTTCCAATCTGCTATTATCAGCAACTCCTACAAATTCAACATAATTCCATTCGTTTAAATTAAAACTTGACGTAGAAAAAGTTACAGAAGAACCACCAAGCCTTACTCTAAAAGTACCATTGTTATTTGGTTTAAACCTTAATGAAACTTTATATGTATTGCCAATAGTTAAAACGTCGTTTTGTACGATAGCAAAAGTGCTATCAGCAGTAGTTTCTACTAAACAAGTTTGGTCAGATTGCCAAGTCAATTCAGCTCCTGAATCAGTACCCCACCCTGCAACATCTGTATCAAACGTGCCATTAGTTACAAGTTCATCACCTGTATAAGTCTTTACAGAGTGTACCCTTGCATCAGAATATGCAGTAGGTGTAAGTAGTATAGATGCTTTGTCTAGCAACTCGTAGTTATCAATATCCTTAACTACTTGCTTACTATCAGCAATATTCTCGCTATAAGTAGCACGACCTTTTAAAGCAGTAAAAAGGTTATCAATGGCACTAGCCATCACACCCCTTACTGTTAGTGATAGTTTTTTAGCTAAACTAAACATATATTTTAGTTGTTATATCCTACTGCTAAACCACTTGTTAGTGTGATTGCAGTAACGTTCATAAATAAAGTTGTACCTGCTGGTATAGTTGTTTGTAGTGCAGTTTCTCCTGTGCATTTATCTGCTGCAATAGAACTGATTACGCTTTCTGTTACGAAATATACTGCATAATAGTCTTTAGAAGTCTGTGCAGCAGTTGTAAATACCTCTACTGTACCTTTTTTACCTAATTGCTCGTTTAATAAGTCTGTTGTGTTTTTTACTGACATAATTATATACTTATATATTGTGTGTTATTATTAGTTGTATTCTTATTGCTTGTTGGTGTGTATTCTGTGTATGATACCTCTGTTACACTATTGTCTTTAACAAATGCTTTACCTCGTTCTATGATGTTATCTTCTAAACCAGTATCATCGGTTAAGTCATCAGCATCAACTTGGTATATGGTGTATGTATAAAAGCCTTTAGCACCTAAATTAACGTTAGTACCCTCTTTTATACTTAATTCACTATATCTAGGTGTAACAAGTTCGTTAGGGTATAAGTAATAGGCTTCTTTAGTCATATCATTAACCAACTTAACAAAGATATAAGGATTAGTACCTATATTCTTTTTACTTGTTAAATTGAATTTAACTCTATTTGTTGTATCTTTAAATATAACTACCATATTATAAAATATAAATAATAGTGTTTTATTTAGGTTTAGTCAAAAAAAAAGTGGGAAAAACCCACCTTTTCTTTAAATATTATTGAATTATTACGATACTGTTACAGTAAATGATGCGTTATCAAAAGGAACAGTAGTATAATCTGCAACCATTAAAGCTGCACTATCTTCCATACCTACAAATGTTAAATCGTAACCGTTCATATCTCCAAACGCTACACCACTATTAGCAGTACCAGTTGTTAACTCCATACCGTTAGTTACACCTAAACATAGGATAACTCTTTTACCAGCAGCGTTAACTCCGTTTGTTTCAACAAATACTAACAATCTGTTCTGTGCTAAAAGTTTAATTTCATTTTGGTCTGCTACACTTAGTTTGTGTAGTTTTACGTTTACTGATGGCTCATAGAATACTGTACCATTCTCTGCACTTGCAGTAACTGTTTCAGTAAATGAAGCAGTACCTCTTACTACGTTGTACTTAAACAAGTCAGTAGTAATATCAAGGTCAGAAACAGAACCAGCACTATGAACAACAGTAGCATCTTCTAATTGGCAGAAGTAAACTGCTCTTACACCACCAATGATGTCTTTACAATCTAATGCTCTACCTGATGTTAATTCACAAGCCATATTTTTTTGGTTTTATTATTAGGGAGGGGTATTACCCCCTCCTTAATCAATTAATATTATTAGTCAATTCTAGTGATGTCTGCACCAATACCGTGCTGAACTCCACCTGTAAACTTAGCTACAACTCTAACAACATCACTTCCTGTAATATCGCTTAAATCAAGCATTTTAATTTCTGAATGGTCAGAGATTAAATCTGTACCAAAGAATAAGTTAGATTTTTGTGCTGCAACCATTTGATTGTCAGGCATACCTTGACAAACTGCAATTTTAACACCTTCGAACTCTGGAGAATACTGCCCCATATGATTGAAAGGAAATGCAGATAAAGCAGAGATAGCAGAAATATAGAAACGGTAAGATTTAGCGTTCATATAGATATACAAATCATCTTTAGTGTAAACTTGTGCAGGAACACCAGCAACTAACGCTTGTAGGTTAGTAATGATGTTATCAGCAGTAAATGCAGTACCTGCACCACCAGCGTTGTCAATTTCACCACCTAATGTATCGTTAGCAAAGTAACCAGTAGATGCAGTTAAAAAGCCTTCGAACTGTCCAGCAGAAAGTTCAGCACCACTCCAAATAGAAGTTTCTACTGCATCAGCAATAGTTCCACTTAGGTAAGACATAACAAAAGCAGTAAAATCACCACTCATATCTCTGTTGTGCGCACCAGCTCTCATTTGAGCAGCTTGCCAATCCTCTAGTAAGTCTTTCTTACATAAATCTACGTTAATTTGTAATTCTTTTGGGTTCAAAATACGTTCTGTGAGCGTAAGTGTACCTGCATCATTAAAATCACAAGTTGCGTCAGCTACTAATGAAGCACCAGCAACTTTAGTAATGTTTCTTTTAAATTTAACATTCTCTAATACGTTTAAGTATTCTAGAGATGTAGCGGATTTCAACGCAGCAGCAATATACTGACCTGCGTGTTCGCCCGAATAGTTTGAAGTAATATCAAATCCCATTTTCTTAATTATTTATTTAGGTTATACAAATATTTTTCTTGTGCAGATAGTTTCATATAGTCTGCACGACTTAATTCCATTTTTGGAGTGTTGGAAGTGAATTTGTGAGCCTTTACAGGTTCTGCACTTGGTTCACTACCTAAATCTTTAACTTGCTTAGATAACTCAATGTTTTCTGTTTGTAAGTCAACGATGTTTTCATCTTTAGCTAAATTCTCTCCTCTTAGTTCGTCTAATTCAGCTTTGATTGTGTTTAGTTCGCTAGTAACATTTTCTAGTAATTCTCTTACTACGTTACCAACTTCTTCAAGCATAGTATCTTCAGTAGTAGCTTCTTCTTCCATTTCCACTTCTTCTGTTTCTTCTTCTTGCTCTACTTCTTCTTCTTTGGCAGATACTTCTGTTACTACTCCGTTTTCATCAGTAGAGAACTCTGTACCATCTTCTAAAGAGTATGTACCTTCAGGCATTGGAGTTTGCTCACCATCTTCTGATAAGATGTTAAGTACTACGCCTTCTGATAATTCGTCTGCTTCTGACACTATGATAGTACCATCAGCTAATTTAGCTTCGTAAGCTAATTTTACTTCTTGTTCTTCGGTATCTATACCTAAAGCAACTTTTATACGTTCTTTTAAATCCATTTTGTAATTTTTTTTAAGTGTCGTTAATATAAAATATAATTTAGTTTGTTTTGTTTTATTTTCGGTCTATTTGGTCTAGCTTTCTTATTGCCCATTCTATACCACTTGTACCTCCCCAAGCATCATACATTATACCACCACAACCTTCGCTATATGGTATGTCTTTGTGCTGCTGATGTCTTTTAAATGATGCCATACGAGCAATAGTATCTCTACTAATAGGCTTTTTGTCTGCTAATTGTCTTGCTCTTGTCCAGCCTACCTTAGTTCCACAACTGCTACCGTTTTCTTCTTTGTACTTAATAGCTTTCTTAGCATTGTTACTAGCACTATCAGGATAATCAGTATAGCTTTCAAATTCTTCATTTATAATAGTATCTAAAGCATCTAAAATATCGTGGTCAGAACAAGGCATATATACTGTATTGCCCTCTAATTGGTGTTCGTGGTAACCATCACAACCTAATTCTTTAGCAACCTCAACTGCATCTTCTACATTGTCAAATACAGGAAAGCCATCTATCTCACCTACTTGTGCGTATTTCTTCTTTTTCTTCTTTTTCTTGTCAGTCTTAGCTAGTGTTTCCATCTTATCTACAAAGTAGCCTTCTATACTTAAACCTTTTAACTCACCACTCTTGATACGTTCCCATACCTCATCGTTGTTTACTCGCATAGATACAAACCAAGTACCTTTTGGTAATTCATAGCCGTATAGGTTACTCTTGTCATTTTTGCTATCCTCTACTATCCAACTCTCTACCGTATGTACTCCTGTAACCTTTTCTTCGTGTTGTAGAGTAGCATTATTAGTATTTTGGTGCTTCATATACGCTTCTGCTGCTTTACGAACTGTATCAGCAGTAAAATACACATAATAGTTTCTATCTTTGTTAGCATCGTATCTGTATATCTGCTTATAAGGTATAAGTGCAGGACTTACTAATAATCTTTCTTCTTCGTTGACCTTAGCAAGTGTTAAATTGTTCTCTACATCATTAAAATACACAAAGTCAGTTTCTATTGCAGGTGATGTAACTAAAGATATAGCATCTATTGCTAGTTCTTCGTTGTTCTCATCTACAATTAGTTCTACTATGTCATAGTTTTGGTGTGCGTTCTCACACTCTTGTAGGGTATCGTACTTACAATCACCATCACCCCATTTATATTTTCCGTTATCACATTCTTTACAAGGCATAATCTTTTTTTTATATTGTTGCTTTTCTTCTTATTTTACTTAATTTATCTTGTTGCTTAGTCATATCATCAGCTACTACAAAGGCTTTTACAACTCCCATAGTCGTACCACCTGCACCTTCGCCACTTGCAAATGACCTACCACCACCTGCTTCGTTAATTGCACTTAGAAGTGGTTTAAACATTCTAGTACTACGAGCATTTATTACACTTTCACCCTTAGATAGTCTAGCACTTACGCTATCACTACTACCTGTACCATATCCACCTACTAAACCACCTTGTGCAAATTGTGGTTCAGGTGTACTTAAAATGCTTGTTACATTTTTAAAACCTGCTGCTGCCGTAATACCTGCTAAAGCTATGTTAAAAGGTGGAGGTGCTGATGCTAAGGCAGCCGTAATACCTTGATAAGTGTTTATTGTTGATTGTACTACTGCTGCTGCTTTACCTGCTGCACTTTCTTCTCCAAATACACCTTTAATACCTTCTAATGTTTGTAAAGAAGCGTCTAACTTAGATTTTTGTACTTTTATAGCTAATTGTTCTTCTGCTTTAGCAGCTTCTAATCTTATTTTAGATTGTTCTTTTTCATATTCAGCTCTAGCTTTTTCAGCTTCAGTTCGTATTTTTTCTTGTTCCTTTCTTCTATTTTCTTTTTCATCTTCTTCTGCTTTTATTCTATCAGCTTCTTCTTTAGCATCTGCATTTTTTTGAGCTTGAAATTCCCTACGCAAAGTTTCTTCAGCAGTCATTAATCGCTTTCTAGTCATAAATGACGTAGTCTGCATATCAATAAGTTCTACCTCTAAAGATGCTAATTCATCTAAATCTTCTGCCATACTTTCGCTTTGCTCGATTTCAATTCTTTTAGCTTCTAATTTTTCTTTTTGTAGCTTAATAGCTTTTTCAGTAGTTTGAATTTCTAATTCATTAGCAGTCTTTAATGCTTCTAAACGCTTTTCATAGCTTGCAGTTTCATCTTCTGCTAATAATCTAGCTTTAGCAATTTCTTGATTAGTTTTTGCTCTCTCTTTAGTAAAATCACGTTCAGCATCTCTAACTCTTTGTAATGTTTGAGTTAGTTCAATCATTGCTTTAGTTTCTTTAACTATTTCAGCACCTAATCCTGTAACTGCTGCTTTTGCATCTTCTGCTGCACCTTTAAAATCACCTTTAAATACTTTTACAATAGCACTACCAAGAGAACTTATTCTATCTGTAATAACTGCAATAGTTGCACCTACTGCTTTGAAAGCAACTTGTAATTGTTCAGCACCTTTTTTAGTATTAGTAAAATAGGATATTAATGTTCCTATTACTACTACAAAAGCACCTATACCTGTTGATATTAAACCTGCTTTTATTGTGCCAAACATTGATTTAGCAATAGGTATAACTTTAGAAAAAGCTGATTTAACAGAATTAATACTTACACCCATTACACTAAAGTTACTAGCAGCTTCTTTAGCTTCTTTACCAGTTTCTTTAGTAGATTTCTTAACAGTTTCTAATTCCTTTTTTACATCAGAAACATCTGCAATCAGTTTTAATATTACTTCTTCTTGGTTTGCCATTTGCCTAATATTATCTCGTTAAAATCTGTTTTGTCTTTATATTTAGTTATCAATGGTAGCACATCTTTTAATGCACTAAACCCTACTTTGATAACATCACCCATTAACTTAATCTCTGTTGCCTTATCCATATCTTACTTCTGTTATTTGTAGTACTACTGTCCAATATACTGTATGCCCACTTTCTCCCTCTACTTTTACTTGTATGTAATCAGGTGTACCATTTACTGCTGCAAATTCTATATCATAGTCTAAATTACTATCTCTAATAGATGTACCTTTAGCGTGTCCTACTTCTGATAAAGTTTTAGCAGCGTATTTATATGCAAAGTTACCATAGCTACACCATATCTGATTGCTAGCAGCGTTTAATGCACTAACTGTGTATTGTACCATAAATGAACTTTCATAATCTTCATTAATATATAACCTAGAACCACTATGACCACCTAAATATATTTCAGTAGGTGTTGCGTTAGTTGTAATACCATCAAGTTGTATAATACTAAACTTTGCTCTGTTTTTAATAACACTACTGCTATAACTTAATTCTCCAAAGTTTTCTGCATATGAGTTTAAGCCAATAGTAGTTGCATACATAGAGTTTCTGTCCATATAATGCCCTTTACCTATTGCTACGGAGTTACTTGCTCTAAGGGTGTTAGAATTGCCTAAAACACTATTGCTTATACCATTAACAACATTATTATTACCATTGATAAAGTTATCTGCCTTACTAACCTCTTGTTTAGCTGATGGTATTCTACATATATTATTTGCAAACTTATATCCGTATGCTTTGCAATCTTGTTCTGTACCATCAATAGCTTCTCCTTTGCTACCCACAAACTTAATCTTACCTGTACTATCTATGCTATGTATCTTTCTCATATTCTAAGCAGTTCTACTTTTGCTAAACTATTTTTATCTGTGTTGTATTCAATCTTGTTAACCCTATATAGTTGGTCTTTAATTCTAATCTTATTGGCAAAACTAAAGTTTAGTATATCTGTTTTCTTTAGATAAAACTCTGCTTTTAATATTAGACCGTTTGTAGTGTTGTACTTTTCGTTTATGTAATTAAACCAATATTCGTTGTATAAAGTGTTAGTTGGCTGCGTGTTTAAAATACCGTTTAAGTGTGATGTTTCTATAAGTCCAAAAAGTAAGCTATTGGTGTTTAAAGTTGTAGCAGATAAATCATCATCATACATTGTAGCGTTAGCGTAATTTGTCTGCCATTCATTCATCTGTATTGTATCAAAAAAACCATTAGGGTCGTTTAAATCTACACCTGTATATATTGTGTTTCTTTTAAATACTAATCTAGGCTTATTATCGTAAGCTGACAAAGTACCATCATCATATTCACAAATGTTTTGTGTGTAAATATTTGCACCTAAAATCCTAGTTATGTATGGTGCAGAGAATACTTCTGTTTCTATGCTTTTAATCTCATCGTTATCTACATCAAATTCTACTATTTGTGAACCATACTCTATAACATTTCTCTTATTATAGTTGCCTTTATAGTAATCTTCATCTTCTAAAGCGTGTTTAAACTCTATACGTTTAGGTATTTCGATAGGTTCTATAACAAATTCATTAGTATTAATCTTGCTTGTCCAATCTAATGTAGGTGCATTACTTGTAAATGTGTCGTAAGGCTCTATCTTTAAAGTATTATTGCCTGTGCTTTCAAATGTTAAGTTGAATATTTTAGTTAAATCTTTAAGAACATCTGATAGTTTTATATCGCCTAGCCTTGATGTAATAGCTTCATCTGTTAAGTTGTAAGGCAATACAGTTAGTATAAGTTTATCTGTATTAGATGCAACAAAATAAATATCATCACCAAGTACATTTGACGGTGCGACTAAACTAATCTTAGCAGTTGCACCACTAGGTACTATGGCTTGTCCACTTAAACTTATAGATGTAGTAGCATTAGGACTTGCATAAACAGTATCTAAGTTATAATATATTGGTACACCGTTGCTAGTTGTATTTACTGTTAAATCAACCTGACCACCAAATTGAGAATCGTTTTTTATATTTACATAGGCATATACTTGTAATATACAATCAAAAGGTGCAGTAAATATACTTGTTGTTTCATTAAAGTAATCATTATCATCACCTGTTTCAGTATCAAAACTTAAAGTAACATTGTCATATACTTGATTCCAGCCTAGTGCTAGTTGTGGTGTGGCATTATTTATATCTGATGCTTCTATCACATCAGTTATATTGTTATCACCTATATCTGTGTTTATTGTCGTATCAAAGTATATCTCATTAAAAAGACTACCAGTAAAGAAGTTACTATTATAGTTAAATCCTGCGTAACCAAATATCTTGTCAACTAAATACTTTAGCTTGATATTTAAAATATAACTCTCGTATGGATTTATATTTATTTGACCTTGTAAGTCAGCCATAAGACCACCATTATTAACTAATGGATAAAAAGGTACTGTACTCTGTGTTGCGTCAGATAATGTTACACCAGTATTATCCCAACTGTTATACACATTGGCTTCTGTTATGTTATGCTCAATATCAGATAAATCTAAATCTCTTATTGTTGCATCGCCTAATGTTTCTATAATGTTAGCTACATCATTAAACAGAACAACGTTGTAAGTTATCTCTGTGCTTTTCTCTACTACATTTAATAGCCTTAAAAAGCCTTCAAGTATTAATACCTCATCGTCATACAAATACGCTTTGACGTTCTTATATGCGTTGTAGTTTTGTGCATACACATCTAAGTTATAGTAATGCTCAAAGAATTTGTTATTAGTCTTAGTAGCAGGTAAGTTAAAATCTTTAGAATAACTTGCGTTCTTGCTTTCTATATCCCTAACATCATCTACTTGTAATGTCAATGCAATATTCTCGTTACCAAAAGTATCTAACTCTTGTAACTCATTAGTTACTTGATTTTGTACTACCAGTCTTATCATAGTCTTTGTACTCTCTTATTGTGTCCTTTTTCTATTGTTATGATATATTGCTTTAACATATCATTTGCAGAAGTTTGTTTAACATACTCTGTTTCATTTATAACAACTGGCTCAAATATATCGCCTGTTTGCATATATACATCAGGACTTAAAAACAACTCCTCTAATATAGCAGCTTCTTCTTCATTTACAAAGTCAGTATTAGCTTCTATTGTTTCTGTTGCATTTACATTAAATACTTTAGTACCACCATCGTAAGTACCTTGATTGTAATATGTAGCACCTAGTATATCGCCAATAGAAGTTGTAGAGTAAGCTGGTGTTTCTCCGTAGTTTTGTTTCATCACACTCTTGTTAATCTGTGTGCTTCTTGTAGATTTCTTAGTAAAGTTGTAGTAATCCCAAGCACCTAAACTATTTAGAAATGCTAAACGTATAGTTTCATAACCCTTACAGTCTGCACCTACTATATTAAATCTATATCCTTGACTAACTGCACCGCCTGCATATACTGCGGTAACAACATAGTAAGATACATTGCTCATATCAACACCTGAATTTACTAAGTTTTGTGTACCACAACCAAAGTATAGTAAGCCTTTATCGTTATCGCCTATAAGTGGATTTATAAAATCAGCACCACCGTTTGTAACTACGTTAAGTACTAATTCTGTATTTATAATAACATCATCAGCATCATAAGTTCTTACCTGTATACCAGTAATTCTACTATCTTCATAGAATTCTCCATTTAAAAATCCTACGGTATGATATTGTCCTAGTTGTATATTTTGCTCTGCACTAAATACACTAAGAAACTTTTTCATATTAGAGTTTAACAAGTAATCACTAAAATCTTGTGAACTATAACCGTCTTTGTGTTGTGCTACTGCATTTAAAAATAATAAATTTAAAAAGACTATTGAAAATTCTTGTATGATTTCACTATTAGGAGTTAAGCTATATTCATAACCACCTAGCATAGCTACTTGATTTAAGTTTCTTCTGTTTCTGCAATACTCGTCTATTGTATGTACTGAATGATTACTATTTAACATTTGATTTCCTTGATGCCTACTATATACACCATTCAAATCATAACCCCTTTTATCTGTTTGTGTGTAGTCTTGCAATACAGATGATATTCTAAACAAGGCTTTATTGTTACTGTCTAATGGTGCTTTCAATATAATTATTGCATTATCAATATATACTTTTACAACATACTTAACATTATATGAATTTAATGCTACTGCTGGTATATCTTCTGCTTCTATTACTATATCTGAATAAGCAGGTGCTAAATATTTTACGTTACCTTGACTTGTGTTAGTTAATTTTACTGCCATTTTACATTTCTTTACTTACAAATTTTAAAAACTGTTGTGTGTCGTTTGCGTATGCCTTTATAAACTCCTTTGGTAAATCTTTATATGCTACGTTGAAAGCATCTGTAAAGAAGTTAGTAGGCTTTACTCCATATAGCTTAATACTCCTAGCCATAGCATACACTAAACTCTTACGCTTAATAAATCTACCCTTCTCATCTCTTGCACCTTGTATGCCTTTCCTAACTACCCATTTATCTATAACACCTGATGGTGGCTGCTTGTTTGTGTACTTGTAAGGAGAGTTAGGTGCTTTAGCACTTGACTTACTACCTTTAACCCCTTTATCTACGAACTTAGCATAACCCTCTGCTACAAAAGACATATCTATCGCTCCACTTGGATAGACCTTAATAAAGTACCCTAGACTACTACCTAAATCACCACTAGCATTTTTGCCTTTAGCGTTTAAGATACCCCTAGCAGTCTGTACGACCTTTCTACCAAAGGTGTCTAGTACCTTATCTACGTTGCTCATTATACAGTAGCTATAACTAATTCAATGTCTGCACCACCAGTAGCATTATGCACATAGATACTTTCTATATCATCTACACTTGTTATTGCTGCCTTTGCAGTTGCTCCACTTACTTTACCATTAAACATCTGAAAACTCTCTTGTGGATTTAACTCTATTGCACCAGCTTCGTTATCTCCTGATGCAGTTACTATGATAGAGTTAGTATCATCTAAGTTTGTTATTCTAATGTACTTAATATCTTGAACATCATATAAATCATTTACAGTAGTATCACCGAATTGTGCTACAACGTGTGATGTACCTGCATTGATTGTTAATATTCTTTTTGAGTAAGTAGCAATATCTGCTATGCTATTTGTTACTGTTTGGTCGTATGACGTGCCACCTAAAGTTATTTCCTCTTTAATCTGTACTGTCAACGTTGATGGTGTTACTGTTGTTGCCATTTTTTAAAATTTAGTTCTTATTATATTATATATTATTAATACTATTAAATTAATATCTATACTATATATATATTTATATAGTGTATATATTCTTGTTTGTGTTACTTCGTTGTTACGCATTTCTTGTAACTCATTCATTCTTAGTTAGTTGCGACATTTCGACTACATTGACTTGCATTGAAGCCAACTTCGATACTGATGTTAGCAGTCCAACCACTTACCTCATTGTCAAATCTTTCAGTAAATGGTTCACAACTTACACTAGGACTTATAGCTACTTCTGTTTGAAAGTCATCAATAGTTGTAAAGCTAGTAGTTTGGTTTTTCAATAAGCTAATAACATCACCTATTGTTTCTAGTGTATCACTTAGCACATCTTCTTCATTGCTCTCGTCTTTGCTTACTAAGTCCATTACAATAATTTGAAACGTGTAATTTAGTGTGTGTTGACCGAATGATGCAGTATTAGTTGCAACGTGCATAAGTGGGTATGTTGTTTCTGTTAGGTCTATTTCAAATATATCACCTATTGTAGTTGTGTTTATCTGTGAATGACTAGCACCTATTGTATTAAACACTTCGTAAAGCATTTTAAGTGTTACATTCTTAATCTCTAAACCGTTTGTTAATATCATTTTCTTCTCTGTATGTGTGTTAAATCCTTTTGGTATGCTATGAAGTTAAAACATTCATTAACCGTTAATTCTAATACCTCTTGAAACTTTAATATGTTACCATTAGCTAAATTATATACTAAACTGTACCAGCCATACTTTTCTCCGAACTGTTCTTCTTCTGTCTTAAAAGTTTCCTGCGTTCCCTCCTCGATAGGTTCTTTGAATAAACTTGAGTAGTGGCTATGTAGTCCGTTGCGATAGTCAAAAAAAAACTACTAGCACCGTTTACTGTGTCAATACTTAGGTTATCTCTAAATAGTTCTGCTCGTTTCTTAGCAGTCCTATAATCATAATCCTCTACCTTGTACTTCTCTCCCTTCTGCTCTTTGATAGGTCTATATAAGATAGCCATTACACTATCCATAGCACTCCAACCTTGTCCTAGCTTATTATCTAAATCTACAAACTCTTTTAACTTTAGTTCGTGTAAGTTAGGGTGAAAGCCATAATCTACACCATCTATTGTTATCACTAGGTTTAAATCTGTATTAGCTGCATTTTCCATTAGCTTTCCTAGTTGTTCCATTACTGCATCTATATCTGACTTCTTACAACCTTGCAATAGTTCAGCAGGTGCATTAGTGAAACTGCTAATAGTTATTATCATCTTCTCTAACTCATCTTCTATGCCCTCTACCTTTGTCATAAAGTCCATATACTTACCTAACGATACTTGCGACCAGCTTGTAGGTATTGAGTAATTGATGTCATTGATGATTAAATCCATAATATAAAATATAAAAATTAAAATTTGAGTATAATAGTCTTACTGTATGTAGTATTGTCCTTGTGGTTTTAACTCATAGTACATTCTCATCGCTAGTGCATCACTAAAGTCAGGAGAACGACCAATAGCTAGTTTAACTGCATCTTTACTTACTAATTGTAGCTTAGTGTCTTTATCAAAGTTCTTACGTCTTACTTGCTCTAATTCTTGTATAATATAATTCTTGTGGGTTATATTAGTACAGTTAATATACACCCTAGACTTATTTAGAGCCTCGCTAAGAGCATAATAGCATTGTGTCTTTAGATTGATATAGTTTTCATTTTTAAGTGCCTTAGAATTGTTTACAAAGCCTTTGCATCTTAATATATCTTTAACACCACCACCTACACCATCATCATCAACTATAATATTACCTAGTGATACGTTGTAGTTTCTCTGTATGTTGCGTATTTCATCTGCTGCTTGTGTTACACTATTAATATCTAACACCTTAAAGTATTCGGCTCTTAGACCATTCCAATACACTATGACTGTCTTGTCCTTACCAAACCTAGCTATATCAGCAGTAATGTACCCTGTACCACTAGGAGTGTCCTCTAATTCAAATGCACCTAGTATAGCATTGTAGTTGATTAGCTTATCTTCACTATCATCGTACTCCCAATTACCATATAGTAGTCTTTGCTTACTGATATGGTCTAGCTTTTCTAGTTGGTCTTTATAGTGCTTAGATATGTGTCTATTATCGGTTACTAGCGACTGTATGAATTTCCTGTAAGCTGGTAGCCTATTCTCTTTGTGTGGCTTGTAGAAACTTGTATATACCCATTCTTTACTGGGGTTACAAGTCATTAGTATCTTGGGTATCAGATTGTACTCGTCTAGCTTGTATCTAATCCTACTACTTACTATTTGCTTTGCCTTCTCTGTAATCTGATTGCACTCATCTATAAATGCAGCAGTAAGTTCTAATGAACCTAGACTGTCAAAGTTCTTATCTGATGGGTATTGAAATAAGTCTTTTAGTATGACCTCACTACCATTGTAGAATGTAATGATATTACTTGAAGCGTTGTATTTGTAATGTACGTTGGCTTGTATTCCCCATTGGTTACAAACATCTAAGAAAGTATTGAGTGTTGTCTTTTTAAGACTATCTAACTTACTACGACCTATTAAACACCTTACACCATCGTACTGTGTGCATAGAGTTATTATCCAAGCACAACCCAAGTAAGACTTACCACCACCTGCTGCACCACCATATAGTACCTCTGTTGTAGTATCATCTGTTAGGTGTTCTATTGCTAACCATTGTTTATCCGTTAGCGTTGCTATCATCGTCTTTCTTTAGGATAATATTGATAGGTTTAAACTCTCCTGATATATCTAACTCTTGCTTCTCTACATACCCTCGTTTCTTACCTTTAGTCTTTAGGTAAAAGATTGTAGCTTGTGTCTTACCCTTACCTATCTGTTTGTGTAGTTGGCTCTCTGCAAAGTCTATTGCTACATCATCAATACTCTTAACTGCTAACTTATATGCTTCATCATCTTTTAGCCATTGGTAATGTGTAGTTCTATCTATACCTACCATCTTACAAGCACCAGTAACAACACCTAAAGTCTTTTCTAATGCTTCTAGCATTGCTATCTTACCTTTCTCTGTTCTATCTTGCATAAGTGTTGGATTTCGTTGTTATTTACCACACAAGGCACATACTATTTTGTCCTTTGCTTGTGGCTCTGTTTCTTCTTCGTCTAAGTTATTATATATATCATCTTCATTCAGCCATACATCTAACCCCCAATCTTCTAACTCTACACTATCCCACTCGTTTGCTAGTATATCCCAATCCCAATCACCAAAACCTAAGTTATCTTTTATTATAAACTCATTCTCTTGTTCCTTAGTGATATAACTTGCAACTATAACTGGTACTTCTTCGTATCCTAATTCTACTAATGCTTTGTATCTCATATTACCACCTAGTATAACACCATCTTCGTTTATTACTATTGGTCTTAGTTCTAGCATCTGTGGGAACTCTTGTATAGACTTCTTTAGCTTTTCAAACTTTGCCTTATTAACTAATCTAGGGTTAATAGGGTTATTGCGTATGCTATTAATAGGTACTGATTGCATTTTTAAAAAACTTTTCGTTAATTTTATCTAGTTCTGTCTGTTCTTCGTTGAGGTGCTTTTGCCTTTTAA
>Ga0208667_1000571_pt1 | contig 15381 bp, 24 predicted proteins | sample 11BtaG_FD_184085 | JGI IMG/M metagenome (GOLD analysis project Ga0208667, IMG submission 184085) | Marine viral communities from the Subarctic Pacific Ocean - 11B_ETSP_OMZ_AT15265_CsCl metaG (SPAdes) (version 2) | ecosystem: Environmental > Aquatic > Marine > Oceanic | place: Pacific Ocean... | reverse complement strand
AGGCAAATATTGGAATATTGAAGTCTTGGATATTCGTTGGTTTAAAAACGATAAGCCAACAAACAAAGGTGTTCGTTTGAACATGGAAGAAGCAAAAACACTATTAGATATACTAAGGAGAGAGATTGATGAAAAGAGTGAGTGAAGTTCAGGCTAAAATTAGTTTGAGAAAGGCAAATGAAGAAAGACAATACGGGAACAATGCAGTTCCTAGATTCGGGAATTGTGCTGGTAAAATAATTGATTTATTTGCACAATTTGTCGAGGATGAAATGACAGTACCGCCTAAAGGTGGTAGAGGTTGTAGAGTTCAAAAAGAACATATTGACCTTTGTTTTGGTAAGTTCTATCAGGCTATGAGAGAGTTTATGGATGGTGAAAAAGAATGAATAAATTATATTTGATTACAACAAACAATAAGAAGTTTGATGAATGGGCTAAACAAAATAAGAAGCGTCTAAAAGACCACGCACTAGCGCATTTTAATGCAGGTTATAATGATGTAGTAAAGGGAAATTATTTGGCTAGGGCATCATTCGTTTGTTATTGGGAGATTTACAATAACAATTCTTTAGCCAAAGTCGCTCCTGCTATGACTCAAGCATCTATGATTCATATGATGCACCGATTTATGGAAAGAGGATTACAAGAAGAAATGGTAGTTGTTGAACAAATGATGCACAATTTCTTAAGACTCTTACAAAGATTAAATGAGCCTGACGGTGAAGAAGAATGAAAAAAGAAGATTGGGTTTATTTAGCAAATGCTATGTGGGCCTATGCTGAAAAGCATGACGGGAAAATCAGTAGCCTGTTAAAAGAACTGGTAATAACAATAAATAAAAATGAAAAGGTGATTAATAATGACATGGGAAAATATGAGCAGAATGCTACAAGCAACAGACCAAATGATACAAACTCAACAAGTAACTCGGATTTCACGGGACTTGGAGAGTTTTAATACACAGAAAAGCAATACATCATTAGTCTTAACAATCTTAAATAAAGATGAACTAAGTGCAAATAACTTAGGGCTAGCCAAAGCGAAGAAATGGATGGCAAAAATATTTGATGTTTTTGATGATGAAATAGAAGGCCTAATGGCCGCTCACAACGATTTGGGAGAAGCCATCTACTTCTTAGATTCCTCGGCAGAAAAACAAAGGAACTTTTCGGTTCAATATGTTCTTCGTTTGTTGGAGATGGATTGTGGAAAGGTTGATTCTAATGAATTTAAAATGATTGAGGAATCGGTATTGGCTATGTCAGCCAATGCCCGACGATGGTTTGTGAGATATATGCTTAGAACTCCCCGTAATGGAATGAACATTGGGACGGTAACTAAGATTATTGCTAAACATTATAGAAAGAAACAAGCAGATGTAAAGAAACATTTGAACTTCAATTCTGTTGAAGTGGTTTGTCAGTATTATGAAGCGGGTAATAACCCTCCTTGTAATTTAACTTACGGAAAGTTCATCAAGCCTATGCTTGCTAAAGAAGTTCCCATGAATAAATGGCCCACTGATTTTGTGGTGGATTACAAATACGATGGTAACAGGTATCAAATCCATATTGAAGGCGATAAGACAATGATTTTTAATCGTAAAGGTAAGATTGTTACTCATCAATTTCCCGATGTAGTGGCATTAGTTCAAGAATATGATATTAATAATGCTATTTTGGATGGAGAGATTTACCCTATCTTAGAAAATGGCTCACCTGCCCCACATAAATACATGGGAACAAGGGTTCATTCTAAGAATATCCAAGAGGCTATGGAAAGAGTCAAAGTAGAATGGGTCATTTTTGACTGTCTTATGCTAAATAATGAAACAGTTATGGATTTATCCTACACTGATAGGTTGGAGCGTATGAAAGACCTTCCTAACCAAGCACACAGAATCACAGAAGGTGATATTATGGCTTTTTACCATGACGCTATCAACGAAGGATTTGAAGGAATCATCGTTAAGGATGCGAGCCAGCCATATCAATCAGGAAAACGAAGTGTTTTTTGGGCTAAATACAAACCTCCGCAGATAAACCTTGATGTTGTTGTTCTTGCCGCTAAGTACGGCGAAGGAAAGCGAGCCAATGTTTTCGGCACTTATCAATTAGGAGTGAGGGCTAATAATGGTTATCATTCAGTCGGATGGTGCGGAACAGGATTCTCGGATGCGGATTTGGTTAATCTAACCAACATTTTGCGTAGGAATGTGGAAGCATTTGATGACGGGCTGTTCACTGTTTTACCAGTAGTCGTATTAGAAATAAAGGCTGATTTGGTTTCAAGAGATGAAAAAGGCAATTTGGGTCTAAGGTTCCCAAGATGTGTCCGTATTCGTGATGATAAGTTCGTCTTCGATATTAATACCTTAGAAGATGTGGAGAGATTAGAATGAAAGCAGATGAAAGAGCAGCAAAGTGGGACACTAAATATATGGCCGGACCATTCGGTAAAACTCATAAAATATCAGAAATGTCTATGAGGCAAGTTAATACGGGATTAAGACAGTGTAAAACTAGCCTAACAGTAGCGGCTTGTCATATGACTTCTTTATACCAAAGGAGGCACATTCTTATGCACCAACAGGGTGAATTTAATTACCAGAAAAAGAACGCAAAACAGAAAATTATCCAGCATCTAGGGCTTAAAACCCAAGTAGATATTAAGGAGGAAGAAAGGTTTAAGCAGATTCTTTTAACTGCGTTAGCGTTCCTCGAACAAGGTCAAGAGATTTCTTTAATTAAAGCGGTACTAGAACAAGCGAGGGATGGAGAATGATTGAACAAGGACAGATGACAATTATAGATACAATTACATACAGATGTATTAGAGTAGATAGCGAGGGTTATGCTCATTTAAAGAACATTCTGCATGAACAGGGTAGGCCCAAATTAGTATTACAAAAATATTGTCCCTTTGTTAAGGACGGTAAAATAATTAAACCCGAAAGGCCTCCTGCTGAAAAACATAAGCCTACGACTAAAATCAATGTAACTCAGTTAATCAAAGAGAACACTGACTTACAAGTATCTAATCAAGCAAAGTATTTTATATCAGAATGGGTGGAAACTGCGATAACCAATCTTATTACAAATGCAGATAGAAGTGCTATTGAAAGAGGCGACAGTCGTTTAACACCAGCCCATTTCTTTTGGTTAGAAACCAACACTGCGCCAATAGGTTATTGGCCTTCAAATATTGAATACATAGAGGACTGATTTTATGTTCAGCAAAGAAATGCTAATTGGGATTCTGCTTAGTTCTTCTAAGGTAGATTTTAATATAGAGAGAGCCGTTGATTCTCTCATGGGGTATAGAGTAAGACTTAAATTAGTAATGAGAGCAGACTCTATTTTCCTTGAAGGAGTTAATAGGAGTTTAGCGCAACATCAAATCACTTGTAGTATTAAACAAAAGGAAAGTAAAAGCCGCCCGAAGCCGATTCTTAAAATCGGAGGAATTAAGAACCTGTTTAAATTAACAGAACTAGTTCCTGAAAATTTACCTCATGCTAAAAGCGAGTGGGTAGAGTTTAGGGAACTAGTAGAATTAATATCCAATCACAAACATAAAACCGCAGAAGGAATGGAAAGAATTTTTGAATTAAAAGGGGTAATTTAATGGGATTAACTACACTAAATAACAATAGAACAATATTAGTAACAGGTAAAACAGGAACAGGTAAATCAACCAAAGCACTTACATTTGTGGAAAAGCCCCTTATTCTATATGCTAATGATATTGATTTTGACATAGGTTCATTTCCAGTGGAGCATGGAATTATTATTGAGGATGTTCACTATAAACCAGACAAAGATAGTATCTTGAATATAATCAGGAACTACACAGGCCAAGTAGTATTGACTTCTATTAATGAAAAATCAGTTCCTAAGGAAATAAAGGAAATGTGTAAGATTAAAAGGGCAGGTTCTAAGAATTACTTAAGGGAGCATATTGAAGAAACCGCCCCTCATTCAGTAAGTCCCTTTTCGTTTGAGCGTGATACTTATTCATTAGTAAGGGGCTTTCTTAAAGAAAAGAATAGAGACTTAATGGCTGAATTATTATTGTTCAATAAGCCATCCGACACACAGATACTATCTTGGCTGGTAGAAAATATGCACCCTAACAGATTAATTTTTGTTGATGGTGTAGTAAAGCGTCGTTGGAGTCAAAGATACTTCTATGAGATGCTTTCTTATTCTCATGGAGGTAATTCCTTTGATAGACTGAATATGCCAATAAGGAGGAAGTATTCCCAAATACCTAAACTATCAAGAAGACTGGGCGTTAAAAACCCAAAAGTCTTACAGCAACTTTTTATGGATGATGATTTCAAAGAACATGCTAAAAAGAAACTGAATAATGGAGAATGCCGTCTCCTTAAAATAGGCGAAAAAAGAAGAAAAAGAAAAACCGACCCAATTAAAATCACTCAAACTTCTTTGGGGGATTTCTTTTGAGAACTAGAAAACTAGTATATAAAATAGAAAATATTTTACAAGGTAAGGAAATGACTTGTAAAGAAATAATGGCTGAACTTGAGCGAGGAATCCCCACAAAGAGAGGGAACTCATTCACTTATAATCAAATAGGACAGTTACTTAGAAACAAAAGATTTGAAAAGATTGGCTGGTGTAAAGTAACTAGCACAAATATATGGAGGAATAAAAATGTTATGGACAGAAAAATACAGACCGAATAAACTAACTGAAATTATAGGACAAGAACACTTTAATTTAGATGCTATCGGTTGGATAGAAGAAAAGAATATGCCTAATCTTTTACTATACGGAAATCCGGGAAATGGTAAAACAGGAGCAGGATTAGTTATAGCAAAAGAAATCTTAGGAGATGCCTTCCAAGATAATTTTATAGAAGTAAATGCGTCGGATGACAGGCGTTTAGAAAATGTTAGAACAACCATTAAAAATGCAGCACAAAGCGGAACTATCGGCGGTGTTCCATTTAGAATAGTATTGCTAGATGAAATGGACGGTATGACAACAGATGCTCAAAATGCGCTGAAGAGAATTATGGAGCGTTATGCGAACAATGTTCGTTTTGTTATTACTTGTAATGATAGAAATAAGATTATCTTTGCCCTACAAAGTAGATGTGCAAATTACCACTTTAAGCCTCTCTCTAATGAGGCAATCCTACAAGTATTGCTATCAATTCTCCAACGAGAAGGTATAAGTAAATACTCTCAAGAAGAACTGGACTCCTTTATATATGCTATGAATGGTGATATGCGGAGGGCGATTACGGAACTACAAGCGGCTAAAGCCAGCAATTCCACCCTTAAGACTCAAATTGATATTGGTTTAGACGAATATAATAAATTATTAATGAAAATTGTAAATAAGAATAGCCTTGCTCTAAACTCAATACACGATTTACTACACGATGGGCTTTCCATTCGTGAAATCTGTATTGGACTACATGATGCTGTAATTAAAGCAGAATTAGAAAATACACTAAAATTTAAAATCCTTAGAACTATTGGAGAAAGCGAATGGCGTTCAACCACTATGACTCCAAAAGTATTAGCCTCTTGGCTGATAGGACAACTATCATAGAATTGAACAAAACAAAAAATAAACGGAAGTGAATAACATGGATGAAAATATGAAAAATGAAATTATGAAAGGTGCTGAAGTCATTGGACTCACAGCAGAAGAAGGTATGGCTAAGTTTGAAGAGATTTGCTCGGAAAACAGCATCGAAATGACAAACCCGATTAGTAAGGGTCTTTGGCGTAACTTTGTGGCTAATGCTAAGAGAAGCCAGCAATCAGAAACAACAACAGAAAGTGGAAGCGATGACTCTTTTTACAAAGCAGCATTTGGTTTCTTTGTTTCTTTAGATGCACCAAGAGATATGATGGCTTGGAATAGAATGAAAGCAAAGGAAGAGTTTATTCGTGATGCCGACAATGCTCTAGAAAAGGGTATTGTTGCCGTTGCTAATCAAAATGCTCTCGGTAAGTGGGTTGTATCTCGCTATCACAATAATGAATATGAAGAAAAGACTGTTACTACTTTGCCTTCGGGTGCAGAAGAAACAGAAGATGGTCGTTTCTATATTCCTTTGGATGCTACTGCTGTCTATATGAATGGTGGTAAGAACAATAACTACGGAAAGCCTCTTCCGCCTGAACAAATGCGAAGAAGCGGTGTTTTCTATGGTTCGTTGGGAACTGGTGAAATGAAACCTTATTACTTCTCTTACAAGAATCAAGGCGGGGTAGATTTTGCACCAAACAGTTTTGAATGGTGTCATTTCTTGTGCGTTCTTGGTTCTAATGGAACTGATATTTATGGTGCGAAGCAAATGACCTTTGATTCGCTAACCATGAATTCCGATATGGACACTGAAAATGACTTGTATAGAGACATGAAGGACTTTGACTTTGAAGAATGTCTAAGAAACAACTTTAATTCACACCTTGTTCCTCTTGTTGAGTTAAATAAGGCTCACATTAACCGACAGGCATTACCTTCTAAGGAGCGATTTGTAATTACAGATGGTACAGTCTGTAATATGAATATGACTCCTACAAAGAATGGTAACAGAATTATTAACATTACCGACCTTAATGCTGAACTAGATTATGAAAGTGATGGAATTACAACTTGTTGGATTCCTAGCCACTTGAAATTAGATTTCGGTATTGGTTCATCAGTCATTGTTGCTGGCCGAACTAGTCAAAGAACTACTGATGAGGGCGTTGAGCCTGTAACTATCAATGTTGCTGGCATTTACTGTGTAATTAAGCATGGTTCTGCTGTCGAAGTATCGCAACCTGTCGAAGAGGATTTCGACTGGTTTTGATTAACTAATCAAACAATGTGTAGCCGTTGGCGTTAATGACGGTCATATAGGTGCGAAGCCTATCCCTTTGGAGGGATTTAAAATGGAAGACATAAAAGAAAATAGATATTTACTAAAAGCAAATAGTTATCTCATTGACCTGCAAACGGTTGATTTTGTAACTTGGAAAGAGAATGACAAAGAAGAAGGAACTTATTGGACTAAATTACATATTGGCACAAAAGAGTGTAGATATGTATGTAAGTCTTCGACGGACCTAAACACGCTTATTCGGGCGTGGTCTAGCCTAAAAGGAAAGAGACTAGAAATACTGAATAAAGAACTAATAACGGAATGGTGATATTATGGGATTAACAAGCAATAACAATAAGAAGAAAGCAGTAGATGAAGGCGTAATCAACAACGCAAGAGTGTTGGCCTTTCAAAGCAAATTGACGAAACAAACAGAAGAACGACTCGGAAGAAATAACAGATTAATCTGCGGTATTTGGGGAGAACCTAAGACAGTTAAAAGCGGATTAGCCTTAGATTTTCCTAATAAGCAAATCTATGTTTTAGACTGGGATGATGGATGCGAACCAACATGGCGACAAAACCATGAATGTTCCGATAGAATTACACTATGGAATCCTGAAGTAAGAAATGATAACGGTGAATTAGATATTCAAAAGTCCGAAGCAAACTCCGAAGACTTTGTTCTCTTTGTTAAAGAAAAGATTAAGCAAGGTGAAAATGTTTTGTTTGTATTTGATGGAATTGATAAGTGGCTAGATTGTTGCACACTTCATGTAACTGGAAGTTCAAAGATTGGAAAACCACAAAAGATGAAGTTTGAATGGGGAAAGCGAAACGCTCCTTTTTATTCTCTTTTGATGATGTGCAAGAATCTAAATTGCGACCAAATCTATATTACGCATTCAAAGGCTGATTACGGAGCAACTGGAGAAGTAGTTGGCTCTAAACCTAACTGGCATAACTGGGGAGATTATCTTCATCAAATTATTACAACCCGAAGAACACGCAAGAAGAATGATGTTGTGTATAAGGCTGAACTGTTAAGCAGTAAAACCAATACAGAACTTGTAGGTAAGTCTTGGGAATCATTAACTGTTGGTGCAGGTAAGGTTTCTTGGAACGGTATTCCTGAATTGCGTGAGGGTTTGATTTGAAGTTTGAAGTAGATTCAAGCGACTTAAGAGAAGCATTAGAGAGCGTTATGGTTAAGGGAAAAGGAACTACTAATGGTGGTTTTGGAAACACCAATTTAGGCACATACGCCTGTCTTTATGTTAAAGACGGCGTTCTAAGTGTTTGGAACGGTAGCCCTTCTTTTTGTGTAAAAATTGATATTCAATTAGAAGGAGAAAGTGTAGATGGTGATGTGTGCGTTGATAGCATGAAAGTTATTCCTTATCTAAAGTCTTTTGGCGGAGTAGTTGATTTTAATGTGGGTGATTTTATTACAATTACAACAGAACCTCATGGAACAAATAGAACTGCGTCTATTCCTTTAGTAGTGTTGCACCCTAATGCAGACGCTATTAGTAGATTAAAGAATATGTTAAATCATATACGCTATGAGGTTCAACCTCAAACTTTATTTAATTTTGGTAAATCTAAGTTTGAAGGGGCTTTTGTATTAACTCAACCTCAATTCAAAGAAACAATAAAGAACTGCGAATTAGTTAAAAGCGGAGTCTATAAATTAGATTTCAATGAAAATGTCTTAACTGTATCTACAAGACAAGATGCAACAAACAAATATGAAGAAGTTATTACACCTGTTTTCCCATTAGGAGAACCTGCTACTGTTGAGTTCAGTAGTCCGGTGTATGCTTTCTTTAAGAGCGACCAAATGGTTAATGTCTATATGAAAGACGACCATCCACTTTTATTAGTATCTAATGATAGGATGCTACTAAAAGCACCACATATAAGCGGGTGAATGTAAATGATAATAAGTAAATGTAATGATGGTAAAACCATCTATAAATCATGGAGAGAGAACGGTGAAAAGAAATACGCATTGGAGGATTTTCGGCCTTATTTTTATGTTAAGGAAGAGGCTAATGAGCCAAGAGAATACAAAGCGTCTAAATATATTACTAGGAACTTTGAGTATATTCGTGGCGAGTGGGTTAATATTGATAAACAGCCGCTTAAAAGGGTTTATGTAGAAACATCTTTTGATATTAGAAACGCAAAGAAAATGTTCGGTCAAACCTTTGAAGCAGATGTTCCTCATCACTTTAGATACTGTGTTGATGAATTAGATAAAATGCCCGAATATGAAATGCGTAAATGGTATTGGGATATGGAATGGGCGCAAGGTGGCGAACACCATGATAAGATTACTACTATCGTTGTTTATGATAATTATGATAAAGAGTATTATCAGTGGGCTTGGTTTCCTAATTATGAAGGAGAAGAGTATTTGCATTTTGATAATGAAAAGGAAATGCTTGAGTCTTTTATGCGAACTATGATTGTTAAAGACCCCGATATGCTTATTGCATGGTTTGGACACTTTGCGGATATTCCTAAGTTATTAGAAAGAGCGTGTGCTGTTGGATTGAATCCTCTTATTATGTCGCCAACAGGCCACATTAAAGGAATCAAAAAGAGCAAGGATGGTTTTTCTTTTGCTTATGGTGAAAAAGGCTTTACTCCTATTGAACAACCTATCAACGGTAGAATAACTCTATCATTAGACTTAGCATTTGAAAGACAATGGAATGACTCTCAAAGGGGAACATTACCTTCAATGTCTTTAGACTATATTTCACAAGAAGTATTAGGTAAGAAGAAATTAGTATCGGAAAAGTTTCCTGACCCGAATGAGTTTTATCGGAGAGCATGGCTTGAAGATACAGAAACCTATTTGAAATATGCTGTGGTTGATGTAGAATTGATGGTCGAAATAGATGAAACCAACTTTTGTAGTGAAGCAATTCTTTCACTTCAAAGACTACTCAAAGCACCATTTGATGCTTGTTTTTATGCTTCACATATGGGTTCTATTTACTTTATGAGAAATGCTTGGTGGAAAGCACCAACAGGAGAAAAAGTAGATAAAAGACAGACTTATGAAGGGGCTATGATTTATGACCCCAGTAGTGAGAATACAAATGGATTACATCTTAATGTAGCCGCATTTGATTTTGCGGGTCTATATCCTAGTATGATGATTGCACGAAATATTTCCTTTGAAACTAAATCAAAAGAACCAACGGAGTTCGGAGTTAATATCTTAACTCCAAGAGATTTTAGTCCTGTTACGAGAGAACACATGCTTTACTACAAAACAGATGAACTCGGATTGTTGCCGAGAGCAGTTCTTGAATTGAAGGAATTAAGAAATGATTATAAGCGACTTATGCGAGAGGCTAGGGAATCGGATAACGGAGAATACGCTAAGTGGTATAACAATCAAATGGCGGTAAAACGCCTAATGGCTTCATTTTATGGAATTGTAGCCTTTCAAGGGTTTGGTTGGGCTGATGTAGATTTAGCCGCTAGTATTACTGCTAGTGCTAGAGAAGCAATTAGATTAGCGGCATTCAAGGCTAAGGAGATGAAAGTATGAAATGTAAAAAACCATTAAAACACAACCCTCAATTTGAGGCAAAATATCATTGTAAGTTATGTGAGCGTGAAGCGTTCCTTGACTTATTAGAATCAAGAAAGTGTGGTGAAGAAGAATGAATAGTCATTTTAAGAGATGGGTAAGACAAGCAGTTGAGGCAAGAACAGGTAAAGGAACATTTACCTCTCATATTATAATGGGAGATATTGTAGATTCTAGAGGCACTTCTAATAGTATTGGGAGTGTTACAGCAATTGGCTGGTATCTGTCTAGATTAGAAAATGTAATTAAAATAAAAGAAGGAGTATATGAGGTGAAAAAATGAGAACTAAAATAGTGACAGTCAAAGTATCGTATGATACAGAAGAAACATGGGATATTACCATGCAAGAAATAAAAGAAATATTTCAAATGATGAATAACTTGAAGCGTCATGCTATCATTTTAGAAGTGGAGCAGGGTGTTAATCGTGATGATGGACAGAACGAATGAGTTATTAGAAGAATTGCTGGCTATGATAGCAAGGTCAAATAAGATATTGATGATGGTAAATATCGTGAACATAGCAACCATTATAACAATAATTACGGTGGTAATATGAAACAAGAATTAGATGAATTAAAAACAGAAATTAGAAATTTGAAAAAGAGAATCGCAGGACTTGAAAAAGACCTTGATTATCAAGTGCATCAAAGTAACAAAAATGATGCAGTTATAATGTGCATTCGTGAACTACAAGAAGAAGTGGCTAAAATGGCTAATCAACCAGTCGCCATGCTCTTTACATGGTTAAAGTGATTATATGGAAGTAGTATATGGACACACTGATTCAATTTATGTTCAAATTGATTCAGTAGAACAGGCCCAAGAATCTATAAAAGAGATTGAAGCCCATGTAAGAGAAGCATTTCCTAATGTGATGGGATTAGAAGAACACCCCGTTTCCTTAGAGTTTGAAAAGTATTTTTCTTCTCTTGGTGTGGGTATTACTGCGAATAGAAACGCTGGTTTAGTATCTTGGGAAGATGGGCATTGGCTTGATGAGCCAAAGTTCACTATGACTGGCTTTACTGCAAAAAGAGTAAGTGAGACTAAATTAGCAAAAGAAGTTCAACTTGACACATTAAAAATGTGGGTAGGGCAAAATACACAAGCAGAAATAGTGAAGTATCTACATGATAAACACCAATCTGTTATTACTGGTAAAACTCCTATTTCTTCTGTTATCAAAAGAAGTAGGTTAAGACAAAACCGATTTACAGTAAAATGCCCCGAATGTAATACAAAGTATAACTTAAGAGATTGTATTAAGTTGCCTCATGGCGTTTGCGAAAAGTGTGCAACAGAAACAAAGCGATTTACTACTCTTGATGGAAAGAAGCCATCAATAGGTTCGGGTATTACAGGCATTTTGTATGCTTGGGAGAAAAACGACGCTAATTTTGATGATTCTTATTTATTTATGAAAGTAATAAGAGTAAATGATACATTTACGCATCCTTTAACACAAGAACAGCGAAAAGTTGAATACTTATCAGGCACAACCTACGAGGATTTTGAAGGTTGTAATCCTGATTGGGAGCATTATTCTCAAGTAGTAATCAAGAAGGCCGACCCCATTTTCAAGGCTATGGGGTGGGATATATCGTCCATTAGAACGGGCGCAATACAAACAAGCCTTGAAGAATGGTGGTGAAACACATGGAAGAAGAAATAAATAAAAATTATGAAGCAAGAATAAAGTCAATGCAGGATTTTACCTATGATTGGAACTGGGAGAACTTTGATGACCCATCTAAGCCTATTTTGAAGATTAGTAAATCTTCATTAGGTTCTTTTAATTGGTGTCCAACAAAATATACCTTTAGTTATATTCAAAGACTACCGCAAGACCAAACAGAAGCGATGAGGAAAGGAACGATTCTACATAACTATCGTGAAGATTTCTTTAATGAGTTTGACTTGAAGAAAGCAGAATCTATGAATAATAGTGAAGTATTAGAATACTGCACAAGTTTAATGCCCGTTGATGATTATTTTGATATTTCATTAACTGTTGCTTCTTTTGAAGCACAGCGATACATTGAGTCTAGGACAGAAGGCAAAACAGAAGAATACTTGCCCATTGTAAATGAAGGACTATTTGATAGTGAAATTGTTATTCCTGTTGGGCCATATAAGGGCGGAGCATGGAATAATTATGAAGAGTTCACTCTTAATAGACCATATACAGTAAGACTTCAAGGTATTATTGACCGTATTTTTATTGAAGACGGTAACTTAATTCCCTTTGAATACAAGACGGGAGGATGGAAAGACTACAAGACTACTTCTATGCGACAAGAAATGGCTTTCTATCAACTGATGATTGAAAATTGCACAGAAGAAGTTCTTGCTAAACACGGCTTAAATAAAGATATGAAAGTATCTCATTGGGGTTGGTATTATCCAGCCGCAAATCATGTTACGGTAGAAAAAGTAAAACCACGCTCTATGACTTCTGTTAAATTAAATATCGCTAAACTTATTAAGTCTTATGAACAACAAGAGTTCAAAGCCAAGTTCTATTATAAGACCTGTTCTCATTGTTCTTTCTTCGGTATTTGTCCTTCTGCACAAGAAGATACTTGGTTGTGATACAATGAATGAACTGATTAAGAAAAAAGTATTAGGAAAAAATTGGACATTTAATGAAATATCTAATCTAAACGAAACAGTAACTATTTTATCTAATGATATTTATAGCGAAATGACTTTGATTGAAAAATTTAAATTAGTCCATGATTTAAGAATAAAAGATGAATATGTAGGCATGCACTTTGATGAACTACTAAAAGAAACAGTAATGATAGTCTTATCGGGTGAAGTAGCCCAGACAATTAGACAATTACTACAAGGTGCAACAATTAGTTTTGGAGGGAATAACAATGAAATATCCGAGGGAAGTATGGGCGGGGAGTCACATAAGAAACGCCCCGCAAATGAAAAGAAAAGTCGTCTTAGCGAGGAATGAATATGCTGACTTTGTTAATGCTCAAAATAATAGAACGAATGTATATACAACCGTATATGACTTTGAACATTTTTCGGAGAAAGCAAAGGTAGAATCTTCTGTTATTATAGATAGAGTTTTCTTAGATTTTGATGCACATAAAGATAACTTAGATTTAGCATGGCGTGATGTAAAACAGGTGATGGAATTGGTTTTAAATAGACAGTATAAATACACTCTCTTCTTTTCAGGAAGAGGATTTCATTTATTTTTGTTTGGTAAAAGAACACCGAACATGAGAAATGTCCAAACCTTTTTTAGAGAAATAAAACAATACTTAGTTTCTAAGGTGGGAGAAAATAATTCATTGGATGAAAGAGTTGGACAAACAACTAGATTGAGAAGAGTTCCTAATACAGTAAATATGTCTTCATCTGATAGTAAGGGTATTCCTTATTATTGCGTTCCATTGATAGAAGATGACCTTTCTAAGAGTCTAAATGAAATACTCAACATAGCCTCAAGTCCTCGCCATATCCCTTTCAAAAAGGGCGGCAAAATTGAGGTAGTCTTTCCCGATGCACCCCCCATTGAAGCGATTGGAGGCGAGATTTCTGTTCCAAAAACAGTAGGAAAACTCCCAATGTTGCCTTGTTTGCATAATGCGGTAATGACGGAGAATCCATCGCATATGTCAAGAGCCTACTTAGTATCTTGGTATAGAGATTTGATTTCCGGCTATCGTGATTTAAATAACAGTTCGGAAAAAATGAAAGTTCTTGATTTAGTGGTTGAAGAATTAGAAAGAGTATTTGCTGATTCGGATTCTATTTGGTTAGATTGGGATAAATTAGAAACAAAGAAACACGCAAGATTCACAGTGTTCAATAACTACAATACACCTCATTGTGATAAACTAATAAGTGAAGGGTTTTGTATAGGTAAATGTTGGAGGTTTCCACAATGAGACAAAAACTAAACATAAAATTACTTAGACAAATAACAGAAAAAGAGTTAGATAATATTTCTGAAAATGAAATTTGGTTAAGTGAATTAGTTGAACAAGTGGCTGACAGATACTCAAAACTCAATTACTATCGTCATTCTTTGTCTTACAAAAAAATAAAACAATCTCACTTTATTGTTAGTAACATAGCCAAGAGTTTCGGTTGGGTGTCTAAAAGAAAAAGCACTGACCAAAATATTTTTATTAATGGAAAATGGATTAGGAAGCGAAATTCAAAAGCCCTATTGTGTAGATTACAGGAGGAAGAGTAATGTTAGTAATTGATTCAAGAGAGAAGTCTAAACTGGCTAAACTCGTAATGCAGAAGGCAAAGGCTTTAAGTATCAAATATGAACAGCGTTGGATTGAGATAGGCGACTATGTGTTTGATGATGTTTGTTTTGAAGCAAAATCCGCCACTGACTTTTTAGGCTCAGTATTATCTAAAAGAATGTGGACACAATTAGATAATATGGACAGACATTACAAAACAAATATAGTTATTATTCACGGAGATATGCAAGAAGCAATTATGAATGTAATTGAAAATGCACCATCTAAAATGCCTATCGGAACAAGAAGTATTATGTTAAATAATAAGTTCTTAGGAGCGATAGGGCGCATCACTTTAGACACCGACATAAAACCTTTCTGGGTTCAGTCAGAAGAAGAAGCGGCGTTAATTATAACAGCAGTATGTAAAATGAAACCAATGACAAGAGAAACAATAGAACCACAAGTATTTAAAAGAATAACAACAGATGATTTAAGATTAGATTTACTAAGTAGCGTCAAAGGCGTATCAATTAAAAAAGCAAAATTATTAATAAAACAATACGGCTCAATTATGGAAATCGGTGAATGTTCAGCATTTGAACTACAAGCGATTGAAGGTATCGGAGAAACCTTAGCCAAAAGAATAATCTCTACACTAAACTCAGAAGAGAAGGT
>Ga0208667_1000570_pt1 | contig 15386 bp, 12 predicted proteins | sample 11BtaG_FD_184085 | JGI IMG/M metagenome (GOLD analysis project Ga0208667, IMG submission 184085) | Marine viral communities from the Subarctic Pacific Ocean - 11B_ETSP_OMZ_AT15265_CsCl metaG (SPAdes) (version 2) | ecosystem: Environmental > Aquatic > Marine > Oceanic | place: Pacific Ocean... | reverse complement strand
CAGCTTTTGCTGTGTTATATTCTTTCCAGCTGCGTAATTCGCTTAAAGGTATTGGCCAGCAAATGAAGTGGAGTGTAAGAGATGAATCACTGCACAGTAAAATGGGATGCCAGCTGTTTCGCCATATGTGCGAAGAAGATGCTGAATTAATGGAGCAATGTCGAGAAGATGTTATCGATGCTGCATCTACTATGATAAAGCTTGAAGAAGATTATATAGATAAGATGTTTGAAGCTGGTGATATTGAAGGCATAGCCGCTGAAGATTTAAAGAATTTTATTAAAAAGAGAACAAATGAAAAGCTTGTTGAGCTTGGTTATATTGACCTTGGCAATTATTTCCCTTATGTTGAAGGATCCGCCAAAAAACTAGATTGGTTCTACCATCTTACAGGTGGTGTAACCCACACTGATTTCTTTGCAATCAGACCGACAGACTATTCTAAAGCTAACGAAGGAGAAGATTTTGAAGACATATGGTAGAAACTTGGAATAACGAATGGATTAAAGGAACAGATTACCCTGCGTGGGGTGATACTGAAGTATACAGAAAGACGATCTCTGGTGGGTACTTGCTGCAAGGCGAGACCCCAAGAGACGCTTACGAACGTGTAGCTAAAACAGTTGCGCGAAGATTATATAAACCAGAACTTGCTGATGTATTTTTTGATTACATATGGAAAGGGTGGCTTAACCTGGCTTCTCCTGTACTTTCAAATACCGGTACCGATAGAGGTTTGCCGATTAGTTGTTTTGGAATCGATGTCGCAGATAGTATCCAGGATATCGGTTCTAAGAATCTGGAAATGATGTTGTTAGCGAAACACGGTGGCGGTGTGGGCGTTGGCATTAATATGATAAGACCCGCCGGAGCTAAAATTACAGGTAATGGAACATCAGACGGAGTCGTACCTTTTTGCAAAATCTATGACTCAACAATCCTTGCAACTAATCAAGGAGCTGTTAGAAGAGGAGCAGCCTCAGTTAATATCAACATTGAACACCCAGATTTTGAAGAGTGGTTGGAGATCAGAGAACCGAAGGGCGATGTTAACAGACAATCGCTTAATCTCCATCAGTGCGCAGTTGTTGGTGATAAGTTTATGCGACGACTTGAACAAGGCGATAAGGAAGCAAGAACTCGATGGAGTAAACTTCTTAGAAAGCGAAAAGCAACTGGAGAGCCGTACATTATGTTTAAAGGAAACGTTAACAAGAACAATCCAGAAGCATATAAGTCAAATGGTTTAAAAGTACATATGACAAACATATGTAGTGAGATTACACTGCATACAGACGAGTCACACAGCTTTGTATGTTGTTTGAGCTCGCTCAACTTGTCTAAGTACGACGAGTGGAAAGACACTGATCTTATTTACCATGCTACATGGTTCTTAGATGGTGTTATGGAAGAATTTATACAACGAGCAAAAGGCTTACGCGGTTTTGAGAACGCAGTACGCTCAGCAGTTAAGGGTAGACCATTAGGTCTTGGCGTCTTAGGCTGGCATACTTACTTGCAAGACAGAGGTATACCTTTTGAAGGATTATCAGCACAATATGAAACAAGAAAAATATTCTCTCAAATCAAAATTGAAAGCGAACGCGCTTCAAGAGACCTGGCCGATGTCTATGGTGAACCTCTTTGGTGTGTCGGCACTGGGATGCGTAACACTCATCTTAGGGCTATTGCTCCTACCGTTAGTAATAGTAAACTTGCTGGGAACGTTTCTCCAGGTATTGAGCCGTGGGCCGCAAACGTATTTACAGAACAAAGCGCTAAGGGTACTTTCATACGTAGAAACCCTGTTCTTGAGAGTGTTTTAGAAGATAATGAGATAAACACTGAAAAGATTTGGAATCAAATCCTAGCCGATGGTGGCTCAGTGCAAAACATCGAAGAACTCGATGGTTTGTTAATGGGTGATTGGGACGAGCCGGTTAAGAACGTGTTTAAAACGTTTAAAGAAATTAACCAACTGGAATTAGTAAGGCAAGCCGGAATACGGCAGCAGTACATTGACCAATCGGTTAGTTTGAATTTAGCTTTCCCTTCTGAAGCTACACCAAAGTGGATTAACAAAGTCCATATGGAAGCTTGGAAGCAAGGCGTTAAAACCTTGTATTATACGAGGACGGAATCAGTGCTGCGTGGCGATTTAGCTGCTGCCGCAATGGATGATTGCGTTGCTTGTGATGGTTAAAAAAAATAAAGGGGATCCGTAATTGGGTCCCCTTTTATTATTTATGCTTTGAAATTAAGATCTATGTTTTTAAAAGCTTTTGTAACATGCTTTTTATCAAGCTTAGACGCTTTATTACGTAGACGTTCTGCTTTCTTTGGCTTTCCTTTAGCTTCAGCTCTGTCGGCTTTTACACGCTTTTTATCAGCGACTTCCGCTAAATTTCTACCAACTTGTTTAGCTGGAGACTTAGTTCCATACATTTTTGCAGGTGATTTAGATGCTCCTAAGCCCTGCGGTCCAATTCCTTTTTTCATTTTTTCTTTTTGTTTTTCTTTAATTCTGATCTATCGTATTTCGATACCCTGCCTTTAGCTTTCCTTTCTTTTCTACCAGCGGCTATGTCTGAAGGACTTAACTCGCTGTATGTTTTAGGAGTGTCTTTGCTAACTTTCTTCGTAGGTCTAAACACAACATCACCGTCGCTGTAGTCTTTACTACCACTAGGTGTTCTCCAGTCTTCTTTAAACCATCGCTTAAGAGCTAAACCTTCCTTAGTCTTTCTGACTTTTTTGAACGGTGAGTTTTGTTTATACATTACTTTTTCTTTTTGCCTTTATTCTTTCTACACTTTGCAATAGCACCAGACGCATACGCTGATGGGAATACGTCGTACTGCGCCTTTACCTTATGGTAACATGCATCTTTAAGTTTAAAGGGTGATGACATTTTAAACGCCATAGTATCCTTTTTTGTAGTTTTTAGCTGGAGACTTAGCGTTGTACTTAGCTTTCTGCTTAGCGCGCTTTTCTTTCTTTAGCTCACTGTATGTCTTATCACTGAACGGTGCTTCAAGAGCGGATGTAAGCTTGTCTACAACTTTCGTGCTCTTACCCATCTCTTTGTCTTTTAAAGACTTCTTATGAGCAAATTCGCCAGCTGTAGTTTGTTTAGCGGGAGATTCTGGTGCGGCTTTAATTGCGTCTTGCAAATGCTGCGGCAGCTTACCCTGGTTTCCTTTCAATGCTTTAAGCATCGGGGATTTCGGTTGTTGTTTGTACGCCATCTTATTTTTTGTTTATAAAATCCATTATGTTATCTTGTTTCTTTTCCCTGAGTGCCTGCGAATTATCTCTATAAAGAATAAAAGCGAATATTAATAGTGCGATCATTATTGACATAAATAATGGGACTACATAATACTGCGCTTCAGCAGCGGTTGAATGTTCACTAGTATCTATATAGTCTTCGTCTTTTGCAATATATATAGTACGCATTTTAGCTCCGTCATAATCTACGGCTACACTATCTTTGTATTTAGCGTAATGAGTTCTTAAGCTATCCGCATACTGCCAATTGCAATTATCGTAATGGTATGCACTATCCTCTGCGACTAAAGGATAATGACACTCGTACTTACTCGTTTTTTTCAGTTGCATATTTCACACCCATTATAGTTCCTATAATACTAAAGCTATTAGTAAGTAGTATGCCAAACATATTACTCCAGGCATTACCGAGTAAAGTTGTGTTAGCCCCTGCTAGCAAGGCAATTATATACATTAATGTAGTTAACACACCAACACCTACTATAATTACAAGAGCTACTTTAACAATTAAACCTATTAGCTCAAATTGCGTGCGCTTTTGTAATAGGTCTAAATCCTCTACAGCTTCATCTCGTAACTTTTCCGCATCACCAAGAGCAACTTGAAGTTCTTGCATTAGCCCTTCTTTGGCCGCTGCTGCATTAGCCAGTTCTTTGTTTTGGCTTTGTACTTGCTTAGTTACTTCTAATCGTTTCTTGCGTGCGGTATTATCTCTGTTCTTACAAGCTTTTAAATACTCTGCGAACTCGGTGTCTTTACTATCTGCTTTTATTACTTTTAATAGGTTGCCCTCTAAAAATACTTTTTTCTCTTTAGAAAGAGACAGTAGCAAATCACGAGTCTGCGGAGATACTTTCATTACTTATACACTTTAAACGGCGCTGTTTTGTTTTTATAACCGTCGTAATCTTTTAAGAATTCTTCTAGTCTTGGTTCAATTTCATCGGATTTAATAATCCAAAATTGAGCACCAACATCCTGCGCTTTTGTTATTTCTTGGTTATCGTCAGATGACGATATAATACCAATCACTACACCATTTCCGTAGTCGGTATTAATTTTACGTATAAGCTCAATGCCGTCAAAGCTAGAGCCTATAATATTTAAATCAACGAAAACACATTCTGGCCTTTCGTCAATAGGGCCTTCCTTAAACCATTTTCTAAATAGCCGGTCAGCTTCGTCTGAAGAGTTAAGTGCTTCTAAAGATAATGTCATATCTAGTAGACTGCATGCATCTTCAAAGACTAAGTGGAATAGATCTTCGTCATCTATTAGTAATATTGAATCAATCATTGTTTAAAGTTATTCTTATTTTAGTTCCTGTTTCTATTTTTTCCGATGTAATACCAAAGCCGTGTTCTTGAATTATTGCCACACATATATTAAGCCCTAATCCAGACCCGCCTTCTTTTTGTTCGCCGCGTGTATAAGGTTTGGATAATTCATCAAATTCACTTTGAGATAAGCCTCTACCATTATCTTCTATTACTAGCGTGTTTCCATCGTCCATATAGATGTGTATCATCTTTGTGGAACTATCATTGTACTTTAAACCGTTTCTTATTAAGTTATCTATCGCTGTGCTAATCAAAGCTTCATTTACGTTGCACTCAATTAGGTCATCTATTTTAACTTGCTTTATATACGACGTAGACGATAGATAATTTAACAATACATCTTTTATATTTAACTTCTGTTTTTCCAGCTGAGTGTCTTCTTTTACCAGATTAGTAAATTCTTTAACGCCTCTATATACTTTTTGTGTATGTAAAAGCCCTTCGCTAATCATTTTAACTGGACCTGATATCTTTAATTCTTTTATTTGCTCTTCCGATAATCTGCGTTTTAAGGAGCTTAATCCTCTAGGTATATATGTATTAATACCAGAATGCATATCGTGTCTTAGAATCTTTGCCGCGTGCTCTAAATAGCCGTTCTTCTTTGATATTTCGGCTTCAATAATTTTTTTATCAGTAATATCTGTAGCAATCTTTAAAATACGATACACTTCACCATAAGGATTCTTAATTGGATTGTAGTTGCCGTATATCCAAATATCTTTACCATCTTTACCAGAACGCCTAAATTCACCAGATTTAACCATACCGAGTTTTAGCCTATGCCAAAAGTCTCTATACGTAACCTCGTCGATGTCCTTAGGTAATAAACTTTTATGTTTTTTACCTACCAATTCTTCTTTAGAATAACCAGTAATTTCACAGAATACATCGTTACAAGAAAGTATAGTTCCTTTTATATCAAACTCTACTAAAGCATTTGACTTATTAATTGCAGATAATGTATCGTCAATAGACTGAAATTTATACCTAGTTTTTCTTACAAATTCTACAACTGTAAAGAAAAAGAAAGGCATAAAACAAAGTACACAAACCCACCCAAATACAATGCTATTATGAGTAACATCCGCGTAGCCTATAACTAATGCAGTTTGGTAAGCTAAAAAAGTTAGCATAATACCTACCGCAATAACTAATGCTATTTTAGATGCTATTGATAATTTCATTTGTTTTTATTTTTCTGCAACAACCACCAGCGCTGAGCCGTGTATCCTATTGACACTACAAGTAATGCAACCTTAAGTAAAGTTTCTACGTGAGCCATACTTACGGTCATAGCTGTAGTATTTAGCAGTATAAGTTTAATATCGGATTCGGTCATCTTAAATTCGTTTATATCTTGTTCTATTGTCTTTTTTGTAAGCAGCTAATCTTTCGCCACGGTTTGGGCCGTCTTTAACATACGACACATGCACCCAGTCAGGTTCATCATCGTTGCCAAATTCCCAGATAAGCTGGTCAAAGTCGGTATGTTCTGAGATATAATTGAATAATTGATTGTTGGTTAATCCACCGAATACTTGAGCATCTAAGTCAAGCGCTTCTCCTTTAGAATGCTGAGAAGTCCTACTTCCACCGATGCGCTCATTAAGAGCTTCGCTGCGATATCCGGAAGTTACGGCAATAGGGTTTTTAAAATAATTACGTGCTGGTTGAAAGATGTTTAGCGCAATTGCCTTTAAATTTTCCAGGTGCTCTATTGTGGGCTCGTTGTCTATGCCGCATCTCTTTGCTGTGGTTGATTTAATCACCTCAGCAACGCTTAAGTTATCTGATAATTTCATCGTGTTTTCCCTCCTCTTGTTTTAACAGTTCTTTCTTTACTCTTAGCTTTTTTATTTGCAGCTCGGGTTTCTTTTGCTTTTTGGACACCCGCCTCTTTGCGCTTTTTCTTAGCAGCTTCTTTAATGGCTTCAGCGTTCTCTTCTTTTGCGCCTACGTCCCATGTTTTCCAACCTAAGCCTAATGCTATACGCTGCCACGCTTTGTTACGTGCATCGAATGCTTCGCTAATAGAAGTAAGCTCGTCTACAATACGATCGAGAGGTACACTAGCCGCTGCGGATAAAACTTTACCTAATATTGTCCAGTTAGGGCCTAAGTCTAATCTTCCGTCTGCTACAACACCCCAGCCACGTGCTGCAATCTCGTCTTTCTCAAACTTCCTTGTTTGAATAGCACTATGTACTTTACGAGCTTTAGAACCAATAGGCGGCGATATATCAAATAAAGACAATACGGTGTAAGCGTGGTTTGCCATAAAACCTTTTTTCTCTTGCTTGTCGTATTCTCTAATAATATTTTTAACGGTAGAGAACACAGCGCCGTATACACCTGAGCCTTTAAGAACAGTGTCAAGCATGCTGTTTAATACTCTAGCTATCTTTTGTTCTTCCTTGGTGTTCTTCTTTTCTAACTCAGCAGCGGTAAGGTCTTCATCGTCATCGTCAAACCCTGGCAACATAGCGAATAATGCGCTTTGCAATGCGGAGAATATAAAGTTTTGTATTACCCCGTAATAAGCTATTTTACTTACGTTTTCTTTCCAATCACCTCTGTTATTAGCTAGGTCTAGCGCCGCCTTTTTCATTAAGCGGGTATATTGCATAGGAGTGTTCTGGAAAGCGAATATGAGGCGCCCTAGGTTGCTTCTTTGCAGCTGTGAAACCAATGCTGGATCTGAAGACTGCTGAGCTTCGTCGGATTTCTTAGAGAAATCAATAAACGCTTGCGCTTCCGCATCTTTCTGTGACATGCCTTGCTTAATCAATGCTTTAACACGGTTGCGGTAATACATAGCACCACCAGTCGCGATAGCCATACTATCCGCAATTTGAGTAGGCGTGAAACCTAATTGTAGTAACCTAGCTAAGATAGCTTGCGGGCTGTTCTTACTTGCGTTAGCTATACTAGCGATTTCATCTGAACTTACGTCTTGCTTTAAACCACCACGACGCTCTTTAAGCTTAGCAGAGTTAAATATCATAGTCCAATCAGACCAGTATTGCTTTTGGTTAGCAAACGCAGCCGCTGCTTTAACAGGGTTGTTGTCAGACCAGTTTATAAAGTTAGTAAACGAAAGCATCTGTAACAATGCAGAACGTCTGTTGAAGAACATGATTGCACCGGTAGAGCCATTAATCCAGTTTAACCATGCATTAACCTGCTTATTGCCCCCTGCATTACGGTTTGTACCGTTCTTCATTGAGTACAAAGAGTCTTCAATTGCGTCGCGATGTGCCTTACCGTACAGTGCCTCAATCTTGTTTAGGTTTTCTGTAGTAAATATTGCATCAGCGTTTGCTATAAACTCTTCTAAATATTTTTTACGACCAATCTTCTCGGTCATACTGTTAAGGTCCGATAATAACGTACCGCCTGACCAGTATTCACTAGGCTCCATCCAAGTATCGCGGCGAGCAACAACAAGCATTGCATCAGCAAAGTCCATTAGCTCCGGGTTTTCGCGAATTGCGTCCTGCAGTATTTTCGTGTCTTTCTGAGATAAGCCTGGTACTTTAATATCTGCTTTACCCCACAAGTACACTCTAACAGCTTGATCGTAAGTAAAACCTGTATTGCCTATCTGCTTATTCAGCAGCTTGTATTCATTAGGAAAAGCTTTAACTGCCGTTCTAAAATCGCCTTTAATTTGTTGACGTATACCGTTAATAGCAGCTATGCCTTTAGCGTAAGGTGTCATTAGGTTATCTTCAAGCCATTTCATATCAGCTTCACCTTGCTTGCCTTTACTAGCAAATGCATAGTTAACTAAACCTCTGAAATCATCAACACTTGGCGCAACAAAGAATTTAAACTTACCTTTCTTTTCACCGCGCTTCTGCGCTTGAACAGCCGAGAATGTTTTAAATGCTTCAACGCCTGTTTTGCGTTCAAGTATATTGTTAAACTCTTCACTAAGTCCTTTTGTGTCTACAGCGGGGTTTGGAGCGTTGATTTTTTCTTTAGCTTCTTTTAAAGCTTCTTCATTAACAGATTTGCTAAATTTAACACCAGCTTCTGTTTTAACAGTCCCATCATTGCGGATACCAAATCTATCGCCAAATTTTTCACCATTTAGTGTTATAATAGAGTTTGGGTCTATACCGCCTTTATTAGCTGCGATTTCAGGATTGAAATATCTATCAAACCAATTATCGGTCACTAAGTTCCATCCAACGGGCATGTTCGTTTTATATCTGCCAACAAGCTTTTTGTCTGCTTCTTTAGCCAAAGCTAGTAGCTTGTAGTTAGAAACAACAGCATTATATGCAGCATTAAAACTATCGCTATTTAAGGCTGCGTCTAATAAGTATATGTAAGAAGATATGTTGGGCATTGCATGCTCAAACGTAACATCTTTAACAGTGCTAAATCCTTCTGAAAACCCTACGAACTGAGCACCCATTCTTTGTGGATGCTGTGTATTGCTACTCGATAAATTTAAATATCTAGCTATAACAGTGGCGTTAGCGCGGTCAGCTTTAATTGCTTTATTAAAGTTATCCCACATTGCAGCGTGTATTGCCCCGGCTTTGCTGTTGAATTCCGTTATTTTGCCGTTAGCAATGTTCTGTAGTATTGTTTGTGGATTCTTAAACAACGTAGTGTACGATGGTAATTTAAAGTCGCTAATACCAGCTATGTCTTTACCGTATGCCTGATCAGTGTCGTTAGCTATTTTAGATATTTCCTCCTGCCATCTTCTCCACATTGGATCAGAAGACGAAAGGCCGGAGCCTAACCCTTTAACAGTGCCTGTAAATACAGAGCCGCCTTTGTCACCAAACCAAAAAGATTTTGGCATTAAAGGTAATAAGGTGCTTTTCATTTCAGCTATATAAGCGTCTTGTCCTGCTTCTGTTCTTAAATCCGGTGGTAATGCTAATTTATTTCTTGTTAGCCACGTATTTGTTTTATTACGGCCCTCTAGCTCAAGATCTAAATTAGGATTAAACTCACCTGTTATTTCTCTAGTAGATTTTGAAAACTTAACATTACCCTGCTCTGCTTGGCGATTAAATTCTACAGCTGTAGTTCCCGTAACCTCAACACCTTTCCTTGCTTGATTGTCAAGGAATGCTTTACCGATTTCAGAGCTAGGATCAGCAACGCCGTCTCGTATAATTTCTATAGCATACTGTTCAGCCATTGCTTTAGCTAAAGACTCTTTACGGCCGCGTATAGGCGATCCAGACGCGTCTAAAACGTTAGACAAGTAATCAGCATCAGATAATCTTGTAGCTGCTTTAGGTAGCCTTCTAACGAGCTCTGAGCCTGATGTACGCCCCGCGCTATCTGTAGATACAGATTCTCTATCAATCTTTTTACCTTTCCAATCGCTAGTCCATACGCCGTCAACTTGTTTCTGCACAGCGTTAGGCATCGCGGTCATTAACCATGTAGTGGTCATGTTTTCAAGTATAGCTGCTTTATTGCGTAACAAATACTTTCTAAGCTGGCCGTCTTTTTTACCACCCATCTCTTTCTTAAAGTCGATGTCTAACTGCTTGCCTAAAGTTTTCTTTATTTCAGCAATTAGCGGTGTAACAGTTACGTTCTTACCTACCTTAGCGTCTATTCTTGATTTTAACACCCGTACATTAGATAGTACTTTAGCTTCTGCAGCTGATTTAGCGTCTTCACCAAGTACGCGTCTTTTGGTAAGCGTTTTATACGTAGGTTTGTCTTCGGCTGCTATAGTGCTTTCCTCTCTGGCAACTACTTGTTTAGCCGTTTCACTGTCTGTGCTTTCCGTCTGCGCGCGTTCTTGCCCTTCTTCAAACAATGCTTTGCGTGCATCTAGCTTACCGAAATTAACATTGGAGAATATAAACTCACCTAATGTTATTTTGGCATCGCCTGACTTACGCTTGGCTTCGGGGTTAAAGTTAATTAAACGATCACCAACACTTTCTATAATCTTTTGTGCTTCTTCTTTACTCACAGAGCGTGAGCGAATATAATTAGCTATAGATGAGTGAAGTTTACCGTCGTTGTATATAGGGTTAAATACTTTACGGTCAAAGAACTGCTCTTGTGTTTGTACAGATTCAGGCACTAGCGCATTAATGTCACCAAGAAGAGTTTTAGAAAACTTAACTTGGTCCATTGTTTCGCCGGTTTCAAATTCGCTTTCCAGCATTATGTTTTCTGAAGCAGCAATTATATCTTCAGTGGATAATGTTCCTGCTGCAATCTTCTGACCTAAGCCAACAACAAAGTTTACAATGTCTTGTTCGCCTTTAAAATCAAAATTATATTCACCTACAAATTCTTTTTGTAAGTTGACGCCAAACAGCCCTGCTAAGCCCCTAGCTTTCGACTGTTCTCTAAAATTAACTTTTTTAGCAGCAACAAGCTCTAAGAACCTAGATATAACTTCGTAAGATTTTAAACCGCCTTTTTCATCTGTTTCTACAGAAGCAACAAGTTCTTTATAAAGCTTGCTGTCTTGTGCTTTTACAGACTTCAATAACTGAGTGGCTATTGATGTAAACTTAGCTGCATTGTTTTTAGCTAGCTTATCAAATACAAAATGACCTACTTCGTGAGTACCAATATGCTGTTTTTGGGTAGCTATTTGATTTTGAATTATAGCAACTTGAGGTCCATTAGGCACGGCAAAACCTTCATCACCTCTTTTAATCGCTTCGATCACGATGTCCACTTGGTCCTCTGGTATTTTAATAGTACCTTCTTCTATTGCTGCAACCGCTTCTTCTTGCGTTTCAAATTGTTTTAAATCCGCGCCCTTTGTTTTGCCGGCTTGATTATTGTTTTCAATAATAGTTTCGCGAAGGTATACCTCATAAGCCTCTGCTTCAATCTGCTTAGAAGTAGGTTCAGCAATGCCGCTCTCGCGCATCAAGCGCGCTTTAGACTCATTAATTAATCTATCGTATCTTTTCTTATCAGTAGCTTGTAAAGCGGTGAATTCAGGGCGAGCCTTCATCATGTTATTCTCACTTAAGCTCTGCTCTTTAACGCGCTGCAAAAAATCAAATTGAGTGCGTAGCCCTTCTATTCTGTTTTTCTTTTGCTCGCGGCTAAGGTTCGTATCCTCTTGTATTGCCTTTGCTTCGTTTTGTAGCTTAGACTGCTCTTCAGTAGCTCGCACAATATATTCACCATGCTCGGCTCTCAAGTTGTTGTTTATAATATTTTCTTGCTGCTCAATATCTTCGGTAAGCTCTTGTCTTAGCTTTGACATTTGGCCTTCTAGACGCTGCATATCAGCATCAGATTGTGATACTTTCCACTCTGCGGCTAGTTTATCTAGTTCTAGCTGTTTGCTTCTTATTGATTCCTTTGCCGTGTAATCAGAGTATCTAGAGCTGTACATACCCTTCATAAAAGGTATACCAGCAAAAAGTAAACCAAAGCCGAATCCTGATACTCCAGCATGGTCAACACCTTCCATAAACGGCTTGCCATCTATAAGATTTTGTGTGCCCTGTGTAGCTATTTCGCCGCCCGCTTCCAGTAGTGGTTCGTAGACTAATGAAGTAGACTTCTCTCTGAAGAAAGCTTTGGTGCCACCGTCGACAACATCAGATTTGCCAGCTCTAACCCATGTCTGCTTAGCTCTGTTTAATATAGGAACAGTAGTTATCTGCGCAAATGCACCCTCTGCTAAACCATAGCCTGTTGCTTTTAAAGCTATTTCTAAATCAGAGTAATCAGCATCACCGGCCATTCGCTCGCCTTTCATTTCTACCATCTTAGAACCAGCTGAGGTAGCCCCTGCAACATATGCTGCGGAACCGCCACTCGCTATCATAGATACTAGTATAGGTATTTGATTAGCTACTTCTTGTAGCGCAAACTTACCGAAATTGCTAGGGTCGTCAAAAGCATTTTTAAAATCTACGTCTCTGACGAACTGATCTCTAGACTCATCTATTCTATCTTGTATGTTTTGTATACCAACATCAATAGCCGGTCCAACAATCTTAAGTACTGGATTATTAGATTTCCCCGCTTCAGCAGCTAACTGTGCTGTGGCTAATCCTAATTCACCAAACCCAAGACCAACATTATACAATGCTTTATCTCCTAAGTCATAGCTTCTTCTTGAGGCATCTAAAGAGATACTTACGTTTTGTATGTCCGCGTCAATTTTAGCACCTTCTTCGGCTATACGCTGATAGTCGCTGTAATTCGCCTCATACATTTCACCTAACTGAACAGCTGCTTTGTAGTACTCTTCTTGCATGACCCGACCGTCTTCAAGCTCGATTTGAGTCTGGTTAGCCCGGTCAATATTCACACCTAAAGCAGCAAAGTCGTCAACCATTGTTTCTTGCTCAGCAACAGTCATCGCTTCTCCGTTGATGAGCTTGGTTATATTATCAGCGGCACGTGATATAGAAGCGTTTTGCTCAATTGACGCTATTTGTAATTGCTCGTTTTCCTTAGCTTTACCTTCAACTTCTTTGCCGATAATTACGTCGCTAATCCAAGCTTCTCCTTGAGCTGGTATATTGTCCTCTATAAGCTGCTGTGCAATCCGACGTTTTTCATTTAGTATGCCCTCGTTTTTAATCTGAGCGCGAACTAATTTTTCAGATTCTAATCTTAAATTTTCAGGCGTTAAAGAAACCCCAGCGGCTTCTGCTTGACTCGCTATACTTTGACTAGCTTCAGCTAATTCTTTTTCATACGGGTACTTAGTTACTTGTATAGACTGGCTGCCTGCTGATCTTTCGGCTCCACCGAATCCTATAACCTTAGTTTCTTGCACCGGTTCAAACAAGCTGGGGTTATTAGCTGCAGCGTCGTTAGACTCTGTAAATTCAGGGGTTATATAAGAATTTATGTTTTTGCTGCGCTTTTCTTTTAGCTGCTCGAGGTTTGCTGGTATTAGCGAAGAATATGCTTCTGGTATATTAGTTGAGATAAAGCTGGAAAGTATTTCCATGTTTCTAGCTATGCTATCTTTATCTTTCGTGTCAAAACTTAAACGCTCAGACTTAAACTCCTTGTTCTTGTTCTGATCGTAATATTTAATTTCTAAAAAATCTCTACCCGGCGCTACTTCTTCAAACACGATACCCGGTACGCCTTTAAAATACGCTTCTAATCTTTTGCGACCTTCTGTTTCGTCAACGCTAAACAAGTCTTTTTCAGCTGCATACTGAAGACCTGGCAGTAAATCAATCTCTGGTAACTCCAATGAAGTATCGGCCAAACTGGAATCCCCAGCGGCCGTTTCTTTTACTGGTCCCGTTGGCGGAGTTGTTTCCTCCGGAACCGTTGTCTTTCCCTCATCACCAGCAACGTACTGCCAGTTGTATTTTTTTGCAATTGCGTCAAGTTCACCGCCGAATTGGGCAGCGAAACTACGAGCTTGCTCGTCTGATAATTTTTTATCTCCTATAACGTACATCCGCTATTGTATTTTATATTATTTGTAAAAAAGGCCTGGGTGCGAAACCATAACTTCCTCTAAAGTTTTAAAGCTTGCTCGCTCCCCGTAATTTGGATTTAAATAAGTCCACTCTTTTTTTCTTGCATCCCACGTAACTTTAATGCTACCTGGATCAGACGACGGCCCAAATTCAAACGCTGAAGGACCTTGCGTACGAGAACCCTCCTCGCTTTCTAGTATTTGCATAGCTTTAACTGTATTTACAAGTTTAGGCTTTACAACGCTAGTGGCTGGAGTATCATTGGCGACGCTATCAACCTCTTCAGTAAGCCCTGCTCCACGGGAATCCATAATTCCTTGAGTAAGCATGTCGATAGCCTGCTGGCGCGCGTTAGGGTCGTCTGGGTTAATGCTATCCAGTGGTATAAGTTGTAACTCAGAGTTTGACAGGATACTGTATAAAGCGTCGTCATCAGATAAAATGTCTGCAACATTAGACCTAATGATTCTTTCTTGGTTTTCAGTAACCCGCCCTTTAAGCGTTTCTTCTCTACTGGCTAAACCTAGTATAGCGTTAGCTTGGGGTGTTGCAACTTCAAAAGGCTTTTTAAAGCTTTTAGTATTGTAAGAAAACGCATCCACAGTCATGCTGCTGCCGTCTAGCATTGGAACAGAGTAACCTTCGAAGTTTAAGGAGCCGTCATCACCTATGCTAGATATGTTGCTTTCCAGAATAGCGTTAGCTTTTAATAGATTTTCGCTGTTCTTTTGCGAATTTGAATATACATTCTTTGCTTTAAAATTGTCCGCGTACTCAACTTTTAAATTAGCTAACCCTTCTAGATTACCGCGAAGCTTTACCATTTTGTTCTGGGCGTCATTCATCTGATCCATGTACATTTGGTATTCCGCTCCTGACTTGTCTTTTATCTTTGCGGCGTTATTAGCTGCATCTATAAATTCATTACGATAATTTATTACCTGTGACTTAACAAGCTTTTTATCTTCGTCGTTAAAATCGGCTAAATCTACATAACCTTCAAACTGATCAATATAAGCGTTCGCTTTACTTTGTATGGCTTGGTTTTGTTCTTCACGTTTTTTCTTAGCTTCCATTGCTTTATCATAGCCGCTCATAAATTGACCGCCTACGTCTTGGAACTTACCTTGTACGTCTGACACTCTACGCGCCGCTGCTACTACCCCTAATCCTTGTTGCTTAGCCATTAGTTCCTGCTTCTTCTTTGCTGCGCTGCTTGGCCGGCTTGTAGCGCCGTTAATAAGCCGTTATCTCCGGAATATCCGGTTAAAGCAGTACCTGCTGCATTACCAACACCGCCCGCAAATTGTCCGATAGCTTC
>Ga0208667_1000568_pt1 | contig 15433 bp, 17 predicted proteins | sample 11BtaG_FD_184085 | JGI IMG/M metagenome (GOLD analysis project Ga0208667, IMG submission 184085) | Marine viral communities from the Subarctic Pacific Ocean - 11B_ETSP_OMZ_AT15265_CsCl metaG (SPAdes) (version 2) | ecosystem: Environmental > Aquatic > Marine > Oceanic | place: Pacific Ocean... | reverse complement strand
ATGTTGATTGAGATTATCAAGATTGAACGCGCTGAGATATCCGGCTGGCTGGCTGATTTAGATTATGTTGCCTATCCATTTGCAGGGAACTTTATTGCTGTGCATAAATCTGATAGTATGTCGGACAGGATCACGTCTGAGAATGGCGTGATAAGCATTTCTTAACAGGAGTTAATTATGAAATACGGTAAAGGCAAAGGCAAGGGCATGAAAAGCGGTTCTAAGACAGGCAAGTACTGCTCATAATGGCCAAGCGTGGATTATACGCCAACATACAAGCCAAGCGTAAGCGTATAGCGGCTGGTAGTGGCGAGAAAATGCGTAAGGTGGGTGCTAAAGGTGCGCCCACCTCAAAGGCGTTTAAGCAAGCGGCAAAGACTGCAAAGAAGACAAAAGGTAAAAAGTAATGGCTTTGTTAATGGCAGACCCAGCGTATTACGCACCTGACATTTTAGGCTTCTATCCGCAAGAACGTGAAATAGACCGCCGCTATGAAATGTTGGGCATCAACCCTGCCGCAACGCAAGAGGGTACTCGCAGAGCAATGACTTTTTTGCCATTCTCTGCTGAGAAGGGTGCGTCACAGCAAGGCAGTGAGGCTTTGATGCAGAGCCTCGGCAGTCTGCGTCCTGCCGTTCCATTGTTTATATCAGAGCCGTTTGAAAATATGGTTGCTTTGGGCGGTTATGGGTTTGGTAACCCAGAGGGCATGACGTATGACGAAATGACCGAAAGGTCAAGTCAGGCGGCTATGGACATGGCAGGCTTTGGTTTTGGTTCTAGGATGTTTATGAATCCAGCCTATGACCCAGCCACAGTTTCTATGGCTGGTTTGTCACCAGCAAAAAAACAACGCATTTTAAAAGAGGTTGATAGGGCAAAAGAATTTGACCCCAACGCCAAGGGCTATTACACAAAGCGACAAAATAAATCGTTACTTACAGAAATGCCTGTTGAAAGAGAGGACTTAGGTCTTTTGCTACCACGCAAAAGCACGAGTTTTGAAGACTACGAAGGTCAGTATCTAGTGCCAGCTTATGGCGATAGAACGGCGACTAGCCAAAACATTTTATCATACGGCGACACTATACTTAACTCACCATCTACACAATATGGCGGCTACGATTACGCTAGAAACACTGGCAACGCTATTTGGAACACAGACACAAACAAGCCTAAATTATACAGTAGGGCAGAAGAAGCCGCACAAGAAGGCAAAGATGCTTATCTTACTTACCTGACTATGGCAGGTGATAGTGGTGATTTTAACACTATGTCGGCTGATCTTTATTTTAAATCTTTTGACAGAATGGCGTTATCCAAAGAAGACGCGAAAATAATTGATGATCATATTAAAGCATCACAGGGCGGCGTTAAAGATTGGGTTGGCATACAATCAGAAAAATTAGATGAGTATCTTTTTAAATTGCCTGAAATGGGCGAAAAAAGATCAAAGCTGATGAAGCGTTTAGATAGCAAAGTTATGGAGGAAATAGGATTGCCAAAGGTGGCAGAAATTCGCCGCGCTCTGACAGCAGAAGAATTACTTAATGTGCCAACTTTCATGGGTGGCAACATGATTGGCAGAGTTGACCCCTATGCCGATATTTCCACTGTTCCAAACCACCCAACATACTCAGATGCTGGAATAATTGGCGGTGAATACATGGGTGGTGTTGATGTTCCTGTCCCAGACGTTATTCTTTTTAGAGATGTCGCAGACCGTTACATGGATGAGGCAGGAAACTTTTTAGCCAATCCAAGGCCAGACGCAAAAACTCCATTCTTCAACAGACCTAACATAAAATACACAATAGACAGGCAAGTTCCAAAACAGTTAGTTGATGAACAAATGCTAAGAGAAATTGAATTTTACAGAAACTCACTATTAGGAAAGTATTAATGAACGTATGCCCAGACTGCCCATACCGTGGGCGTTGCGCCAATATGGGGCGTTGTATCCAAAAGCGAAATGCTGTATCTATGGAGCTACCACAGCCAAAGCCAGTGCCAGTTTTAACGAGCAATGGCAGTATTATGTCAGGCAAGGTTAAGCATGATAACACGATTATACAGAAGGCCAAGTCAGCCATCTCCGGCAAAAAAGGCCGAGGCAAAAAGTGAGTTCAAGCGTTGCGCTAATTGCGTTACGCGAAAAATATGCGATACTGAGAGCAAATGCGTGTATGGCGCGAAGGTAAAACGTAATGGCAAAAATGGACGACTATCAACTTAACAGCATTGTGACAAGTGAGATCAGGGATTCCCTGAACCACTTTGACAGTGAGTACAGCCAAGAGCGTATCCGCGCCCTAGACTTTTATTTAGGTGAGCCATTAGGCAATGAGGTTGAGGGTCGGTCACAGGTTATTAGCACAGACGTTGCGGATACCATTGAACAGATCATGCCGAATCTTATGCGTGTGTTTACAGCCAATGACCAGTATGTGCGGTTTGCGGCTAGAACGGCAGAGGACGTTGAACGTGCTGACCAGATCACAGACTATGTGAACTATGTAATCAATCACGACAACGAAGGCTATAAAATTCTGAACAACTGGTTCAAGGATGCGCTGTTATTCCGGCTAGGCGTTGTCAAGTATTACTATGAAGAAAAAGAGGATGTCACTGAGGAAGAATATGAAAACCTCAATGAGATGGAACTATCCGCATTGCTGGCAAACCCAGACTATGAGTTAGTCGGCACAATCTCTGAGCAAGCCACTGCGTTTATGGTAGACGAGATGACAGGCGAGGAAGTGCCTATTGATAGCTCGTTCAGTGTTCGCGTTAAGGTCAAGCGTAAGTCCGGCAAGATCAAAGTAGCGAACATCCCACCGGAAGAATTTTTGATTAACCGCCGCGCTGTTGACATTGAGGACGCGCATTTTGTGGCGCATCGCACAAGCATGACTGTGAGCGACTTAGTTTCAATGGGCTATGACCGCGAGGTTGTTGAGCGTCATGCTGGCACAGGCAGTGACCTAGACCTAGATGAAGAACGGTCAGTGCGCTATCAGGACTTAGAGGCAAACACAGGCATTGATGCGGCAGACCCAACACTTGCAGAGGTTGTTTACTACGAGTGTTATATGAAGGTTGACCACGATGACGATGGCATTGCTGAGTTACGCCGCATTGTCGCTATCGGCGAAGGTGGCACTGAAATCATCAGTAACGAGCCATATGATCATATACCATTTGCAGTTGTCAGTCCTATTCTGATGCCACACCGCCTCATTGGGCGGTCTGTCTACGACATGACAGAGGATTTGCAGGTTATCAAATCCACGCTAATGCGTCAGTATTTGGACAGCGTTTACACCAGCACCTTGCCACGCATAGCGGCTGTTGAGGGCATGGTGAATCTGGATGACCTACTGGACGGCACGGCTGGCGGTATTATTCGTGTTCGTCAGCAGGGTATGATCCAGCCTATTCAGGGCAACCCTGTCGGCAATGAAATCCAGCCATTGCTAGGATATCTAGATTCAGTAAAAGAAAGCCGGACTGGACAGTCAAAAGCATCACAAGGGCTTGATGCCAATGCTCTGCAATCCACAACAGCTAGTGCTATCAGCGCAACTGTCAGAGGCGCACAGGTTAAGCTAGAAAGCTATGCTCGGACTATGGCTGAGTGTGGCGTGAAGCAATTGTTTAAGGGCATACTGCACCTAGTTACTAAGTACGACAACAAGGCGCGTATTGTCAGACTGCGGAATAACTTTGTGCCGATTGATCCGGCTGAGTGGCATAGTGAGTTTGATGTCATTGTACAGGTTGGCTTGGGTACGGCTGACGATGAACAGAAGATTGCGTTCCTGCAAGCTATTGCGGCGAAGCAAGAGCAGATACTGCAAACGCTGGGCGCAAACAATCCTGTCGTTAGCCTACCGCAGTATGTGCAGACATTGCGTAGCATTGCGGAGATTGGCGGCTTCAAGGATGCTGACCAGTTCTTTAACAGCCCACAGCAGATTCAACAGCAGATGCAGATGATGCAACAACAGCCACAGCAAGACCCTAATGCGGCTGAGATGCAAGCGGAGATGGCCAAGCTACAACAAGAGATGGCATTGAAGCGTGAGCGTATGCAGATGGAGATGCAGTTAGAGCGTGAGAAAATGCAAGCCGAGCTAGAGCTACGGCGACAGGAACTTTCCGCAGAAGCACAACTAAGAGCTATTAAGGCACAGACTGATGCCGAGATAAGCACTAACTTACCGAGGTAGTCATGGCATTTGGAGCGGGTTCACCATCCCAACAAGCAGAACGAGGTAGCGCAGGTTTTGCCGGAGCGCAATCAGTTGAGAGTAAAGGCGGCGGTGGTGGCGGTCTAGATATATCTAAGGCTGTACAGCTTGCACAACAGGAAAAGGCCGCCCAAGCCGCGTTAAATAAATCTATTATGGACAGTATTGCGGCTGATCTAGCGCAACAGCCAGCACAGCAAAATGTAGATGCAATCACAGGATTAGCAAATGAATTAGGTTTATCATCCCGTGAAACAGAAATTGCTATGCAACGCGCTATGCGCGGTGCAAATATAGCAAACACAATGCAGATGATCTCGCCGCTTTCTTTGATAGGAAAGGGGCTGGGCTTGTTGGAAGACCCAAGAATAGCGGCTAGGCGTTCTATGATAAATTTAGCCAGCATGCCAAACGCTGGTTTTGTCGATGGTTATTTACAAGCCCCAACTAACAAAGGGTATCTTGGGCAAGGTAGCTTTGGTCAAGTGACCTACACAGGTATGCAAGACCCTAATTACTCTGGCGCATTTGCAAACCTTGTTAACCCACCACCAGAGCCAAATGGTGGTAACAGACCACAGCAGGTTGCACCAGTACAAGACCCCATGACAGGTCAGGCACGTTGCCCAGATGGGTATGTGTTTAACCAAACACTGCAAGCCTGTGTTATGGATACAGCGGCTACCAGCTCATTTCAGCCGACAGCACCAGCCGCACCAACTGCACCATCCGGCGGTTACTATGCTCGTATGGGCTTACTTGACCAGCCACCAGCAGGACTGCTAGAAGCTGGCTTTGGCTCACCACAGGACTTTGCGGCGGCAAACACTGCCTTCCGCATGGGCGCGGCCACACGGCCAAGCATGTACACTGACCCCTATAACTTACAAGGATATACTCTTTTATCATGAACGAAGGAAAATTGCGTGAGCGTATGGATCGCGGCGAAAGAGCGGCGGCACTCCTGCGAAACGAATTGTTACAAGAATCGTTTTCGTATTTAGAGGATCAATTTATAAGAGCGTGGAGGGAATCCGGTGTCGCTGACACTGAGAACCGAGAGCGCGTTTACCAGCTTCTGCAAGCACTTACGGCGGTGCGTGGCCACATTGAAAGTGTGGTTACGGACGGTAAGATTGCGAAGTCAAGTCTTGAAGGCTTGAAATGAAACCCAAAATCAGTTTATAAAGGATGTAGATGATGAGTACCGATAACTCTAATGAGAACGGCGCGCTATCAGCACAAGATGCAGTAAGCCTGTTAATGCAACCCCCTACACAGGACACGGTTGACGAAGAACAGAGCGTAGAGGTCGAGGCAGTTGAAGAACAGCCGGAAGCCTCTGAGCCAGAGTACGAAGAAGCCCAAGCCGAGGTAGATGAACCCGAAGCGGAAGCAGATGAGTATGAAGGCGAAGATGTTGAGGACGACACTGAGGAAAGTGACGAGCCAGAGCAACCAAGTGTTTATACCGTCAAAGTGGACGGTGAAGAATATGAGGTGACGCTTGACGAACTCAGATCAGGATACAGCCGTCAACAGCATTTTACAAAGCGTAGTCAGGAACTGGCTGAACAGCGCAAAGCCTTTGAACAAGAGGCCGAGCAAGTCAAACAGTATCGTGATTACTACGCTCAACAACTTGAGCAAGTAAGCAACCAACTCCAGCAGACAATTCCTAACGAACCTGACTGGACGGCACTATCGCAACAGTACGAAGCAAAAGAACTGTTTGCTATGAAGGCTGAGTATGACAAGCGCAAAGAAGAAGTAGCGCGAGTTGAACAAGAGCGAGAGCGCATCGCTCAACAGCAACAGGCTGAAGCACAGCAACAGATGCAACAGCATCTGGCGGCACAGAAGAACGAAATGTTGGAACGCGTACCGGCATGGCGTGACGAAAGCCGCAGAAACAATGAACGTCTTGAGGTCATCAAGTATGCACAGGATGTCATAGGCTTCAGCGAAAATGAGATTGCAAACGCGTCTGACGCACGAGCAATTGAAATGCTGTACAAGGCATGGCAGTGGGACAAGCTCCAGAAGGAAGCCCCTTCCGCCAAGAAGAAAGTCCAAAGCGCACCAAAGGTTGCAAAGGGCGGTCAGCCCAAGACAAAAGCTCAAGTTAAGTCACGTCAACGCCGTGAAGCATTAGGCAGATTAGATAAAGCAAAGTCTGTTGATGCGGCGGTAAACTTTTTAATGTCTAAGTAGTTTATTAACAGGAGCTTATTATGACTACATTTACCACAGCAGATGCCATTGGTGAGCGCGAACAGCTTGCTGATGTAATTTATCGTATTGACCCAGATGAAACTCCAATCTTCTCTGCGGTTAAAAAATCAACTGGCAACGGAATCTTTTGTGAGTGGCAGGTTCAGGAACTGGCCGCCGCTAGTGCTACCAACTTTGTGTCAGAAGGTGCTGATGCCGCTATCGCCGCCGCAACACCAACTGTTCGTGCTGGTAACTACATGCAAATCTCACAGAAGGCTTACGCTGTTTCAAACACTCTGGAGCAGGTTGACAAAGCAGGCCGTGAACGTGAGAGTCAGTACCAACGGGTTTTAAAATCCCTTGAGCTTCGTCGCGATATCGAGAAAGCAATCGGCGACACCAACGTAGCACGTTCCGCATCTGAGCCACGCAAGTCAGCATCACTGATGACTTGGATCACAAACGGTTCAGTTGGCACTGGTTCAGCTTTCTCTGCTGGTCTTGGTACAGACGCAGTGACTGTTGGCACAGCCGCATCACGCGGCCTGACACTGGCACTTATCGAAGACGGCATGCAGGACGCATGGACAGACGGTGGTTCACCATCACTGATGGTAACATCTGCCGCTAACCGTGCAGTGTTCTCAGACCTGTCAGCGTCAACCAACTTGGTCAACAACCAAGTCAACATGACCAAAGCAAAGGAAGTCACATATGTTGGTTCAACATCTGTATTCCTAACTGACTTTGGCACAATCGAGGTTGCACCGTCACGCTTCATGAGCAATGACAAGCTGTTCCTGATTGACCCAGACTTTGTTGAGGTTGCTACACTGAATGGCCGTAATTTCGCTGAAAACGAAATTGCCGCAACAGGTGATGCCGAGAAATTCCAGATCATCTGCGAGTGGACACTAAAGCCACTAGCACCGAAGGCACACGCCGCTGTGCTTGATTTGGACGGTACTGCCGCCTAAATAATCTATGAGAGGGGCGGTTCGCCGCCCCTTTCTTTTGCGAATAAAAACGATTATCACTATCATTTGCATAGGTGAGAGATGAAACGCCCCCTGATCACAGACCCCACGACAGGCAAAACCACTTATATTGAAAGCGATGCTGACGGTGATCATATCGTCACAGAGCAGAAATTTGACCCATTACTGCGTATTAACAAGCAGATGAACAATGACTGGCAATACGGTCAGATGCGTGGAACGCAGAAGCATATCCAGCACGTTGCCGAAATACCGAATGTATTGTATCATCACCTTTTGAAGACACTGGGCAAGCCTAGTGAAAACCCTAACGGATGGAAGCGGTGGCTCAACGACAGTGAGAACCGCGACTTTAGGACTGGTGGCGGCAACATATGAGCATTGGCACATACGCAGAATTGAAAACATCTATTGCTAACTTTTTAGCAAGGGATGACCTGACCGCGCAGATACCGGACTTTATCCAGCTTGCTGAAGGCCGGATGTCACGCGAGTTAGAAACACGCGAACAGGAAAAGCGGTCAACGGCTACGCTAACATCTGGCGATGAGTACATAGCCCTGCCGACAGATATGCGCGAGGTGCGTGAGGTTAAGTTAAACACGTCACCGCTAACGGTTCTGACCTATCACAGCCCAACGTCACTAGACGGCAGTTATCCCAGCGATGCCACTGGCAAGCCTCTGGGCTTCAGTATTATTGGGCGCGAGATGAAACTGCGGCCAGTGCCTGACAGTGCATACACGGCAGAAATCGTGTATATTGGATCATTGACGGCAATCAGTGACAGCAATACACCAACGCTGTTCCTGAGATCGCCTGATCTTTACTTGTATGGTGCATTAGCGGAAGCCTATGCCTATTTGCTCGATGAGCAGAGAGCCGCACAGTATGATCAGAAGTTCAGCCGTGGGATTGAGGAAGTTAGACGTGATGAGCAACGCGCCCATTATGGTTCTGGGTCATTGTTTATCAAGTCTATTTACAGCAAGCAAAACGCGAGTATGGAGTAAACTATGAGCGCAATGTCAGATTATCTTGAGAATGAAATTCTTGACCACATTCTCGCCACAGCAAGTTACACAGCACCAGCCACGGTGTATGTCGGCCTGTCAACCGGATCATTCGGTGATGACAATTCCGGCACAGAGCTATCCGGCTCTGGTTATGGCAGGATAGCGGCTAGCTTTGGCGTAGCGGCATCCGGCACAGCTAGTAATGATGCGGCTATTGAGTTCTCAGCCGCAACAGGTAGCTGGGGAACGGTCAGCCACTTTGGTTTGTTTGACGCTAGTTCATCTGGCAATTTACTGATTCACGGTGCGCTAACATCAAGCAAGGTCATTGAAACTGGCGACATCCTTAAAGTAGCAGTCGGTGACATGGACATCTCTGCTGACTAAGTGGAGTAAAGCATGGCCACTACTGCGCCACTTGATAAATTAACCGGAACACTTGATAGCCTAACTATCACGCTGGATACCATTGGTGACAAGGTTGACTGGACTGCCACAGCCTTGGATCACATGGATGGCTGGGGTGCTTTAGATAATTGGAACTATGGCACATTAGACAACCTAACACTAAGGGTGTTTGTTGCGGAAGGTTCTGCATCAACTGCATTAACAGCGCAATCGGCTTCTAACAGGGCTAGAACAGCCGCAAGTGCGGTATCAGCGGCAATCACACAGGCAACAACCGCAGGGCGCGTCAGACAGGCTTCTGCAACGGTTACAGGGGCTACAAGCATAACAGCGACAGCCCAGCGCGTCATGTTCGCCTTTGTCAGCGTACCGGTAGTGCAAACGGCTACTACAAGCGGCACACGCATCAGAACGGTTGAGGCAACTGCATCTGCATCTGTATCGGCAACAAGTAACTCAAACTTTGTAACGCTAGGTCAGGCACAGGCAGATATTGCTGTGACTACCATTACTGGCGCAAATGGTGTATTTTCTGGGGTGGGTGCTACTAGCGTGTCGTACTCAGGCCAAGCGGTTGCCGAGATACTTGGCGAGGCTTGGGTGATTGTAGATTTTGGCGATGAGGCTTGGACACCGGAAACAATCGGCAGTGAGGTCTGGGCAAATATCGCCGTAGAAAAAGAGGTCTGGTTACAGCAATGATTACTTTTGGGGAATGGCTACCTGACCAGCCGGACATGAATAACACTATAACCACCGCTAAGAATGTGATCCCAGCGGCACAGGGTTACAAGTCGTTTCCGCAGTTTATTGAGTACAGTGGCGCGGCAAGCGACACAATACGAGGTATATTCGCGGCAAAAGACAATGACGGAAATGCTGAATTATTTGCAGGTGATGCGACTAATTTATACAAGTTTGACACAACCGATAGTAGCCTAGCTGTTGTATCATCAACCACACACTCACTAGCAAACTCTGAAAAGTGGCGGTTTGTACAATTTGGCGAAAATGTGTATGCGGCTGGTGGTATTGGTGAAAGTATACAGGCTTGGCAAGTAGGCACGTCAACGCAATTTGCTGTGCTTTCAACAGATGCACCAAAGGCTGACTATATTGCTGTTGTGCGCGACTTTGTGTTTACGGCAAATATTGATGAGGGTTCTGGCCGGATACCATACCGCACAAGGTGGTCTGGGTTTAATACGGCAACTCACTGGACGGCTGGTACGAACCAATCTGACTTTCAAGACATCCCAGACGCAGGTGCTATCACTGGTCTTGTTGGTGGTGAATATGCGACTATCCTAATGGAACGCGCTATTGTTCGCGCCACTTACTCCGGCTTGCCATTGGTGTTCCAGTTCGACAAGGTGGAAACACAGCGCGGTTGTAAGTATTCCGGCTCAGTGTGCAATGTTGGCTCTGTCGTGTTCTTTTTATCTGATGATGGCTTTTACGCTTTTGACGGTCAGAAGACAACGCCTATCGGTGCTGAGAAGGTAAACGATTTCTTTATAAAAGATTTTAACTCAAGTTACGCCAAGAACATGTCGGCCTCTGTTGACCCACTTAATCAGATTGCTATTTGGTCTTATACTAGCACTCAGTCAACTACTGGCGTTCCGGACAAAATGCTGGTTTATAACTATGTGATGGGTAAGTGGTCACTGGTAGAGGTAAGCGCAAACTATATTGCGCCGTTCTTCTCATCAGGCTACACAATGGATCAGTTAGACAACATCAGCGCAACGCTAGATGGTTTGTCGTCAACGCTTGATAGTGCTTTATTCAAGGGTGGTGAGTTTTTCTTTGGCGGCGCATTAGGGGCAAAGCTGTACACGTTCACAGGTGATCCGCTTGCGGCAACCATTGAAACTGGTGATATTCCTCTTTCAGAGGGGAAGCATAGTATTGTGACAAGGGTATACCCATATCATGAAGATGGCACTGCAACTGTGCAAATTGGAACTAAGAATACTCCAAGTGGCACTACCACCCTTGGAACGGCGGCAAGCATGAACGATGAAGGCTTTGCTCCATTTAGATCATCAGGCCGTTACCACAGGCTAAGAATGAACTTGACAGGTAATTGGTCAACAGCACAAGGCATTGATGTCGAGGCTAGAGGGATTGGGCGCAGATGACCATTGAACAGCGTCAGACTAATTTCCGCACACTCAACCCAGTCACAGCCACCACGCGAGAAATCGCAGAGGTGCTAAACCGTACTATTGAAGGTGGTCTTAATAGCATTGGCTATGTAACATTGCCGTCAAATGAAACGCAAGTAACTATAAGTGAGCCGCGTTACAGCGTGGAAAGCCTAGTGTTTTTTACTGCAGTAGCGCATAATCCTTGGCATCATAACCCCTATGTCGATGCTACCAGTACAAACGGAACTATGGTGATTAACTTTGACAACTCAGGACATGAGGCTACCTTTGCATACCTCATTATCGGATGATTGGCAGAGATGCCAGCATTGGATTGAGGCCGCACTACCATATGCCAGTAACAGCCACCGGATCAACGATGTGTGGCTGGCGGTACAGAATGGCAAGGCACAGTTTTTTCCTAGAGAAAAGTGTGCTATTGTAACGGAGATAGTTGACTATCCGCGCAGAAGCGTATGTCGTATATGGCTTGCTGGTGGCGACTTGGATGAGTTAATTGAGGCCGAAAAAGACATTGCTCAGTGGGCTAGATCAATCGGCTGTAACGGTATGGAAATTATTGGCCGTAAGGGTTGGAAACGTAAGTTAATGGACTATCAATCGCAGTCCACAGTTTTTGTGAAGGAACTATGATATGAGCAAGGGTGGCGGTTCTACAAGAACCATTACACAGCAAACAGCCGCACCAGAATACGCACAGCCGTTCTTGGAGTACGGTCTGTCAGAGGCACAGCGTCTGTATGAATCACCAACACCACAATACTACCCAGAAAGCACCGTTGTCGGCTTTTCTCCGGAAACGCAGATGGCACTAGGCGCAATGCGTCAACAGGCGGTATCTGGCAGTCCATTCATACCAGCCACACAAAATGTAGTGATGCAGAACCTGATGGGAACTAACCCATTACAGTCAGCGGCGTTTAGACCAGTGGTTGAGCAAGTTGAATCACAGGCCGCTAAAGCCGGACGTTACGGCTCTGGCTATCAGCAAGCGGCAGTAGCACAGGCACTTGCCCCATATGCGTATCAAGCCCAGCAAGCCGCTATCCAGCAAGCACCTGCGGCTCGTGAGTTTGGCTTTGCTGATTATGGCACGCTTGGTGAGATTGGTGCTGTTCGCGAGGCACAGGCTGGCGCAGAACTAGCGGCAGATATTGAACGCTTCCAGTTTGAGCAAGCCAGACCAGCGTCAAAATTAGCAGATTATCTAACTATGGTTTCTGGTGGTTCTGGTGCATTGGGTGGTCAGACAATCACGCCACAGTTTAGACAGCCAGCACTAGGCGCACTTAGTGGCGGTCTAGCTGGCGCACAACTAGGTCAGGCATTTGGCGCATCAGGGGCTAGTGGACTTGCACCATTCGCCATTGGCGGCGGTTTATTAGGGATGATGGGCTAATGGCTAACGGATATCAGTTTCCTTATGGGTTTCAGCAGGGCAACATACTTGCCCGACAAAGACCTACTGCCACAAGTTTTTTTCAGGCGGCTCAACAGGGTAAATTTGGATTGCCTAAGCCATTCGAGCCGCAATCGTCTATGCTTGCGCCAACTATGGCGGCTATTGCGTCAAGAACTACACAGCCACTATCGACACCAACGAGTGTTGCGATGCCAACTGCGCCACTAGCAAGAACTAGCAGAGTGCCAGCACCACTGCCACGCCCAGAGGGTATGCCGCAGGTCGCACCAAAGACACCTAGCGGTTTAGATCAGTTAAGAGCCGCACAACTGCGTATGCCAGCAAGAGGCACACCAGCCGATGCTGGACTAAGGGCGGCGGCTTCAACAGGCTTGCAATTGTCAGGATATCAGGACAGACCGATGACACTTGGTCAGGGTCTAGGCGCGATGTATGGCGCATATACAGAGGCTGAACAAGCGGCGGCACAGCGTCAGGCAGATGCTCAACAGCAAGAAATAGCTAATCAGCTTGCTTATTTGCAGTTGCAACAAAAAGCGATGCCAGATGTGTCAAAGGCACGTCAGGCGGCAATAGACATAGGGCTTGATCCAGATTCCCCAGAAGGACAGCAGTGGATGAGGGAATTTCTCATGAAGTCTTCTGGTGGTGTTACAGTTGAAGCACCTAAGACTGAATCTGCTTATCAGGCTGAATTAGGTAAATATGCAGTAACTCGATTACAGGGATTGGATGAAGAACTTACGAATGAGCAAACAAATATTATTCCGCGCCTAAATCTTATTGAAGCCGCCATTGAGGGTGGGGTTGAAACAGGTGCAGGTTCTGGGTTCTTCTTAGATGTTAAAAGAATAGCAAACGCAATGGGCGTTTTGCCTTCCAATCAAATTGATGAATTGGGCGATCAAGAACTTGTGCAAAAAACAATTTCCTATCTTATTCCGCGATATAGGGTAGCAGGATCAGGCTCAACATCTGATATGGAAATTAATCTATTTGCGGCGGCTGTTCCTAGTCTATCTACATCAACGCAGGGTAACTTAATGCTTATTAAGGGCATGAAGCAGATGTCACGGTTTAAAAAACAGTATCGTGATGATTATATGGATTACTTAAGAAGAAACGAAGGCGATCCAACAGGGTTTGAATTAGAGTTTGAGCAAAGTGGTGCTTCACCGTTTTATTCGCCTGAGAGCAATGAGGAATTGAACGCTTTGGCTGAAAAAGGGTTTATTCAAGAGGGCGATATTTTTTATGACAATGTTAGCGGTGGCTTTCAGATATATGGGTAGTTAAATGGCTAAAAAATTAGGCGAAGATTTACAGTATAGTCAGGGCAGAAAGCGCGACTGGAAGCAAGTCCTCACTGATGTGGCTCGTGAGGTCGGTGCTGGCATGATGTTTGGCACGCACGATGAAATTAGTGCGTTTCTGGTTTCATTAGGCTCTGATAAGTCATACGGCGAAATCAAAGAGATAATTGACAAAGACAGGGCGGCTTTCCAGCAGGAAAACCCAGCCGCCGCTATGGGTTGGCAAATGCTTGGAAGCCTTCCATCAGCCGCGCTAACTATGGGTCAAACGCTACCAGCAACTGTAGGTAAATCTGCGCTTGGTGGTGCTTTGTATGCTGGTGCGGAATCTGACTTTGACCCTGCTACCACCTTAACAGGCGCATTGCTTAGTGGTGGCATGTCACCATTAACGTATATTCCACCATTTAAGGGTGTTCCGCAAAGCCCAATGGCAGAGCCAATGAAGAAGATGGGTGTGCCTCTGACAATTGGCCAGCAGTCCGGTGTCAAAAGTGGCATGGGTCAATTTGAAGAAGCATATGCCCAAACCATGCCGTTTGTTGGGTCTATCGTGCAAAAGGCTAGAGAACAGGCAAAGGTTCAGTTTAATCGCGCCACAATTAACGAAGCATTGCGTCCACTAGGTGTAAAAGCACCGGAAAACTTAGAGGGCAACCAGCTATATGCTTGGGCAAATAAAACCCTTAACGAAGCCTATGATAAGGCTTTAAGCCCCATGAAACTACAAGGCTCACAGGTAGGCGGTGACTTGTCAACTGCATATAATAATTCATTGAAGGGCTTGGATGTCGCCCCTGAGTTCAAGACTACTGCCGCTACTGAAATGAGTAAAATCATAAGTGATTTAAAACGATTCGGTGGTAGTGGCACTGATATTAAAAGGATTTTATCCGATATAGACGACAAGACAGCATTGTATCTGTCTGACCCTAATGTAAACAGTCAGAAAGTTGGTCAAGCTTTTGAGCAGTTTGGCGATGACATTGTTGCGTTGCTGGCAAAGAATAACCCAGACAGCGCACAGGCACTAAGAACAGCAGACAGGGCTTTTAAGCGATATCTGCCAATACGAACAACTGTGCAAAAAGTGGGTGTGCAGTCCGAAACATTTGGTGAAGAAACATTTACGCCGTCACAGTTACTAAGCTCAATTACAACAGGTGATAAAACAGCACAGGGCAGGGCTTTGCTTGCAGGGGATTCACCTATCCAACAAATTGCCAAGGGCGCACAAGCGACTATCGGAAGCAAGCCAGTGGGCAGTCAAACTGCACAAAGACTTTCAGCTAAAGAGCTACTAGAATCTGCGGCTTTAGTAGGCGCACCAACTGGGCTATTAGCCACAGGTGATCCGGCCGCAATGGTTGCTGGCACATTGCCATACGCTTATGGTTTGAGTTACTTAGCACCGCAAACGGCGGCAAAGGTAATTTCCGGAGCAGGGAAAGCCTTAAAGGGGCTTCCTTTTGCAACATCCTTGCAAGCCGCACCGTTTGTCCAGCAGGGCTTACTTGCTGACCAGTAAGGTAAATGATATAAACACACTAGAGGTGATTAGATATGGCAAAGAACTCAATTACAGATTTTGACGTAACAGCGTCCAACAACACAGACATTGAGTCCAT
>Ga0208667_1000567_pt1 | contig 15457 bp, 25 predicted proteins | sample 11BtaG_FD_184085 | JGI IMG/M metagenome (GOLD analysis project Ga0208667, IMG submission 184085) | Marine viral communities from the Subarctic Pacific Ocean - 11B_ETSP_OMZ_AT15265_CsCl metaG (SPAdes) (version 2) | ecosystem: Environmental > Aquatic > Marine > Oceanic | place: Pacific Ocean... | reverse complement strand
ACGTTAGAACTCCTAGGAATACTAGGACTACCACCGTAGTCACTGCTAGTTCAAAGTCTGTCACACCTCTGGTTCCTCCTGTGTTATACCATCACGGTACAGCTTATTGGCTAACTTGTCAACCATAGCGTACGCGTTATCATAGGCTCCTGAGACTGCGCGTGACACGGGGTCCCCAGTAGTACCTAAGGTGTTTAGATCCCTGAGGTGAAACAGTTTCTTTTGTATGTCCCTAAGTTGGTGGTAGGTCTCTAGTTGATTCATCGTAAGTACTCCTTAGGGTAAGCCCACGAGGGATCATCGGTGCTAACAGTTGTACACCCACTCAGCAATATAACTAAAAGAAGTACTCTCATTCGTCACCCTCCTGTATTTCGTAGGACACCCAGCGCCAGTCATCTAGACAAAAACGGGTGTAATCCTCTGCTTCATGGTGGTTTGCAAACGGCCCCTCTGGATCACATTCGCCACCATCCCTATCAAACATTACCACCCAGTATGTCATTCGTCCACCTCCATAGCCCAACGATCATAGGCATCGTCAATTAGTAACATCTGTAGTGTCTCGCCCAATGAATCGAGCGTAACAACCTCATCGTCTACGTAGACAAGGTTGCTGCAAAAGTCTGCTTCTACCTCACCTTGATAGCTCCGTACGTCCACGTGTGCTTCTATCTTAGACCCTGCGTTGTAAATCTCAGCTAAATATTCCATCTTTAGTTCTCCTAAGTTTAACTTGAATTAATTACAGGTAATGGAATAGAGGACTATTCTGTCACCTTAGAGATGTGTTGTCCATAAGCCTATGTCACTTATGATGCCTCGCGTCCGTACCACTTCATAGGCATACCGCGAGATTCCCAGTCATCTGCCTTATGGTTATAGTATACCATGTAGGCTACGGTGGCGTCAACGTTTTTACACTCATCTGGCATACACTGTGGTGGATCCTTGAAGCCTAGGTCCTGAGAGGCCTCTGGTGGCTCCCTGAGGGCTTCTAAGTGTTCCCTGATAGTCTTATGTACCTTTTGGTAACGTCGCTCATACTCGTTCCCAAGGGCTTCTAGGTGTGCCACGGTCCATCTGTAGTGATCTGAGGATTCTCTGACCCACACGGCGCTAGGGTGATTCTTATGGGTCGGTTTGTAGGCTACCGTAGCCCCGTCTAGCTCATGGTGCGCCGTTGAGAGCAATTGAGCAGTCTCTAGTATCATTTTAACCACATGTTTGTCACATTGCATCTTAGCAGCTTCTACAGGGCTTCTGCTTAGGTAGAATATGTTCACAACTTAGGCTCCTTAGGCTACTTAAGTAGTAACCTTAGTTATATAATAAATTAGTTAAACATAGAATACTAAGGATTCTTAGGATACTTAGAATTCTATGTATTCTAAGATTCCTTAGTATTACTTAAGTTAGTATATCATATATTTTGTTTTCGTCAAAGGGTATTTCATCGGTAATATTACCACAATCATCCTCTAGGGTGCCTATTGACACGTTGAGACAATAGGAGCAGAGGTCAAAGTATTCACCCGATGCATCTTTTTTTACCGTCTCGTAATCTTCTAGTAGTACGTCGCAAGCTTTACATTTCATCTTATTTAGTCTCCAATGGTGGCCTTAGGTGGCCCTGAGAGGCCCTGTATGGCCTCCTGTTAGCTTTTAGGTACCTTAGGGGTCCTAGGGTACCTTAAGGGGTCTTAAGAGGCCTTAGGAGGCCTCTGGTGTGCTCAAGGTTATTTGTTGTATGGTGGTTGTAGTCTCTAATTTTACCAGTCTAGCGTCTATACTAGGGTAATATGCTTTATGTAACTCTAGCTCAGAGATGCCCTGATCTTCAGTGAGTGACTGCGTACCTTCAGCGGTGCGCCATCGGTTATCCTCTATATCGAACCATTGTACAGCGTAAGTTATCTTAGTCATATTTAGTTTTCCTTAGGTTTTCTTATTAGTGTTTAAAAGTACCGGGGACTGTTATAACAACGTCCAATAAATCCCCTGTATTCTCTAACATAATTAGTCTAGCCCATGTATGCGGAAAACAAGATAAATATTTATCTAACTCGGAGACACCGTAAGACAGTTTGTTTCCTACGTGTCCTTCGTCGTGCCATTGGTTCCCATCAAAGGACTGTATAGCGTACGTCACATCTTCCATCTTAGTTTTCCTTAGGTTGTGTTAAGTGTACTAACGTGACCAAGGGGCCATGGTTAGCAGGATTCCAGAGAATACTATAATCCATATAGTTGTGTCAAGTGTTAACATACAAAAACCTCCGGATGATCCACACAGGCTAATAAGACTGCATCCGTAGAGCCTAAGTATTCGCCTCCTGTTTGTTTGTAGGTAAACGTGGGGCCTATGTAGGGATTATAGGTGATCATATCATCATTCGAGCAGGGGCGCGGCATAGGTGACCCTTCGGGTAACAAGGTGCCCACTAGTCCTGCGTGTACGTTCTTCTTACGTTCTCTTAAGACTCTCTCACGGCCCTTCTGAGACACCTTAGGTGTAACCCCCTGTAGGTGTACAAACTCTGCTCTATCTATCACTAGGCCCTTCTTAGGCCCCTCTAAGGCCTTAATAGACCAAAGTTTACGGTGTAGGTTCCAATAGACAAATACTTTCATAATTAGGCCCTCTTAGGCTGTCAAGCGTAGAAATTCTAGGGTTAGCAGGGCGATACCGTAGGAAAACATAACTCCTAACACCAGCCCCAACAGTGCACCACCTATCATCATAATATTGTTTAACATAACTTAGCCCCCTTAGGCTACGTCAAGTGTTTTTATTAAGTTATTCTGATTTTTAACCATAGACTTACCGTGTCCAATGTAGGTTACCACAGAAACACCCTTGTCCCAACACGCGCGACACTTGTCACACTTACCACCTCTGGTGTAAGCCTCGCAAACAAAAGACCCCTTAGGTGCATCTTCTAGGGTTGCAATGGTGCTCGTGTTAGGGCCTTCGATAGTTTCTCCCATGATACTATCTGAGGATAACCTAAGTACCACGTTTGGCAAGCTCTGTAGCCTCTGGAGTACTAACGTAAACTTAGTAAACTTATGCATCCTTGTTGGTATCCAATGTTTAACCCATGGCGTAGCTTCGCACACCTCTAGAATCTTTCTAGCGAGTCTTACGTCGTAAATGTCACCCGAATCGAACCACCTAAAGTATCTATCGTTGTCTAACTCTTGGATCATATCAGATACCCAAGTATCACGTTTCCAATCTTCTCTATTGTGCACCCTAGGAGCCTTGACGTTAGGGAACCTATAGTTACCCGAGGTTGCATAACAACCTTTGCAAGCGTCTACAAGCTCTCCTGTGGCATCTCTGGAAGCTGGACAGGTATCTAAGGCCTGTAAGGACCACGACCGACAGGGCATTTTAGAGGCTTTTGATAACTTTAGCATAACTTAGGTTCCTACTTAGGTTGTCTTAGGTTGCCTAAGCTACTCTAAGGTAGCCTAGGCTGTCAAATGTTTTTTTTTTGCTTTATACTTTATTATGGTGGTGGATAGTGACAATACCACTTTTATGTATAGCCACCGTTTTGTTACCTCCCGACCATTTAAAGTATAACTCACCGTTGAGCTTACTACGGGTCAAAACATCGGACCCCTCTAACTCACCGTCTTCCTTTAGTTTGGTGTATGCCTTCCGTTGAGCTTCTGTAGTTTGCATAACTTAGGTTCCTACTTAGGTTGTCTTAGGTTGCCCCTATGGCTTCCCTTAGTTGATGTAACCATTATACCTCAGTTGGCCCAAGATGCAACCCCTTTGAGATGTTAATATTACCAAACTCTTTTAGTTGACATAGGCTCCTTGGATGTGCTATTCGCGTGTGCGCGTGTGTATAAAGGCACAACGTGGGTACACCATTGGGCTACCGATGTCAACCCTTGACAACCTAAGGTGTCTGTAGTACCCCTCAGTACCCCTCAGAAGGTCCTACTTAGGCCCTCACTTGTCACCTTTTGTCAACGTAATTAATACCACAACTTTAGGTTGCACCTTGGGTGCGCCTCGTGTAGGCCTTAGGCTCCTTTGGCTAACACGAATAGCAACCCATGTCAACGTAAATATTACCACACCTTAAGCTTGACATAGGTTGCCCCTTGTGTTACCCCTTGGATCCTTGGCTAACACAAGTAGCTTGGCTTGTCAACGTGAATAGTACCAATGTTTTCTCTTGACATCTCGGGTCAGCCATGGTACCATTGGGATCCCGAGGCTATTTCGACACGGGGGGCCGGAGTTGCGTCTTGATTACTATAGTTGTACCTCCTTAGGCTCAAAATAGGGAACTTTAGGAAACTAAAGGAGTAAAATTAGGTAAAACTTAAGTAAACTAGGTGTAGTGTTACCTAATGTAACCCCTTGGTATACCTAAAGTTTACCAAAAGTACACCTTAGGGCACCTTAGGGGCTAAAAGGCCACCAAAGGAGACCTAAGAATCCTTAGTAGTGTGATTATTACCAAAGAAATACCTTGACATTTACTCTAAAATATGTTATAATATATAGTATATTCTAAGAGACACTTTAGAGGGACTTCGCGCCACCTAAGTTACCCTTAGTTGCACCTTAGTTGAATACTTTAATGAATAATTTAAAGAATACAACAAAGGCCACCTTAGGAGGTAACTAAATAGGTTTACCAAGATCCCCTCTAAGGTTACCCCTTTAGGAACTAGGGAATCCAAAGGGTACTTAGACTATAGGGGACTCAGGTAAAACATAAGGCAGCATAGGCATCCAGAGGAGAACTTATGTCTACAGAAGAACCCAGTATTCCTAAGAAGCGTGGGAGGCCCCCTAAGGCCACCACAGACCTTAAGAAGGCAGGTAACAGAGGTAAGGTTGGTAGGCCTAAGGGTGACGCTGGTATAATCAATGAATACAAAGCTAGGATGCTCAGTAGTCCTAAGTCTAAGAAGGTACTAGAGGCTATCTTTGATGCAGCCTTAGACGATGACCATAAGAACCAAGGGGCTGCGTGGAAGCTAATAATGGATCGTATAGCCCCCACAGCGGCCTTTGAGAAGGATGTAATCAAGGATGCTGGTAGGAGTGCTATACAGATAAACATCACAGGCGTTGGAGCTACCGAAGTTTCATCAGGTGACGTTATTGACGGAGATTCCGGTGAAGTACTTTAAGATCGAAGAGTTCGACTGTCAAGAGACGGGGGAAAACGAGATGTCCCCAGTCTTCTTAGAAGTCCTAGATGACCTGAGGGACTTATGTGGTTTCCCCTTTGTCATCACGAGTGGCTACAGAAGCCCTAAGCACTCCATAGAGGCTTCTAAGTCTTCTCCGGGAACTCATGCCCGAGGTGTAGCGAGTGACATCAAGGTATCCTCTGGATCACAGAAGCACACCTTGGTTAGACACGCGATGGCCCTAGGGTTCAGTGGTATAGGCGTGGCTGATACGTTTGTACACGTAGACCTCCGAGACACTACGCCTGTTATGTGGACATACTGATATGTTATATACGAAGAATGTAAACTTAACAGACACTTCTACGCAAACTATTGTGACTATTCCTAGTGGCTACGTTGCCCACTGGACAATGGCGTTTGTTTCTAATCTGCACAACTCTACTAACGACATTACGCTGTTTGTAGACAAAACTCCAGACCCTGACATCTACATACTAAACGGAACTAACGTGTCTTCTAAAGAGTATCTGCTTATTGACGGCAATGCTGTGTTTGTGTTACAGCCCGGAGATGTCATCAAGGCAGCAGCAGGAGGTTCAGGAAACATGGAAGTCGTAGTCACCTTTGATCTACTAGAAGCTCCGGCAACTTTTGTTAACTTTAACGGCGGATAAAACAAGGAAACTTAGATGTCTTTTGTTGTCATAGGTGCCGACTGGTGCCACGGATGCAAGGCAGTACGTAAGAAGTTAACATCGGTAAACATGGACTATGATTATGTCCAGATACCTCCGGGGAAGCAGGGGTGGGACTTTGTAGAGAAGGTTACAGGTCGTAGGGCAGTACCAGCGGTCCTCTATAAGTTCAAGGATCTAAAGGAGTTTTATAGCTCCATAGAGGGCCTAGGGCTTCCTGAGAGGGAACTAACGGAAGATGAGATAGACGACATAGATGACTGACCTTAACGTAGAGTTACTACCGTGGCAAACCAAGGTATTTGAGGATCCTACGAGATTCAAGGTAGTCGCTGCTGGCCGAAGAACAGGGAAGTCTAGGTTAGCTGCATGGCTGCTAATCATTAATGCCCTACAGTCAGACAGGGGCCATGTCTTCTACGTAGCTCCTACGCAAGGACAAGCTAGGGACATTATGTGGCAAACCCTACTAGAGTTAGGCCACAATGTTATCACAGGGTCACACATTAACAACCTACAACTTAAGTTAGTCAATGGAGCCACGATTACGCTTAAGGGAGCAGATAGACCAGAGACTATGCGTGGTGTAAGCCTAAAGTTCCTAGTGATGGACGAATACGCAGATATGAAGCCTGATGTTTGGGAGCAGGTCTTACGTCCAGCATTGGCTGACCAGAAGGGACACGCGATGTTCATAGGGACACCTATGGGTCGTAATCACTTCTATGAACTCTATAAGTATGCGGAGATGGGTGATGATGAGACTTACTCAGGGTGGCACTTCACAAGCTACGATAACCCATTACTCGACCCTGATGAAATTAACGTCGCCAAGAAGTCCATGTCTTCTTACGCCTTTCGTCAGGAGTTCATGGCGTCCTTTGAGGCTGTTGGCTCAGAGATGTTTAAGGAAGACTGGGTACACTACGGAGAGTCCCCGGAAGCAGGAGACTACTACATAGCCATTGACCTCGCAGGCTTTGAGGAAGTAGGTAAGAAGAGAACTAAGAGTTCTAAGTTAGATGAGACTGCAATCTCAGTAGTCAAGGTTGGTGACGACGGTGACTGGTTTGTAGACAACATTATATACGGTAGGTGGACCTTAGATGAAACTGCTATGAAGATATTCCAAGCAGTCAGAGACTACCAGCCTATCTCAGTAGGTATCGAGAGGGGCATAGCAAAGCAAGCAGTAATGAGTCCTCTCATGGATCTCCAGAGGAAGCACGGGAAGTACTTTAGGGTAGAAGAGTTAACCCACGGTAATAAGAAGAAAACAGACCGTATTATGTGGGCGTTGCAAGGGCGCTTTGAGAACGGTGTAATAAGCTTGAACAAGGGGGAGTGGAACGCTAGATTCCTAGATCAACTCTTCCAGTTCCCGGATCCACTGACACACGATGACTTAGTGGACTCTTTGGCTTACATAGATCAATTAGCGACCATCCCTTATGGGATACATGAGTTCGTAGAAGACGAGCTTGAAATCTTAGATATTGTAGCGGGATACTAATTATGAAAGATGACTTATACAGCCCTGACCCTATCCTAGCCCAAGAGTCATTGGAAGATTGGGTAATGACAAAGTGCGAAGACTGGCGAGACAATTACCAGAGTAACTACGAAGAGAAGTTTGATGAGTACTATAGACTTTGGCGTGGCATTTGGGATCCTGCGGATACCGAGAGGAAGTCAGAACGCTCACGGATAATTAGTCCTGCGTTACAGCAGGCCGTAGAATCTAATGTTGCTGAGATGGAAGAAGCTACCTTTGGTCGAGGGAAGTGGTTTGACATTTCAGACGATGTTAACGACAAAGATTCTGAGGACGTTCAGTACCTAAGGAACAAGCTCACCGAAGACTTTGAGAATACTAAGGTACGTAAAGCTGTCGCAGAATGCTTAATTAACGCAGCAGTCTTTGGTACAGGGGTGGGTGAGATAGTCCTAGAGGAAATCAAGGAAATGGCCCCGGCTACTGAGCCTATGATGGATGGTCAACTACAGGCCGTAGGTGTAAACATTACAGACAGGGTAGTTGTTAAGTTAAAGCCTGTGATGCCTCAGAACTTCCTTATTGACCCTATAGCCACATCCATTGATGACGCCATGGGCGTAGCCATTGATGAGTTTGTAAGTCCTCACCTAGTGGAACAACTACAGGAGCAAGGCGTCTACAGGGACGTATACGTAGGCACAGCAGCCTCAGATACTAACTTAGAGCCTGACCAAGACATCTCTGTATACAGTGATGACAAGGTGCGTCTAACGAAGTACTACGGATTAGTACCTAAGCACATGCTTGAGGATGCCTTAGATGATGAAGATGAAGACTTAGGAACCTCTGACGACTCTAGCAGTTACGTAGAGGCTATCGTTGTTATAGCCAACGGCGGTGTTCTCCTGAAGGCCGAGGCTAACCCCTACATGATGCAAGACAGGCCTATAGTAGCATTCCCATGGGATGTAGTGCCTTCTATGTTCTGGGGGCGTGGTGTTTGTGAGAAGGGCTACAACAGCCAAAAGGCCTTGGATACTGAGCTTAGGGCTAGAATAGATGCCTTGAGTCTCACGATACATCCTATGTTAGCCATTGATGCCACTAAGTTCCCACGAGGTGCAAAGCCTGAGATACGCCCCGGAAAGACCATCTTAACTAATGGAGATCCCCGTGAAGTCTTACAGCCGTTCAACTTTGGTCAAGTGGGTCAGATCACGTTCGCCCAAGCAGCCTCCTTGCAACAGATGGTACAACAAGCTACTGGAGCAGTTGACTCAGCAGGACTCTCTGGTGCTGTTAACGGTGAAGCTACTGCCGCTGGCATCTCTATGTCTCTTGGCGCTATTATTAAACGTCACAAGCGCACCTTAATTAACTTCCAACAATCCTTCCTAATCCCCTTTGTTAAGAAGGCTGCGTATAGGTACATGCAGTTTGACCCTGAGAACTACCCTGTGAAGGACTATAAGTTCAACGCTACCTCAACCTTAGGTATCATTGCTCGTGAGTATGAGGTTACACAACTTGTGCAACTCCTACAGACTATGAAGCAGGATAGCCCGATATACCCTGTCCTGATTCAAAGTATCATAGATAACATGAACCTAAGTAACAGGGAAGAACTCATAGCCTCTATGCAGAAAGCCCAGCAGCCTAACCCACAGGCTCAACAGGCAGCACAGGCTACACAGCAGGCTCAGTTAGCCTTCCAAGAGTCTCAGACAGCCGCATTAGCTGCACAGGCTGCCGAGTCGCAAGCGAGGGCACAGAAGTACACTGTGGAGGCGCAGTTAGCCCCTCAGGAGCTTGAGATTGAGAAGATTGAGGCTATCACTAGGAATATCAAAGAAGGTGATGCTGACGATAAGGCATTTAAGCAACGCCTTGAGATAGCAAATGTAGCCCTAAAAGAGAAACAAGTTAACAACCAAGGAAACCAACGTAATGCTAATGACACAACAAGACCTAAAGAACCTAATCAACCAAGTCAACGAAGCGTTCAAGGGTCAGTTCAACCGCCTAGGGAAAACAGAGGAGCGCCTAGAGGCCCTAGAGGGCCAAATGTCGGACCTACTCCTCAGGGTACCCAAGGCCCCTCAGAAGGCCCCCAGAGCCTCTAAGAAGGCCTCTAAGGAGACTTAAGCATGGCTAAAGAGAAAGACCCACGTTTGACACGAGCAGGTGTCTCAGGCTACAACAAGCCTAAGAGGACACCTAGTCACCCTACAAAGTCACACGTAGTTGTAGCCAAGGAAGGCGATAAGGTTAAGACCATTAGGTTTGGACAACAGGGAGTCTCTGGTGACAAGAAGCCCACGGCTCGTCAGAAGTCCTTCAAGGCACGACACGCAAAGAATATAGCCAAAGGCAAGATGTCTGCGGCATATTGGTCAGATTTGGAGAAATGGTGATGGCAGGACTCTACGATAACATTCACGCTAAACGTAAGCGTATCAAAGCAGGAAGCAAGGAGAAGATGAGAGCCAAAGGCGCTAAAGGAGCACCAACAGCTAAAAACTTTAAACAAGCAGCTAAAACAGCCAAGAGAGGAAAACGATAATGCCTAAAGTCAACGGTAAGTCCTACCCATACACCAAAGCTGGTAAAGCAGCAGCAAAGAAGGCCAAAGCAGGCTGTAGCTGCTCCAAAGGTAAGAAACGTAAATAATACCAAAGAAAACACTTGACATTTACCTCAGAATATGTTATAATATAACGTAAGATAAACACTTAAAGAATATAGGATGATATGAACCCTGAACTAGAAAGATACTTCAATGTATACTTTGACCTCTTTAACACCGAGGGTTGGGAACAACTCACGGAAGAGTTTGAATCAAATGGTAAGGTGATTAACTCTTTAGAGGCAACCAAAGATACTAACGATATGTATTTTAGGAAGGGACAACTTAATGTTATATCCCATCTAATAAACTTAGAATCCTCTGTAGAGCAAGCTTACGAGGAAGCCAAAGAAGACTTTAGTGATGATTAAAGTATACGATTTTAAGTGTACCAATGGTCACTTGTTTGAAGAATTTGTAGAAGCAGGCACAACAACCAGTAGGTGCGGTTGCGGTGCTAACGCTACAAGGGTCGTCTCTGCCACGCAATGCGTACTAGAAGGTGCCTCTGGGGATTTCCCCGGTAGACACATGAAGTGGGTACGAGAACATGAGCAAGCAGGACGTAAATAAACTCCACAACCGTTAGGCGGAGAAGGTTAATAATATGGCACGAGCACAACTCGTAGACGAGCGTTCGGAAGAAGAAGTTAACGATAGTAACGTAGAGACACTAGAAGCACCAGAGGATCCCATTGAGTCTCCTGAAGAGGAGGTAGCCCAAGAGGAGCCTAGCTTACCAGAGAAGTATCAGAACAAGTCCTTGCAAGAGGTAGTTCAGATGCACCAAGAGGCTGAGAAGCTTCTAGGTAAACAAAGCTCTGAGGTTGGTGAATTACGTGGTGTTGTTGATGACTACATCCAGACACAACTCAAACAACAAGCACCTGTACAACAGCAAGAAGAAGACGACACTGACTTCTTTGTTGACCCACAGGCCGCAGTTAATAGGGCAATTGATAACCACCCTAAGATCCAAGAAGCTAATCAAGTCACTCAGAGGTATCGTAAAGAGACCGCCTTGGCTGAACTCTCTAAGAAGCATCCAGAGATGGACACTATCTTAAAGGACACCAAGTTTGCTGAGTGGATCAAAGGCTCTAAGATCAGGACTCAATTGTTTGTACAAGCAGACCAGCAGTATGATTACGACGCCGCTGATGAACTCTTGTCTCTCTGGAAGGAGAGAGCTTCTGTAGCACAACAGACAGTAGCAGTTGAGAAGCAAGTACGTAAGCAACAAGTTAAGTCTGCAAGTACAGGTAACGCCCGAGGAACAGGCCAGAGTCAACGTAAGAAACAATATCGTCGTGCTGATATTATTAAACTTATGAAGACCGACCCAGATCGTTATGCATCTTTATCCGAAGAGATATTTCAAGCGTACGCCGAGGGTCGTGTTAAGTAGCCTAATCTAAAGGAGATTTATCATGGCGACTCAAACTTATCCCGGTACAGTAGGCGGTGGCTCCATTGTCAATAAGACAGCCGCAGCAACATTCATCCCTGAAATCTGGAGCGACGAAGTAATTGCCGCATACCAGAAGAACCTGAAGATGTCACCTCTTGTAAAGAAGATGTCAATGACAGGTAAGAAGGGCGACAAGATCCATGTCCCTAAGCCTATCCGTGGCGCTGCATCTGCTAAGGTGCAAGATACTGCGGTTAACATTCAGGCGAACGTTGAGCAAGAATTGCAGATTGAAATCAATCGACACTTCGAGTACTCACGTTTCATTGAGGACATCGTAGAAGTACAGGCACTCAACAGCCTGCGACAGTTCTACACAGAAGACGCTGGTTACCAGTTGGCTCTGACGGTTGATACTGACCTGATGAATGCCGGTACTGGCTTCGGTAACGGAACGCTTGACCTTGCTGCTCCTACTGGTGCAGACTGGGTTAACAGCAACAGCTACTACTTTAACGCTTCCGCTGGTTTGGGAACGTTTGCTGCTGGTACTGTAGCTACTGGTGATAACTTCACCGACGAAGGCTTCCGTGAGGCTATCAAGCTTCTCGACGATGCTGACGTACCAATGGAAGATCGTTGCTTGATTATCCCACCTGCTGCTCGTAAGACAGTAATGGGCATTGAGCGTTACGTATCTAGCGACTTCCGTGATGACCGTACTGTTAAGTCTGGTCTGATTGGTAACGTCTACGGTGTTGACATTTACGTTTCTAGTAACTGTCCCACGATTGAGACTAACGTTCGTGGCTGTCTGTTCTTCCACAAGGATGCTATCATCCACGCGGAGCAGATGAATGTACGTTCGCAGACTCAGTACAAGCAAGAGTACTTGTCTACTCTGTACACTGCTGACACCCTCTACGGTGTACAGGTGTATCGTCCAGAAGGCGGTCTAGTACTGGCCGTGTTTGACGAGTAAAACTACTCTGGCCCCTTCGGGGGCCTTTCTTTTATCGTTTTTAGGAGTAGACTATGCCTATTTATAGAGGCACTGGAGGTTCCGCAGATTCGTCTACCGACGCTTATGCCTCCCAGATAGCACAGTACGCACAGACAGCAACAGAGAAGGCAACTGAATCCGAAAACAGTGCAACTGAGTCTGCTAACAGCGCGTCTGCCGCATCCACCAGCGCAACCAATGCAGCCGCTAGTTCAACTAATGCAGCCACTAGCGCAACTGAATCAGCCACTAGTGCGTCTAATGCTGAGAACACTTATGAAAACTTTGACGCAAGATACTTAGGCTCAAAGTCTTCAGACCCTTCTGTTGACAATCAAGGAAACGCTTTAATAACAGGAGCGGTATACTGGAACTCTAATTCTGCTAAACTTAAAGTATACGACGGATCTTCTTGGGTAGTTCAATCAGGAACTGGCACTGTTTCTAGTGTAGGAGGAACCGGAACTGTCAACGGTATTTCCTTATCAGGAACTGTGACTACAGACGGAAACTTAACACTAGGCGGTTCTTTAAGTAGTATTTTAGCTTCTCAGCTTAACTCTCAGAACATCAGCCAGTGGACCAACGATAGTAACTATCTAACAGCTAACCAAACAATTACGTTCACAGGAGCAATAACTGGCTCTGGAACAACTTCTATAGCAACAACACTGTCAACTGTTGACGGAGGAACATACTAATGACTACCATTATTACAAAGAATGGCTCAGGTGCTCCGTCGGCTGGGCAACTGTCACAAGGCGAACTTGCAGTAGACCTGACAAACAAAGAACTATACAGTAAAGATTCAGGAAATAATGTAGTAAAGATAGGTGCAGTAACTAGCGGAGGATCAACAGGAACTTTTACTGATTTGACAGCCACTAATAGTCTTTCGGTTACTGGCGACACAACAGCTACAGGCGACTTGGATATAACAGGCGACGTAGATATTACTGGTGAGCTTATTGCTCAGTCATACAACGAGACTTTTGCAGCCGTTACTAGCTCAAGCAACGCTACAACTGTCAACTGTGAAGCTGGTAATGTCTTTAGCCACACACTAACTGAAGCCACTACATTTACATTCAGCAACCCGCCTGCTTCTGGTACCGCCTTTGGTTTTACCCTTAAGGTTGTACAGGATTCTTCTGCTAGTGGCTTTGCTGTTACATGGCCTTCTGCCGTTGACTGGGCTGCTGCCACAGCACCTACGTTGACAGCAACAGCTAGTGCGGTGGATGTGTTTGTATTCTTTACCCACAACGGTGGAACTACTTGGTACGGGTTTACGGCAGGGCAGGCTCTAGCATGAGCGTAACTAAAAAGTTACTAGAGGCCAGCGGTGGCGGTGGTGAGGGCGCGTATGTAGATGATGTGTTCTCTACCTACGTGTGGGAAGGTGATGGCACAGACCGAGACATCGTTAACGGCATTGACCTAGACGACAAGGGCGGTCTGGTTTGGTTCAAGAACAGAGAGGATAGTAGAAATCACGCGTTGTTTGATACTGAAACCGACCCTACTGGTCAGTATTATTTGATATCAAATTCTTCAGCTGCTACACAGAATACGGGAGCGTCTCAACTTACCTATAATTCTGACGGCTTTACGATAGCTAACGGAAATAGTTGGAATGCCAACGGCAAAAAAATGGCCTCATGGACATTCGCAAAGCAAGGAGGCTTCTTTGATGTCGTGACGTACACAGGTAACAGTGTAGCTGGGCGCGAGATACCTCATGGCCTTCGCAGTGTGCCGGGGATGATGATTGTTAAGCGTACCGACAACAACGCTAACTGGAGGGTGTACCACACTTCTCTAGGCGCTGATTATTGGCTTCAGTTAAATGAGACCAGCGATAAGACTGGGCCTTCCGCTGCTATATGGAATAGCACTGAGCCTACCAGCACGTCATTTACTGTGGGAAGCAGTAGCACTATCAACGGGTCAGGTCAAGAATACGTCGCCTACCTATTCGCCCACGACGCCCAAGAGTTCGGCCCTGACGGTGACGAGAGCATCATCAAGTGTGGGAGCTACGAAGGAAATGGCAGCACCAACGGCCCTGAGATAGACCTTGGCTGGGAGCCTCAGTGGTTGCTAATTAAAGACGCAGACGGGGCTAACAACTGGATTGTGCAAGACGTAATGCGAGGCATTGCAACTGACGGAAACGACCCTTACTTGCAGCCTAACAACGGTGACGCTGAATCTGGAAACTTCGACAGCGTAGACGTTAACGCTACTGGCTTTAAAATCAAGACCTCTGCGGGAATGTTTAATGATCCGGGCAAGACTCATATTTACATGGCAATCCGCAGGCCGAATAAGCCAGCAGAGGAGTTTGAGCCAGATGAGTTGTTTGCTGTTGAATCCGGCAATACATTAGGAACTTCGCCTAAGTTCGTGTCTGGTTTTCCTGTGGACATGACCTTCTTTAGAAACCCCTACACCACTAACTTTACAGCGGTTGAGTCAAGGCTAACTGGCGCTGTGTATTTGAAAACGAACGATGCAGCGGCTGAGACAAACGATCCGAGTGGTACGTTTGACTACCAAAACGGCCATTACAGTTATTTCAGTAGTAGCGCTTATCTTTCGTGGATGTTCAAACGCGCTCCCGGCTTCTTCGATGTGGTGGCGTATGCGGGTGTAGATGCTGACGCTGCTAACCCGCATGGGTTAGGCGTTGTCCCAGAGATGGTATGGATAAAGCGGCGTAACTTCGGTACGAATTGGTTTTGCTGGCATTCTGCTCTGCCTTACACCAAAGCAATGAGTTTAGAAAACCATTATGGGGCTAACACGCACGGCGGGAACATGTTCACAGCTGAGCCTACCGATGAGACATTTACTACTGGATACGGAGGCGGTTCGGGAGGATCGGGCGGCGAATTCATAGCCTTCCTATGGGCATCAGTCCCCGGCATCTGTGACATCGGTAGTTACACAGGGACAGGTGCTGACCTGAACGTAGACTGTGGTTTCACTAACGGTTCTAGGTTTGTACTCATCAAGCGTACAGATTACGAAGGAGGCT
>Ga0208667_1000564_pt1 | contig 15486 bp, 13 predicted proteins | sample 11BtaG_FD_184085 | JGI IMG/M metagenome (GOLD analysis project Ga0208667, IMG submission 184085) | Marine viral communities from the Subarctic Pacific Ocean - 11B_ETSP_OMZ_AT15265_CsCl metaG (SPAdes) (version 2) | ecosystem: Environmental > Aquatic > Marine > Oceanic | place: Pacific Ocean... | reverse complement strand
TCTCTCAGTGTACTGGATGGTAAGATTGTAATGGAGACTACAGACATACTTAAAGTCACAGCCACTGGTGCTACTGACGTTATTGTGTCCATGATGGAGATTACCTAATGACCAGTAAAGCATTTGAATTAGCACAACTTTCGTTTGGAGATAGTGTTAAAGCTGCGTTTGGGGCTTCAGATGACCTACAGATTTACCATGATGGATCAAATAGTTATGTAGATGATACTGGCACTGGTGCTTTAATTCTGCGTGGAAACAGTAATGTTACCATTGGAAAGTACACTGGCGAAACTATGGGGTATTTCGAGGCTGATGGTTCAGCTTACTTGTACCACAATAATGTAATTAAATTTCAGACAACTTCTGTAGGCATTGGCGCTGATCAATTATTTGGTATTTCAGATTCCGATACAGGTATTGCATTAGGTGCAAATGGCGCAAATATTATGCAGTTCTATACTGGAAACAGTGAGAGGATGAAGCTGGACAGTAGTGGCAATATTTTTATGGGCAGCTTTAACTCAAGTGGTGGCAGTGCTGGTGTAAAGTTCGACATAGGGGGCGGTACTTCTGAAACGGAAATCCAAACATCGGTTAATGGAACTGCAACAAGAGTGCATTACGCCTTTCGTAACGATAATGGAGAAGTTGGGAAGATTACCACCAATGGCTCTGCAACGACTTACGCCACTTCATCTGACTATCGTTTAAAAGAAAATGTAACGGATGTTACAGACGGCATAACAAGAATTAAACAACTTTCACCAAAACGATTTAACTTCATTGCAGATGCAAATAAAACAGTTGACGGTTTCATAGCCCATGAGGTTTCTAGTGTTGTACCCGAAGCAATTGCAGGGGAAAAAGACGAAGTTCAAGTTTGGGTAGAAGGAGAGGAGTTGCCAGAGGGAGTTTCTGTTGGTGACAATAAGTTAGATTCTAATGATAAGACTATCCCAAAATATCAGGGAATTGATCAGTCTAAACTTGTACCACTTCTTACCGCAGCCTTGCAAGAAGCCATCACAGAAATTGAAACACTTAAAACCAAAGTCGCAGCACTGGAGGCAGGATAATGGCAGGATATATTGGATCAAAAATGTCCGTCACTTTAGTTGATGGTTACACGCAGACAGAAGCAGAGAGCCGTTATGCTAATGTGACAGGTGATACATTCAGTGGTGATGTTACATTTGCAGATGGTGCGGATATTATCACAGCTACTGCTGGCACAGACAACGTAAGGCTTGGTGAGAATGCTGGAGATAGTATTGCTTCAGGTGGTAACTATAATGTTACTATTGGTAAGGACGCAGGAACGGCATTGACCACTGGTGACGGTGTAGTAGCACTAGGATATGAAGCATTAAAAACAGAAGATGCAAATGGAACAACAACAGCTATAGGCTATCAAGCCTTAAAGGTACAGAACGCAGGTGCTGAATCTAATAACACTGCTGTTGGTTATCAAGCAGGGGTAGCTACAACCACTGGTGGTTATAGTACTTTTATTGGTTCTCTCGCAGGTACAGCAAATACTACTGGACAAAATACTTTTCTTGGGGCGCAAGCAGGACAGTTAAATACAGATGGAACAAACAACTTAGCAGTGGGTGTCAATGCCCTACAAAAAAATACTACTGGCGATTTTTCTACTGCTGTTGGTCATTTTTCCTTACAAGAACAAGTTATTACAGATGGGTCGGGAGCATACAATACTGCTGTTGGTTATTTAGCAGGGCAAAAAGTCACGACAGCCGTAAGGCATACTCTTGTTGGTGGATTAGCAGGTGACGCTCTTACTGATGGAGGAAATAATGTTGCATTAGGGTATTCTGCTTTAACTACAGAAACAGGGGGCAGTGCATCTGTTGCTATTGGTAGTCTTTCCTTAGAAAATCAGAACACCAATAACGTTAATTATAACACAGCCGTTGGTTATGGTTCAGGTCAATCAGTAACCACAGGCGTACAGAATACCCTTATTGGTGCTTCAGCAGGTGATTCTTTAACTGATGCAGACTATAATACTGCTGTTGGTTTTGATGCTTTAGCAGCAGACACACAAGGCAGCAAATCTACGGCTATGGGTAGATCAGCTTTATCAAGTCAAAACTTTTCTTCAGCCACTGATGCTCACAACACGGCTATTGGTTACTTTGCAGGAGCAGCAGTTACAACAGGTCAGTTTAATACTGCTCTAGGTTCTAGAGCACTAGCAGCATCTAATACAGCTTGGTCAAATACAGCGATTGGTGAACGTGCTTTGACTAGTGATACTAAAGGACAGGGCAACACTGCTGTAGGGTATAGAGCCTTAACTACTCAAAATCTTACTTCCACTACAGACTCAGACAATACGGCTGTGGGTAATAATACAGGTCAAGCAATTACCACAGGTACACTCAACACCCTAATCGGTGGGTCAGTAGGTGATGCTCTTACTGATGCAGATAAGAATACTGCTATAGGTTATACTGCTTTGAGCAGTGATACACTTGGTTCTCAATCAACGGCTGTAGGATACCAAGCTCTATTTACGCAAAATCTCACTTCAGCTACAAATACTAATAATACAGCCGTAGGATATAACGCAGGTAGTGGAGTTACGACAGGTACAAAAAACACCCTTCTTGGTGCGCAAGCAGGACAAGGAATCACGACAGGCTTAAATAACGTAGTTATTGGTGTTTTGGGAGGTACTGCAAATGGCGATATGTCTGGTGAAACCCCTCTTACCACAGGAACTAATAATGTTTTAGTTGGAGTTAAATGTCAGACAGGTGCTGCTGATGCTGATGCACAAATCGCAATGGGTTTTGAGTGTACAGGGGCAAGTAATACGAGTATTACTTTTGGAAAAGCTGCAACAGATAGTAATATTGATTTTGGTGCTACTTCAATAACTGCTCCTTCAGATGAAAGATACAAAGAAAATATACAAACGTCTACTGCAGGACTTTCATTTTTAAAGGATTTACGTCCTGTAACTTTCCAATGGAAAAAAGAAAAAGATGTTCCTACCAATTCAAAGTCTTATAAAGAAAATTCTAATACAAGAGTTATGGATTGTGGCGATAAAACTATGCATGGCTTTATTGCTCAAGAAGTAAAGACTGTAATAGATAATCACTCTGAAATAAAAGATGGTTTTCGTATGTGGACTGAACAAGAGGGAAGAGATAAAAGACAAAGGTTAGCTCCGGGCGAGTTAGTTCCAATCTTAGTCAAAGCCATACAAGAACTGTCAGCTAAGAACGATGCACTAGAGGCTCGTATAACAACATTGGAAGGTTAAGATATGACTAGAGAAACAGATGAAATTAGCAAGGCACACCAAGCATGTCTTGATGGGGCAGACACTATTAATACAGTAATTGCCACACACAATAAAGGTAGTGATGCAACAGATGATGATTTTGCATGGGAGTTAACACATGATGAAAAGAAAGATCGTGTGTCTCGAAGTGTAAGTTATTTGAAGTATCAGAAAGATACCTATGCAGATTGGGGTGATAAAGATTTTACCGCAATTAATGCAGCAATTACGGCGGCTGATGCTTTTACAGGATAGTTGGAGATATAACTAATGTCAGGATACATAGGTACAATACCTACACCACAGGCTACACAAACTAGAGATGTGTTTACAGCAACAGCATCACAAACAACCTTTGCTACAAGTGGTTACACGGTTGGTTTTTTAGATGTCTATGTTAACGGTGTACATTTTAAAAACGGCACAGACTACACAGCAACTAATGGCTCAGATGTGGTTATGGCCTCTGGTTTGGATGCTGATGATTATGTAGAAGTTGTTGCTTTTAGTACATTCTCTACAAGTGACACTGTGTCAGCCTCAGGTGGTGGAACGTTTAGTGGTGATGTTACATTCGCAGATGGTGCAGACCTTGTTACCGCCAGTGCAGGTACATCCAACTTCAGAGCAGGGGTAAATGCTGGAAACTCAATTCAGTCTGGCGGCAATTACAACGTGGTTGTGGGTGATGAGGCAGGGACTGCTATTACTACTGGCGATAATAATACAATGTTAGGGTATAGTGCTGGTGTAGCTTTAACCACGGGTTTACGAAATACGTTACTTGGTGCTACCGCTGGAGATGCCATTGTGGGTGCTGAACGTAATACGGCTGTGGGGTATGGCGCATTACATACTGAAACTGAGGGTGATAGAAGTACTGCTGTTGGTGTATTTGCTTTAAGCACTCAAAATACATCAGGTGGTGGTAATGTCTATAATACGGCTGTTGGGTATGGAGCAGGTAATGTAATAACCACAGGTACAAACAACACCTTAATCGGTGGCCTTGCAGGTGATGCAATTACGACAGGGACTTACAACACCGCACTCGGTTCTAATGCATTAGGTGCTAACACCACCGCATCCTACAGTGTGGCACTCGGTTCTTTTTCTTTGTACAGCAACACCACTGGCGCAGCAAATGTAGCATCAGGGTACTATTCGTTACACAACACCACCACTGGAACTCAAAATGCAGCCTCTGGGTACTATTCGGGGTACAGCAATTCTACGGGTAACTACAATTCGTTTTTTGGCGGTCAAGCGGGATATTCAAACACCACTGCATCAAACAATGCAGCTGTGGGTTGGGCTGCACTATATGACAATACGACAGGTCATAGTAATTCTGCTCTTGGCGATAGTGCATTACAAAATAATACGACAGGGAATTACAATGTAGGTATAGGTCGTAATGCACTGGATTCAAACACCACCGCAAGTAACAACACTGCCGTTGGGTATCAGGCACTTTACGATAACACCACTGGTGACGACATGGTTGCAGTTGGTTGGCAAGCCTTAGCCAACAACACAACTGGTCAAGACAACGTGGCGATAGGGCTACAGGCAGCAGTCAATAACACGACAGGTAACAACAATGTTGCTGTAGGGTTAGCCGCTTTGCATCAAAACACCACCGCATCAAACAACGTAGCCGTGGGGTATAGGTCACAGTATTCAACTACTACTGGAGATAAAAATATCTCTTTGGGTGGTGACAGCATGTACACTAATACTACTGGCGTAAAAAATGTAGCCGTTGGGCATGATTCTTTAGTGCTAAATACCACTGGTAGCTACAATACGGCCGTGGGGGATCTAGCATTATCTGCCAACACCACTGCATCACAAACTGTTGCTATTGGCAGTTCAGCAGGTAAATCTTTAACAACAAATGGTGCAGGAACTTTTGTAGGTAATGACGCAGGTAGAGACGCAACAGGCAGTACAAACGCATTTTTTGGGCATGACAGTGGTAGACTTATTACAAGTGGTGCTAAAAACGTTGTTATTGGATCATATGACGGCAACGAAAACGGCCTAGACATACGCACCTCTGACAACAACGTTGTGCTGTCGGATGGAGATGGTAATATTATTCTTTCATACCAAAGCTCTGGTAATACTACGAAAATGCAATATGTGTATAGCAATACAACTTCTTCTGCCGCAAATGTAGCTATACTTTCTAGTGGAACAATTGCTAGGTCAACTTCATCTCTGCGTTATAAGAATACAGTAAACGATGCCACACATGGCTTAACAGAACTGCTTGCACTTCGACCTGTTACTTACAAGGGCAACAACGATGGCGACACAGTATTCGGTGGTTTGATTGCTGAAGAAGTCCACGATGCAGGGCTTACAGAGTTTGTAACCTACAACGATGACAATGAGCCAGATGCACTAGCATATGGAAACATGGTATCCCTCTGCATCAAAGCAATACAAGAACAACAGGAAACCATCACGGCTTTAAAAGCACGTATCACTACCCTAGAAAACGCATAAGGAAAAAGAAATGACTGACACACCAACTAAAGAAGAAATCGCACAGCACTACACAGCAATGGGTCACTCTGTTGATCTGCTAAATGCTGGTAAACCATCTGACATGGAAGCAGACGATTGGACTGCAACCAAGGCTCGTAATGTAGAGCATCTACAGTTGATGGTGGCAAAGGACTTCTGGACTTCAGAAGATATGACTGTGGTGAATAAAGCTATCGCAGATAATAAGTAACTTAACATAAAGGAGAAAGCTAATGGCAGAGAAAAAAACAAACGTCATTACTGTTAACGATAAAGAATACACAGAAGATCAACTTACAGATCAGCAAAAGGGTATGATTAATCATATTACTGATCTAGAACGTAAGATTGGTTCTACACAATTTAATCTTGATCAGTTACAAGTTGGTCGTCAAGCCTTCTTGGACATGCTTACAAAATCTCTAGAGGAAGAAGTAACCTCTGAACCAGAATAAAATATAAAGGCTGAATAAATATGACTAAAGATAGCTGGCATTTAAGTAAATCTGTACCCATCTCTTTTATACTGGCTATCATTGGTCAGACTGTAGCACTTGTTTGGTATGTATCTAGTTTAGATAATAACATTCAAAATAATCAACGTGAACTTATTAGGCATGAGACTAGAATAGAAGCCTTAGAAAAGGTAGTTCAAAGTCAGGCTGTAACTCTTGGACGTATGGATGAGAATATTAAGGCTATACGACACTCAGTGGAAAAGATGGCGAATAGGGATACGGAACAGTAAATAACTGGAGTCTTTCTTTTAGGTAATTTAAGCAGGGGGGAGTGCTTATGATTGATCCAGTAACAGCTATAGCTGGTGCAACCGCAGCTTTTAATGCCATAAAGAAAGGCATACAGGTTGGAAGAGACCTGCAGGATATGGGCAGTCAACTCTCTCAATGGGCAGGCGCTGTAGCAGACCTGGACTTTGCAGACAGACAAACCCAAAAGCCACCTTGGTATAAGGCTCTAGGTGGTGGTGTTGAAGCACAGGCAATGGAGATATGGCAAGCTAAACAAAAAGCTGAGTCCATGCGTAAAGAATTAAAAGACTACATATCGGTTATGTATGGCCCATCTAAGTGGCAAGAGATACTTGAGATAGAAGCCAAGTTAAGAAAACAAAAGAAAGAACACGAGCACAGACAAATAGAAATTAAGCAAAAAATAATAGAGTGGTCAGCAGGTATAGCTGTATTTATTATTTGCACTGGATGTTTGTTTGGATTTGTATATTTAGGGACTAGATAATGATGAATTTAGATGCAGAACACAACTTAGCTAATAAGTTTCTTGGGTATACTGGTGAAAAATCTAGACCAGCTCTTGATGGTTTTTACAAGTCGAATCCAGGTGCTGCTGCACGTATGGGAGAGTATAGTAAAGCTATTACTGGCATGGCCAAAGGTGGATACTACGGTGGATATACAGGTATTCCTGGTGGTGAGAGGGGAAGAACTCCCCCAAGTGTAGCTCCTAAACAAGAGGTAGTACGTCCTAAAGCTAGACCAACCCCTGCTCCTACACCTAAACCTGTAAGTAAACCTAATGTTCCTACTATTAGACCCAGAGCAAGACCTACAGAAGCACAAAATATTTCTTTCGCCTCTTCATACCCCGAACCTAAAAGTATAACCACCTTTACAGATAACTCAGGTGCAACTGTTGCAGAGTCTACTGATAGTAAGACCACAACCATTAACCGTTCTAGTCAATCTGGTGACAACTTAATTCGTCAAGCTATAGAACTTAATGTACCAATTGAGTTTTCTGAAAACGGTCAGTCAGCCTCTGTATCTAATGCAACTATGGAGAAGCTTGCTACATCTAAATTTGGGATTAAAAGTGGGATGCTTATGGCTGAACACAAACGAAGAAACCCTGCAGGAGGCTACAGTTCTTTCCACTTGGGTATTGGGCCAGAAGGAAACCTTAACATCTTTGACCCTAAGAACATGGATGTTACTGGTGGTAAGATGAAGGTGGGCTACAAGAGTACCTTTAATGAAGGTGGTGCTGTTCGTGGTTACGTAGAGGGTGGAGACAATATAAGCTATAAAGAAGATATTATACCTAAGTTTGGTAAAACTGTAGAAGAAACTATGCAACCTACACAAGCTGATGTATCTTATATCGCACCTACTGCAGATCAAGATATAGACCCAACTGCAGGTCAAGTAAGTACTACAGCGCCTACTGCTGAAGTAGCAACTGTTGACACGACAGCTCAAGCTACTATGCCTATAACAGCTCCTGCTGCTACCTATGGTGCTGCTGCCGTAGCTCCTGAAGTGGGAAAGGTAACAGCAGGTATGCAACCTGTTGAGGGTGAAGTAAGTCAGGAAGCACAAGTAACTGCTGCTCAACAGAATGAGTCTGCAGTGTCTGGTATGCAAGCTGCTCAAGGTGCTGCTAACATTATGCAGAATCCTGTACAGCGAGAGATTCAACAGGGTGAACTTGTTAGTGGTGCTGCAGACGCTCAGAAGGCCGCACAGTTTACTGAACAGGTACAGGCTGCTACAGCTACCCCAACAAGTCAAGCTACTGTACAGGGTCAGCTAGAGGGGCTTATGCAACAGTTTGAGGGTGGTGCTACACCTGCATGGGCTGCTGGAGCTATGCGTAATGCTACTGCTGCTATGGCTGCTAGAGGACTAGGTGCTTCTAGTATGGCAGGACAAGCTCTTGTACAAGCTGCTATGGAATCTGCCTTACCTATTGCCCAAGCTGATGCACAAACAGTTGCACAATTTGAAGCACAGAACTTGTCAAACCGTCAACAACGTGCTATGCTTGCTGCACAACAACGTGCTACATTTATGGGACAGGAGTTTGATCAAGCATTCCAAGCTCGTGTACAAAACTCAGCTCGTATTGGTGACATTGCTAATATGAACTTTACTGCAGAGCAGAACATTGCTCTTGAGAACTCTCGTGCAGTAAACACTATGAACCTAGCCAACTTAGGTAATCGTCAGGCTATGGTTATGGCAGAGGCTGCTGCACTATCACAACTTGATATGTCTAACTTGAATAACAGGCAACAAGCCGCAGTACAAAATGCTCAGTCGTTTATGCAAATGGATATGACTAACGTAGCTAATGCACAGCAGACAGCTTTGTTTAAGACTCAACAGAATGTTCAGGCTTTGTTCACTGATCAAGCTGCTACTAACGCTGCTGCACAGTTTAATGCTTCGAGTGAGAACCAGACTAACCAGTTCTTCTCACAACTCTCAAGCCAGACTTCACAGTTTAATACAGCACAAACCAATGCAATGAGCCAGTTTAATGTCGATGCAACTAACTCTATACGGCAGTTCAATGCAAACTTGCAGAACCAGAGAGATCAGTTTAACGCTAACAATGGATTGGTTGTAGCTCAGGCTAATGCTCAGTGGAGACAAAACATTGCAACACTTAATACTGCTGCACAGAACGAGAGTAATATGAACTATGCAAAGACCATTAACTCTTTAACCTCAAGTAACTTGGATCAGATCTGGCAACGTGAGAGAGACTTGATGCAGTATAACTTTCAATCCTCTGAAGATTCTAAAGATCGTGCACTACAAATCTTATTGGCAGATAAAAGTTTAGAAGAGTTGAAGGAATCTATTAAATATTCAGAAGACAAAGGTAAGACTAAGTTTATTTTTGACCTGTTGTTTAATGCTTTTGATTAGGAAAATAAATGGCACTTTATAAAAGACCCTCTGTAACAAATCTTAGGACACAACTTTTGGTTAAGGGGCAAAAAGCTCCAACAAGAAAGTCTCTTGTAGAAAGAGGTGTAGTAAGACCACGAAGTAGGCCTAGCTCTTTAGAAGTTGATCCTCTAGCTAGGCTTTCAGGACTAGCTGGTAGTATTGTACGTGAAGCAGATCAGGCAGAGAAACGAAGGACTAAAAGAAAAGCCACTTTAAGTTCTGGTTCTTTAGAAGAAACAAATGCAAACCTTAGAGCAAAGCTAGAATCAAAAAGTGATGAAGATATTATTGATGTATCTCCCTCAGCCGAAGCTCCAGATCAAGAATTTGTAAATAAAGATGTTATTGATGTATCTCCTTCGGCTGAAGCTGCAGATCAAGAGTTTGTAAAGGTCACAATACCTGAGTATCCTGAAGATCTTTCTCCAAAGAAAATTCAAAGTATTATTAAGAGAGAAGCAAAACTTAGAAACATATCTGCTACCTCTGCCTTAGCTATTTATAAAGCTGAAGGGTTTAACTCTTATCAGTCCAGTATTACAGAGGGGTCTCAGAAAAAGGTAGGGGGTCGTGAAGCTTCTTATGGACCATTCCAATTATATGTAGGTGGTGGACTAGGTAATGAGTATGAAGAACAGACTGGTAGAAGTTTGTCATTAGATAATACTTTAGAGGGCATAACAAAACAGATACAGTTTGCACTAGATAAGGCAGCAGAAGGTAAGTCATGGAAGCCTTGGTCTGGACATGAAGCTGCTGGACTTGATCCTACTGAAGGTCTTAACAGTGCAAAACCTGTCTTTAACTGGAAAGAAAACTAATGAGTATAATATTTGCAGCACCTATTCCAGGTCAATCACTGACATCAGAACCTAAGAACTTGCCGTTCGAAAGGCCACCAGAAACTGCTGATCCATACGAAGCTCTTAACATGCACATAGATCACATCACTCAGCCTAAAGCTTTAAAGAGTGCGTTTCATTTTATGGAAGAGGGTTTAGATCTTGTATCATTAGTAGAGGGTGTGCTTCGTAGTGCTGTCATGGCAGGTAAACATAGTTTAGATGTTAGCTTAGTTATTGCACCAGTATTACATGAGTACATCAGAGGTCTTGCAATAGACTCAGAGGTAGAATTTAAAGAGGGTTTTGAAGAGGATCAAGAAGAAGAAGATGGGATTCAATATCAAAGAGATTCTGAACACGCTTTAAAAATGTTAAGAGAAATGAAAAAAGAAAAAGGTATGCCTGTTGAAGAAGTACAGCAAGAGCCACAAGAAGAAGTAATGGTGGAACCTGAAGAAGAAACAGAAGTACCACAAGGGTTAATGGCTAGGAGAATATAATGGGATTTAGTTGGGCAGGTGCTTCAGATTCACTGGAGAAAAACCTAGAGCGTGTCAGAGAAAAAGAAATTAGAGAAGAAGAGATAGCTCTTAAGCGTGAAAATGCTTTGTTTGAGCTTGCAATAACTAAAGAAAGTGATCGGGCTAAGTATAAGACAGGGGATAAATATACAAAAGCTGCGGAAGATACATTAAAATTAAAAACCCAATTAGAGGGTTTAGATCTAGATGAAGAGACTTTAAAATTTTATCAACCTGTTTTAGAAGATCCTTTTGCAGCCTCAGATATTATAGACTTTATAGGTAAAGCAAAAGAGGACGGTTTAAACATTAGCTACTCTATGCTCCCTTCTTTAATGCAAGTTGTCAAGTCCAGTGCAACAGAAGAAACTAAAATGGATTATGTTTCTATGATTACTGGTGCTGACCTTTCAGATAAAGAAGAGTATTACAATCTTGCTCAAGAAATTACTGCTATGACAAGTTCTCCAGGAAGGACTGCTTTCGTCGTACCTAGTGCAGATTTTGGGGTAGATACAACAAAACAGATGGAGAAGTACGAAACCCAATTTGATTTAGCTGTAAACAGTTTATTACCTTTAGCCAGAGAAAAACTGATATCTTTGCCAGAGATTAGCGGAGACAGAAATAGACTAATGGCAGCAATAGACGGAGTGGAAAAAGGTTCAGGTTCTACATTATCTACTGCTCAAAACGTACTAATGGATATGTTTTTTAATACGAACACTTTTGAGGTGATGGCTGAAAGAAACCCAAATATTTTCTTTGATTACAAAAAGAATCCTCTTCTTAACCCATACTTACAGGCTGAAGAAGCGATACCTAGTCCTACAGGTACTGTTTTAACTCAAGAAGATATTGATAGCAGCCCTAATTTACAAAGTTTAAATGCTCAACCTGGTGATAAAATTATAAATGGAGTTTTACATGACGCCAACGGAAACCCAAAGCAGTGATCCCTTTGCAAATGTAACACTGGGATCTGAAACTAAAGACCCGTTTGCAGATGTTACACTAGGCCCATCTCAAAAATTAAAACTTCCTGAAGCAGGAACATACTCTCAAGATGATATGGCAGATGATGATGCTATGTACTCTATTATTGAGGGATATATGGCAGACAGATATGGTTCTCAATCTTTTGAGGGAGAGAGTAGAGAGTCTGTTGTAGATAGTTTTTTAAATAATCGTAGGGGTGTAGTCTCAGGCAACAGTGTGCGTGGGTTGTCTGAAATGGATTACATCAACGACATACAAGATGACACTGAAAAGAAAGCACGAGCTGCTGCTGCATACCAGTTGTATGAAAATATGGCTGGTATTTTTAGTGATGAGACTACCTTTGGAGAAAAAGCAGAAGGTGTAATGGATTTTACTAGGAGTGTAATCTTAGATCCAGTAAACCTAGTAGGTGGTTTGATAGGTAAAGCTGCTGCAAATGTTTCCCTTCGTGTAGGTACATCTGCTGCTAAACGTGCAGCTTATGAAGCTATGAAAAAGGGAGGTTCTAAAAAAGTTGTTGATGCAGCAGGTACGAAAGTATTTACTGATGGTTTGAAGGTAGCTCGTACAACAAGTAAGGCTAGGATATCAAACTACGCCCAACAAACTCTAGGAAAAACTGCAGCTCAGAGGTTAGCTACTAAATCTGCCCTTGCAGAAATTGGAATTGTCACTGCAATAGATGCTACAATGGGTGCTGGTATGGAGTACCTGTATCAAGATGGTCTTATTGATGTCGATGCACAAGAAGATATGAACTGGGCTTCCGTTGGTATAGCTGCAGCAGGTGGTATTATACTAGGTGGTATACAAGCTGGATTAATTGCAAGGCGTGGTACAAGTGGTACTGTTGTACAAGAGTTTGCAGAACCAGAAGTTGAAGGGGTATTAGCTGATGTATCTCAAGCTATTGCTAAGTATCTGGAACAAGATGTTGTACCTATTGGTCCAGATTGGAAAGTTAAACTCGAAAAAGGTGCAGTGCTTTCTAAAGATAGTTTAGATTTTAGTTCTGACTTTTTTAAAGTTTTAATGTTGGGTCATAAAAAAGATGATGAAGTTGTATTTAAAGGATTAACTCAGACTCTCTTCGAAAAGGGTTTTGTGTGGTCGCCTCGTTTTGAGGGGGATCGTTTTACAAATTGGGTTGCAGACATTGTTTCAGACGCAAGTAATAAAGAAGCACAGGATTTACTAGACTCGATAGAGAAAGCTACAGGAAATAAGATAGAAGTTCGTGGAGATAGCGGTCAAGTAATACCAAGATCTGAAGTAACTGGTAGAGACATTGGAGACATTCTTTCTTATAAGATGTCAGAGTATGGCAAAGCTCTTGGTGTTGTAGGTCAGTCAGCTAAACAACTTGGGATATCTATTTCAGATGCAGAGCTAAAAGATTTATATCAAGCTGCTCTTGATAATGGTCTTATAAAAAGTAGTAAGAGTGTTAAAAAAGATCCTAGTATTTTATCAGAAGGATTTCAGAAAGGTCAAAATAGATTAATAAGGTTGTTGGTAGCCCACCCCTCTACAAGTGCCCTCAATGTAATTGGTTGGGGAGCTAATACCGCCCTACAAAGTAGCTCTGATATGGTAAGTGCTTTGCTATATGCAGGTAGAGGAACTGTTCAAAGACTTGTTGGTGATGTAGAGGCTGGTAAAAATTCTCAACAACTTGCTTCAGCTCTTATCAAAGCTAATGCATCAAGAGTAAAATTCTTTTTTGATCCTGACATGACTTATACAGCATTTCAAGCTGCACTTACAAGAAACTCAGAGGCACTTCAAAGATTAGATAGTGTACTCCCAGGAGGTGTAGAAGGTGTAAATAATGTTATAACAGGGGGTAAATTTTCTGCTAATCAAAAGCTGTTGGGCCTTGCGATAGACGACAAGATTGACCTTGTTCAAAAATTAACTCTTGTACAGGCACAAGATTCATTTACAAAATCTCAAGAGTTTCTATTTCAGATGGATAAAAAACTTAGGGTAGCTACAGGTAAAGGTTGGAATGAGTTTAATACGGCTGATAAAATTGGGAGTATGACTCGTGGAGAGTACATGGCAACTCAAGCATACAGAGACATAGAAGCAAGTGCAGTTGAAGATACCCTCGAAGCTATATTTTCTAAGTCTTATAAGGGTAGAGGTAGTATAGGTAAGATAGCTGGACTCTTAGAAGATGCTAGAAATTTTCCTATAATTGGTATGCAAATTCCTTTTGGAAGATTCTTTAATAACACTGTTGCATTTATGGGTAAGAATACTCCTGGAGTTAACTTGGCATTAAAGGGTGCTGGATTTTTTGATGATATGTCAAAGACAGAAGCTTTGTCTAGGTCTTTTGTTTCTCTTGGTATTTTATATACGTTAATAGAAAAAGAAAAAGATTATATAAGACAGGGGTTGCCTATGTATAGTGCAGTAGACCCCTTAACTGGAGAAACAATAAGTCAGCAGTATGACTTTCCTATTTCAGCTTATAAGGCTGGAGCTAGGGTGTGGGCATTAGTTTTTATGGGTGAAACACAACAAGCTCGTGAAGCTGCTAAAAATTTTGGTTTAGATTTCGGACCTTCTGGGTTATTTAGAACACTAAATAAAAACCAAAGAGACCTTTATGAATCTATAGAGATGTTAGTAGATCCTGAAAGACGTGATGTAAGAAAGGCTTTAGAAATTGCTTCAGTAAGTCTAGCATCTCAGTATGCAAACCCACTGACTCGACCTTTAGAACCTGTAAATATTGTTGCAGGTTTAGCTAGGGGAGAAGATGCTGCACCTATAGACAGGAGTCAAAACAGTAGGCTCATAAACAATGCACTTCGTTACGTAGATAATATCATACCCCTGTTTACAGGAGAGCCTCTCGCAGAAGCAAGAGAGAGTGCAGCAGCAGGTAGAGCAGACATACAATCTACAAAAGTATTAGGTGTTAGAACTATTAGGCTTACAGATACTCAACGTGTAATGGCACGTATGGGTCTGCCAGAGTTTGATATTAATGCTGCATATAAAATAAGAGAGCAAGTACCCGAAGCTGCTAATGCTTACAATGGTATACTGTTTGATGTAATAGAAGCAGAATCAGGACTACTGTTAGAATCAGGTTGGTTTGAAACTTTAGATCCATCTGAAAAGTTGCATCACTGGAAACAAGATGTTTTACCTAGAGCTAAAGAGTTAGCTAAAGTTTTTTTACGTATGCAATATTCAGATTTAGAAGATGTAATTCCATTACAGTTTGACCTAACCAGTAAGTACTCTAAAAAAGATGTCCAAAAAGCAACGAAAGAATTGAATCTCGGAGATATTGAAGACCTAGATCCAGCAGAACTCTTCATCTTACAGCAACACTTAGCTGTTCAAAAAGATCTGAAGGATCTAGACATCTTCAAGAAACAGATGGGGAACTAATCCTCTAGCATTTTATCAGCCCACTCGAAGGCCTCATGCTTTATTTCTTCAACCCTAGCTCGCCCCTGATGAGCCGCCAAAAGCCCTGCAAGAGCTTGTCCTGCAAGGTAAAGGCGTGCTGT
>Ga0208667_1000556_pt1 | contig 15546 bp, 13 predicted proteins | sample 11BtaG_FD_184085 | JGI IMG/M metagenome (GOLD analysis project Ga0208667, IMG submission 184085) | Marine viral communities from the Subarctic Pacific Ocean - 11B_ETSP_OMZ_AT15265_CsCl metaG (SPAdes) (version 2) | ecosystem: Environmental > Aquatic > Marine > Oceanic | place: Pacific Ocean... | reverse complement strand
GTTAACGAAAGTAGTAAATAATGAGTAAAAAGTGTAATTATAATATAAATAAACAATAAATATGACAACAACTTTAATGGCTATCCAAGCTGGTGCTAGCATACTATCAGGTATATTTGGTGGTAGGCGTAGACGTAGAGCACAAAGAGAAGCCAAAGCTGCTAGAGATAAAATGAGGACTGAATATGAGGCTTTAGACACTAGCAATTTATATGCTGATATGGAAAACCCATACGAAGACTTAACTGTAAACTTGCAGCAAGCAGAGTTTATGAGAGAGCAACAACAACAGCAACAAGCTAATTTATTATCAGGGCTTCAACAAGCTGCTGGTGGTAGTGGTATAGGTGGTTTAGCCCAAGCTGTAGCTGGTCAAGGTATAGTAGCATCACAACAAGCTGCGGCATCAATAGGTCAGCAAGAAGCAATGAACAAAAGATTAGCAGCACAAGCAGAAAGTAGAATACAAGCTTTAGAAGCACAAGGAGCTACACAAGCTAGACAGTTAGAAGCTGATAAAACAGCAACACTATTTGGTATTGAATCACAAAGATTAGCTGAAGCTAACAGAGCAAGAGCACAAGCTAGACAAGCTATTGCTGGTGGTATAGGTAGTTTAGCAATGATGGGTATTGGTGGTCAATTTAAAGGTATGTTTGGTGGAGGTAATAATTTTAATCTTGCAAACGCAACTATGTCCGGTACTCCTTTAAATCTTACTAACCAAGCTTATATGAGCCCTGTTATAGGACCATCATCACTTCCATACCAACCACAACAGTTTAACATGTTAAATTATAAACTTTAATAATATGGCAGCAAATCAAGCATTAATACAAGCATCAAGAGGTACAGGTGAACAATTCATAGATTATGGAGCTGTTTTACAACCTGTAGTAAAAGGTATGATGAGGGAGTTAGAAATAGCTGATAATAAAATGGCTAGCTTTGTAAACTCTTTACCACCTGGTGCAAACATAGAAAAACTACCACAAGGTATGAGACCTGAAGTAGAAAGATATTTAAGAGATTCAAAAAACGAATACGCAGAAGCTGCTAAAGTAGCTTCTAAACTAAGCCCATCAGATGCTGGTTACAGAGAAGCTGTTGATAAAATGAACAGTATAAAAACTGGGTTTATGAATTTAAATAAAAACCTAGAAGCTCATTTAGCTAATAGAGTTGAGTTTATTCAAGACAAAGATGATTTGTCTACTTCTTTACGCCGTAATGACAATGTGTTTTTAACTAGTGTATACGCTGGTGATTATGATGGTTTTAAAGTTACTGGTGGTGAATTAGAGTTTTTAGATAAATCAACAAATAAATACAGAAGAAACTCAGAGTTTCCACAATACTCATTAACAGACGTTGTTGGTGCTGATGGTGTTGCTAAAATTTTTGATACTGAAAGAAATTTAGGTAATAAAGGTTTGGGTTGGGATCCAAAAAGGTCTGGCAGAGAAGTTAATAGACTTTTTAAGAAAGTAGGTAGTCAAGGTGTTATTGACATGGCTTTTGATGGTTTTGATGAGTATGATGGTAATTATATAGACACTGTTGTTAAAGAGCAACTAGCTCCAAAAATGTCTATGCAAGATTGGTTGGTTAGCGATCAAAGAGACAACCTAAAGACAAAAGAAGGTTTTTCACCTTACAAAGCAGGTTTTCAAAACTTCATATCTGATGTAGTAAAAGATGGTTATGATGAAGGCAAAGTTGTTTATAATAAAAGAATAAACTTAGATGGTGATAAAACTAAAAGTTTTAAAGCTGTAAACAACGCTATAAACCAATTGTTAAACGTTGACAAGCTAGAACTTAGTGATTTGCTTTCTTTAACATTACCTTCTGATAGAAAGTTCGCAGAAAGAGATGGTAATTTTGTTATTTTAGATTCTAGTGGTTACGACATACCTGGGACAGAGTTTAGTCCAAGTGATAAAAAAGCAATGAGAAACGCTTTGCAATTTGCTGTTAATTTACCAGTTCAATTTAGATCAACTGGTAAAATTGCATCAACTAGTGGTTTTGATTTTAATGCAGGTTTAAGTGCAGACACTACTAATACAAATATAGACATACCAATCCCAACTTATAACACTCCAAAAACATAAATTATATGTTTGAATTAAACGGATCAACAACAACGCTTGATGAACTAAAAAGCTTTGCTGAGCAAAATAATATCGACTTTGATACTTATATGAGTGATATGAAAGCCTCTGGTATGGTTGAAGTTAAAACTGATCCTGAGGCTTTAGCTATGAAATCTTTTTACGAAGCTGGTATGCCTGGTTTTTCAAAAACTGGTATGACAATAGTTAATGTTGTAAAAGCTCTACCACAACTATTAGTTGACTCTAAAGAAAGAAAAAAGACAGCTGAGTATATGGCTAATAGAATTGACAATATACCAGAAACTTTGCAAAGTGCTTTATATTCTGCACAATCTGCAGCTGTAGATTTATACACAGCTGATATTGATGGTATACCTGGTTACGGTAACGAAAAGCAACAAGAGCTAAGAGAGCAAGCTGAAAAAAAAATTATAAGTAATTACGATAAAATAGAAAAACTAGATTTTAAAGAAACTGGAAAAGGTATTGTTGCTGGGGCAACATCAGGTTCACCTTCTGATCTTTTAGCTGGTGTTTTTGGAGCTGGTATTAGTATGGCTGAAACAGCAATTCCTGCTGCTTTAACTTTTGGCGCTTCATTGCCAGTTCAAGTTGCTGCGCCTATGTATACAGCTTACAATGAAGCAAAAGCAAAGCAAATATATGGTGATGACCCAGAAGCTTTGCAAAAACTAGTAAATAATAACCAAACAGAAATAGCTATACCACTAGCACTTGGTGCTTTAGCTACAGGTCTAGAATATGTAGGTTTAAAAGGAGTTACTAAATACATACAATCTGTTCCGGGTAAAGGAACGCAGCTAGCGAAGCTGCTATGGACTGGAAGTGGTGAAGGCTTTACAGAAGTTGCTCAACTAGGTACTGAAAAGCTAAACGAAGGTTTAGGTCTAGGAAAATCTGTAAAAGAAGCTTCTATAGACTCTTGGGATGCTATGACCAGTGATGAAGGTTTAGAAATGTGGTTAAATGGATTTTTAGGTGCTGGGCAAATGAGCGTTGCTAGTAGAGCTGTTAATAGAGCTTTAAGAAGTAACAATGCTAGTGTCAAAGAGTTAAATGAAAAAATAGATAATATTTCTAGTTTAAATAATAAAAAATACAACACAAGAAATAAAGAGGTTAAAGACAGTATTGATTTAGATATTAAAGATGCAGAGCAAGATCTTAAAAATTATATACAAGAAAAAAGAAAAATAAGTGAAATACTTAACGAAGATCAAAAACAATCTTTAATAAATATTATAAATGAAAAAGATAATATAAAATCTAAAGCTGAGTCTTTAAAAAAGCAATTAAACGACGGTGTAATTAGCAGTGGTGAGTTTGGTTATGCTATTAGGGGTTTAAACAACCAAGATAAAAAGCTAAGCGAGAGTATAGAATTAATTAACGAAACTGCTAAAGAACAATTATTACAAACATCGTTAGAAGCTACTAAAGAAAAATCTGAAAAACTAGGTTTAGAACAAATAGAACTTTCTCAAGAAGAATTTACTAAGCAGTTTCCCGACGATGCTGATTCTGATGGTGCTATTATAGGTAATAAAATTTATATAAATAGAGACGTTGCTAGAGAAACAGGCGCTATTGGTGTTGGATCTCACGAGCTATTACATGGTATTATAGGTAATTCATACGACAAGCTTGAAACAGAAGAAAAAATAAAGCTTAATACAGAGTTTTTAAACTTACTAGGCTCAAAAGAAAAACAAGTCATATTAAGTAGGTTAGCTAGTAGTTACGGTATAACCGGTGATAAAGTTTTTGAAACTGAAGAATTGTTTACAGCATTTTCAGACGCTATCGTAGACGGTGGCTTGCCTTTTAACGAAGGTGTTTTTGGTAAAATTAAAAATACTGTCCACAAGGTGTTAAATAAGTTTGGCTATCAAAAAGAGTTTGAAAGCGCTAGACAGACATATAACTTTTTAAAAGATTATTCTAAAAATATAAAAAAAGGTAAACTTACAGAAAGAGCCGCTGAGTTTGCTAAACAAGATCCTGGTGTTAAAGGTAAGCGTATATCTAAAACAGCTTCTGACAAAGTACAGCGTATATACGAAGAAGTAGGTGCTACTGGTGCATTTGATATTATAAATGAGTTTAAACCTATTGTTAGTAAAATAGTAGAAAAACGTAGTGAAGCACCTGGTTTTGATAGACAATTGTTGACTGATGAAATAGAAACTGGTAAACGTGGTATATTAGACCTTATTGGAGAGTACGATCCAAAGTCTGGTGTACCATTAGCTGCTTTTATAAATAAATTCTTACCAGCAAGAGCTATTGAGGCTTCAAGAAGAGTTTTAGGTGAAGAGTTTACACAAGATGTAACAGAAGCTAAAGGAGTTATGGCTGAAGAAGTTGCTGAGGTTGAAGCTGAAGCTAAACCAAAGAAAAAGAAAATTATTTTATCTGATAGGTTAGGCGTTAAAAATAAAGTTGACGAGGCAATTAGCAAAAAACTACCTGATTTAGATATTGAGAATTTAAACTTTAAAAACTTAAAAGACCAAACACCTGAAATAACTGGTGGGTTATTTGGTATATCTCCTAAAAAACTAATTAGCTTAGCAAATATAACTAAAAAAGAATTGCAGTCTGCACAAATGTTTATTAATAAAAACGCAGATGTTTTAATAGCAATGCTACCTGAAGGCGCTACAACAGGTGGTACAGCAACTGGCGTTCCTGGTAGTTTGTTAAAGGCTTTTTATACAAAAACAGATAGAGCTAAAGCAGCTAAAACTGGTAGTAAAGCTGGTCTTGCAATACAAGAAAAAAATGATATAAACAAAAAAGATTTTTTAGAGACTTTTGGCATTATAGATGGTAAGCCAGATCGTACAGATAGAAATACATCGGCTAGAGTTTTAGCGTTAGCTAATCTAACGGGTAAAATGATGAGCAATCAAGCTGTTAGAGAGGTACTTTCTAAAAATGTAACAGAAAACAACGCAAAATCAATGCTAAGGTTGTCTGATGGTAAATCAGCTGTTATGTTTAGTAAAAGTATGTCTAAAGAAAAAGACATGCCGTATATACTAGATTATTTAAAAGAAGTTGATCCAAAAATAACTGAAGATAAGTCATACCAAATACTAGGTAATTACGCAAACCTTACTGACCAAGAATTTAAAAAACAATTTCCTGTTTATTTCAATGGAATAATAGACTACGTAGAGAACATGGCACAGTTTGTTGCTGATGGAGGTAAAGAAGCTAAGCAATTTACAAAGGCTATAAAAGGAGTGGGTTTTGGTAATGAAAAACTAAACGATTACTTGAAAAATGGTTTTTGGACATTGTCAGATGCTAAGTTTAAAAAAGATAAAAAAGCTATGGCTTGGTTTTTAAAGACATCTTATGATCTTGCGGACCAAATAGTTTTACCAGAAAATGCAACTGATGGTAATAGAAGGTTGTTATTAGGTTTTTTCGCTGGACACTACAATATAGTTGGTTCTGATATGGCTAAGGTTGGTAGTACTTTAAAACAAGGTATTATAAGTAGGCTAAATAAAAAAGGCAAATCAGTTCTTAGTAAAAAAACTTTAGATAGATGGAAAAACTTTGATTTTGAAAATTTAAAAAGTTCTTATGCATCTACATTTTACACTGGTTTAAAAAAGATATACAATGCTAATAGCTTGAAAGAACAAGTAGCTATAGCTAAAGAGTATTTTACAGGTAAAGAAAGTTCTTTGCAGGTTGAGTTTTATGACTTGTGGAACACAACTTTAGAAGAGTGGTTGCACTCTAGTGAAGTTGGTAGTAAAGAGTTTAATAGCAAAGCCGATTATGTGTTAAAGCTTAAAAAAGCAAACGCGGCTATAGGAACTACAGGTGAAAGAATAATGGCCCCAGGTGGCTATGTGTATTTACCAGGCTCTATTTTAGATGCCACTATAAAGTTTGAGCACTTAAAATCAAGCAGCCAACAATCAAAAGAGTCAGCTCTATTGGTTATAAATAACGAGTGGCAAAAAAACGGCAAAGACAATGTAAAGGATTATAAAGGCATATATGGACCTTTAGAATTGTTTAATATGATTGATGCTGCTACAGGTAAAGTTAATGATAAAAATATATTTAGACTAGCTGGTAATTTAGAGGCTGCAAAAAAAATATATAAAATAGATGATTTTAAAACCACACTATATGACGATATTGTTTCTAGCCTTACTAAAGACCAGTTAGGTACACTAGAAAGAGCTAATAACACTAGGGAAGTTAATCGATTAAATAAAGGTATCATGTTCTCTAGATCATCTAAAAACGAGTCTAAAGGTATCACTGTTTTAGATTTTGATGACACGCTAGCTACTACAGAGTCGTTAGTTAAATATACAACTCCAGATGGTAAAACTGGAACTTTAAACGCAGAACAATTTGCTAGTACATATCAAGATTTATTAGACCAAGGTTATACGTTTGATTTTTCAGATTTTAATAAAGTTGTAAAAGGTAAGTTAGCACCACTATTTAATAAAGCAATAAAGCTACAAGGTAAGTTTGGTCCTGAAAATATGTTTGTATTAACAGCAAGGCCACCACAAGCTCAAAAAGCTATATTTGACTTTTTAAAAGCTAATGGTTTAAATATACCTTTAGAAAATATAACTGGTTTAGGTAACTCTACATCAGAAGCAAAAGCACTTTGGATAGCTGATAAGGTTGGTGAAGGTTATAATGATTTTTACTTTGCTGATGATGCTTTACAAAATGTACAAGCAGTTAAAAACATGTTAGATCAATTTGATGTTAAGTCAAAGGTGCAGCAAGCTAAGGTTAAATTTAGTAAAACTTTAAACACTGAGTTTAATGATATACTACAAGATGTAACTGGTATTGAATCTAAGAAAAGATTTAGTGCTATTAAAGCTAGAAAAAGAGGTGCTAGCAAAGGTAAATTTAGATTTTTTATACCACCATCACACGAGGATTTTGTAGGATTGTTGTATAACTTTATAGGTAAAGGCAAGCAAGGTAATGCTCATAGAGACTTTTTTGAGCAAGCATTAATTAGGCCGTTAAATAGGGCTTATAGAGAATTAAATACAGCTAGACAATCAATAGCAAATGATTATAAAAACTTAAATAAACAGTTTCCTGATGTGAAGAAAAAGCTTGCAAATAAAACGCCGGATGGTGATTTTACATATCAAGACGCCATAAGAGTTTATTTATGGGATAAGCATGGTTATGAGGTACCTGGTTTAAGTGAAACTGATCAAAAAGAATTAGTTGATTTAATTAAGTCCGATGGTGAGCTACAAGCTTATGCAGATGCTATAAATGTAATATCAAAAAGAGAAGATTATGTAACACCTACAGAAACTTGGGAGGCTGGTGATTTAAGAACAGATTTAGACGATGCTACAGGTAGAATAGGTAGAGAACAATTTTTTATTGAGTTTTTTGAAAACGCTGATATAATATTTTCAACAGAAAATATGAACAAGATAGAAGCTGCTTATGGAGCTGAAATGGTTGACGCGTTAAAAGACATGCTATATAGAACTAAAACAGGTAGAAATAGACCTAGTGGACAAAACAAGCAAGTAAATCAGTTTATGAACTGGTTAAACGGTTCTGTAGCAGCAACAATGTTTTTTAACATTAGATCAGCTGTACTGCAGCAAATGTCACTTGTTAACTTTATAAACTTTGCAGACAATAACGTTCTTGCAGCAGCTAAAGCATTTGCAAATCAAAAACAATATTGGGCTGATTGGGCTATGTTGTTTAACTCTGACTTTATGAAACAAAGAAGAGGTGGTATTATGACTGATGTAAATGGTGCTGAGTTGGCTGCGTCTGTTAGAGATGCTAAAAACCCAGCTCAAGCAGTTATAAAGAAACTATTAGAAATAGGTTTTTTACCAACACAAGTAGGTGATAATATAGCAATTGCTACTGGTGGTGCTCCGTTTTACAGAAACAGAGTTAATAGTTATTTAAAAGAAGGATTAAGTCAAAAAGAAGCTGAGTCAAAAGCATTTGTTGATTTTCAAGTATTAGCAGAAGCTACGCAACAGTCAGCAAGACCAGATATGGTTTCGCAACAACAAGCATCACCTCTTGGTAAAGTTATATTAGCATTTCAAAACGTAACATCACAGTTTAATAGATTAGGTAAAAAAGCATTTTTAGATATTAAAAATAGAAGAATAACACCTGGCAACAAAACACAGGCTCAAAGTGATATATCTAACATGTCAAGGATAGCTTATTACCTTGCAATACAAAACTTAATATTTTACTCTTTACAATCAGCGTTGTTTATGGCTATGTTTGACGATGACGAAGACGACGAGAAATATTTAAAGAAAAAGGAACGCATGATAAACGGTAGTATTGATTCTGTTTTAAGAGGGTCTGGTGTTTCGGGCGCTATTGTTTCTACGTTAAAAAACATGGCTATAAAACGTCTTGATAAAAAAGACAAAAAAAGTAGTTCAAATATTTATGATGTTTTAGCAGAAGGCCTGCAGGTTTCACCGCCACTAGGTATTAAAGCTAGAAAATTACTTAAAGCTGAAAGAGATTTAGTTTGGAAGAAAAAAGTTATTGATGAAATGGACACTCTTGATATTGAAAACCCTATGTGGTCAGCTTATACAAGCTATATAGAGGGTCTTGCAAACATACCATTAAATAGACTGTACAACAAAACTTTAAATATGAGAGAAAGTCTAGATAATCAAAACAGTGCTTTTGAAAGACTTTTAATGTTTAGCGGTTGGAGCAAATGGAATTTAGGTATTGAAGATGTTGAAAAATCTAAAGGTAAACAAAAATTTGGAATTAAAAAAAGAGAGATTAAACAGCGAACTATTAAAAAGAGATAAATGAAAAGACTAATTGTAATATTGTGTATAGCACTTGCTGCTTGTGCCGCGCCAAAAGAATCTTGTGCACAGGTAAACTTAAAAAAGTATTTTAAATTTGCTACGTTTTATGCCGCAGCAAATGGTGGTAACTCTGTATCTGATATAGACGTTTTTTCTGTGACTAACGGTTTAGAAACTGTAACAGTAGAAACACCTTACGATTACAACTTAGCTTTAGGTATACGTAAGATTGCAAGGTTTGGTTATGAAAACAGAGCTAATACATTTTACGATGGTACTGAAAACTCCTGGTCAGATGGTGCTAACGTGGGTAAAGTACGTGGCTTAGAATTTTTATTTGAAGTAGATTATAAAAGACAACAAGGTAATGAATATTTAGATCAACATCACTTTATAAGATTTGTAGATGACAAGTATATATTAAAAGGCGAATACCTAGAAGATGGTTTTGCTGATATTAAGTACTTTGAAACATCACAAAGATACAGATATAAAGCTAATGACAAATTGTCTTTCAATGCTGGGCTTGCTCAAAGGTTATCAGAGCCATATGGTTACGATCCTTTAGCAGAGTGGGTGCTCAGCAATGGCAATATACATTACACTTACCTAGCACTACAAGAAGGCTATAATGTCGATGTAGCTGCTAGTGAGTATTTTTCTCCTGATGGAGAACTCGTTGCTACAAGCAAAGAGATTTGGGAAGAGGTTGTTATGCCAACTATGCTAGCTGATTATACAGAAAGAAAACGTAACGAGTTGAGTCAAACAATACAACACTCTGTTGTTCTAGGTTTTGATTACTACTATTATACAAAATCATTTTGGTCACATGCTTGGACTAGTGTAATGCCGTTTCACGTAGATAATGGTGAGTTTTCTTATGAGAAGTACAACAGCGGTCAATGGTTGGATTATAGCAGTGGTTTGATACTTGGTTGTAAGCTAAATAAACATCTAGGTATTTTTACAGAAGGAAAATACAATAAGTATTGGAATAGAACGTGGTACGACTTTAAATTTGGAGTAAACTACGTAATCTTTTAATTATAACAAATTTACAAAAATGGCGAAAGAATTAAACGAAGATACCGGCTTTAACATAAGCATTAAAACACTCATAGCAGTTGGCTTTGCATTGTCCGGTGTAATAGGCATGTGGTTTGCTTTACAAGCAGATATAGCCGAAGCAAAAGAGCTTCCAAAACCTGATGTAACTCGTATGGAGTTTAACATGAAAGATGAGAACATTAGAAACACTATTATGGAGACTAGAGACGATGTTAAGAAGTTAGAGGAACGTATGATTAGAATAGAAGACAAAATAGACGAATTAAGATAATATGAAATATTTTTTAGCAACATTAATGCTGGTATGTAACAACACCTTTTCACAAGTTGTTGTAACTCAGTTTAATGCTAGCTGGAACTCTGCTAACGACGTAGAGTGGTTTAAAAAACTAAACGACTGTGATCTAGCTAAAGTAGATATAGTTGAAGAAACAAAGCTACAAGAAAAACATAAAATAGTTATAGTACCTACTATAATTATATTTAAAGACGGTGAAGAAATAAAAAGATACCAAGCAGATTTAAGTTTTAAAATGCTTGCAACGAAGAAGGAAATACAAGAATTTATTAACGAACAAATAATGAGCGACTTTTAACATGGCTAAAAAAGTAAGTAAAGCAAAAATGGCTTGTAACAAGCCTAAAAGAACACCTAGCCACAAAACAAAGTCACATATAGTAAAGGCTTGTAGTGGTGGTAAGGAAAAAATAATTAGATTTGGACAGCAAGGCGTTAGTACTGCTGGTAAGAAAACTGACGCTAAGTCTAAGGCTAGAAGAAAATCTTTTAAAGCTAGACATGCTAAAAATATCGCTAAAGGAAAAATGAGTGCCGCTTATTGGGCTAACAAAGTAAAATGGTAAATTATGGGAAAAATTAGTGGGCCGTGTAAATCAGCGGCAAAAAGAAAATTTAAAGTTTGGCCTAGTGCTTACGCTTCTGGTTGGGGTGTTAGATGTACTAAAGCTGGTGGACCATCTAGGTTTGGTCGTAAAAAGAAAAAATAATGGCTAAAAAAACAAAAGGTGGTGGAACAAAAAAAGTTTGTTTACCAGCGGCTAAAGTTCGTAGAATGAGCAAGGCTGAAAGAGAAAAAGTTATTAGAGCAAAACGTAGTGCTGCTAAAAAAGGTGGTTATAAAAGATCTAGTAAATCAAACGTAAAAGGCGCTCGTAAAAAAGGTGCTACACTACGCGATTGGTTTAAAAAAGAAAATTGGGTTCAAGTTGGTAACCCAAGTAAAAAGTGTGGAGAAAAATAAATTAATAACATAAAAAAATAATTATGCCTAGAAAGTGTAAAAAAGGAAAAAAGAAAAAAGGATATTAAATGAAAAAGTTTCTGATACTTCTTATGTTTTTTTCTTGTACAAAAGAAGTTGATGATTTTGGGTTTAGAACTTATGTAATACCTGAGGGCGAACATAGTTCTGGTAGTTATTTTAACCACCCTACAAACTCAAGAATAGACTTTGATTTTATTTTAGACGAATCTGCTATTTATACTAGTGAGATACCAGAGAATCAGTATGACGTAAATAAGATTTACGGCTTTAGTGACTTTGGTGTTAGACATCAAAAATACTCTATAAGATTAGGTTGGAGATATTTAGATGGTAATATAGAGCTTTGCTGGTTAAGACATGAAGAAGGTAGACATTCTGCTGCTACTATAAGAACTATAGAACCAGACGTGTCTTATAACGCTACTATAGATATTCAAACGTTTTACTATGTTATAACTATAGATGGAGATACAACTATGGTTAGAAGAAGACCAGAAGGAAAATGGGGTTTAATTAAAAGATATTACTTATACCCGTACTTTGGCGGCAATGAATACGCACCGCACGACATTACAATTAAGATAAAAGAATGAAAAAATTACTACTACTTATATTATTATTACCAAGCTTATTATTTGCACAGGGCCCTTGCACACCTACGTTAATTAATATAAACTTAGATCAATACCCATCAGAAACTACTTGGGATATTCAAGATACTTTAGGTAATGTTATTATATCTGGTGGTCCTTATACAAACGTACCAAACTACGAACCACAATTTATTGTAAACTGTTTACCACCTGGTGAGTTATCATTTACTATATATGATTTGTACGGAGATGGTCTAGAAGGTAGTATATGGGGTGGACAAGATGGTTCTTATTATGTTATGCAGTGTGGTGATACTTTAGTGTATGGTGACTCTGCAGCTTTTGGTTATGATACTACACATACATTTATATCTGCCCCATGCCCACCACCACCGCCAGTACCTGGTTGTATGGACGATGACTACTTAGAATATAACCCACTAGCAAACGTTAGTGATAGTAGTTGTAGTACGTTGATAATATATGGTTGTACTGATAGCACTATGTATAACTACGACTCGTTGGCAAACTCAATGGATAATATTGATCAATGTACTTATGATCTTATACTACACGATTTAATAGGTAATGGCTGGATAGCTACTACTTTAGAGATATACCAAGAAGATGATACTACATCGTTTACAATGACAAACGGTGGTTTTAATGAATCTTTTACTATAGACTTATATGCACCAACAGAGGTTAGTGCAAAACTATTTATTAGCCAACAAGCTCAGTTTACAGCTATAGAGTGTGGGTTTAGTTTAATAAGCCCTGATGGTGATACAGCTTTAGCTGTTCGACCACCTTTTATGCAGCCTTTCTTTTTGTATGAAGGTTTTACTTATTGTGGTAATATATGTGAAGAGTATGTTTATGGTTGCTTAGACACTTTAGCTTTTAATTATGTTGATAGTGCTAATACAGCTGATGACTGTTATTACTATCCTGGTTGTATATCTCCAGCATACTTAGAGTATCACGTTGATACTGCTAATGCTTACTACACAGACATAAACATACAAGACAGTTGTGAAACACTAGCTATGTTTGGTTGTACGGATTCAACAGCTTATAATTATGACAACGCTGCTAACGTTGACAATGGCGGTTGTATTCCTTATATATATGGTTGTATGGACGCTACAATGTATAATTATAATCCTTTTGCTACAGCGATGGACACTTGTATTCCATTTGTTTATGGCTGCACTGATCCTACTATGTTTAACTACGATCAATTAGCTAACACAGACAATGGTAGTTGTATACCTTTTGTTTATGGTTGTACAGACACTACTGCTTTTAATTATAACCCACTAGCTAATGCTGATAACAATTCTTGCGTTCCTTTTATATATGGCTGTACGGACCCTAGCGCTCTTAATTATTCCCCACAAGCTAACACGGAGGATTTTAGTTGTGTTGCTTATATTTATGGGTGTATGGATAGTTTGGCTCTTAATTACGATTCACTGGCTAACACGGATAACGGTTCGTGTATTTCTATCGTTGTGGGTTGCATGGATCAAGCGGCGTATAACTATGACGGAAATGCTAACGTTGATAATCCTTTACTTTGTCTTTACAGCGCAGGTTGCATTACTGGTGATAGCATACCTTACTGGCTTAACGATCCATGCTACGCCTGGGTTATAGATATTGACGAATATTGCTGTGAAAACGAATGGGACACAGTATGTCAAGCAACGTATAATTATTGTGACGGTACTTGGTCAGGACCATTACCTTCAAGAATACAAAACAACATAGCGGTATATCCTAACCCTGCAAATCAGCTAATTAACATAAATCAAAAAGTTGATTTAGAAGTTATAAACAGTGTTGGGGAAATACTAATATCAGAAAAACAAACAAGTGTCTTAGATGTGTCTAAAATAAGTCCTGGAGCTTATGTACTACGTATAAAATATGACGGAAAATATGTGTACAAGCAAATTATAAAAAAGTAATGGTTATTAACTGGATTCAATACCCTGATTCTTTAACATTTAATACTAGTGACAAAATAATAGTATCTTCACCAGATGGAAATACTAAAAACTTGTCATTTCCTTTCACCTCTAGTTCTAGTGGTATAACATTTAACTCTGATACATATTTCACTGGTTTGCAAGGAAGCTCTAGCACTACAGCTTTAGTTATAGATGGTAGTGGTAAAATTAGTACAAATAGTTTGCAGGCTAGTACTAATGGTGAGGCTGCTAAAGTTAGGTTGAACGTGAGGTTTGGCGAGGCTGTTGTTAAAGGCGACCCGGTATATGTTAGTGGTTATCACGGGTCTAGCGGACCTGTTATAATGTCTAAAGCTAACGCGGCTAACGCTAGCCACATGCCTGCTTTTGGATTAGCAGACGCTGACTACGCTAACAACGCTACTGGTTACGCAATATCATTGGGTAATTTAACAGATTTGAATACTAGTTCGTACTCTGTTGGTGACACTCTTTACGTTGCTACTAACGGTGGTTTAACAAGTACCAAACCTACTGGAGCTAATTACATTCAAAACGTAGCTACAGTATCTAGGTCAAATGCTAACAACGGTCAGTTAGAAGTAACTGCAACAGGTAGATCTAATGATGTACCCACTCCTTTGCATATTAACCACACGAATCAAGATGTTGGCGTCGGAACAATGTATCCTAAGTCAAAGCTTCATATAAATGGCGCTCTAACATTTAATCATGTATCTGATCCTGCAAATCCAACTGCGGGAACATCTGTCTTGTGGGCTACTGAAGCTGGAGATTTAAAAATTAAAATAAATGTAGCTAACACTGTAGTTACAAAAACAATAACAACTTTTGAATAAAATGATAAGTAAGCATATAAGCTACAAAGAAGGTGTGTATAGCAGAACGGCAATGCGCCGTGGTATTAAGAATAATCCTAACGCAGAGCAAATGGAAAATATGGTTGCTATTGCTGAAGAAGTTTTTGAACCTTTACGTGTGTGGGTGGGTGGACCTATAAAAATTAATAGTTTTTTTAGATCACCAGAACTAAACAAAGCAATTGGCGGTAGTGCTAAGTCACAGCATTGTTATGGGCAAGCTATAGATATAGATGATACGTTTGGTAAAATGAGTAATGCTAATATGTATGAATTTATAAAAGAAAACTTAGACTTTGACCAAATGATATGGGAGTTTGGTGACGATGATAATCCTGACTGGGTGCATGTAAGCTACGTCTCGCCTGAAGAAAATAGACAAAGATGTTTAAAAGCGTATAAAGAAAAAGGTAAAACTAAATACGCTATTATTTAACAATTACTTAACATACTAACTGTTAACACTTTAGTTTGTGATGTGATTATTTAATCATGGAAACAAAACAAATAGATCTTAGCCCAATAATATACATTGTGATTATGGTCACTATCTTTTCGGTAGCAATATAAAAAAAGGGAGTAACTTTCGTTACCCCCTTTGTTATTTTAGATGCTATTAAAATTGATTGTTCTTTTGATCTTGAACTTCAATTCTCACCTGTTGTGCTAACGCCTTAGCGTTTTGCATGGCTTTTCTAACTCTCGTTCCTGCAGAGTTATTACCCTCAACAAATTTTG
>Ga0208667_1000552_pt1 | contig 15613 bp, 23 predicted proteins | sample 11BtaG_FD_184085 | JGI IMG/M metagenome (GOLD analysis project Ga0208667, IMG submission 184085) | Marine viral communities from the Subarctic Pacific Ocean - 11B_ETSP_OMZ_AT15265_CsCl metaG (SPAdes) (version 2) | ecosystem: Environmental > Aquatic > Marine > Oceanic | place: Pacific Ocean... | reverse complement strand
TGCGCTTCAAAAGGAGACGTATTTAAATTTGAGGGCTGAGCTATGGTTTAAGGTGAAGTCGTGGTTAGAGGGTATGGACGTTAAGCTGCCCCGCGACGATGGGTTGTGGGCTGAGCTTGCGGCTCCGCGTTATCATTTTACAAGCTCAGGAAAGATGCAAGTCGAGAGCAAGGAGGCAATGAAGAAGAGAGGCGTCGCCTCTCCTGACAGGGCTGACGCTGTCGCTTTGTGCTTAGCTAACGTTCATACGACGATGGCGTATGGATCAAGCGCCACAAGCGCTTGGAGTAAGCCCTTGCGGCGCGAGATTCGAGGTATTGTTTAGGCTTCTTCTCTCTCCTTCTCCTTTTGTTCGAAATACCTTTTTAGGCTAATTTTTTGTAGAGGAGCTTGACGCTCCTCCGTTGTTTCTTTTCCCATTTACTCCTCCTCTTCGAGTTTTACATTTTGAGGAACGTAGTATCCTACGCCTCGAACATCGTTATCGACCTTTACGCGCTTAGCTGTAGTGCCGATAACAGTACCGGTGACCCAACAATCTGAGTCTACCCACGGAAGGTGAACTATGCACTTTTGACCTTCCTTGAATTTTTTTGATAGATCTTCCATTTTAACTTCTCCTATTAAGAAAATTTAATTCTCAATGCGTCAGAAGCTTTACTCAAAACTCTCTGGCGCTCTTCAAACTCTTCAAGCTCTTCATCTGTCAGATCTCTGCTTCTTGAGCGTTTTTCTAAAATCTCAAGCCCTTTAGCCTCAAGCTGAATATGCTGAAGCAGTCTGTCTACTCTGAGTGATTGCCATTCGTTTGTCATTTTTACTTCTCCATTGATTCGTTATATATCTAGAATACGTTAACAGATTGTTAACGTCAAGCGGAAAAGGAGCCTAAGCTCCCTCCTTTTTTATATGAGCATAAAGCTCAGCTTGTTTTTTGGCGAAGTATTTACCGCCCGCCACGATGTCTGGGTCGTCGTCCCAGTGACCTTCGCGGTAGTCGATGTCAGCGCGATTGTCTAAATCACCCGCGAATAGTTTAAGCACTTCGATGTCAACCAACGTGCTTTTCTTGATTTTGCTATGCAACCAAGCTTTCAGAAAATCACGATAGTCGTTCATGAGCTGACGCGGCTCGATATTATCGGCGCATTCCCAAAAATGTTCGACCTCTGTGCCAGTGTAATATTTCTGGCCAGTTAGAGAAATGCCAAAAGTAATTGGGTTTTTAGTGCGAGGTGTATAAGCCATTGTGGCTCCTTTCTGGGGGGACTAAGCCCCCCTGTTGATTAAATAATTATGAGCTTAGCCACTCATCATAAGTTTTTAATGGCGCGCCATTACGAGTAATATCACCACCGTTGCCATCATTTGCACAGGCAAGATAAATTTGATACTCAGCGTCATTAGACCCTCTGTATCTGGTGCAAGTGGTTTGTGGCTTCAATGTGCCATCTCTGTTTATCCCTGTCTGCATTTTATTCCCTTTCTGGGGCCGTAGCCCCCTGTTGATTACTTGTTTTCTTTTATGAAAACTTTTGCTTTTTCTACGGTTTCAAATTCATACACCCAACCAAACATTGCGACCTCAAAGCCTTTGTCTACTTCGCGCTCATCGTAAATTTCGTATCCGTAGTATGTCATTTTCTTCTCCATTTCACTTTCTATACATTAACAATACTCTAACATAATGTTAACGTCAAGCAATTAAAAAGATAATAAAATCAACTACTTATAATTCTTATTGTAATGATGTATGCGGTGACAGTTCGCGCAAAGCACTTCGCACCTTTTTGATTCGGCGTATGCTTTTGACCACTGGTGGTTGCGTATATACTCGCTCACCTTGGTTTCCCCGCGATTTTCTGGGTGGTGGAAGTCTATCACCGCCGGATGCGATAGCCCGCATTTCTGACATGATAGGCTTGATTTGTACTCAGTCCACTTTTCACGATTTCGCCGTCGATTTTCGCGTGACCTTTTAAGCGTAAGTTCTCTGTTCTTACGATACCATCTCATACCGTAAGAGCGACTATATTCTTTTTGTTTTTCCTTATCTTTGTAAGGCAAGTCGCGTCGCTTCGGCTATTATTATTTGCGTCGGCTGAGTATAACATAAAAAACTAATAAATTGAAAAAAAACTGTATTAGTGTCAAAATGTAAATAGCGGCTTTCTCTCCTTTCGCCGCTAGAGTAGTCGATAACTCCCCCGCACGCGACCTCCCTTGCGTGTGGGGTTTATTTTACCTTAAAATGCTGTATTATGGGGCAAACTAGTTTTGGAGGTTTCTCATGCCTATGGTCGGCGGTAAAAAGTATGCGTACAACACTAAAGGAATGAAGGCGGCCAAAAAGGCTGCAAAGAAAAGCGGTAAGAAAGTTACCTACAAGAAAAAAGGTAAAAAGTAGTGGCTGTTAAGAACGCCAGAAAAAAGACGTCTAGCCCTACGCCTAAAAATTCCAAGCTTTATTCTCGCGTAAAGTCTGAAGCTAAGAAAAAATTTAAGACGTATCCATCTGCATATGCCAATGCTTGGCTTGTAAGAACATACAAAAAGCGTGGCGGAACCTATGCCTAAGTCATCTGGCGGATTAACTAAGTGGTTCAAGCAAGATTGGCGAGACGTTAAAACCGGTAAGAAGTGTGGACGTACCAAGTCTAAAAAGGATAAGGGAAGACCATACCCCGCCTGTCGCCCCGCAAGTCAGGCGAAGTCAGCCGCAGCCAAGAAAGCTGCAAAACGTAAAACAGGGCCGAAGCGTATAAGTTGGAAGCCAAAGAAGAGGTCAAGTAAATAATGGCTATGACACAACAGCAAAGAGATCAGGCGATGAAAAATATTGCTCGAATGGAGCAGCATTACAAGATAATAGGGCGTCCAGATCCAAGCGCTCAACATACGGCAATGCGTAAGAGATCCCTGCAAAGCGGTGGAAACGCTGTAACCAACGCCGGCAAAGGTTTACTAGGCGGCATGGGTTCAGACATTGGCGGAATGATTGGCGGCTTGCTTGGTGGACGAGCCAAAATGATGGGTAACGTTGCTAAGGGCGTTGGCCGCGTAGCTAAGGGTGCTATTAGAGATGCGGGAATGGGTTTAGGTTTGCTAGATCCAGATCAGGACTTTTACGACAGAACCAGAGAGACGCTTAGAAGCCAGTTTGGCGATGAGCGTGCGGAAATATACGACAGACAAATGGCAGCGCGTAGGGCTGCGAGCGGCTCAGGCTCCTCCATGAGTACGTCGCTTAGGCCAAGGACGCGCCCAATGATGAGCGTTCCTCAAAGCGCAGATCTTTTTGATTTTCCTTTAACAATGTTTCAAAATGCAGAAATTCAAAGAAGATCTCCTGACGTTTTAGGGCCAGATCAGGGGTTGGATTTTTTCAATACAATGATGCAGACAATTCCAGAGGATCAGCTTAGTACTTTTTCTGATCAAATGTATAGGGACTATTTACTTAGAGGGGGGACTTTAGAATTTCCAGAGTACATTTTAAGCGGTGAAGACTAAAAATGCCGACTAAGAAACGCAAAAAGGGTCCAAGCCTATCCGTTGGTCGAGGTGAAAAGCTTTCGGTCAAACGTGGAGGCGGTTTAACCGCTAAGGGGCGGGCTAAGTACAATCGGGCAACTGGGTCAAATCTCAAGGCTCCTGCGCCAAGCCCTAAGACTAAAAAAGAGAAAGCTCGAAAGAAATCTTTTTGCGCTCGAAGCCGTGGTTGGACGGGCGAAAGAGGTAAAGCTGCTAGAAGAAGGTGGAAGTGCTAAATGAATATTCTTGATTACGTTATGGCTAATCCAAATACGAACATTGCACGTCAATACGGGGTGGAGCCTGTTAACGTAAATACGGACATGACTTTCAGAGATCTGGGATTGCTAGGCTTATCAATGACGCCTGTTGTTGGCGATGCTATGGCAGCTAAGGAAGCTTACGACGAGCTATCAAAAGCAGATCCTAATTACCTAGCCGGCGGTTTGCTAGCGGGCGCAGCACTTGCCGGCGCTATCCCGCTTGTCGGAGATGTCGCCGCTCAGCCGCTCAGGGCTGCGGGGCGTAAAGTTGTCGAAAGATTATCTCAGCGTGGCGAGATGCCAACGGTTTATAGCAATCCGATTTTAGCTAGAAAACCTAAGCCTCCGACAAAGGAGGATAGCCCTATGGTTGCTCACCACAATATAAATTTAAGGGGATTAGAGCTTTCAAGTCAATCAGGCGGGACTCCTATGCCCTCCATAGCAATATCTAATGCAAAATTTCCTATGGAAGATTTTGGAGATATAAGCTTACTTCTTAATCCTTCTAAAGTTTCGCCTAGTTCTGGTTTTCCAGTTTATAAGGCTGACGCTTACACGGGAAGGCAACCAAGAGCTTTTAAAAGTTTTGCTAATGAAACAGAATCTAGAAAAAAATTAAGAGAAGATCCTACGTTTGGTCACATGGGTTCTTCTTGGCTAGATAGCACCAGTGATTTTGAAGATGCGAATTATATGATGAAGGTTGCTCAATACGGCCAAAAAAATAAATTGTCCAATCCAAAAGATTTTGACAGTATGAGAGATTACGTCAGTTCGGTTGAAGTAAAGATGGGAATGGATAGATACGATGGAGACACCTTTAAAAACATAAAAGGTTTAGAAGAGTATGGGTCTGTTAATTATATGATAGACCCAGAGGAATTATTTACTCCTGCGGGTCTTAGAAGAGACCCAAAGCGTTATACTTCCGAAGAAGCTTTAAAAAGAATGAAAAAGAAAAAATCTTATAAAGCGGGTTTTGAAAGCGTTGATAGATTTGGCGGAGGAGAGGCTAGGGCTTTATTGTCTTCTCCATTTAAAAGTAAAAAAGAAATAGAAAAAAGCAGAGGGTTATTAATAGAGGACGCTAATGAGTTAGCTGATGTTAAGGGGACATTTAGCTCAAAAGTGCAAGACGGATTAGAAGATTTACATGAAGAGTTCTTAAAGCTAAATCCATATGATGGAATAAACACCTTTAGACAAACAGAGGCTTATATATCAGATCTTGCAAGAGGGACTGATACTTCGTGGTCAGGTGCTACTCCTAAAATGAAAGAAAAAGCTTTAAAAATATTAGAAGATTTAAGAAAAGAAGTTGTTGATATGCCTACTCACTATTTCGAGGCAAAGCCAAAATCTATTTTAGAAATAAAAGATTTTGATGCAGCCGTTGTTCCCGAAGGAATGGAAAATGCGGTAGATCTTTTGGTAAAAGCGGGAATACCTAGAGAAAAGATAAAAACATATGTAAACGATATGAAGGGTAAAACCCGTAAAGATATGATACAAAAGTTTAAAGAATTAATGTTTGTAGCTCCATTTGGGGGGCTACTTGGCGCAAATATGATGCTTCCAAATCAAGAGGATCGTTAGGAATGGAAAACGAAATAAACGAATTAGCGAATAGCTTAGAAGCAGAAACAGATCCTAACGTGATGAGCGAAGAGGAGCTTCAGGGCATTGTCGGTAAGGAGATCGAAGACGCGATTGATTACGCCGACAACACTGTCTCACCTATCAGGGCGTCGGCAACCGAGTATTATCGGGGCGAGCCATTTGGTAATGAGGAGGACGGGCGCAGCCAAGTTGTAAGTATGGATGTGCGGGATACCGTTCAGGCGATTATGCCATCCTTAATGCGTATTTTTAACTCTACTGAGAATACCGTGGAATATGCGCCACACGGGCCAGAAGATGTGGCTAACGCGAAGCAAGCTACCGAGTTCGCCAATTTTATTATTAACAGAGATAACAATGGTTTCCTCGAAATGCACGCCGCTTTTAAAGATGCGTTAATTCGCAAAGTCGGCGTTTTGAAATGTTATTGGGACGACCAGACGCGTTACGAAACAATCGACTTTACTGGCCTCGACGATAACGCCCTAGCTGCTCTTATGGCAGATCCAGACGCTGAGATAGAGATCGTCGCGTCTGAGGCTATGGGTGAGCCTGATGTAGACCCAATGTCTGGAGAGATTATTCCTGCCCCTATGTCTCACGCGGTTCGCGTTACCTACACGCACCCAGACGGACGCGTAAAATTAGAGGCCGTACCGCCAGAAGAGTTTATCATTTCTCGTGAAGCAAAATCTATTGAGACGGCTGATTATTGCGCCCACCGTAGGCTAGTTACTGTGTCTGAGCTTGTGGCGATGGGTTACGACTTCGACGTCGTGTCAAAGATGTCATCAGCCCATGAGGATATGCTGACTAATGTGGAGCGCCACACGCGCAACCCGCACCTTCAAAACGAAATGAACGAGCGCGACGATCCCGCTATGAAAAAAGTTATGTATATAGAAAATTACATAATGGTCGATTACGACGGAGACGGGATAGCTGAGCTTAGAAAAATATGTACCGGCGGCGACGGCAATGAGATTTTAATGAACGAGCCTTGTCATATGGCTCCATTTGCGTCTTTTTGCCCAGATCCAGAAGCCCACGATTTTTACGGCATGAGCGTGGCCGATACGGTTGCAGACATACAGCGTATTAAGTCAAGCATACTTAGGAACACTCTCGACAGCTTATCTATGTCTATTCACCCAAGAATAGCTATCACGGAAGGTATGGTTAATTTAGATGACGCCATGTCAACTGAGGTGGGGTCTGTCATACGTCAGAGATCAAATAATTCGATACAACAGCTTGTCCTACCTTTCGTTGGTAAGGAGGCTTTCCCAGTGTTGCAGTATATGGATCAGTTAAAAGAAGCTCGAACGGGCATCTCAAAAGCCTCTGCGGGGCTTGACGCCCAGGCGTTGCAGTCTACAACCGCGTCAGCCGTTGCGGCTACTGTTAGCGCCGCTCAGCAACACATAGAACTTATCGCACGCATATTTGCCGAGACAGGCATGAAGCGCCTTTATAAAATTGTTTTACATCTAATTACCACGCACCAAGATCGGCCTCGCATGGTTAGATTGACAAATGACTTTGTCGAAATAGATCCCCGCGTATGGAACGCAAACATGGATGTATCTATAAAAGTCGCTCTTGGGCGTGGTACGGACACCGAGCGTATGATGATGCTCAGGCAGATTGGCGAAATGCAGAAAGACGCCATGCAGACTATGGGCGCGATTAATCCTCTTACAGATATGGGTAAGCTTTCAAACACGCTCAAGGCTATGACCGAGTTAGCCGGATTTAAAGATACTTCTCAATTCTGGGGAGATCCAACGCAGTTTCAGCCTCCGCCTAAAGAAGATAAGCCAAACATTAACGAACAACTTATTTCGGTTCAGATACAACAAATCCAAGCTGACATTCAGAAGAAAGCCGCAGAGCTTGAGCTTGAGCGCGAAAAAATGATGATGGACGACGACCGCAAGCGTGATGAGCTTGATGCTGATCTATTTGTAAAAGCCGAAGAAATGAAAGCTAAGTATGGAACTCAGCTAAATGTTGAGCAGATACGGGCAGACCTAGCAATTAATAGAGAAGTTTTAAAAGGTCAGGTCGGAATAATAAATGAGGGATAAATGGGAAAATCAAGGCAGGAGATTATCGACGACGGAAATCAAGCTGAAAGACTTTTAAAAGATAGTGATTTAGGTAGATTTCTTGACGAGATGAAAGAGAATTGTTGGGTTGAGTTTGAGACAACTGAACTCAGCGATAAGGAGGGGCGAGAAGCTATTTATTTAAAACTTAAAGGTGTCGAATATGTTCGACAATCTTTAAAAATAATGGTGGATAATTCGTCTATTGAAAAAATAGTTAAGTAAGGACATAATAGGAGATAACAATGTCAGAAAACAACACCCCAAATGGGATTGATCTAGGCACTGCACAAAATGCCATAATGGACATGATTGCACCCAAAGAGGATACTGCAAGTGAGCCAGAGGCGCTTGAGGCTGAAGCTGAAGAGGTAATCGAAGCAGAAGCCGAAATGCCAGAAGAGGAAGCGACTGATGAGGAAGTGGATACAGACGGCGAACTCGAAGCTACGGAAGAAGCTGAAGAGCTTGAAGACGAATCTATCGACATACTTGCACAGACTGTGGAAGTAGAAGGAGAAGAGATTACGGTCGAAGAGCTAAAACGTGGAAATTTAAGGCAGAGAGATTATACTCGCAAGACGCAAGAACTGGCCGAAGTTCGAAAAGATATAGAGGCTCAATTTGCTGAAGTAACGCGAGAGCGGCAACAATACGCTCAACTTCTACCCGCATTGTCGGAGAGGCTTGAGCAACAGGTGGTTGATGAGCCTGATTGGGACACGCTGTATGATGCAGACCCCAACATGGCAAGAAAGGCTGAACGGCAATTCCGAAAGCAAAAGGAAGAGCGCGAAGCTCAACAGCAAGCAATCCGAATGGAGAGAGAACGTATACAAGCCTTAGAAACAGAAAATCAGCAAAAAATGAAAGCTGACTTTACTGCGAGGCAACGTGATATGCTCCCAGAAATTATTCCTGAGTGGCGGGACACGAAAGTCGCCCAGAAGGAAGCAACGGATCTGAGAAGCTTTTTATTAAAAGAGGGTTTTCTCGAAGCTGATATTAATGAGTTGAGGCACGCCGGTTTAGTTAAAATAGCTCGCATGGCTATGATGTTTGACAAAGGTAAGTCTAAGGCTGTTCAGGCAAAAGCAAAGCCTAAGTCTAAAGCTAAAACCATGAAGACAGGCACGCGAGGAACACAACCGCGACCCAAAGCTGCTAATGAACAAGCGTTAAAACGCGCACGACAAACTGGCCGCGTGCAAGATGCAGCGGCTGCAATTAATTCATTAATAGGAGGCTAACATGGCCATTGTAGCAAACACATTTACGTCATTTGACGCAAAAGGCATTAGAGAAGAATTATCTAATGTAATCAATAACATAAGCCCAGAAGATGTCCCATTTCAAAGTAACGTTGGGTCAAAAAATGTATCCAATACTTATTTTGAGTGGATGACCGATGCATTAGCGGCTGTAGACAAAACAGCTAGAATTGATGGGGATGACGTAGCGTCATTTGACTCAACTGCGGCGACCACAAGAGTTGGTAACTACACACAGATCTTACGCAGAACTGTAATCGTAGCTGACAACCTTGAGTCTCAAGACTTAGCCGCAAGAAATTCTGAAATGGCCATGCAAATGGCAAAACGCGGCAAGGAATTAAAAAGAGACCTAGAAGCGGTTTTAACCGATTCTAACGCCGCCGTTGCCGGAAATTCTAGCACTGCGCGTGAGACTGCGGGCTTAGGTGCATGGATTGCAACTAACGATGTTTTCGCAACTGGCGGAGCGGTAGATGGCGCGTCGCCAACTGGCGACGGGTCTGATACTCGTACAGACGGAACTCAGGTTGCGTTTACTGAAGCAATGTTGAAGACATCAATGCAAAATGCTTACACTTCTGGCGGTAACCCAAGTATATTAATGGTTGGCCCTTACAATAAAACTGTGGTGTCAGGATTTGCGGGTATTGCGGCACAGCGATATATGGCTCCAAGCGATTCACCGACAACAATTATCGGTGCGGCTGACGTATATATGTCAGATTTTGGGACACTTTCTGTAGTTGCGAATCGTTTTCAAAGAGAAAGAGACGCATTTTGCTTAGACCCAGAATACGCCTCTGTGGCATATCTACGTCCAATCCAAAACGTAGAGCTAAGTAAAACTGGCGACGCTTCTAAATCCATGCTTATCTGCGAGGCAGGATTAGAGGTAGGTTCAGAAGCGGCTCACGCGGGTGTGTTTGACCTAACTGCATCATAATAAAGTTGGGGCGGCTTCTGTCGCCCCCTCTTACTTGGAGGAAATTATGCAGAAAAGAATTTTTGATAGAGATCCGCAAATGGGAATAACGCGGTACTGGCACGTCAAGGATGACGGGGAGTATGTAATTGAAACCGTTCAGGATGTGTCTGCAATCGCCAAAGCCAACAAGCGTGCGTACAACGGGACGGATAAAAATTGGAAAGATGTTAATAAGGTAGCCTCAATACCTGTTAATGTGTATTATGAGCTAAAGCGCCAAGGGATCGCAGACGACCCCAAGGCATTACGCAAGTGGCTGAATGATTCAGATAATCAAGTATTTAGAACAAGGCAGGGAAGACTGTGAGTATTTCAAATTTCTCTGAGCTAAAAAGTTCAGTAGCTGATTTTTTAAATCGTGACGACTTAACTTCAGTGATACCGACATTTATCAAGTTGGCGGAAGCCGACATGAATAGAAAACTTAGGCACTGGAGAATGGAGAAGCGTGCAACTGCAAATCTCGACACTCAGTACACAGCGTTTCCAAACGACTTTATCGAGGGTATACGCCTTATGATAACTGGAGCCACGGAATACCGATTAGAGCTTATAAGCCTTAGCGAGCTTATGGACAAACGCGCAGCCGACAACACAGCGGGAACTCCAAAGTTTTACGCACTTGTTGACGGCTCCTTCGAGGTGTATCCGACGCCGGATCAGACATACACTTTGGAGATGCTTTACTATGAGCGCATAGACGCCCTAAGCGATAGCAATACTGCAAACTGGGTTTTGACATATAACCCAGATGCGTATCTTTACGGAGCCTTGACACACAGCGCCCCTTACTTGGGAGAGGACGCAAGATCGCAAGTGTGGGCGCAGTTGTATCAAAACGCGATAAGTGGTACAAATATGGAAGATCAACAGGCCAAGTCTAGCGGATCGGGCCATCGAATGAGAGTTAGGAGTTTTGGATAATGGCAAGTATAGCAGACAGAATTTTAGACAACGGTTTAACGGTTTTGGACACGGAAGCAAATCGTGTGGATATTACTAGCGCAGAAAGCACAACATTTGCAGAGGCAACATCTTCGCAAACGCTTGGTAACAAAACAAGTATTAGTATTTCTGCCCCTGCGGATCGCACAGGCGGTGGGCGTAAAGTAACTCTTTCGGCAATATCTGATGGAACGGTTACTGGCACTGGATCGGCAACGCATTATGCGATTACAGATACCACAAACAGTAGATTGTTGGTAACTGGTTCTTTAACAGCTTCGCAGTCTGTAACGTCAGGAAATACATTTAGCCTAGAAACATTAGATATTGGAATACCTGACCCAAGCTAGGATTAGATTATGGCTAACGTCTTAGCAAACAGAGTAAAGGTAGGCACTTCTACAACTGGTACTGGTACTATTACATTAGGTAGTGCCGTTGCAGGGTTTCAAACTTTTGCCGATGGCGGTATTAGCAATGGTGATGTTGTAAGATACACAATTATTGACGGTACTGCATTTGAAATAGGCACTGGTACTTACACCTCTTCTGGAACAACCCTATCACGTACATTAACAGAAAGCTCAACTGGCGCACTTTTAAATTTATCTGGAAGTGGTGTTGAGGTATTTATTACAGCCGCAAATGAAGATTTGGTACTGAAGGATAGTAGCGGCAATGTGGGAATTGGCCTTGATAATCCGTCAACAGAATTACATCTGAGTTCGGATGCACCTATTTTAACCTCTACTGCAACTAATGGCGTTTCTGGATTTAGAATAAATGCTATTGGAACAACTAGTGAAGTTCTGAGAGTGCAAAACAACGGAACAACTGTTTTTAATATTGATGGTAATGGAACTTCTAAAATTACTACAAGTACAGACCAAAAGTTGACTTTAGGTGGATCAGGCAACCCTTACATTCGTTGGCAAGAGAACTCTACAGATAAGTTCTATATTCAGTGGAGTACAAGCGGTTATCCTCTCTTTAGAAACCAAGAAACTGGTAACTTTGTTTTTAGACCTGCAAGCACAACAACTGCTGTTAGGTTTCGATTACAGGCTAGTGATGGTGATGAGTATGGTTCTTTGTACGCAACCCACAACAATGAAATAGGTTTTTTAGACCAAGACGGACATTGGGCTTACAAACATACTAACTCAACAGATCATAAGTGGTATATAAACAACGGTCATCAAATGACCCTGACCGCTTCAACGCTAGACATGATCAACAACACTATCACTAATGTTGAGGATATCGGTCTTAATGATCGAATTTTCCATGATGGTGACACAGACACCTACATACAGTTTCACGCAGCCAATCAAATGCGCTTCGTTACTGGCGGTACGGAGATGTTTGAAATTAACGACAGCCAGAACTTGTTTAGCCAACCAGTACAAATAAACAACAGGCTAGACGTTGGTAACGGTGCAGGCGGTGATCATGAGATAAGAATTTATAAAGCAGATAACAATGTCTCTGATCACATTCAATTTTATAACGGCACAACGCGAATTGGGGAAATTGGTTGTCATGACACTACTTGGCTAAGAATAAACCAAAGTACAGCCAAAAACATTTATACGCCTAGATATATTAGGGCAGACGGTGGATTTCAGTCTCCAGACAAAATCTGCGTACATGTGAGTGACACAAACACTTACTTGCAATTTCATGCAAACGATCAATTTCGTGTCGTTACAGGCGGCGTTGAAAGGTTTGAGGTTAATAACTCAGCAACTAAAGTTACTGGAAATTTAACAGTCACTGGAACAATATCAGGAACCCCTGCATCATCTACCACATGGAACGCTGTAGGAAGTTATGCTTTTGCGTATTTCACTGGGTCTACAAACGCCAGTTCTACAACCGCAGGGTCAAACCTAAACCCTGCATCGACTGGTACTTATGGAGCCATGTACCTTTATAATGCAACTTCTGGCGGTCAATTTTATGTTACAAACGCAAACAGCGCTCCAAATTTTTACTACTCAGCAACGATGAGCGGAACATGGCGGTGTATGGGTAACGCTAGGAAAACCACAACGTATGCGGGAACATCAACTCTATGGGTAAGGATTTCATAATGTCTGTAGAAATCACAAACTTTAGGAACGCAAAGTCTCTTAACTCTGAAAGTACAATGTTTGAACTTGAGATAGAACATCCTGATCACGGATGGATACCTTACTTTCTACATCCAGAAGACGGAGATGAAACCATAAGCAATGCGGATCTGATTACTTTGATTGGGTCTGATTTTACTGCCTATGTTGCTCCTACTCAGGAAGAGTTGGACGCAGCAACTGAAGACGCAGTTCGCGCAAAAAGAAACTTTAGACTTGTTGAAGAAGTTGATCCACTTGTGATGAATGGATTACGATGGGCTGAGTTGACACCAGAAAAACAGGCTGAGTGGACGCAGTATCGAACTGACTTGTTAAATGTTCCGCAGCAAGGGGGTTTCCCTAACTCAATCACTTGGCCTACAGAACCATCATAGGAGAAAAAAATGGCAGAAAATAATGACAATATTCTTTATATTGATGATAAGGAATACGACACAAATAACTTTGACCAGAGCCAAAAATATTTAGTGGCTCAAATTAAGTCATGCCAAGATAGAGTTGGTCGCGCAAAGTTTGACTTTGATCGTGAAAGCGCGGCATTAAATACATTTACATCTTCTTTGATTGCAAGCTTAGAGGCTTCAAAAGATAAGAAAGCTAGCTAAATGTTAGGCTTTACACCTTTAGCATCTGCACCTCTTGCGGATACTGGCGATGAAGGTGTAATTAACCTTACAACTAATAATGTTATTACTGGCAATCCCACGGTTGCTACTACTGCAATATCTCAGGTTCACGCGGTATCTGGCGTATACACGCCAAACGCACCAATCGTGCCAACCCTCACAATGTTTGAGGATGAAAGTTTTTCTGCGCCTAATTTATTAACTGGTACTGTTAGAATTAGCCCGACAGTAATAACGCAAGTTCATTCTCTTACAACTGATAATGTAACAGCGCAAAACCCTGTCATAGATAGCGTTATAATTACTCAGGTTCAAGCCGTTCCAAGTAACGATGTAACATCTGGATTTCCAGTTGTTGGGTTAACAACAGTAACGCAAGTTCATTCACTTGGTTCTCAAGATGTTATTTCTGGTGCTGTAAGTTTACCCACGATTGACCTTACTGAAAATCATTTATTTTCTGCTAGTGATATAACGCTAGGAAATCCAACGGTTGCATCAACTTCGTTGATAGAAAATTATGAATTTAGCAGTGCTGACATTATTACTGGAAATCCTGTCGTAGATACTGTTTCCGCAGGGATTGTCTATACGATTGCAGGGAACAATGTTGAAACTGGCAATGTAAGCATTGCTACAACTGCAATAACTGTAAATCATGTTTTACTATCTAATAATGTAACTGGCTCTGCACACGTTATTGATAGCACCGTTATTACGCAAGATCATAAATTTGCGTCGCCTGATGTTGCTTTTGGTAATCCAGTTATTCCGTTGGCGCGTTTTCCTTTTATGGAAATTACAATACCGCCAGAAAGTTATACGGATTTAAGTGTTGCCGCAGAAATTTGGACAGATACAACAGACCCAGACGCAGACGCATGGCCTGACGCTCCTGCGGCTTCTGCGCCTACATTTATAGAGACATCAGATGTATCTAGTGAGACATGGACGGAGGCAGCATAAAGTGATATGGTGCAATAAATTAGGAGATTAACATGGCTATTAATGTAACTAAACCAACCGTAGGTGGAAATGAAGATACGTGGGGAACAACCATTAATACGGCCTTAGACACTATTGTTGATGGGGTAAATGGTACAAGTGGAACGGTCGCGCCTAATCTAAGCACGTTAACAATTAACAGCACTAATGTTACTGCAACGGCTGCGGAATTAAACTTACTTGATGGGGCTACTGCGGCTACAGCAACGACAGTTGCAGGGACTGACAGAGTTGTGTTGAACGATAGCGGAACTATGAAACAAGTCGCTATGACTGACATAGAAACTTATGTTTCTTCGCAGGGGACGACTGTTAATAATAGCACAATAACCTTTAGCGCAGGGAATGATTTGAGTGGCGGTGGAGCCATAGATTTAAATCAATCAAGCAATGAGACTATAACAATTTCTCACGGCAACACATCAAGTTTAAATGGGGCTACTAGCAACACTGGAAGCAATTACATTCAAAACATAACTGTCGATGATAATGGTCATGTTACTGCGATTAGCGCTACAGACGCATCGGCAGCATTAAGTGGTATTGGATTAAAAGACGCATCGGCTTCCGATATAAAAAACAACAACACTGCTCAGACTATTAGCGCAGGGACATATTATCTTTTTGCAGGGGGCCAATCAGGAAACCTGTCGGTTGTTATGACTGCTTTTCCTACTACTAATGTGGAAGCAGGGTGGCTAAAGTTTGTTACATTATCAGCAAATAGCAATCAATCTATGCCAAGAGCTAAATTATACACTTGGAATGGTAGCGCATGGAAAGATGCTTTCGGTGTTTCAAAAACTACCGATCAAACTGGCGGTGGAACTCAGGTAGCAGGTTACTTGGAGGGATATATTAAGGTAAGCGGAAACTGTACCATAACGACTAATTCAGTTCCTAAATTGCAAACGGTAAAATTAAATTAGTAGGTTATTTTATGCCCCTTATACCACTCAAATTACAAGCAGGGTTTTATAGAAACGGCACAGATTTTGACGCTTCAAATCGTTGGCGCGATGGGAGTTTAGTCAGGTGGCGTGACGGTTCGCTCCGTCCTATTGGTGGATGGCAAGAGAAAAAAGCAGGGTTTAGCACCAATCCAATTC
>Ga0208667_1000546_pt1 | contig 15674 bp, 27 predicted proteins | sample 11BtaG_FD_184085 | JGI IMG/M metagenome (GOLD analysis project Ga0208667, IMG submission 184085) | Marine viral communities from the Subarctic Pacific Ocean - 11B_ETSP_OMZ_AT15265_CsCl metaG (SPAdes) (version 2) | ecosystem: Environmental > Aquatic > Marine > Oceanic | place: Pacific Ocean... | reverse complement strand
ATAGATTAGGAAAAGACCATTATGTTCAATTTAATTTAACCTACAAACCAAATTGGTTTCATCGTACTATGATGAGATTGTGTTTTGGATATAAGTGGGAAAACCTTTAACACCAAAGAGAGATGAATGAGCAAGAGAAAGCCACAAAGATTCTATTTGCCTTGATGGTATTTACGATATGCACTTTAGCACTAAGCGTATTGGCTTTGATGTATGTGTATGTACACCCTACAATAAGTTTAAGATGATTAGAAAGTACAAACATATCAGGGAGGTTCAGAAGTATTTAGATATGCTTATGATAGACCAAGTGAATCTTACTATACAGGCTAGTAGATTTGGTTGGACAGAAGAATTACAGAATCAATTAATCAACAGCGCACTTCTGATACGCAAGTATCAAAGAAGGTTGCGCCTAATCAAAATGTGATGGAAGAAAGAAAAGGACAGATGATATACCATTACTACGCTAAGATTGGTTGGAAAAAGAAGCGTGGTAACGGATATATAAACAGCTACAAGAATGTAGAGTTTGTATCTAGAGCTGAGAGCCTAGAGCAAATGAATAGTAGTGCAGAATTTATTATGCAGATAATGCACAGCAACGGACTAACAGGCTCTAAGATATATGACTTTAGAGTTATGGAAATAATAAAACGAGAAGAGATAAGCAAATCATTTTACTATAAAAAAGAATCAGAATGAGAGATATGATTTATACTGCCAACGAGCTTAAAGATTCGTTAGGCACATTAAGGAGAGAAGGAGTAAAGAAAGGAGCTTGGACAGGATTTAATTCCCTGTTTGACAAGTATTCAGTAAAGGAAGGTTCAACAACCTACATCTACGCAGGAGCGCATCAAGGTAAGTCTCAGTTTGGATTTGAGCTTATGATGAACCTTGCACAATACAGCGGTTGGAAGTGGGCTGTTTACTCCCCTGAAACAGGTTCTCCTACAGAAGTTTTTGCAGAGCTACTATGGGTATATCTGCGTAAGCCCTTCCTGATAAACACAAAGGTAACAGCTACTGACGAAGAGACAGAACGAGCTATAGATTTCATAAACCAACACTTCTATCTAATAGATTCAGGACTTCGTGATTTGTCAATAGAAGGATTCTATACGGCTGTTGAACAAGTTGAGGACGATTATGATATAAAAATAAACGGATGCTTCGTAGACCCCTTTACAGAAATCAAGACTGATGTTTCACAAGGAGTTCGTGATGATATAGCCATTGGTCAGATTCTTACAAAAGTTCGTAAGCATAGTGCTGACAAAAACTACCACACCATAGTTACTGTACACACTAAACACCAACAAGCTAAATACAAAAACGGTGTACCCTATGTAGACAAGCCAACGATGAATGACATCGCAGGTGGTATGCAATGGTCTCGCAAAGGTATGATGGTTATCAATGTATGGAGATGCCCCTTCGGATTGGAAGATGCTAATGGCGTTCCATACGAGCCTAACCAAGTAGAGATTACTGTGGTAAAAGCCAAACCAAAGATTGTTGGTAAGCTAGGAAGTGTTACATTATTTTACGATAAACTATCAAACAGATATTATGAAATCGACGACAAAGGAAAGAAAAGATTCGCATATGAACAGCCTGATTCTTGAGCGTAAGTTAGCCTTCGCCAACTTGGTGAGGGCTTACCTCAAGTTTAATGTTAGCGAGGCTTTAAATATTGTAGTTGAGAAAGATGGTAATATATCTATCAATGGAAACTACTACAAACTTGATGTATCAGATTATACAGGATGCACAGCAAACTATATATTCTACAATCCATCTTCAGGTAGATTGTTGATACAGAAGGACGATGTTAAAAAGATTTATAAATTAGACGTCAACTTATATGACGAGTCAGTAAATTAGTATTATGGATACAAGAGATTTAATACTTGAAGAATCAGAAGCGGCTAGAGATTTGCTTCTTGAAAAGAACGCAGCTTATGGTGATTCAGCTCTGAATCCTGCAAACATATTTTCGCAGGGCAATGCAGTTGACAGCCTATGCGCTAGGATTGATGATAAACTAATGAGGATAAAAACTCGTGGTATAAATCCTGACACAGAGGATACCGTGCAAGACCTTATTGGATACTTGATATTATTGAAGGTAGCACTAAGAATCAAAGAATGAGTCTAGAAAACTACCTATCAGGTTCTATAAAACTCAACAAAGACAGAGTAAATCACTCTGTTAAAATGGGGAAAAGTGCTGAGGCTCTTTTCAAGAAACTCACCAACGCTGAAAAGACAGAGGTAGAACTTGATAAGAAACACGTTGACTTCTTTTGGGAAGGTAAACTTGTAGATGTCAAAGGACTAAAGCCCTGCCACAAGCAGGGTTACTTACTTATAGAATTTGTAGGTGGATATGGTACTAGAGGATGGTGTTCTAAACAATCTAAAGCAGAATACATATCCTTTATGTTTCCTGATAAATTCTATGTCTTTGACAAGGATGTACTCAGGGAGAGGACTATCAGTCTTTGCCCTGAATACAAGGGTGAGGAGTCTGTAATGCGTAAAAACAAAACACCTATAACCGAAGGTCTTTACAAATGGCTAGGTCGTTGGAGCAGGAAAGATGTATTTACCTACATCAAGTTTGAAGATGTAAAAGATATTATATATGACACAATCGAAATACCTGCAGATAAAACTTAACCTACCCAAGCCTCCCTCGCTTAATCAATACTACGCAGGGAAGCATTGGGCTATAAGAAAAAAACACAAAGATGATTACAGCAAAATCTGTAAAGAAGAACTTGAGAAGTATGATGCGTTCACTATGGACAGCTACGAAATTCATATTACTTACAATTCTCGCCACGATGTCGATAACATTATTCTTGTTTCAAAATTCCTATCGGATACTCTCGTTGCTATGGGGTCGGTTAAAGACGATGGTAATAAATACTACAAAAGACTTAACATCAAAGTTGACAAAGAACTTCCAAAGGATTGCTTTTTGGTCGAAGTAAGGTGTTACGGATACAAATTAAAAGAAGATGGAAACCAACAGGAATTATCAGAATTGTAAATTAATCAGACAGCAAGTTGACATTCTCTTGCAAGAGATGGCAACCTTATTTACAAACATAGGGATTGATTCTACACAAGAAGAAGTTGCAGAGGCTTACAGAAAAGAGGCTCTGTTAATTGATAAAGTTGCTGAATTAGACCCTGCAAAAGCCGAAAATCTTAGGGCAAGTTAATGATGTTCTTTGAAAACTCATACGAAGAAATAACAAATAGTGAAGCCAATATCCTTATTGATATATACGAGGCAATCGACAGTATGGTCAGGAATCATCAGTCCGTCACATTGGTTGGATTGGGATACATCCTCGACATCAAGCCGTCAGAATTGTCAGATTATCTACCACAGATAATAACCATACTTACTAAGATTGAAGAAAAATACTCGATACAATAAAGAGTTAGTAGAACAGGAAGCTCAATTATCTATTGAGCAAGATGCTATAACTAATGAGCTAGGCAAGTTTATATACCAAAGGTGTATAGAAATATCAGGCTCTGCATTTTTTACTAACGGAGACGATGAGCTTAAACAGGCTCTTATTGATGAAGCAGTAATGCGTGTATGCGAGAAGTTTCTTCACTACTATAAAGAGGGTGGCTCTGCAGCCAACCTTATAATAACAATGATTTATTCTACAATGACCAATAAGATAGTTGGTCTAAAGTGGAAAGATAAATACGGTCAAAGAATTAAAGGAAAGGTCGTGTGTATAGAAAACGGAGAAAAGTTTACACGGCTAGTTAAATATGTAAAAGACGATAACATAAGTAAAAAATTATGATGGAGATTTATAACGATTGGATTTTAGTAAGCAGCATAGGATTGTTGTTTGCATTTTTATTTGTCTTTGAACCCTACGGTTGGGTGATGGAAAGATTATTGCCGTTTAAGCCATTTAACTGCGTTCTGTGCTTCTCTTTTTGGTCAAGCCTACTCTTGTATGCTTACCTTGGAGAAAACCCCTTATATGCAATTTATACAGCTTTTATCGCAGAGCTGTCTTATAGAAAATTAGTTTCAGAATAATGTAGATTAAAATACCTATGAAGCTAATCAAGTCAGTTAGACAAATTACCAAGATTATATTACATTGCACCGCTACCCCTGAAGGTAGGGATGTAGATGCAGCAGACATCACTCGATGGCACAAGAACAGAGGATGGAGAAACAATGGCTACCACTACATCGTTAAGCTAGACGGAACTATAGAGGAAGGTCGCAGCGTACAAATGGTAGGCGCACATACTATAGGACACAATGTAGGAAGTTTAGGCGTTGTTTACGCAGGAGGATGTGATAAGGATATGAATCCTAAAGATACAAGAACTCCCGAACAAGACATCGCACTAACCAACCTGTTGTCTGCCCTATTAGAAATGTACCCTATAGCTACGCTACACGGACACAATGAATTTGCTAACAAGGCTTGTCCTAGCTTTGATGTACAGAAAGAATATAACTTCTTAATTAACAAGTAAACTTTATGAAAAATGATTTTGATGTTAGCGATAGCTTCGCTGACTTTGTAGACCTATTGTCAAATGATGAGAAAAACAATAACGCTCAATGCTCCATTGATAATCCTGAGTGTGAAGCGTGTGGTAGCTAATTATGAACCCACTAAAGAAAATACTAACAGGGAGTGTGAAGGAAACTGTGGATGCAGTTGCCAATGTGGTAGATAGATTTGTTGCCACTCCTGAAGAGAAAGAAGCTATACGTCAAAGTATAGAATCAGAAATCACCAAGCGTTGGGAGGCTGATAGCCTAACTGACTCTTGGTTATCTAAGAATGTACGACCATTAACACTAGCAACTGTTATGATATTTCTTGTACTAATGACCTTCTTTGAGGGATTCGGTATAAGCAGTATTAATGAGAGATGGATAGGGTTATGGGAAATGGTAAGCGTAACGGTGATAGGCGGATACTTCGCAGTAAGAAGCGTAGACAAACGGACGAAAGTGAAATAAAGTGGTGCGATATTGCACCAATAGAATGTACCTGCTTAGGTACTAATTGTAAACAAAAGGGAGGGCGTTAGCCCTTCTTTTTTTTGCTGTTTATTATCCACCACTTCTGCATCGTATATCCTATTGATGCTACTAGAAGTAATATCTTCAAGACCTCTTCTAATTCAGAAAAAGATAATGCCATTGTCGCTGCGTTGACTGTTAGAACTTTGAGGTCTGTAGTATCCATAGGTTATATTATTAGCACTCGCTATCAGAGGTGCTTGATTTAGGATAGAACACAGAGGAATCTTGATATACATCCTCAGCCTCAAACAAATCGTTATCACAACCTTCAGCAGTTGCAATAGCTTTTATAGCTGTCTTTCCTAAAATATAGTTTACAATTCTTTTATTTATATAGGTAATCTTAGACTCTACCGTTGATGATATAGCATCTAACGACATTTGGTCTGATTTGTTTTCTTCATTTTTAGTACGAGCTGTCTCGCTACGAAGCACAGAAATGGCAGCTCTAGCAGAATACATAGCCAAGCAGTATTTTACCAACTTAAACAACTCCTGCTCATCAGCATCTAGTGTTTCAGCTAATACCTTAGTCTCAAGGTCTTCGTATAGACAAGAGCCTAGCAGGTCTTGTATAGATGTGTACTGCTCTAACTGTATCAGGGCTAGTAATGCACCTCTATCTAAACGCTTAGGTAATGGGAAGTTTTTGTAGAGGTAGTTATCGTCTATGAATATAATATCAACCATTGCTTATATCTTCTGTGTTAGCACCCTTCAATGATTCTAGGCTAATTTCTTCTTCTACAATACCTACGTTCATCTTATCGTAACCAACCGTACTGAGTATGGTGTTTAGTCCGTCAAGGATTGTCTTCCTGTTTGGTAAAGTTTCTGTAGCTCGGAAGATTTGGTATGCTGTAACTAACTCGTTACCTGTACCTCCTAGCTTACCTGCTACCATAACACCAAATAATGTAGGGCTAGTAATGTTGTGAGCAGTAAGTATCTTAGCATCGTTTAGTCTAGACAATACATCTATAGTTTTATCTAGGTTAGACACATCCATAGGAGTAAACTTAGGAGCATCTTCTTCTTTCTTTACCCACGACACAATGAAGTTATCTGCCTGTGGTCCTGTGAAAGACTCTTTAAACTTATCATACTCGTCACGCTTTTGCTCCGCAGACATATTTCTACCGATGAAGGTAGCTAATACTTTTGGCGTAAAGCCGTTCTCAGCAGAGTTCTTAATGTGCTGACCAAATGCAAAATCACCTGCAATATAATGGTAAGCAGAAATATAGTTGGGGACTCCGTAATAAGGATTCCCTGAATACGGATTAGCGATATATAGAAGAGCCTCTGTAGTTTTCTTATCAAACTTATCAAAGCTCTTAATCTTTTTAGGTTCGTTGTGCTGAACACTAGCAGCGTTGTAACCAAAGTACCTACGCACTATGTAGTGTGTTACTTTACCTTGCTCGTTAGGTTCTCCTGCACGAACACCTTTAGGGTCTATAGATTTTAGCTCTACAATCTTAGTTCTCTCCTTATTCCAACGTACATATAAAGCACAAGCACCTTTATGCTCGTAGTGGAAAGCAGCGTGTGATAGTACATCATACATACTCACATTAGAACCACCACAATGGTTCATAAATGCTTTTAGTTCTGCTTTAGATTTGTTGGTAGATAAAAAATCATCTTCGTAGCTAACCTCGTTGCCAACAATCATTTTCGCCTTCTTAGTCAGAATACCGCTATGGACAGGAGACTGTCGTAGCATCTTATCTAGTATAACAGGAAAATCATCGTTTACCCCAAACTTGATGTAGCTACCTTCAGTAGTTTGACCTAGCTTGTAGCGCATATTAAGGTCACGGATAGTGTTCTCCAATGCGTTGGAAGAAACTACGTTTGCTGTGCCTTGCACATAAGTCTTCGGTGCGAAGAACTCTGTTATATTATTTATCAATCCCATATACTATAATTTACAAGTCTACAAACCTAACGCTATCACCATATATACCTGCTCCTGTTTGAGTAGATACATAGTCTTCTATATGCACTAGGTATGTATATTCATTGCTACCGTTTATAAGCGTTAGTGTGTATTCACCTCCATCTTCTAAAGGGTATTCTTCAGATAACAAATCTATGTTTAAAGTAATGAAATCTTTGCAAGAATCGTAATTATTATTGTCCTGTAAACCCTCAAAGGTAAGTTCGTAATCACCTACTACCTTTGATAGCTTCACGGTAAATTCTCCTGTAAAGGATGCTAACTTTACAAAAGACAATGTGTTTACTCTTCCCTTTTTAAGATGCTTCATTAATTATTTATTCTTCAGTTATTTCGGGTGGATTACAGTATTCACTATCAGGCTTTACTTCACAATAAGTCTTAGCATACTCATCTCTTTGGCTTGAACTACCAAAGCTGTGTATGCCTAATGGTGTAGGGAATACCATAGCACTCTCCCATTCTGCGTGTGGCTCACCATCCCAACATACATCTACTGCATACTTTTCAGCCAATACAGGAGCGGTAACTTCATTACCTTCCTCATCGTATGTACCTGCGGTCTTAACGATAAAACCGAGCTTTACTACTGATTGTGTGAGGTTGCCTTCTTCATCTCTTAAAAGGTCAATAGCTTCATTAGCTTCTGCCTCATCTGCAAACTCGTATTTTCTTGTTATCATTTTAGATAAGGTTTTAGTACACTATTTATGTAATCGTTTGCCGTTGTTTTAGCACCTCCTAATTTTTGAATCTTGCTTATTAAGCCAAATAAGATGCTTATAGGTAAAATTAACACGAACAAAAAAATCTTTTGTAAGCCTTTAGATAGTTCTTCCATTTGTTTAAGAGGTTAGCGTGATAATTTCGGAGTCGGATAGGTATGAATTAAAAACAAGAACTTGTTTCACATTGCCGTATAATGGCGATGCGCCCGAAACGGCAGTTCCTATATTAAAGTCTAAAGAACTTAATTCTGTAAAATTAAGAGCAGTAGTATCAGTTCCTACTTTTTCGCCATTAACAAAAAAAGCAATGTCATTTCTTTTATATCTACAAGCGATTTTCACAAATAAAGATTCATCGGTCATTAACTTACTCAAAGCAAATTGAAGTGAATTGTTTACATATCCTAAAGCGTAAATTCTTTTGTTAGAGGTTGAATATCCCATCCAAAGCCTATTGTTTAAACTTCCGCTAACGCCATTATTTAAAGAAATAGCCTTATCAGTATCATCCGTATTGGTAGATATTTCAGCATAAAAAACTCCCTCATCAGCATTAAAGGTTGAAGCATCACCTGCACCGCCACAATCATCCGCATCCCTCGTAGCGCTTGAACCATAAGTAGGTATATAGGAGGTAGAGTAGCTTGAATTATTCTCTAATTGTAGACCAAAGATTTCAATGCTTTTTACTCCGCCTCCTGATTCATTAATAACACCTGCAACAATACCTGTACCTGTTGTAGCGGTAAATGTCTTTGAGAAGTCAAATCTTTGCCATTCTGTAGTAGCGGTGAAATCACTTGAAAAGTAATCCAATACATTTGCGTGAGTACATTTTAATCGGAATGATTCAGTACCACTTGCACATCTTGCCCATACCGATATAGTATGCGTTTGTGATTCATAAGTGCCTCCTACAGACATCTCTACACCCTTGTTAGCAGAGGTAGATAAATTAACTCTGGAAGCGTTTTGTACTCCTTCAGGACTTATTGAATGGTTTTGGTCAAGCGTTACACCGCTCCCTAAATTGTATCCACCAAAGTATTCACTATTAGGCATTTTATTTGTCCTACTCGGTTCAAGTAAAAGACTCGGACAACTTGCCCCACCGCTATAGTCAAATCTTGGGGAGTGTTCTAATATACCTGCAAATCCCTTACTTCCTACAGGGCTTGTAATCCATTCAGTAGCTACTAAACCTATTTCTATTTGAGGCTTTGATAAAACCACATCCCCTAAAGTACCTCCTGATGTACCTACTCCAAACCTAAAAGTTGTGCTTCCCGTTTTATTAAAAACAACACTATAACGCTTTCCTGCTTGAACATTATCCGAATAATTTATTTCAACACCATCCTCATAGGCAAGCAAATCAGTTGCAGAACCTGACCTTGAAAGTAAATTACTTAAAGGCATTGCGGTAGTTACCTCATCCACATAAACTGAAACTACCACTATTCCATTGGTGGCTATAGTAGGAGAATAAATAAACGCTCTACTACCCGCATCTAAAGTTTGGAATCTTATCTGCCCTTCAGTAGCAGTTACATCAAAAGTTCCCGTTCCCGAAACAAATTGGGTTGCCCACCCCGTTGGTCTTGTGTCGGTTGTAACGCCATCCCATACCGAATTTATAAGCAAGTTTTCCCTTCCTTTCTCTATCAGTCCGTTGCTATCTACCCTTGTAGCCGTTAGGTTTGAACCTCTTGAAAAGGTGAAGTCTCCATCTGCTTCAACTACTTCTCTAACTGATACATTGTCTATTGAGAAAGAGCCGCCTAAAAAAGAACTTGCAAAAATTTGAAAACCGCTTCCCGTAGAATAGTTAAATTTAACACTATGTATGCCAATTCCATAAGTAGCATAATTTACATAGGTAGTTACACCATTACTTGATAAAAATGCTATTGAAGCATTTCCTTGCGTTATCTCAAATAAAATTTTATAGGTTTTTCCTGCTATAAAACTTTTTGATTGCGATAAACCACTATTTGTACTATCATCAAAATTAGCAGTACCTCCACTAATTGTCCAAGCGCTACCTTTAGTCCAATCGCTATCCGTGTCAAAACTACCATTAGTAACTAACTCAGTGCCATATTCGGGAACAGGCTTTATACTATAAGCCTTCCCATCTTTTCCTGCACCACCGCTTGGTAAGAATACTAAACTTGCATCATCGTAAAAACTCATATATTATGGGTTTTGAGTTAGAAATTCAACATCAGTAGTAAGACAAGCAGTATTCTCAACACTACCACCATCAGCCTGTACACGAGCTTTAAAAGCACTAACAAGTATTCCTGCTACAGACAGTTCACCTTGTCTATTGTTTAAATGTATAGATAAGCCGTTTATTAAACCCATTATGATGCGAGATATGCAAGTACTTTACCTGATGTTAAAGTAATGCTGTCAAACTTACCAAATACAACAGTTCCTGAAGGCAAAGTTACGCTTGATAAAGCATCGCCTACAGAAGTGGTTGTTGTCAATACGGTTTCTTCAAGAGCTTGTATAGCACGACATTCTAATGTTGTAGTATCTGTGCCACTTAGTACCTTAAAGCCATAGTCACCTGTTACTGTTTGGTGAAAATTACCTTCTTTGATAATATTTTCGTATGCCATTTTCTTTATTTAATTTACAATTATTCTTCTATTTCTTCTTCTTCAACAACAGGTATCATCTCAGGATTAGCCTCGTAACACGCTGCTGTATATTCTTGTGCTGCTTTAGCACCAAAGGTATGTAGTCCTACAGGCTCACACCATATCATTTGTTTATTCCAATTAGGGTCTGCCTTATCATCCCATAGTACATCTATATGGTAGCTCTCAGAGCCTTCTATTTCCCCTAAGTGTGCTATGATGTGGTTGTGTGTAGGGTTACCTTCTTCGTCTACGCCTAATGCGTTTATCTTTGTGGTGGCAGCACCTTTGCTACCGAACTCGTATTTACGGAACTGTCTCATATTAAAGGGCTGTTAGTGCTTCGCAATCATCATCGGATAGGGCGGTTGGGAAAACGCTTAATTTACTTATAGTATGTGACAAGTCATTTAAAATATCAGCCAAATCAAGAACCTCAATATCATCTGCTTGTACAATAGTTGTGCTGTATTCTGTCCCATTTACAAACAATGAAAGACTTGTGCCATCTAAACGAACAATCCCTTTAAACCTCGTGTTGTAAGTCATTGACCCTGTACCTAAACTAACATCAGATTGTCCTGTTGACCTATACTGAAGATTTATCCTAAATGTACTTGAGTTGAAATTTGTTGAATATAACAATACTCTTGGATTGCTTGAAGACGAACTATCATACAATGTAGCAAATCGGGTATTTGCCGTTGTTTTAAAGTTTGTTCCTTCAAAAAATAAAGTTGTAGAATAGTTATTAGCTATTCCATTAGTAGATAAGTTTGTTAATTTATTTATATCATCCGCAGCCCTCGTAGCACTACTATTATAAGTGGGTATGTAGGATGTTGGGTAAGAGCCTTGTTCTATTTGTGCGCCATAAGCGTAAATTCCTTTTGAGCCATCACCGCTCCCATTGTCATTTAACCTAAATATCCTTGCGGTTGTTCCCGTTGCTATAGCTGTGCCTACCACATAAACTCTATACCACCCATTGCCATAATCTTCAATACCTTCATCTGTATTATCTTCTCCTGCTGTTAAAGTTCCATTAGTAAGGTCTGCAATTACATAAGCAGCTCCAAATCTTGAATCCGAAAAATCTAACTGAATTTTATCAAACTCTGCTTTTTTAGCAAAAACTGAAAAAGTATATATATCACCACTAACAACATTTATGGTATCTTGTGTTCTTACATTGCAATCTGTTGTTCCATTATCTTGTATAAATTTTGAACCATTCAACAAACCTTCGGGGCTTATTATTGCGTTGTCAATAACGCTTGTATTATTTCTTGACCAATCACTACCATTGAAATATTCGGATTGCTCTATTAAATTAATCCTACTCGGCTCAAGTAATATACTTGGTGTGCCTCCTGTGTAATCTATACGAGGCATAGAATCTGTTAAGCCCTCGTACACAGGTGCTGTGGTAGTTTCAATATAAGGCGTTGCAACAAGACCTTGTTCAAGTTGAGCGTTCTGAACAAGCATACTACCTGTTCCTGTTTGATTGTAGTCCATTCTGATGTCAACATTCGCTATTGTTCCTGCGACAACAAATGAACATCTATACCAACCATTACCTGCTTTTTGAATATCGTAATGTACAGCAGAACTATGAGAGGTCATAGAAACCTTAGTACCATTACTTAAATCAAATATAGCAATCCTATTTCCTCCTGCTACATTAATCCTTAAAACAAGCTCGTTTACACTACTATCTATTTTTTTAGCATACACGCTAAATGTATTGATTCCTGATAAAGATATGTTTTGTTTTATTCCGTCAAATGTAGAATCCTTAGTAAAAGTCCAAGCAGTATTAGGGATATTGTTAATGCCTACAGCATTTTGATTTAAAGTTGAACCACCTGATAAATTCCAAGTAGTATCAAACTGATTAGACTGCTCTAAAAAGTTTACTCTTTCCTTCTTGATGTATCCATCAGCTCCTACCCTCGTGGCAGTATCTGTACCTCTCGTATAAGTAAAGTCTCCGCTACCATCTACAGGCTTGTGGCTATACACCTTAGATTCTTTGTATCCACTTGGAAACAGCACGAGAGATGCTTGGTCGTAGATGTCTTTGGTAATGTCTCTGTACGATGCAGCAGCCTCAGCAGATGCCTCTACAGTACCACCATCGTCTAATACCCTTTGACCAAAGTCACCAATGCCTACTCTGATAGCATCAACAAGGTATCCTGTTTTGTTTACAAGGTAAGACTTTACATTGGATACAGTAGTTACTGCATTAGAAAGAAAGCCGCTACCCGAATTGGTTAAATAACCCATTAATCAAAAATTGTTTGGTCAGTAAATACTGATTTGCTATCTAACAACAAAGAGGCTATTCCACTTTCTGTGCTTAGATTAATGTTTACAAAAGACTTGTCACTAACACCTGTGCCTGATGAAGCCTCGTAGTTCATAGTAAGACCATCCATCCAACCTGAGATGCTAACGCTATCGTTATTATGCAACAAAATACAAACGATGTCTTCTCTACGAGACATATAGTCTATCTTGTTTACTTTGTTATCTACAACAGGAGATTGGATTACAATGTTTGTAGCAACTAAACCTAATCCATTTGTAGTGTTTTTATTTTCACTAAATGATGTAGTACCGTCTTTAGTATTGTGTTCAAACACAGCAGTATCTGCTTCAAGCAAATCTACATTAGTTACCTGTGTTTCATCCGCAGGGTCAAAGGTTATTGTAATATCGCTCTGAAGAGCTAGGATAGCTTTCTTGATACCACCTGTAGTTCTTTTGTTACAGTTGATGTCAATATCGCTAAGTATTATAGAACAGTTGAAAGCCATAATTTTTTATATTAAAAAAGGGGAGAGGATTTTCTCCACTCCCCTTGTTATAATTTACAAGATTGCTATTAACCAATGATTGTATTAAAATCGTTAGAATCATCAATGCTATAAGCAAGACCGTTTTCTTCACCTGTCAAGGTAAGTTGAACACGGTTTTTCTCTCCACGAGCAGCACCTGAAGACATATCGACAGTAGCAGCATACAATCCGTAGTCAGCACCAACAAGGTGGTAAGTACCTGCAGCGGTTTCAACAAACGCTACTAACTCAGCACCTGCAGTTGCAAGTTCATTAAGTTCAGTTACAGTAGAAGCAGCCATTTTAGGAAACTCTACAGTAATAGAAGGAACGGTAGTTGTAGTACCGTCAGCATTAACGGTCTTTACTTCGTTGAAAGCAGAGAATCCGTCTTTTAAATTAAATGTGTAATCAGCAACATTTGCAACAACACCTGCAGTAGTAACAATACGAGTATCTTCGTTTAAAACGAGAGTAGACGCAGTTCTTACTGTATCTACTTCTGACTTAGCTACAATAGATAGTCTAGTAATACCACCTATTCCTAAGTCGGTGCAGTTGTAAGTAATTCCTGATAAGGATACAGAACAAGCCATTTATTATTAGGTATTAAAAAGGGAAGGCGAACCTTCCCCTTTGTTATTATTCAGTTATTACGATTCTTGAGAAAGTACGATTTCACTACCTTTCATATAGTTGAAACCTAACTTAAAGCGACCCCATAGGTACTCAGCATTTTCTTTAGCTTCGTATTCGCTATCGATAGCAGCTACATCATTGTAGTCATCAGTCAACATAACCAAGTTGCTTGGTGCTGTGATAAATAACTTATTAGCAGCTAAACTTGCAAGGTGGATAACTTCCATACCGTAGTAAGTAGGGATACGACCTTCTGCAATACCATCGCTACTAGACAATGTCATTGAAGAGGCAAAGTCTTCAGCCATAGCAATTTGGAACGATTGGTAAGCAACAGTACCCAAGAAGATAGCAGGTTTGAACTCACGGTCAGCATCGCCATAAACAGCAGATAGCATAACGTCAGACATCTCTTGGTAAGCACCTTGTAATGCATCTAAGATGTTTGAGCTGCTAATTGTAGCGATACCACTAGTGTGGTCGATAACATCAGTATCAGCTTCCATTTCCGTTACCAAGTCAGCTCCTGCCAAAGTCAATGCTTTCTGAGCAGCCAATTTAGCGAAGTAGTCATACACCCAATTACGGAACTCAACGTCCATAGTCTCAGGATTATGCTGTCCTTTTTTCAAAGCTACACCACGGTAAGAGTTCTCTAGAACGTGCTTACAGTTTTTGAAACCCCAATTAAAAGTTTCAACAGTCATTTCTTTCTCTTGGATAGATGCTACGTTGTTGTCAGCAAATTCACAATCGTCACCTGCTACAAATGCAGATGTAGAAACATCAAAAATTGGTACGTTTACTTTATTTTTTACACCGTCAATAAGTGTAAAGCGGTTAAGTACAGCCGCTGATTTTACCATTGCATCGATAAATAAATCTCTGCTACGGTCACCCCATACGTGGTCTTGAACCTCATTAGGATTTGACCCCGTTTTTACGTCTAAAATTCCCATTATATAATAGTTTTAAAAAATTCGTTTTAGTTAATTTACAAAGTATTAATAAGTTCTAGGGAAGAACTTGTTAATAAGGTTTACTTTATCAGTAGTAATCTGCTTAAAGTTGATAGTCTTGTCTACTTCTTCAGCGACAACTTCTTCTGTCTGCTGTGCAGTAAATTGCTCTTCAACCTCTTGTTCGTTTACTTCTTCCTCAGCTTCAAAGTTCTCTTCTACCTCAGCAACCTCTTCAGTTACTTCCTCAGTAGCTTCATACTTTTCTTCTTCTTCTTTCATGTCCTCTTCCTCTTCTTTAGAGTCTTCAGCCATTTCTTCCTTTTCTTCTTCTTCGTCCATCTTGTGCATTTCTGCGATGTGCTTTTGAATCATTTCTACAGCTTTTTCTAGGTCACCGACCTCTGCGAATTTAGCCTCAAAAGATGTCAATGAAGAGAGTAGAATCTCATTTTCAGATTCTAGTGCTTCGATGCGCTCTTGGAACTTATTAGTCATTGTCTCAAATTGAGCCTCCAACTTACCAAGTTCTTTAGCAAATGAAAATTCAGTCATTTCTTCTTTATTTGTTGGTGTTATATTAGCTGCAATCTCAATGGAGAAACCATTTATCTCCCCATCCTTAATTGCATTGAATAATTCGTCAGACTCAATCTTAGCCTTTACGAATACTGTTCCGTTTGGAAGGTCGAATCCATAGTCCGTAGACTTATCGTTATTAGATTCTTTCATCCAAATCTCTAGCATTACAACATCGGTAGTGTCATTCTTG
>Ga0208667_1000541_pt1 | contig 15719 bp, 12 predicted proteins | sample 11BtaG_FD_184085 | JGI IMG/M metagenome (GOLD analysis project Ga0208667, IMG submission 184085) | Marine viral communities from the Subarctic Pacific Ocean - 11B_ETSP_OMZ_AT15265_CsCl metaG (SPAdes) (version 2) | ecosystem: Environmental > Aquatic > Marine > Oceanic | place: Pacific Ocean... | reverse complement strand
TAGTGAGGCAAAAATTTATTATAATGTAAATAATCCAATAGTATTTGAGCAGTCAGCCGGCGAGAGAATGAGAATCCATGGAGATGGCAACGTTGGTATAGGAAGAAATTTACCCACATATAAATTAGATGTTAACGGAAACGTAAGAGCCAGTGGTGCAGTATTAATTGATGTAGACAATCAAGCAGATGGTGCTTTAAGAATTGCGGCAAATCAAACCAATCCTGATAATGATTTTTATTTTGCACAAGAGATCGTATCTACTCTTTCAGGTAGCACTGCTACTACAGCGGATAGAGAGCAAGGTGGTTTATATATGGACATCAACTCTACTGCTACAGGTGGTGATACTTCAAATGAGCATAGAGCATACGGAGTATATGTTGATCTTGATTCTACAGGGGATGCCGATGTCGTTACGGGTGGTTACTTTAATGCAACAGTAACTCCAAGTACAGGACAAACTACAGAAGTTATTGGTGTTCAAGCTATAGCTGAAGATAATGGTGGTGCAGGAGACGTTAGCAATGTATATGGTGCTAAAATTATAGCTCAAAGTGATAATGCTACATCAGATGTAAATAATCTATATGGCTCTTATAGTAGAGTTACTAATACTGCAGATAGTGGGAATATAGACTTAGCTAGAGGTGTATACGGTGAAGTTGAACTTGCATCAGGTAGTGGGGATATATATGGGACTACTTATGTATTTGAATCTCAATATGACAATAACACAGGCTCTGCTCCAACACATACCGCAGCATTATATTATGGAAACTATGCAGGAACATTACCTACTACTGCTTATGGCGTTTATATACCTGATGTAGTTGCTAATAGATTTGGTGGTACAATTCAAACAGGCATAGGTGCTACATCAAAGGCTGCTTATGGTTTTAATAATGATATTAACACTGGTATGTATAGTCCAGCTAACCATGAGTTAGCGTTTACTACAAATGGGGGTCAGCGATTAAAACTAACTTCTGCTGGTGCTACTGTTACAGGAACAGTAACAGCCACTGGCGGAAACTCTACTAACTGGAATACTGCTTACGGTTGGGGCGACCACGGAAGTGCAGGTTACTTAACATCATTTTCTGAAACAGATACATTATCCGCAGTAGTATCAAGAGGAGCAAGTACCAGTAATACAGTAACCATGACAGGTGGTATTGTCGGAAATAGCTTCAGAGTACGAAGACAAGACAATAATGGCACAATCTGGTTTAATGGTTCATCAGCAACAGATACAAATCATGCTCTTTGGAATGCATATTATGGAACTAGTCCAACTACTAGAGGAGGTGCTGGTACTGGATTCGATGGAATATATTGGAATACATACAGAGGAATGCATATTCGTGGCGGCTTATCTGGATCAGTTGATTGTATCAAGATTACAAATTCAAGTGGTTCAACAGCAGACCATAATGTTACTTTATATGCATCAAATGTAGCAAGACTCGCAACAAATACTAGTGGAATATCTGTTACAGGAAACGTAGCAGTTTCAGGAACAGTCGATGGTCGTGATGTTGCTGCTGATGGTACTAAGCTTGATAGCATCGTTAAGAGAAGCACTGTAACTCTTACTAATTCATATCAGACTGTATGCACGGTGAATGGTAGTGGTTTAGCCTCTACAGTCAGAATGACTATTAATGGAACAGGACCTAGTACTGTAATTGCAACTATACTAGATATAATTGTTAATCATAGTTTAGACATTTTTGTTACATCTCAGACATCTAGTTATACACAGCTAACTGTAAAAATAATATCAAACAATAATGAAGATTTTGCAATACAAATAAAAACCAACAGTACTAACAATTTACCTGTAGCTATGGAAGTGTTTGCTTTAAACAGTGAAGCAATAACCTTTACTAGTACAAATCCATATTCTGGCGCATCACTGGAGCATGTGTGTAAAAATGCAGGCTTTGCAAGCTCTAGTACAGGCGGAAATACTCACGAGTTCTATAGTAATGGCACTAAGTTAATTGCCGCAAATGATAATCAAGCACTCCATGATACAGACGCATTATCTATATCTGGGAATGTTATCACTCTTAAAAAGGGTAATAATGCAACAGAAACCGTAACAATTCCTGCTCAAGGAGATATAACAGGAGTTACGGCTGGAACTGGTCTCACAGGCGGAGGTACTTCGGGTGGAGTTACACTAAATGTTATTGGCGGCGACGGTATTACGGCGAACGCTAATGATATCACAGTTGACTCTACTGTAATCAGAACCACTGGTAATCAAACTATAGCAGGAAACAAAACATTTACAGGAACAACTACTGCTTATAATTTATATGTAGATAATAACACTACTAACTATATTAGACTATACACAGAAGCAGCCACTGCACAACTAGCAGACACTATTTCTGATACTACAACAGATAAATCATATATATATTTTGGGGCAGGAACAGGCTCAAATGATCCAGGTTTCATTATGCACGAAACATCAAATAGTGAAACAAATGAAGGTGTTCTTCATTTAGTTCCTTCTGATGATAACTCTACAAATGATTATGTATCGATTCACGGTACAAACGATCCAGATTGTATTAGATTACATACGTCGGGGCTTATAGAAACTGCCGGCGGTTATACATTAACTTTATCCTCTGATAGTGGTACCATTAATCTTAACGATAACACAAGTGTTTCAGGAAGCATAACAGCTACAGGAGTATTTCAAGGTATAGGTATAAACCACTCAAATGGTACTGAAGTAATAGAACTAAATGATAATACTTATACAATACTAAGAAATCCTGAAGGTTCTAATACCTTGTATTTGGGGGATTCAACGGATAGAGGTAATTATTACGACAATAATCATCACAATTTTAGACCTGCGGGTGGAGGTACTGCGTGGGTAAGGATAACCTCGGGGGGCGTAAATGTTCAATCAGGTAATATCCAAATAAATGGCACAACAGTAATAGACTCCTCTCGTAACCTAACCAACATTGCACTTATTGATTCGGCAACAATCACAGCAACATCAGGTACAGACCAGAGGGTATTAAAACTAAAACAAGCTAGTACTAATACAGGTAATATAATTCAGTTTATAGACCAAACTGGTGCAAATCAATGGGAGATAACTGGTAGAAACAACGGATTTTATATTTTTAAAAATACTGGAACTGGTTCAGGTTATAAGTATAAAATAAATACTAGTGGTCAACACACCTTTACTGGTGCCGCTACTTTTGATGACACTATCTCTAGTGGTAATGCAACAATAAATGGCTCATTACTTGGAAGAGGTTTTAGAAGCAGTAGTAGGGGCGAATTTCATCTTAATTCAGCAGGTTCTTCACATACTTCAGAAATGTTCTTTGGATATGGAGATGGATATACCGATGCAAATATACGTTGGGGCATATCAGACAGAGGTAATGATGATAAATTAATATTTTATAAAGGTCCGGCTCATGGTGGGTTTACTGAGATAATGTACTTACATGCAGGCGATAACTCTATGGTGGTATCTGGAAATATTAGTACAGCTCAATATAGAATATCAGGAACAACAGTAATAGATTCATCAAGAAACCTTACCAATATAGGTACTATTAACACAGGTCAAGGTGCTACTGAAGTTCACTTAATGAACCAAAATATCAGAACAAGTGACTCGCCTTCATTTAATGCTTTAACTATAGATAGCTCAATTTCAAGTCATAATTTATACTTAGATAATAGAAATGACTTTTTAAACTCATCATCACATAGTGCAATTTGGATAACAAGTGGTGCAGGTGGTGCAAGTTTTAAAACTGGAGAAGGAGCCCATTTAGTTTTTGAAGGGAGACAAAATGATAGAAACTTTTATTTCAAAGTTGGAAATGTAACTGCTCCTCAACATATTATGCATAATAATGGTAATGTTGGTATTGGAACGGGTGATATAACTCCTGCCCAAAAACTTGAGGTCAATGGAACAATCCTTGTAAATAATGAAATTCAATTTGTTAACAATCAAATGAGAATTTATAGAAGTAGCGATAGCATGAAAATCAGGACAGGGTCCCAGGATAGAATAACTATACTCTCTGATGGTAAAGTTGGAATTAAAACAGATGCACCCACTTATACATTAGATGTAAATGGTGATATGGGTATTAACGAATACTTATACCATAATGATGATAGTAATACTTATCTAAGATTTCTAGCAGACAGAGTAGTAATTGCAGCTGGAGGCCGTTGGGTATTAGACTGTGATGAAGGAACTGATCCTGATATTCTAAAACTTATGAACGATGCGCAAAGAGCATATTCTGATGGTACTTTCCATGCCAAAGGTGATATTATAGCGTATTCTACTACTACTACTTCCGATAGAAGATTGAAGAAAAACATACAACCTTTAGAAAATTCACTTGAAAAAGTACAAAAACTACAAGGTGTTTCTTTTGATTGGAAAGATGAAGACAAAGGAAGTTCTATAGGTTTTATAGCGCAAGACTTTGAAAAAGAATTACCAGATTTAATTAAAGAAGTAAGATCGTTTGAAGATAAGGACGATACTATTAAAACGATTAACTATGGAAATACAGTAGCTTTGCTTGTTGAAGCTATAAAAGAACAACAAGAACAAATAAACGAACTTACAAAACAAGTTCAAGACTTAAAGGAGAAATAAAATGGCAATAACAAATGTAAGAACAATACAAAGAGTAGAAACATATCCTGCACAGGATTCAAGTGCTGAAGATACTGCAAATGCAAAACATCCATCAGTAATGGTAGTATATAACCACACTTTTGATGACGCAAATGATGCAGATTTACCAGTAGTAACTACTAAAGTAGTGCATTTAAATAAATTTGTAGAAGACGGAGGAGCAGCAACTTCTGTTTCTGATGAAGACGCTTTAGTGCAGACTCTGTACAGCAATCTGGGCATAAAATGACAATAATTAGTAGCGGACCATTAGCATTAGATGATTTAGGAGCAAATACTACTTATTTTATTAATGATAGTTTTACTGCGGGGTCTAATACTAGTAGAGATGTAGACGGGGATTTTCAAGTAGAAGACCCAAATACAGGCCAAAATACAACCGTAACTCGAACAATATGGCAAGGGCCTGTATATGGGTATAACTTAAATGCAGGTGCTTCAGGCCAAACAGGTTGGAGAGATGCAGTAGCCTGGGACGTAGACTGGGACGATGGCGGCAATGTTAGGCCTGATGTCGGGTCTTTAGCCGCTATGGGTTCTGGTTTAACTGTTACTTATACTGACGGATCAAGTACTTCAAGAACAGTAGTAACTGTGGGTTTAGCAGATGGATCAAAAGGCCCTGACGGTACTGCTCCAGATAAATTTTTAATATTAGCACTAGCAGGGGCAAATATACCTGATTCTGATAATACTTTTAAACAAATAACTTATGGTGGATTAACTTTAGATAGATCAGCAAAAGATTATAAATTTAATACTAATGCTTGTACGGTTTGGATATGGGAGCTTACTCTATCTCAGAGAAACTCAGCAGGTTCTGGTACTGGCACAAAAACTTTTCAACTTATTGAAACCTCGGGCACAAATAATGGAATCGCAGAAGAGTTTGGGGGAGATAATGCAGGTGGTGGCGCACCCGTGGCGATGTCAGAGTACTATAAAGGTGGAAGTTTTGTTACTAGTAATGTAACAGCAAGTATACCTACTAGTGGAGAGATAGCTTTTTCTGATTTTTACGGAGCAACATATGCCGCAGGAAGTTTTCATACTACTACTTTGAGTGTTGGCAATGATGGAGGATATGGATTCTCTGAGTCAGGATTTAGATATCAATCTTCAGGAACGGATTTAGGAAGCCTAGGAGACGCTACCCTCACTTACAATGGTAGGGCAGTTACAATAACAATATTAGCCGGGCAGTATACAAGTACTACTGCTTCTTCAGGAACTGTGCAGCTTAAAATTAGCGATGATCTAGCAAGTAGTTCACCTCCCAACTCAGGATGGACAAGTATAAAATTTTATTGGGATCAAACAAATAATAGTGGAAGCCCAGACGAAACTTTAACAAGATCAAGCGCAACTTATACAGCTTCAGGAGGCGTTGGAAGCGCATATGCAACCTGGGAATGGTCAGTAAGTGGAGGAACACCTTATAATACCTGGTTTGGAAGTACTAGCGGAGGAGTTAGTATTACTCATTTTGTGGAGATGATATAATGGCAGAAAATTACGAATACATTAAAAACGACGAGCAAATAAAATATACTAACACAGAATATCCTAATTTATATATAACTGTAGAAGCAGATAGATTCAGTGACTTAGATAATAAGAAAAAAGTGAAACATGCTTTTCATAGAAATATAGGACTAGGTAACGTTCAGATGATACAATCAAATATGTATGATAAAGTATGGATGAATGGAGCTCATAGTAGAACAGATTATAATATTAATAGTACTGAGGGTCAAAGAATAAAAGGAATATTAGATGACAACTTTTCAAATATAACTTCAGATTCACACTCTACTAATTTAATCTCTGAATTTGCTCCAAATAGACCTCCATATACCAATAATAGTATATCTTTATATAATATGGAAGAAGCTTCTTCTAGTATAAAAACTACTTATGGTTGTTCTTATGTAAAGTACCATAACTGGTATGGACTAAAATTTGATTTAACTACAAAAACTACTTCATTAAAAATAGTAGTAGATATAGCAGATACACATGCTCTATCTTTAATAGACTCAGAAGCATTTAAAAAACTTCCAAGATTAGACTCTGAAATAGGCGATAATGGATTTTTAGCTTTTATACATAATGCAGATGGCACAATAAGTGAGCATACCGATTTATATATAACTTCTAGTGATATACATATTAAAGAATTTTGTGATGAAAATGAACTAACATTTCCGTATGATTACTCAGATAAAGCAATCAGAGATAAGATATGGATTTGGGGATTAGTATTTAATAGAAATACAGGTGTTTTTAGTCATGTCAAAGGGTATCAGAGAATATACACTTAAAGAAAAAGGGGCGTTAAGCCCCTTTTTTATTATACCTCTTCAGGTATTATTTCTTCGTCTTCTCCATCAGACTCAACAGCTTCTTTTAATTTAGCTGTCATGCCTTCTGTAGCAACTCTAACTTGATCTAGTTCCATTTGAAAGTTTTGTTGTTTTTGTCCTAAACTGTTCAAACATGCAACTATATATTTAGCTTCGTCACTAAGCTCAGAAATAACATATTTTTTATCGTCAAGAACTAATACTGGTTCTTCATTAGTTACTTGTGGATTGTTTTCTGTCGACATAATTTTCTCCTTTATTTAAAAATATCTTGCCAATTTCCTTGTGTACTAGCCTTAGCATACTCAGTAGCACGGTTTTCAAAAAAGTTGGTATGCTCAACGGCATTGATTTGTTGGTCTAGCCAAGGTAAAGGATTATCAGTACTATGAAAAATTGCCTTCATACCTAATCCTAGTAATCTTCTATCAGCAATATAACGAATGTACTCTTTTACTTCGGTTGCTGTAAGACCTTCAATCTCTGCATTCTCAAAGCAGACGTCAATGAATCTATCCTCTAGTTCCACTACTCTTTCTGCTGCACAGTATACTTCGTACTTTAACTTATCGTTCCATATTTCAGGATTTTCTTGTATAAATGTACGAAATAGTTTAGACATTCCCTCTACGTGTAGAGTTTCGTCTCTTATAGACCATGTGACAATTTGCCCCATGCCCTTCATCAAGTTATGGCGTGGAAAATTCAACAGAATAGCAAAACTACTAAATAGTTGTACCCCTTCTGTGAAACCACTATAGACAGCCATTGTTTTAGCCATCTCATACTTATCTCTCATATTAAAATCAGTTAAGTATTCATGTTTTTCCGCCATTGCTTGTATTTCTGTAAACGCTTTGTACTCATCTTCTGATTTTCCTAACGTTTCCAATAATAAAGAATAAGCCTCTTGGTGTACTGCTTCCATTGCAGCATAGCTAACAAGCATCATTCTTATTTCTGGTTGTTTAAATGTTGGTAAGTAATGTTTTGCATACCCACAACATACATCTACATCAGCCTGTGTAAAGAATCGGAAGATATTATCTACCAATGCTCTGTTTGCTGGTGTAAGTTTTTCTTTATAATCTTTTATGTCATCCTGTAGCGGTACTTCTTCTGGAAGCCAATGCATTTGTTGTTGTTTTTTGTAAAACTCAAATGCCCACGGATAGTTAAAAGGCTTATAATAGTCTCTTTCTTCTAGTAAATTCATTTATCCCTCACAACTTAGACAATCTGATTGCTCAAAGATTATCTCTCTTTTTACTTTATTTGATACATTATCTGCACGACTAATCGCTTCACTTCGTAAATAGTAAAGAGTTTTCATATTTTTAGCCCATGCTAACATATGAACATTATGCAGATCGCCTTTATTTACATCAGGAGGAAAGAATAGGTTTACACTTTGTGACTGACATACAAATTCTTGTCTCATACTCGCGTGTTCTACTACCCATGCCTGATTTATTTCCACTGCAGTTTTGAAGACTTCTTTTTCTTCTTCAGTTAAGAACTCTAAATGCTGACAGCTTCCTTTATTTGTTATAATACTTGTCCAAGTAGAATCAGTGTTTTGATTATACTTCTCTAAGACCTCTTCTAAAAATTTGTTCTTCATTAAATAAGAACCAGACTTAGTTTTCTGTGTGTAAGCATTAGCTCTAAACGGCTCTATGCTTGGGCTTGTGTTTCCACAAATAATACTACTTGAAGCATTTGGGGCAATTGCAAGAAGATGAGCATTTCTAACTGAACATGTATCATCATCTGGACAAGCGCCTTTCTCTACTGCAAGTCTTTCTGTTTCTCTTTGAGCCTGAGACTTTATACGTTTAAATATCTCCATATTTGCACTTGTTGCCAAAGCTCCTTCAAAAGCTATATTATTCTTCTGCAGGTAAGCATGGAATCCCATAGCTCCAAGACCAATACTTCTCTCTCTTTCAGCACTGTATCTTGCACGTTCTAATTCATCAGGTGCATTAGCAATAAACGAAGTAAGTACATTGTCAAGAAAACGTATCAAGTCAGGTATAAATGCTGGGTGATTTTTCCACTCATCATAATACTCTAAATTTACACTCGAAAGACAACAAACTGCGGTTCTTTCTTCATTTGTAGCAAGAGTTATTTCTGAACAAAGATTAGAATGATTTACTTTCAATCCTTTTCTTTGTTGAAACTCAGGTAAGTCTGCTTGTACAGCATCTTCAAACATCAAATATGGCTCTCCCGTTTCCATACGATTTTGTAGTAGCTTCACCCAAAGTGTTCTTGCACTTACAGTTTTAACTATTTCTCCGCTATGGGGATCAACAAGATCCCAGTCATCATTAAAATCATTTTCTTTGGTAGCTCTATGTATTACTTCCATAAACTTATCTGAAATTACTATTCCATGATGAAGATTAATACACTTCCTATTAGTATCGCCGCCAGTAGGTTTTCTAACATCTAAAAATTCCTCTATTTCGGGGTGTGATATATGTAGATAAGAAGCATAACTTCCTCTACGAGTTACCCCTTGACTGAATGCAAGCATTTCTGCATCTACTACTTTCATAAATGGAATTACGCCAGTAGACTCTGAGCCTTTCGACGTCTTTGTCCCTTGTGACCTAACATCGCTCCACCCGCCGCCGATTCCACCACCCATTGATGATAGATAGGCATTCTCAGTGTAATGTCCTGTAATTCCTTCTCTGCTGTCTTCTACATAATTAAGAAAACAACTTATTGGTAGACCTCTTTTAGTTCCACCATTTGATAACACAGGTGTAGCAAACATAAACCATAAATTACTGGCATAGTCATATATACGCTGTGCGTGTGCTTCGTCATCACAAAAGGCTTCTGCAGCTCGTGCAAAACCTTCTTGAGGACTTTTTTCATCTCCTACAAGATATCGATCCTGTAGAGTTTTGATACTAAAGTCAGTAAGAAGTTTATCCTTACTGTAATCAATCTTCACCATTTCTACGTCTCTCCTCTATTTTTCTATTAATAGTTTCTATATTATCTTTGCCGATTGCTTCTTCTGAATATGTAACTAAGTCCATTAACTCTACGTTTATTAGAAGTTGCTCTGCGTTTTCATTTAGTGATTGAATATATTTATACTTTCCATCTATTGGACAAGCGTCGTATATATCAAATACACTTCCATATTGTTGCATTAGATCCACTGCGCGTTTTGGGCCAACTCCAGGTATTCCTGGAACATTGTCCCCTTTATCGCCAGTTAGACATTTGAATGTAATATAATCTTCTACTTCAAAGTCATAATGCTCGTCCCAAGTATCTAATGTTACCTCTTTACGAGTTACTGTACTAAATCTTGAAACTTTATCTGTTATAAGTAAATCCCAATCTCGGTCAGATGAAACCATCCAACACTCGTCAAAATTAAACTTCTCTAAATTCATACTAATGTATGCTGCTATATCATCAGCCTCAACTCCCTTGAATTGTAGAACTGTATGTTTTTCTTTTAGCAAAGTAAGTGTATTACTAAACTCTGCCATGAACATTGCAAACTCTTTAGCTTCTTGCTCTGTCTGCTCTGCATATTTTTCTTTACGGTTTGCCTTATACTCTGGGTGTATAGCTTTCCTATAACTACTACCGCCATCAGCAGTAATAATGATTGTACCTGCGTTGTATGATTTTGCTAAACTTTCTACTGTTCGTGCATAGTCATACTTGAAGTCTGTTACACCTTGATGTTTCCATCTAAATGCAATGTTAAGACCATCAACTATCAGCAAGTTCCCAATCGGAGCTGGGTTCCCAAGGCTTGAGAACGAAATTGCCATTTGTAAATTTTATCTCCTCTTTATCTAGCCAGTCTTCTAATATAAGTACGTATGCACCCAGCCAGGCAATATGCATATACTTAGTTGTATTTGTTGGTTGTCTTACAGTTGCTACAAAGAACTTACCATGATTCTCACGAAAGATGAGAAGGGGTTCTTGTTTCATCTGTTGGGCTTGTTTACAAATCTTACTCCACCACTTAAATAAGTTATTACTTTTTTGTGTGAATATCTTTGCATCAAATCCTACATGCTTATAAAACTTCACTTCTACACAAAATATGTTGTGCTTTCCGTGAACTCGCAAATCTCCTTTGATCTTTCCACTACCAGATCCTGGAGTCTGCTCCCATTTTTCTTTAGTTACTCTTTCAAGAACAGAGATTACCTGCTGCTCTCCTCGAATACCTTTTTGTCTTGGATTAACCATCTAAATGACTAACCTTATCTTCTTTTACTACTTCTATTTTGGACAATAGTGGGTGTGTCCATCCATGTGATACTATATAAGTATTCAAATTTTCCTCTCTTAGTAATATTTCTACCAATTTTTCTTTTCCTAACTCATCTAACACATTTGTTACTTCGTCTAAGAATAGTGCGTTTATTTGTGATTTTGATATACTGCTCATTAGCTTACGTATTGCAAGTAGAGTAGAAGTGTTAACTCTTGCTAACTCTCCTGCACTTAATGCTAATATATCCACAGGCTTACCATTATCGTCTATTTCTACATTTAATTTATCATTTAATACTACAAACTCTAAACTGAATCTTCCATCTGATAGCTCAGCAAGATACTCATTTGTAAGTTCTTCTAAGTCTTTCACTAAATTTTCTATCTTATATGCAAGTAGCCCGTTAGTACTAAAAGCTTTTTTCAGTACTTCTATATGTCCGAGCTTTTCTTTTATTGTAGTTAATTCATCTGTAAGACTTTGTAATTGGTTTTCAAAATCTTCTTGTTGTTCTTCAATAATAGACATACGAGTATTGTGTCTTTCAACTCTCTCATTCTCTCTAATAACTTCTTCTAAACTGTCTCTTTCCTCTTTAATCTTTTTCTTTAGTTCTACAATATTGCTTTTCAACTTCTGTTCATCTAAAATATCTATAGGCAATGTATTGTCTATGTCTCTAAATAAATCTTCCCATTCTTCTACTTTTCTAGTTGCTATTATTCTAATTCTATTTATTCTATCTGCTTCTTGTTTTTCCACTGTGAGTTTTTCTAATGCATCTCCGTAGTGTGTTACTTTTGCACTATGATGTTCAATTTGTTGTTGAACAAATGCTTCGTCTATATCTTGATGACAAGTAGGACACTCTCCTTTTAGAGTTCCATACTCTTTTAGAGAGCTTCTATGTTCATTCATTTGATACTTAGATAGTGTAATTTCTTTACTCAAGGACGCCGTGTCAACAGACTCATTGTACTCTTCTAGTTGCTCTTTGTAAGCGCTAAGGTCGATTTCATCTAACTGTTCCTTTGTAAAATTATTTTTTATAATTTTTTTATTTGTTTCAGAGATATTTTCATATTCTCTCATATAAGAACGTAAAGTTTTTTCATTCTCTTCCGACTTAAATGGTAAATCGATTTTTGATAATAGTGATGTATCATCCATTTTATTATCTGACAACCATTTTACAATAGTGTCAATTTTACCTTGCAACCTGGTAGCTTCTGATCCAGATGCTCTTGCTAAGTCTTTAAATACTTCAAAATATTCTACATACTTATTTAGTTGCAATAAGTCTATCAAGAATCTTTTTCTATTAGTATCAGTAGCAGTAAGAAACTGCAGTGATGCATTAGTATTTTGATACACAATCTGACTAAATGTTTTATGGTCTATTCCAATAATCTCTTCTAAAGTTTTATATGTATTTGTAGCTGTATGGCTTGATATATCTTCTCCATTCTTATAGAATTTTACTTTTATATTACCTCTACGAACTACGTCAATTTTATACTCGTCATCTACTACATCAAAAGACAAAGATATGTCATAGCCATTATTGACTTCACGATTTGGTATGTCTGCTTTCTTAATTCCTTTCGAGTTTTTATTGAAAAGAACTTCCTCTAGTATGAGAGGTATAGAGGATTTACCTGTACCGTTAGTACCAACTAATTGTGTTACTATACTTTCGGTTAAATCTAACTCATTGTCTGCTCCATAACTGAAACAATTACTCCACTGCAACTTCTTTAGCGTAATCACTAAACACTCCTAAAATATTTTTTACTTTATCGTCATTCAACTCTAGTATATAACTCAAATATTCATTGAGTTCTTCTTCCATAGACATTTCTTTACTAAGAACAAGAGTTGCTTCTGTCTTTCTTTTTATAACTTTTTTATCAAGTAATTCACTATTTTTGATATTACTTAGATCAGATACATCACCCTCTATTTCATATATAGTGTGGTGATAGTCTGTTTGTACCATCTCTTCTTCTGTTAAAACTGTTTTTCTTATTAACTGCGGCAACTCGAACTGATGCCATGTCCAGTCATATTTATTATCTATAATTAAGTAACCAGTCTTTACAATATTTCTATGAAATGATGTAGTCATAGGGCTTCCAGGGTACACAATATTTCTTTGAGTATTCTCGTGAGCATGTAAGTCTCCTGAATAAACCGTTTTAAACTTATCAAATCTTTCTAAATCTACTTCGGGTACTACATGTGGAGGTATCTCTCCTCTTACATGTGTAAATAGTATTTCCGTATCTATATCTTCTATACTATTCTTCTTGTGCAAATCTGCATAGGGTAAAATTGCCCAGTCTCTACTACAGTATGTATCAGTAATTACAGTTACTAAAGGATTCAATTGACTTGTAACTTTGATTAAATTATCGAAGAAGGTTCTGTGTTTCCTTGTAGCTTCGTGATTACCATCATAGATAACTGTTTCTACTTTTGTATTTTTAATAAAGTCAAAATACAAAGTAAGTTCATCCATGGAAGGGACTCGGTCAAACAAGTCCCCGCCAATGATATGTAATGTGACCCCATGCTTCTCTACAGCTTCTTCTATCTGTTCAAAAAACATCTTATAGCGTGAGCATGCCCATGCCATAGGAACGTTCTTTTGTCCCAGCTTAATATGCCAGTCTGCTGTAAATAGAATCATAATGTGCCTTAACTAATGTCAAATTCGTTACTAATAGACTCGTCTGGTGTAGAGTTATCTGCACCTTCTCTTAATCTATCAAGAAGTTCTTTTTGAGCGTCTGGTGTAGGTCTTGTCAAAATCTCGTCCATAGACTTAAGATCTTTTACTAACTCTTGCTCTGACTCAGTTAATGGTCTTGGTTTACATTTTAATGCTTGTAATTGATACTCAACATTGTAAGCCATCGGTCCTGTTTTAACTCTTTTGAAGCATACATCCCAGCCAGTTTCAGGGTCAGTTGGATCTCCGAGATCTTCAGCTGCTACCATAACTTGCTCTAGTAATTTCTTCTTAAGATTTAAGACTTTGACTTTACCGTCATGAATACATTGAATTGCATAAGACCAACCACATTTTAGTTCTGGGTGGTATTCTCTTACCCAATCTTTTTCCACATTAGTAAATGCTTCAGTGTTTCTGTCGAATGACAAACACTCGAAAGGTAAATTCTTTCCGTTTTCACCTTTTAGCCAGTATACATATCTTGGTAACATGTCACCGACTATTCTTATTTTATTATCGCCTTCTACATATTGGTAGCTATCGATTTTGTTCTTTTGGGCTTCGCCCTTGGCTTGATTAAAACTTATTGCCATTTTATTTCTCCTTTATTGATTTCCTCGAACTTGAAGTGAATACGATCCCCTTCGAGCCAAAGTAATCTGTTGCTTTCTATTATGTCTTCCCTACTAAAGTAAAGGAAGTCTAGAGTGGTATCTTTCGTTTTTTGATATTCGTAATAGTTGCGTAGTGACGCGATACCTGCGTACTGTGCAATCTCGCTATCAGAATATCTCCTTCTTTGAATAAACAAAGGCTCAGGATTCACAAGGAAACTATCCCCATGAAAACTTTTTTGCCAGAACTTGTATATTCTATCGTGCCTATTAACTGGAGGCAGTTTGTATGTCAAGATGTGTAGGATTGTCAAAATATCATTGACGCTTCCGTTGCTTTCTCTTTTTATCTTTTTCCAATTATAGAGTAACATTATATCAAAAATCTAACCTTTTGTCAAGAACTATTTTTCAGTCCTATAGATAGGAAACTTCATATCCCTGTTTCATGTAATATCCCATTCTCGCACCTGCCTGTTTTCTAGCTGTGCGACCTTCTAAGTGAATATCTACGATTACTGGTTGAGGTTTACCTTCGTTTAATCTTATGACTCTACCGACTAACTGCGTAAGTAGAGGCTCGTTGTTTATGGGCGTCCCCAGTATTAGACAGCTAAGACAATCTACTGAAATACCCTCTGAAAATATACTCTGTGTTCCAAACAGGATATCTTTATCATGGAATATCTCTTTGATCATCTCCCCTCTCTCTTCGTGAGGAACGTCTCCTGTAACGCATATTGCGTTATCTCCTACCAGTGCTGCACTTCTTTTCAGAAAGTCAACTCTGTCACTTACTACTAGAACCTTGTGTCCTTTAGCAGCATAACCTGCAGCTAGTACTGCACATATGTTTTGGTACTCCCAATCATACGCTAATTCGTTGATTCGAGTAGCCCAAGCAATGTTCGCTCCATCCATGAAGCGTATACCACTTTGTATAATTTCTACGCGAGGCACCATATAGTTTTCTTTTGGTGGTTTATATACTGTATTG
>Ga0208667_1000538_pt1 | contig 15764 bp, 29 predicted proteins | sample 11BtaG_FD_184085 | JGI IMG/M metagenome (GOLD analysis project Ga0208667, IMG submission 184085) | Marine viral communities from the Subarctic Pacific Ocean - 11B_ETSP_OMZ_AT15265_CsCl metaG (SPAdes) (version 2) | ecosystem: Environmental > Aquatic > Marine > Oceanic | place: Pacific Ocean... | reverse complement strand
AACGAATTGTTTCATTGTTGTAACATTCTTCAAATGTGGATTGACTATCAAAATTCCTGCTGTCATTTATTGGTCATCGAAACGCAAACAGAGAAAGAAACAAAATGATCTTAGCAAACGGAAACATGTTTATCACGGATGTAGCAATGGAAAACGGATTGGCGGCTGTGAAGATTGTAAAAGAGAAGTTAGCTTGCACAGTATTAGGGGTTGAGTTTGAGGTAAATGATAAAGACCTTTTAACCAATTGCACCCGTCCTATCGTGTCGGTTTTAATGCATGACATTGAGGGGGTTCACATGTATCAAGTTAACGTGTCGGAAAAAACGTTGAAGGTTTACAATTAAGGTTCTTCTTAGGGTTGGCACTTGCGGGTGCCAATCGTTGGAACAACCAACCAACCTAGAAAGGAAATACAATGACACTTGAAGAATTGATAAAAGAGATAAAGAAAGCCGGTCCCGTGGCTGTTCCTGTTAGCTTAGGATATAACGAGCTAGAGGTGATAGTAAGCAAGCAAGATCTAATTTTAGAATTGCAGGGTACTCAATCGGATGAATATCAAATATTTAAACGGGATGGATATAGAATAGTATTTGCAACATAACCTTATATCTTGACAGTTAGCCGTTGCGGCGGCTAATCTCTGGCTATAACTCAAACCTTGAAAGGTAATACAATGTCAAATTTCCCACTGGTACACATTAGCAAGATGACCGGCAAGCTTGACGGCTTCAAAGCTATAAGCACTAACACCATGACAAACGAATACTGTATAAAGCAGAATGCAAATGGCAAGGCCGATAACATTTGCACGAAGTGTTACAGCCACACAATGTTGAAAAGCTATCGCAAGAACATGCAACCCGCATTGCAAAGGAATAGTGAAGCATTGGCTAATAAGGTTCTTGACATAGATCTGTTGCCCACAATCTTAGATGCTTTCTTTAGGTTCAATGCTCATGGTGAATTGATAAACCTAACACACTTGGAAAACCTAAACCGCATAGCAAGAAAGAACCCGCATTGTAGCTTTGCACTATGGACTAAGAGAAACGATTTGATAGCCAAGTATTATGCGACTAGGGAAAAGCCGGACAATCTAACCTTGATCTATAGTAACCCACGGGTTGGCACGATCATGCGTAAACCACCAAAGCATTTTGACCGGACCTTCAACAATGTGTTAGAGCATGAGCATGTAGAGGAACAGAATTGCACTGGACAAAAATGTAAAGATTGCAGACTGTGTTACACCATAGGCAATAACGTCAACACCATCGTCGAGATGGTCAAGAAATACTAAGAAAGGAAATAGAATGAGTGTGTTGTTTTTTACAATGGGGATATTAATCTTGGCCGGGATCTTGGCCGCAATCTTGGAGCATGGACAATGAAATACTTTGCAACATTCGTAGAGAGTGGCACCAACTATCGGTGTTATATCGAAGCAGAAACAAGAGAGGGGATACAGGCTAAGCTTCTTGGCCGTGTCTACCCACCAAAGCAAGCAACCATTGCCATCTATAGGAGGAAAGAAAATGTTTAGTGTGAAGGTCTTTGATGGTAGCATGTTGGTCTGTTGGTATTCTACACCACGCAAGATAGATGCGGAAAGATATATGGATGACTTGCTAAATAGAAAGTTTGACTTGGAAGAATTGAAACACCTACGGGTAGAGATGGAGGAAGTGTGATGCACAGTTACTACAGAAATACGATTGAACAGGTGGAGGCTGCTGACTGGATCATGCCACAGAAAGAATGGTCCTACATAGAGGACGAAATAAAGGCCGTGGAGAGGGCATTGGACGAGGCCATGTGGGAGGGTGAGGCAGATCGGTCTAGGCTACTCACAGATGAGCTAAGGATCTTACAAACATCTCTTAGACTTGGGGAGGAATATGTCACAAGCTGGTGAGGTAGTCGGGGTGGTGGTGTTGTTGGCATTACTGATGCGGTTTGATCTGATACTTTATGTGCTGTATCTTTTTTCTAGGTATGTGAAGAAAGTTGTTGACAGATGAAAGATCGTGGATATAATAGACTTGTTCTGGCCCCCCGGATATATATCTATAAGGATAGATGCTATGAATAGATTAACACATCAACCATGTCCCTTTGAGGATTGCTCTAGTAGTGATGCCTTTACATACTGGACGGATGATATGAATGGTAAATGCTTATCTTGTGATAGATCATACCCACATAGAGGTATGGTGTTGCAGGATTGGGCAAGAGATAAATACCCCTTGAAAGAAAGAGAGGACAACGTGACAGTATTACAGACACAACTTCTAACACCTAAGATCATGCAGTATAGAGGTGTTAAGGAAAAGACTATGGATTTCTATGGGGTGCAAAGCTTTGTAGATGCAGAGGGAGAGATACAGAAACAAGCTTACATCTATCCATCAGGTGGACGTAAGATGCGTACCATGCCCAAAGACTTTAGGACAGAGGCAGGGTTCAAGAGTGATGAACTGTTTGGCATGGATAAGTTCAATGCTGGATCTGCTAGGCTTGTTGTTGTAACAGAGGGAGAGGTTGATACCCTGTCTGCATTCCAGATGCTTGACCATAAATATCCATGTGTATCCTTACCATCTGCGTCACCATCCAAGAAGTTATGGCAAGGTGCTGCAAAAGAATGGCTCAATAGCTTTGATAAGATTGTGTTGTCGGTTGATACGGATGATGCAGGGAATGCAATAGCAGATAAGATAGCCAACCTGTTTCCGAATAAGGTGTATCGAATACCGCATGACAAGTACAAGGATGCCAATGAGTTCCTAGAGTCTGGTGCTGCAACGTCCTATCGATCTGCATTCTACAACGCAAAGAAGTATACACCACAGAATGTATGGAATACACCTGAACAATTCTTAGGCATCCTGCACGAAGAAGACGATGCAATGTACCTACCCACAGGTATTGCAGCCTTTGACGAGGTAGCCTTAGGGCTAATGCAAGGACACTTGACAGTGTTCCAAGCACCCGAAGGTATTGGTAAGACAGAGTTCATGAGGTACCTAGAGTATCATATGTTGTCCAAGCACACAGATATTCCCATTGCTATCTGTCACCTTGAGGAGACAAAGAAACGTGGGTTGCTGGGGCTAGTGTCCTACAAGCTACAACGTAACCTTACCCGCAAGGATCTGATCGACGAGGCACAGATGGGGGAGGAAGTGGATCAGGCATTGATTGAATTGACAGAGAAAGAAAACCTTTACCAGTTTACTATCGGGGTGGACGAAGATCCAATGGAGATACTAAACAGGATCAGATACTTTAGTCAGGCATGTGGTGTGAAGTATGTATTCTTCGAACCTATCCAAGACTTGGCCTACTCAAGGCAGGGTGACGAGAGTATCGAGAAGTGGTTGTCGGCTTTGTCCGTACAGCTATCCCGTATGGCGGCTGAGTTAAACGTAGGTATCGTAACCATCGCCCATGAGAACGATGACGGGCAGATAAGGGATTGTCGGACGATTGGTAAACGTGCTAGTGTTGTTGTCAAGTTAGAGAGGGATAAGATGTCGGAGGATGACGATGACAGAAACACCACCAAACTCTTGGTCACAAAGAACAGACCAGCAGGAACAACAGGACATGCAGGATCACTCACCTTCGACGGAGACACCTTCATGCTCAGAGAAAAGTTTGATAGATTCTCCTGATGATCCGCATGATGAAGTCATACATTGGATAGGTAAGTTATGAAGATAGTAGCAATGGACATAGAAACAGATAGCTTAGATGCTAAACACATCTGGGTTATCTGCTCAAAGGATGTCAACACAGGTGAGGCCCATGTGTTTAGGAACCTTACCTCTGATGCTGCAGAGATGCAGAGATTTAAAACCTACTGCAAGGGGGTGAGCAAATATGTTTTTCACAATGGCATTGGTTTTGATGTGCCTGTCATTAATCGTTTACTTGGAGATACCATTCAACCCAGTGCTGTTGTTGACACTCTTGTTGTCTCTCGTCTTGCTGACTACAATATATCTATGGGTCATAGCCTAGATGCATGGGGCAAGAGACTTGGACTGTACAAGGGTGACTTCAAAGACTTCGAAGGTGGCTTGACACAAGAGATGGAAGACTACTGCATCAATGATGTAGAGGTGACTGTTAAATTGTTCAACAAATTCAAGGGTATGATCTTCGACAAGCAATGGTCTAAGGCTCTACGCATGGAGCATGACATTCAGATCATCTGCCATGACATGCACACCAATGGGTTTAAGTTTGACGAGGACATGGCAGAGGAATATCTGGGCGGTGTGCTAACACGCATGGCAGAGTTAGAGGCACAGTTCCAGATCGACTTCCCGCCTAAGCTTGTCGAGGTCAACCGTATCAAGTATCGGATGAAGGCAGATGGTAGCCTGTACAAGAATGTAACGGATGCCCTTGGCAAGTACAGTAAGACATACAAGGATGGGGAGGATCTGGTATGCATGGAGTATGTACCATTCAATCCCGGATCTACACCACAGAGGATCGACAGGCTGTGGGATGCAGGGTGGCAACCAGTGGACAAGACCAAGGGGTATCTAAAGTTTGAACGTGAACGGATACCAGATCAAACACGGTCAGCTAAGTTTGCCAAGTATGGGTGGATGTGCAATGAGACTAATCTCAACACACTACCTGATGATGCACCCTCAGGGGCTAAGGCATTGGCTGAGTGGTTGACACTAGAAGGTAGACGATCCAGTCTTGACGAGTGGTTGAAGTGTGTAGGCAAGGACGGTAGAATACATGGTAAGTTCCATCACATTGGGGCATGGACGGGTAGGCTGTCACACTCTGCACCTAACCAAGCAAACATCCCTGCAGCCTTCCACGGCACACCGAAGACAGATGTGGAGAGGGTGAAGGCTAAGTATGACGGACCATTCAGAGGATTGTGGACGGTAGAAGAAGGCAACTATCTTGTGGGTACAGATGCAGAAGGTATCCAGCTACGCATACTGGCAGACCTGATGGAGAGCCAAGAGTACATAGATGCTATCATCACAGGTAAGAAGGAAGACGAGACAGACATCCACAACCTAAACCGTAAGGCTCTTGGCCTACCACATATCACCAGAGATATGGCTAAGACTTTCATCTACGCCTTCCTGCTAGGTGCAGGTACTAACAAGATCGGGCAGATCCTCAAGACATCTACGGGTCAGGCTGGTCAGGCTGTTAACAACTTCATGGATAGTATCACTGGCCTCAAGAAACTAAAGACTAAAGTAATTCCTGCCATTGCAGAGAGAGGCTACTTCAGAGGGTATGACAGTCGCAGGGTTGTTGTCCCGAATGAACATAAGACCTTGGCAGGTATGTTGCAGAATGGTGAAAGTACCATCATGAAGTGGGCTACCCGCAAGTGGATAGAGGATGCAACAAAAGAAAAGATTAAGTTCAAGCTGGTCACATGGCCGCATGATGAATGGCAGACAGAGGTAGAAGGATCGTTAGATGCAGCAGAAAGATTAGGGGAAATACAACGTAACTCTATTGAGTGGACAGGCTTAGAGCTAAACATCATGTGCCCCCTTGCAGGTTCTACAGATATTGGTAAATCTTGGCTTGACACACACTAGAATATAAGATACAAACGAATCACGAAACGCCAGCATAGGAGATTAGCATGGCAAAATATCAAGACGTAACAACTACAGGCACCATCGAGTGGGCACGAATCTTTGAGAACAACCGTGACATGAATGGTTACGAAGGTTCCTATGTGGAATGTGAAGGTGCATACACATTGAACCAGATCTTATCTAAGGATGAGTTCACAAAGCTTCAGGCCACAGGGTCACAGAAGAAGCCTAACCAGAAACGACTGATGGAAGGTCAACTGTCTATCAAGTTTGAACGTAAGCACAAGGTCACTCGTCGTGATGGTTCTGTCTTACCTCAAGCAGGTGGAGCACCAAAGGTAACTGATGCTGATGGTAATCCTTGGACAGAAGAGATGGGTCTGATCGGCAATGGATCTACTGCAGAGGTGACTAACCTTATCACCACCTTCAAAGGTCAGGATGGTAAGATGTATAGTCGTACCACACTGACTGGTCTTAAAATCCTTGAGCACATCAAGCATGAGGAGAAAGCAGAGGAGATGGGTTGGTAATGGAAAACATTATCCTGAATATAATTGCTGCCTTTGTATTGGGGATGACAGTAGCATTCCTGATTGAGACACATCAACTGAAGAAGAAAATTAAACAGATATTGGAAGACTAAAAATGATTGTAGCATCTTACATTGATCACATGGGTACTGACTTGTCGGTAGTCAACAGTGCACGAGTTTCCTTCGGTAAGAAGTCTGACTTCATGCCAAGGGTGCATAACGGTGAGGCTAAGGTGCTACAACCAAAGGACGCCAAGTTGATCAAGTACCTAGCTAAACACAAGCACCTCTCACCCTTCGGACATGCCTTTGCATCGTTCCACGTTAAGGCACCTGTGTTCGTAGCTAGGCAACTTGTCAAGCATAAGTTCTTACGTTGGAATGAGATTAGTCGTAGGTATGTGGACAGTGAAGTTGAGTTCTTCTCACCTAAAGAATGGAGAGGACGTAGTGCTGACAAGAAGCAAGGGTCTGCTGGTGTCGTGGAAGTTAGAGGTAGTGTACCAGTTGGTAGGGCTATGTATGCTTGCAAAGATGCTTATGAAGGTTTACTTAAAGCTGGTGTCTGCCCAGAGCAAGCCCGGATGGTGCTACCCCAGAGCATGATGACTGAGTGGTACTGGTCAGGTAGTTTGGATGCATTTGCTGACATGTGTAACCTACGATGTAAGCCCGACACACAAGCAGAGACAGCAGAGGTAGCATGGGATATTGATCGTATGATGATTAAATTATTTCCTGTAAGTTGGAAAGCATTGAGGGATAGTGACTGATGAGAGGTAATATCAACGGAGCAATCAAGGCGTCAGCTATTGTAGCATTACTTATAGCTGCACCGCCCGTACTAATAGCAATGACATACGATGAGTATCCAAAGTACTGCAAGCTATCGATCTTACTACCATGTATAGGAGTTAGTAATGACTAAGAAACTAAAGAAATGTGTAAGCTGTGGTGGACCTGCCAAAGAAGACTTCTGTGATTTTTGTTTAAGGGAAGAGTGATGTACACTGTAGAGTTTGAATCTGATGCATCTGTTGTCACAACCTTAGATGATAACAACAAGTTTGAGGATGTTGAGTTGGTGATTGCAGAGGATGGTACTGTCTACCTCAGACAATTCGATGAGGCTATGCAAGAACATCAGATAATTTACATGTCCTACCAACAGATGATGGATCTTATGGCATCCCTTCAGTCACCAGAGGGTGCCTTTAGATTGCATATGCAAAACAAATGATAGATACAACAAATGCAATACTACTTATCAATCTAGTTATCAGCCTATACTTAGCTTGGAAACTCTACATCATTGAAGAAGAGCTTGACGAGTTAGCTGGTTGGTCTATAATAAGCATCATAAACATAGCAAAGAAGTTAGGAATACTAGATGAAACAGATAACGACACTCGTAGATGATATGTATGAAGTGATCCGGGGTGAAGGTGGCTGGGATGGTACCTCAGGCAGTCTCCTTGGTAATGGTATTGCATTGACTGCGAACCAAAGGTTTAGCAAACCACAGGAACCCAGAGGATACCTCTCCCTGTCCTCTGTCGGTACAGCCTGTAGACGTAAGCTTTGGTACAAGGTCAACAAGTCTACCGAAGCAGAGCCTCTGGGTGCTAACACACTCTTGAAGTTCTTCTTCGGGGACATGATTGAAGAGCTTGCCTTGACGGTAGCTATGGCTGCTGGTCATGATGTAAAGGGGCTACAGGGCAAGCTAAACGTACACGGTATCAAAGGACATCGTGACGCAGTGATCGACGGTATGACAGTGGATGTTAAGTCAGCCAGTCCATACGCCTTCAAGAAGTTTAAAGATGGTACACTTCGGGATGACGATCCCTTCGGTTACATCTCACAGCTATCTTCCTATGTCTATGCAGGTAAGGATGATCCTCTTGTCACTAACAAAACTGCAGGTGCATTCCTTGTTATTGATAAAGTTAACGGACACATCTGCTTAGATGTCTATGACTTCGAAGAAGAGTTGAAGACCAAAGAAGAAGAGATGGAAGCAGCTAAGGCCATGGTCAAAGGGGAGATCCCAGAAGAACGTATCCCACCTGTACCTCAAAGCAAGACATCACCCAACACACGCCTTGATGTTTCCTGTAGCTACTGTGAGTTCCGTAAGCTATGCTGGCCTGAGGTTCGTACCTTTCTCTACGCCAATGGCCCTCTCCATCTGGTGGATGTTGTCAACACACCCCAAGTGTACGAGGTGCAGAATGAAAGTTAGAAGTGCAAAGGATAAGGGACGTAGGCTGCAGAACCTAGTAAGGGATAGGATCTTGCAGTCCTTCCCTGAATTAGAGCTTGACACTGACATCCGTTCTGCTATCATGGGTGAGACTGGTGAGGATATAAAGCTGTCAAAGAAGGCTAGACTTTTGTTTCCGTACAGTGTTGAATGTAAGTCACTAAAGAGTATGGCAGTGTTTAGATACTTGGAGCAAGCACAAAGTAATTGTCCTACAACTGCAATGCCTCTAGTGGTTATAAAAGAAAACAGAAAGAAACCTCTGGCAGTCATAGACTTTGAATACTTTATGGGGATGATCGATGATACTAAAGATACATAGAATAGTCGAAGGACCATTTGAAATGGAAGAGACAATGTGTTATAATTTGTGTCTTGTTGAATATCCTAACGGCTATACGGCACACGAGGAAATCATCTACGAAAGTTTCGATGAAGCTTACGAAGACATCAAGAAACTTTCTTCAACAATAGATCCCATAGAGATAGAGTTCGATGTTTGATTTTGAGAGTAAGTTACGGGCATTGGTAGAGAACTATGGATTAGCCTATCTACTAGAAGACAACGAGATCACCGAAGAGTTTGTCATTAAGTTCTTAATAGAAGAAAGAATGATAAGCTTTGAAGATTACTTTAACACAGATGCAGAGATGCAATATTGGAAAGAGATGGAAGAATGATGAGCTTTAAAGAATATAAAGAATACTTGGACATGTACTCTGATTGGGTAGAAGGTAAGATTATGACCAAAGGTAATGATCGTATCTTTGAGAACACCCTTGGATTGGTGGGCGAAGCTGGGGAAGTAGCAGAGAAAGTCAAGAAGATGTTACGTGACAAGGCCCGTTACAGCAATGAAGAACTGCTGCACGAGCTAGGGGATGTGTTGTTCTACACTACAGCATTGGCTAATATCTACGGTGGTACACTCAAGTCTGTCATGGAATTGAACATGGAGAAATTAGACGGACGTGTAAAACGTGGCACACTACGGGGATCAGGTGACAAACGATGAGATGGATCTGGCGATACTGGAATTATCTACGGACATGGCGACAACACCGTGAGACAATCAAACAACTAAACCAACTGACAGACAAAGAACTAAATGACATTGGAATATCTAGGACAGATATTGATAGATTAGTTTGGTTACAAGAAGACTTAACAATGCGGGCACGAGGAAGAAATACTTATGGCGAATAACTACCTACCAACAGACTACCAATCTTTTATCCATACTTCTCGTTATGCCCGTTGGCTTGAGGACGAAGGACGTAGAGAGAATTGGGGTGAAACAGTTAAGAGGTACATGGACAATGTTGTTCGTCGTGCCTTAGACATTGACACCATTGCTATTGCCTCTGAGCTTGAGGAAGCTATCCTAGACCTATCTGTCATGCCTTCTATGAGGGCCATGATGACTGCTGGCCCAGCCTTAGATCGTGACAACACAGCAGGTTACAACTGTAGTTACCTACCCGTAGATGACCCTAAGTCCTTCGATGAGGCTATGTTCATCTTGTTGTGTGGTACTGGCGTTGGCTTCAGTGTCGAGAGGCAGTTCGTTCAAAAGCTTCCAGAGATCCCTACGTTGTTCGATAGTGAGACTGTTATAGTCGTAAAGGATAGCAAGGAAGGTTGGGCTAAGGCTCTCCGTCAATTGATTGCACTCCTGTACAGTGGTGAGATTGCTAAGTGGGACACAACTCGTGTTCGTCCAGCAGGTGCCAAGCTAAAAGTATTCGGTGGCCGGGCCTCTGGACCTGCACCTCTGATAGACTTGTTTAACTTTGTTGTCAAGGCTTTCAAGGATGCACAGGGACGTAAACTATCTTCAATCGAATGCCATGACATCATGTGTAAGATCGGTGAGGTTGTTGTTGTAGGTGGTGTACGTCGATCAGCAATGATCAGTCTATCTAACCTAAGTGATGATCGTATGCGTCATGCTAAGTCAGGCAAGTGGTGGGAGAATGAACCTCAACGTGCCTTAGCTAATAACTCTGTGAGCTACACAGAAAAACCAGATGCTGTCTCATTCATGCGAGAGTGGATGGCCTTAGTAGAAAGTGGGAGTGGTGAACGTGGCGTATTCAATCGTCAAGCAAGTAAAGTCCAAGCTGCAAAGAATGGGCGGCGGGATACTGACTATGAGTTTGGGACTAACCCATGCAGTGAAATCATCTTGCGTCCTAATCAGTTCTGTAATCTTACGGAAGTTGTTGTCCGTGCTACGGATAGTGTGGAAGATCTGGAACGTAAGGTCCGTCTGGCAACTATTCTGGGAACAATCCAATCAACCTTCACCAAGTTTCCGTATCTGCGAAAGGTGTGGACTACCAACACAGAAGCAGAACGCCTGCTCGGTGTGTCACTCACAGGGATAACAGACAATCCCTTGATGACAACAAAGAACAAAGGCTTGGAGAAGACACTTGAGCACTTACGTTCCGTGGCTGTTGATACTAATGCTGAATGGGCTGACCGCCTTGGTATACCTGTTGCTGCTGCTATTACATGCGTCAAACCGTCAGGGACGGTCAGTCAGTTGGTGGATAGTGCCAGTGGCATACATGCTCGCCACAGTCCCCATTATATCCGTACTGTCCGTGGTGACGTTAAAGATCCCTTGACACAGTTCATGAAGGATCAGGGTGTACCAAGTGCTCCTTGTGTCATTAAACCAGACCAGACTGTTGTATTCAGTTTCCCAGTGAAGTCTCCCAAGGGTGCTTTAGTTACTACTGATCTTACTGCTATCGAACAGTTAGAGATGTGGTTAGCCTATCAACGTCATTGGTGTGAACACAAACCTAGTGTGACTATCAACGTCAAGAAGGATGAATGGTTCGAGGTGGGTGCCTTTGTGTACAAATACTTTGATGAGATGAGTGGTGTATCATTTCTTCCATTCAACGAACATACTTACCAACAAGCACCATACCAAGATGTAGGTAAGCATGACTATGAAACTCTGTTGTCCTGTATGCCAGATGCTATTGACTGGTCAAAGCTTTCAGAGTATGAACAAGAAGACAACACCGTAGCCATGCAGACGATGGCTTGTTCAGGTGATGTTTGTGAAATCGTAGATCTAACATAAGGAGTTAACATGACAGGAATAGAAGTATACGCAGTAGTCGTTACTGTAATTGCCTTGCTAGAAATCTTCGCAACATGATCAAACGACCATTCAACAGAGCCTTGTATGAAGCTTACGATGCTAAGGCTAAAGAAACTCTGGTGTCCCTTCTCAAGAAGAAGGGGCATACCATCGTCAACACAGAAGAGAACTACAACGTAGATGTGGTGACAAAGAAGAAGGACTACACATACTTCAATGAAGCTGAAGTTAAGGTAGCTTGGAAAGAAGATTGGCCTACCCATTGGGCAGAGATCCGTATCCCTGAACGTAAGGGTAGGCTTGTTAAGATGTACCAGAAGCAGAAGGGTGTACTAAACTTCTACATCTTTCGTAATGACATGAAGCAGGTGTGGAGAATCAAGGATACCCTACTGACTGAGGACAACCTCAAGGAAGCTAAGGGTAGATATATCACCAAAGGTGAGAAGTTCTTTCACATTCCATACACTGCAGCAGAGTTAATAGACATCTAATGGTACAACAAGAACCTAAACGTACTCGACGTAAGACTAACTATAAAGGGGCGGCTCAGAAGAAAACTTCTGGGCTGCTTCCTCGTACACAAAAACAGAAAGAGTTTATAGATGCCCTCAAAGACTTCACCCAAATCTTTGTCCTTGGTCCTGCGGGGACTGGCAAAACGTATGTCACTGCTACTATTGCTGCCGACCTCTACACGACGAAAGAAGTTGATAAAATCGTCATCACAAGACCTCACGTTGCCGTAGGTAAAGAGCTAGGGTTCCTCAAGGGTGACTTGACTGAGAAGACTATGCCTTGGGCATTGCCCGTATTAGATGTATTGGAGAAGCACCTTGGAAAAGGAGCAGTTGAAACAGCAATCAAGAATGGTAACATTGAAATGGCACCTCTTGCTCTTATGCGGGGCCGTAGCTTCGATGATGCTTTTATAATTGTAGACGAGACACAGAACATAACAACACATGAACTTAAAATGTTGTTGACAAGGGTGGGAGAAAATAGTACAATCGTTCTTAACGGTGACGTACAACAGTCAGACTTGAAGGAAGCTGATGGCCTGTCTAAAGTTATTCACCTAGCTAAGAAGCATATGCTACCTGTTCCTATTATTGAGTTTGGTGTAGAAGACATTGTACGGTCAGACATATGTGCTCAATGGGTTAAAGTATTTATGAAGGAGAACCTATGACTGATGTTGTAAATAGACCAGCACACTACGGTGATGGACAGATAGAATGCATAGACTATATGAAGGACAACATGGATGCGATGATGTTCTTGGGATACTTGGAAGGTAATACTAAGAAGTATCTCCATCGTTACAGGTATAAGGGAAAGCCTGTTGAGGACTTGAAGAAAGCACAATGGTACTTGAATAGACTTATACTTGAAATGGAAGGAGAGAACTAATGATAGCAGCTTTAGTATTAGCCTGTCTTACAGATGGCTCTGTCTGTAAAACATTTACTGGCCCAGAGATGTACAAGACAAATGCAGAATGTCAACAGAGCTTAGGGATTGGCATCACACTTATCGAAGAACGAGGGTGGCTTGTTGTAGACTACTCTTGTTATGATTGGGGTGAGTCTACATAAAAAAAAGAGGAGCTTAACGGCTCCCCTTCCTTTTCTTACCTGATGCTGTTGTGGACCAAGATACTCTCTTCGGTCCTTTCTTTTTGGCAGCTTCCTTCTTACTGATGCTACCTGCTACCGCCTTGGGTCTGCAAGCAGGGTATCCCCGTTTCTCACCCTTGGATCTGCCACAGGGCTTACCTGTCTTGACATCGACCCATTGCTCACCGAACCATTTACCTAGACCACCCTTAGCCATTACTTCTTCACCCTGTTGTCTTTGCCCCGCCAGCCACCACCTTTAGACTTATACCACTTGGATGCCCAAGCATTAGCATAAGCTGATGGGTAGACTTTGAACTTCTTCTTTGCCTCTGACTTAGCTCTTGACCATAGAGCAGGTTTAGTTGGTGTAGGTCCAGCCATCTTACTTCCCCTTAAAGCTCTTAATAGTTTTCTTTTGGGTTTCATACTTACTAAAAGGCATTTGACGAGCAGGTACCGGGGGGCCAACGGGAGTTGTTTTCCCAAGACTTTGTGAAATCTTACGTTTGTAAGGAAGTTGGAATAACTTTTGACCACCTAATCCTGCAGGAGATTTAGGGTCTTTTTTAATCTTTGGTGTACGTGGTGCTTTCATTAGATTAACCTTTCTTAGTTTTATAATCTATCCATGTAGTAGAGAAGTGCTAGTAAACCAAGACCACAAGTGATGATGGTTACAATGAATATCAAACCCCACAACAACATAGATTCCCAGAACTCTTCAGATCGTTTTCTCTTATCTTCCAGTTCTTTCTTACGTTTAACCCGTATATCTTTCCTAAGGTTTAACAATTCTTGGTAAGCTGAGTAACCTCTAGTGGCTATGATAATCTCTCTTAGTTGGTTCTCAAGATCCTCTGCTTGCTTCCGAGCAACAAAGGTATCTAAAGCTTCCTCATTCGCAGATGAAAAGATACTACTTCTCTTCTTCTCGTGGTCCCCTTTAACCTCATCAATAGCATCGAAGAGACTTCCTAAGTCCTTAGCCAGTGAGGTTATCTCTTTACCTGCTGCCACACCAGCCTTCACAGCACTGAAACTTGCTAGTGCAATACTAATCGGGTCCATCTAACTTACCTCAGGCAATAACGAAATTAACTATCTGACCAGTTGGTTGTCTAAGCTTAGTGTAGTCAGGGCCGTAAGCATAGGGTTTATTCATTTCTATTTTCTGGACTATCTCTGCAGGACTGAGTTCTTTAGCTTTCTTCTTCAATGGCTCTTCACCCCTACCATTCTCAAAGACTACATTGGTATGTGTCTGAAATGGCATGTTGGGTAGAGGGAAGTAGGATATAAGTGTGTTGTTTACCATTTGACTTTGTTAGCCCAATAGGCTGCACTCATCTTACCCTTCTTGATGTTCTTAGCATGACGGGCTTTGAATGCTTTGTTCCGGGCTGACCCAGCAGGGCTACCCTTCACACCTTGTTGTCCAAACCTAATGATCTTTTCCTTACCACCTTCACATGCTTTGACAACATGAGACTTCTTAGGGTGATTAGGAGTGCTCTTAGGCTTGTTGCACTTCATCTTTGACTTATCTAGTTTAGCCATTACAAGCTGCCCTCCACTTAGCAGAGAAGTTGTCTACCTCTAGGATAGTTTGTGTTGTATCATCCCGTGATACAGTTGGCAGGGGTATGCTACAAACAGCATCAACGGAGTTGATCGTTGTCCCGCAACCTGTCAAGAGCAGCATCCCTATCAGTGTTAACTTCAACTTCATCAATCTTCTCTCTCGTTTCTTTGTAAGCCTTTAGGTTCTGCACCTTCTGCTTCGTCTTCTCTTTCTGGCGTCCAAACTGAATCGCCCCAAAGAGCACCACTAAGACACCTAAGGCACCTGCCACAAGGCGTTGTACTCGTGAGCCAACAATCAGGTTGAATAGCCACATCTTATTCCCCTGTTGGTCTAGCCATCGGGCGTAGAGATTCCATTGGAGCACTTGATACAGGTTCCACAGCTATTTGATCCTGAGGTACACCAAAGGAACTAGCTCTTGCGATAGCTTCTCTACGTGTAACTGTACCATCTTTACTAATATCTAAGCTTTTGTTAGCATCGTAAGCATCAGAACCTCTACGGTATAGAACATAGTCATCGTCTTTACCTATGCCTCTAGGGTAGTGGATAGCCATGTACAGATCACCGAAGTTTTTAATTCTGTTTTTGTAAGGCTTCAGGTAAGCTTCTACAAACTTCATCTGTTCCTCACGAGACATTGCAGCTAGTTCTGATGTTGTTGTACCCAGACCCTCTGCTGTGCTTTCTAAGAACTGGATCAAGCCTGTTGCAGAGGATGTCCTAGACTTCTCACTTGGAGAGAATGATCCGATAGTCTCAAACCCTATGATCCGTAGTAGATCTGTTGAGTCAATACCCGGAATACCTTCAGCCACCCGATTAACTTCATTAAGGAATGGTGCATCTATTCGTACATCTTCTGGTACATTAATTCCTTCTACTGCAGGTGGTACAACAGCCTCTTGCACATCTCTCACAATTGCAGAGACTTCTTCATCTGTTGACAGAGCATTCAGAGTTTCGTTAATAACTCCGATAGAAGTACGACGATCAAGAGCTTGTTCAAGATT
>Ga0208667_1000529_pt1 | contig 16077 bp, 38 predicted proteins | sample 11BtaG_FD_184085 | JGI IMG/M metagenome (GOLD analysis project Ga0208667, IMG submission 184085) | Marine viral communities from the Subarctic Pacific Ocean - 11B_ETSP_OMZ_AT15265_CsCl metaG (SPAdes) (version 2) | ecosystem: Environmental > Aquatic > Marine > Oceanic | place: Pacific Ocean... | reverse complement strand
GTCGCGAAATCCCCGCGAGCAGCCGATCGGAGAGGACCCAAGCACCTGTAAAGCCTTGATTTTATTATATTTATTTCCTGGCGGATCGTGCGATTTCGGCCTGATTATAGCGTGAGGCTAATTTATAGGCGGGAGGGTATGAATTTATCTCATGTTTAGATAGTGGGTGAGCAAACGACAGGCACAAAAAAACCGACGCGTGGCCGGTTTCTCTGCTGGTTTTGGCGGCTAGATTAGAGCATGAGCGCGAGCATAAACACCAAACCAATCATCATACTTGACCAAATAACCGCGTCGATGAGCGGCCAATCGTCGGCGTTTTCAACGCCAAATTGCTTATGCTTCATGCTTGCCCCCATTGTTGCGCCATTGCTTCAGCTATGCCCGAGAATGTCTCTGAGCGTATCCTAGCGCGATCTGCGGACGGTGAGAGATAGTGTAAGCGCTGCGCTTGCGCTTTCGGTAGCGCATCGTAATCGGCTTTAACGTCATGCGTTGCGGTAAGTAACGGCAAGCCATGCAACCAAAATCCGGTTTTCTTGCTTTCGGGATGCCCGAATTGATAAGGCTGAATATATTGCGACGGTTTCAGGCGTTGCGATAGAACTCCTACGGGGTTCTCTAACGCTACCCTTGGCGCGTATTGCTTGGCATATTCAAGCATTCCGAGCGTGTAATCTATCGCTTCTAAGCGCTCTCTATGCTTGGGCTTTCCTATCCCGTACCACGCATTACCCGATACCGCGAGCGCAGTACATGGGCAATGCATTATAATCAAATCCCACCGTTTCGCGGTGATTGCTTGCTTGGCATCCATCTCTAAGTGCTTATCGTTGCCGTCATCGGCCGGTACTATATCGTTTGACCATGCGTCATGGCCTAGATCGCGGAACGCCTGACGCACTTTACCGCTTCTTTCATAGGCTATTAATACTCTCATTGTCCAACCCCCTTAAATATGCGTGATTGTTCACCATTGCTTAGTGCGTCTTGATATTCGCTCTCAATGGGCGCGAGTTTCTGAATCAGATTTTCCCAACATTCAACAGGATCGGCTTTTGATCCGAGGCACTCCACGGAATGTTCCTCCCAAAAATCGGGACCATAGCGGCGATCACAAATCAAAAAGGCTACCGTCTCAATTGCTCGCGCTAGTTGATCATCACCCGCAATCTCTGCGCCTTGTCCGATGCTGCATAACTTGATTAGTGTGCTCATTCATTGACCCCTATTTCTGTTAAATATTCGTTATATTCCCTATCAAGCTTTGCAACCGTCTCGGTCAAGATGCTTTTATCTCTCGTTCCAAATGGGCTGACCTCAAACCTGACTTCATCCCAACATTCACAAAAGCACCCCCCATCCAATTTGTAGCAATCCGCTTCATTCGGCCAATCTTCGCGAAAGTGAAAAACCCAACCGCCAAACGATTTAACGTGCTTCGACTTTACTTCATCACCGTACAATTCAGAAAAATAGACAGACAATTTGCTCATTGATTGCCCCTTTCATATTTAGCCAAAATTTGCCGCGCTTGTGCCAATGATATGCGTCTACCGTTTCGGGCATCCTTCAACACCTTGGCAGGGGCGTGTGTTTGACCAAGCGGCGATTGCTTCCATGCTTGGCGCTTCACGTTTTTAAGTGGCTTAATTGGTGCCCCACAAATTGCCGAACGAATTAGAATTAAATCTATAGCCGCGCTCATGCTGAAACCCTCTTAAACAATAAAGCCACAATGAACCCTACCAAGGTATAACGTGGTACAGATTTAGCCTTAGCCGCTAATTCGGCGCTTCCAGCATCCTTGCCAACAATGAGAACAGACCCCCATCTTGGGCTTGATACCACCTTAAACCCGAAAAGCTTAAGCGCTTGGCGCAATTGTCGGCGCGGTATCAAGAACCGTCCGGTTAATGCTACTAGGGGGCGTTGTCCTACAACTAACTTTAATTTGTGGTTGCTCATGCTGCTACCCTCGCAATTATGCGGGTATCTATCACAAAATCAGATTCTGACTTTTTGGCCTTACCCTTGGCGGTTAAGCCAACAATAGTTTTCCCGCTAAACAGATTCTCCAAATCGGAAACGTCGCCGTTGATGACCTTGCGCCCAAGGAATGTCTCGGGCATCTCACCGCGAAAAACAACCGATACCGGTACGTCATGCTTCAATGCGATCTTGACCTGATTCTGATACTCGGCCTTTGCGGAGTAAGAGAACATCAAACGATAGTTATCAGGCGTTTTGCCGATGCGCTTCGCGACCTTGGTATAATCATAGAAAAATATATTCGGGAAGGCCTGCGGGATGCCGTACCGTTCCCACTGAATATCGCTGATAGTGTTTAATCGCACGACCGGCTTGGTGTCAGTCTTTGCACAAAGTTTCTCAAAATTGCCGAGTTCGCGTCTCAATTGATCAAGAAACCCGTCGCGGTCATTGTGGAAAAAATCGGTTTTGGCTTGGCGTCCCGCTTCAACATTACTAAACGCCCCCATGCCCGCACTGACCAAACAAGGCTCGGCGCATCCTGCTAAATGGCGTGATGGACAAAGAATGTCATCGGGTCGCATGCTTAGGCTTGCCAAGCGTATATAGTTTCCAAATTTATCAACGACCTTTTTGGACCTAAAATCATTGGTCTTTTTAACCTTCGTATTATTGCCGCTAGTATCAAGTAGTTTCATTGTTATCTCCTCCCGAGATAGTTATTTAAAGGATTCAACTGCGCGAACTAAAAACACATTCGCAACTATAAAAAGGACCAATACTTTTAACCCCATAGCCGCAGCAACTGCGGTTGCAAGATCATGGTCCAAAATGTGCGAGCAAATCTTAGCGGCTATCGTCAACAACAAAGCCGCGCCAATTACCCAACAAAGACAAAAAAACGAATTGTTAATCATTCGGCGCATTAGTATCCCCCCGTTATTGTTCTTTTAATTTCGTCATAGCCAATTAGTGACCATTGGACGATCAACGCTAATGCCGTTGTAGTTAGTAAAGCAACGACAACAAAGGCTAAGCCGGTCGCTGCGGGTAGCGATGAAGCGCAGACATAAAATATCCACGCAAAGGCTAAATTGATTCCGGCGAATGCGGCGAATTGGCAAAGAATGGCGCTTGCTTTGTAAAGCATTACTTAACCCCCAATGATTTCAGCAAAGGATTGAGAAAAATCAGTAAAACTGACAAAGACAGACTAACAACCAATATCGCCTGATAGATGACATTTGATGGTATGCCGTAGGTTAAGACTTCCAAGATTAGTGTCGCAATTGCGACGATTCCAGCTAATGCGTACATATTTATTTCCTCACTTAGTTAATTAATTGCTTAACACTGGAAACGATCCTCGCATGCGCCGATATCCAAGGTCAAGCGATTTGTTAACTTTTTTTATTGTTCTTTTATGCGGCTATTTTTGCCGATGTTGGCGGGTCAAATCAGGCCGCGTTGACAGGTTGAGTCAAATTCATACCGCAATCGGCAACCCATGAAAAATTCCACTGTATAAAAAACCACTGGTTGCCTATACAACTGTACGTTTATACAGTAGGGGGTTTTGATTTTATTTGAGATTGGCCTATGTATTCACACAGGTAACCGTGGGATAGCCATGGGATAGCCATGGGATAGCCGTGGGATAGTAAATACTTACCGTGGGATAGCCGTGAAAATAACCGTGGGATAGTTATCTTATTTTTTTTTGGGGGGTTATGGTTTCCGGTTTGTCATCAATCCATACATCAACTTTATGTCCTGACATCCTAGCAGCTTCCATCTTAGACCTAGAAGCTCCAATCACAGGAACGCTAACCGTATCTATTACCTCCTGCAATAATGTCTTGTACCGTTTGGTGATGCAGACAACCTCATGACCGCGCCCCTGCATTAGACAGATAAATAACTCCCATCCCTCAGGATCTAAGGTATAGGTGTCATCATAATCAATAGCGATTTTCATACCGTGGGATAGTTAATACCTGGCGGTATCTATTGCTCTCTGCGCTGCTCGCATGATGTTGAATTGCAATCGCTTAGTCATAAACCGTTGAGCGTAATCTGGGCCGCGGTAGGTCTGTCTCTGCTTTCTAGACTTCAGGTTAGCGTAGATAATTCTCTCAATCTTCTTGTTCTTGCCTCTACCCTTGATCTTGTATAAGCCATACTTGGAATCATCCCGAGATCCTCCAGGCTTGCCCATGAAGTAATTCGGCTTATTGGCTAGTGACTTAACCTTGTTCTTTGTGAGGTTGCCATACTTGTTTAAGCGCACCTTACCTTTGACAGGCGCAATCAACTTTTCCTTCTTTGGCCTGACAGTGCCACCTTGTATGATTGTTTTCATATAAGGCCTGTTAGCGTGGAAGTACAACGTACCCTGCAAGAAGTTCTTCTTGGCTTTATCGTATCTCAGACCGCGCTTGGTCCATGACGTAGGACCGCCGTCTATGTGCGTCTTCATCTGACGTAATTGGTCTTTGCGGGCATCAAACAGAGTATCGTTGATTGCTTTCTGAGCAACGAACGGGGCTTGTTTCAACATAGGACCAAGAAGCTTTTCTAGGCCATGCGCCTCAATCAATACTTTCATCTTCTTCCTCTGCTAATTCGCAGATCTCCTCAAAGACTGCTTGAGTGACAACGTAGTAATGACCGATCTCTGCGAGAAGATGCTGAGAGTCGTAGGACTTTGTGCCAGCAACAATTGGTTGCCATTCCACATAGTCCTCGTGCTCTCTTTGCGTTAGACAATAAAAATAGGTGACTTTGCCAGACCTAGCCTCGTTGGCTAGATCTCTAAAGGCCTGCTCCACCTCGTTTAAGGTCATTTGGACTACTTTTTCCATTAGTAGATCTTACCATAGGCACCAGTTCATGGACATCATGAGCAAATTCCATAGCCTCGTAAAGGCTGGCAAGGATACCGTTGACCTTCGGTTCAAACTTTATGGTCTTGTACTTGAACTGAATCTTGTGAACCCAGGCAACACCATGCACACCTGTAGTCTCTTTTGCGATGGTCTCTGCATGGCGTAGGCTGCGACAAATACCCCCATACTCTGCGCCGTCTTCTGGGTGCGTAAACTTATACATCAATATCTTCATTTCTCCTCCTTCTGCAACTTATCCAACAAATCCAAAACATCGGGGATCACTTGTTTGTGGAAATCATCCACATCGTCAGGACCGTAATAATCCATAACCTTGACCAGCGTCATCCATGCTAACAACAAATCAGTTCTTGTAGGCTGCATCATCTTCTCCAATTATCCGTGGGATAGCCGTGGAATAGCCTTTACGCCAGAAGTTTTACGCGCTCCTTTGCGAGCTTATATCTCTTCCAGTCGTTGTAGGTAATCCTTGCCCCCTTCTTCTGTTCACTTTCGTACACTTCAATAAACCAGACATCCTCCTTTGCTTTCTCTATGACTTTGGCCGGTATTGATCCACGCTTCTTATCGCGGAACAGCACACTGGCCGGTAATCCTAATTTCTCTACAACTTCTTGCCCATTAGCCTGACAACTAAAACAATGTATCAACACCTTGCCATCTTCCTCTGTTAACGTCATTGAGGGGTTCTTGTCATCATGGACAGGACAACATGCCCAATACTTATCCCCTCTCTGCCTTACCTTATCTAACTTAGGCAAAATATCAGATAACACTCTTTACTCTCCTAATGTGCAAATGCTTAACGTAATTCTTTGTCTCGTCAGAGATATGAATCGTTGGTTGGGCTGTGATAGCGTTAGGCCAGACTCCGAACTTACTCTTGTAAGCCCAGCTCGCCCATCCAGCTTTATATCCTTTCTTCTTGGCGTAGAACTGAAACTCCCCGAGCCACCTTGCTTTGTCTTCTTTGGTAGTCTCGCGGTTAGCCTTCTTCAGTTCCTTGAGGATCTGATCGTCAGACTTGAGTATCTCGCGCACTGGGCGCTCATAACCACACGCACATTTTACAATATAATGCTGGTAACATTGTGGGCAAACAGCCAACTCTGAATCTTTTTTTTCTTTGGTCAGCTCCCGCTCGTTGTACTTGGTCTCGCCAGTGTCTAGCAGATCAGGGACGATGTCTTCAGGGAATCCGTGGCGAGTGACGTTGCCAGCATGGTCAAGATAGATTGACTCCACCTTGTTGGGATGCAGGCGAGCGATTCTGCCTGCGCGTTGAATAAACGATATCAGACTCTTTGTACTGAAACAGTCTATCAGCGTTTGGACTTGAGGTGCATCATAGCCGGTGTTAAGCAACCGACTACAGCTCAGGATTTGGAAGTCTCCTGCGTCGTGCGATGCGAAGAGCATTTGTCGCTCTTCTTCGTCCATGTATCCGTCAATGTGCTCTGCCGAGATTCCCTCTGCCGTGAACATTTCCACCAGTTTCTTTGAATGTTTGATTGACGGCGAAAACGCAATAGTTTGTCCTTTCCCGAACCTCTTGAAATTTTCAATGATGTCTCCAGCTAACTTTTCATCCTTGTCTATCGCATCTGACAAACTCTTAGGATCATAGTCTACGCCACCCGTAGAGAGACGTTTAGTCTTGACACCTTTAAGGTCAACAGTTCTACCGCCGAAGTAACGCACTGGACATAAATAATCCTGATCTAACAGTTGCTTAGTGGTAATTGGCACGATTAAATCACTGTAATGTTTACCCAGTCCTTTTGAATATGGCGTTGCCGACAACCCAATGAAGATCACCTTGCTGTTCTTCTCCATCAACTCGGTTAAGGCCTTGTAATGGGTATGGCACTCATCAACAATCGCAACATTAAATAGTGGCTGATATCGCTTCCTTGCTAGTGTCTGAATAGATGCTATCTGGACGGGCGCATTGGGATCTGTTCTGTAATGCTCGCCTTGCATGACACCGCACTTTATCCCTGCGCGGTCAAACTCTTGTAACGCCTGATCAACTAACTTGATCCGATCACAAATAAATATTCCTCTCTTCCCGTTGGCTACAACTGACTTGAGGATCTCAGTCGCTACCCTTGTCTTACCGAATGAACAGGGAGCCGCTAGGACTGCCCTGTTATTTCCCTTTCGGATAGATTGCCGAAGCATCTCTATCGCTCTCTTTTGATGCGGTCTAAGCATTGTCGAAATGCATATCAATCGTATTGTGGATGAACTCTCTGAACTCGTCAGGCTGCAAACCTTCTAACTCTCCGACTCGGCACATCATCTCAGTCGCCATGTGAAAGTTATTTGCAACCACCATCCAATGGTCCAAGTCTTTGTGGTCTAACAATTCTGAACACGCATCCCAGTGAGACCGAAATGTTTCGTTCATCTTATCCATACCTGGATTGCGTAACCTAACTACTTCTCCCATGCTCTTCTCCTTGTTAATGGTTGTGGGCCTCGCACCCACCCGATGTCAGTTATACTTCCCCGTTTGGCCGGGCTTTAACACATTAGAAAGTTCTGGCCGGATTTAAATATCGCACACTTGATCCCCCAGGTCAACTGATTAGTTAACTTAATTTACGATAGTTAAAGAGTTTGGAATTGACCGCATAGGCGTAGTAGGTTTCATGCTTAGGGCGTTTCTTGTCAGTCACCTGGACTAGCTGCATCTCAGATGCATGCTTGCGTACATTGAAGATAGCGACGTTCTCTCGCGCTTTATCTACTATAAAATAGTAGCTGGGCTTAGGATCAGACTTGTCAAAGCTCCACTGGTTACAAATGAATGCTGTCTCGTAGGGATGCTTGCCGTCTTTGAACTCGTAACCTGACCCCTTAACCTCGCAGATCAACTCCTCACCAAACCCGAAAATTTTCAGGTCACCGCTGTCTGAGTATTTGTGCCTCTCTTCAAAACTCGGTGTTAACTCTTGCGGGAGTATCTGCACCCAAAAACCTCTTCGCAGTAACATCATCGCAACCATCTCTACAACTGCGTGACTGCCTTTCCATCTAGCCTTGAAGTCTTCGGTGTTCTCTTTGTGCATTCACTTCTCCTTGGGCACACCTCGGCTTTTTCCCTTTTGCATATCTCAACCGTGGGATACGTTAAATCCGTTAGGTTTTGCGAGATAACATCTTGCGATGCGGTACTCATGTGCTTTCGCGTTCCTGACTAGGCGCTACCCTAATCAACCCACTTGGGTCTCTGCTTCTGGGACGTAAATCGGGTCAAGCCGTCAGACCTACAACATGTTTACGAATTATCGCTATCTGGATTGGAGGCACGATTAAGCCCCACTTTCCATCGGCGAAAAGCAGTTGAAGGTCATAAGACGTTATGAGACAATTTGAACCGTGTCGGTTTGCGCTCGGTTCTAATCACACCTAACTCAAATCGGCCTTCAGGGACTGCTAATCCCGCCGACACACAAATACTACTCTACTTACTTTCCTCTATCAACCTGTTCAAATACCATTGAGCCTTCCTAAGGTCTTCCGAAGGCGCTCCCTTGTACTTATGCCTGTGTAGGTACTTGATACAGTTACCCAGCAAGTAAGCCCCGAACTGATCGCCTAGCTGCTGCTTGATGTAATCTATACACTCAATCTCTCCCACGTTGTAGTGCGGAGGTTCGTCTACGTTGAGCCATTTTGTTTGATTCCACTCTTCAGGAGTCGGATCTTTTTTCATTCTTATTATACCTTTTAAATATTTTCTGAACGCCTTTACTATTCATTGGATTTCCAGACCGATTCTTTACTCCGAGAGATGCAAAATGATTAGCAATCTGCATAGGCATCATCCCTTCATCACGCATCTTCAGCATTTGTTTGATTATCTTCTGCTCCCCAAGATTCTTGCTGATCCTCCCATCTTTCCGAGTGTAGCCAAACGGCAGTATACCGCCAGTGCTCAGGCCTTGTTCGCGTCTTTTTTGCAATGCCGCTTTGGTTAACTCTGACGTTCTAAGAAGATGCGGAGAATGAACCTTCGCATGGCAAGGCGCACACAGGTTTACTGTTTGAGTCCCCCCCAAAGTTCTGGGGACAACGTGATGAGCGTGATCAGCCTGACAGCCACACTCAAAGCACACCAATCCTTTTCTTTTCTTTCCTAATTCTGGCATTGAAATCTGACAGCATTTCTCGGTAATCCTTAGCGTAAAGCTTAAATGTTGTCATTTGATTTGCAAGCATATGATCAACATGATTTTTTCCGAAATTTCGTATCATGAACATCGTATATACCTGTGCCGCGGAGCCATGTTTCATCCCGTACAGATTACAGCCTGGGCATTGAGGCCAGACATTGTTGGAATCAAACGCATAAAAACTGGATTTGCCCTTCGGCAGGAAGTGACCACCATGAACCGTAGTATAGTGACGAACCTCGCCACAGGTGACGCACTCGCACATCCCATCATCGTCTGCCTCTTCCAGCCTTCGTAACAACTGGAAAGCCTTTAAACATTTAGCCCGAAGCGTTTCTGGCACGTTGGAACTCGCTATTCTTGGGGTTGGTCAATTGTACACCATGATCAATACCCCAATGGAAAACTTGCTCCATGAATTGATGCATCTCGCCTTTGCCTAAGTCTTTAGTAGATCTTAGTTGATTGGGTATTGTCGTATTACCTACAACGACATCTTCAGTCCCGAGGAACTCATTCTTCATAAGCTTCTTCATGTCGCTAGGGCTGACGGGCACCTTCTCTGAGAAGTGCTTAGACATCTCACCCATCCACATGTGGAATAGAGCATTCTGACTCAGTGATCTAACCGTGGAATAGGCTTCAAGTTTCCACGCCACAGGCCGCTCGTAGTTCCAGTCCTCCAACGACTTACGGAAAAACGTCAGGACGTTGTCAATGTCCCGACGATTTTGTATTAGCCAGAATTGACCGTTCATATTAGTCTCCACAAAAACATGACATGGATTCGTCATTATCAAACTCAAACAAGTTGCCTTGATCAGAAGCTATTAACTTTAGCTCTTTGTAAGAAGGATGCTGCCTCCTAAAAACATTACCAATGCGCTCCTCTTGCTCAATCCACCAATCTGCTAGATTCGGCTGCTCTCTTATAATTGACAGCTTTCTAGACACACTCTTAAAGAAACATAAATCACAGTTTGATAAAGGACTTTCTCCATTCTGTGACATAGGAAGTGCGAGTTGGAAATCATGATTAGACCAAAAAGAATCAATGTCTTTTAGTGTTACTCCTGCATCAGCTAAAGGAAGAGCGTAATTCTCTTTTGCTCTTTGTTTGGCTACCCTTCTTTGCTCATCAGCGCGAATACCTACAACAGTAAGAAATTCCTCATGCCCTAACGATTCCATATACTTGTTAATAGGAACTACTTTGAGTTGCTCCGTACAAGCTCTTATCCTGTCGTTAGGTATAAACTTTTTTTGAGATATTAGATTGTAAAAAGGCTCACCATTTCTTGACGCTGTATTATAATCAACAACAACTCCAGCCTTCTTCTCTTTGATAAACTCTAGCCAAACAATATCAACTCTCCACTCCTTAGAGCATTTATCTACAAAATCTAAGGTCTGAGGCATTTCTTTGCCAGTATTGGAAAAGGCTACAACAACGTAATCAGGAAGATTGCCGTTGTGAGCCTCCAATACTTTATACAGCATATAAGCAGAAGTCCTGCCTCCACTAAAACTTATGACTGCTGGCTCGTTGATGAAATATGGGTTCACCGTTTCAACTCGTCTATCAAGTCTTCAACAATAGCCTTAATCTCATCCCAAAGTTTTTTGATCATCAGTCAACTCCAAAAAGTCAAACGGGTGCATCTTAAGCTGTTTGCAGATCTTGTCTATCAGAGATAACTTCGCGTCTTCTCTATACCTCCACTGAGAGACTTGCTGTTTAGTGATGCCAAGTTGGGCAGCAAGCTCCGTAGAGCTTACTCCCTTCTTGACTTGCGCCAACCTTAGTGACTTACCGAAATTAAAACGGGAGGTCATCGTCTTCTACTCCAGTTGATGGTGCGCTGGCATTGTAAACATCAGAGACCTTACCCTTCATGATCGGCTGGTTGCCTGAAGCTTCTTGCTTCCACAAAGCGATATCTAAGGTCTCACCCTCTTTAATGTCACGGTGGGCAACGAGCTTACCTGAGATGGTGGGGCCATTTGGCCTGTCGTTCTTCCACATAGACACCCGTCCACGATTATCATAGTCCATCATATTCTCCCTATCAGAGTTAAGTTAGTTTCAATATCTTCCAGCAATTTATTTATCGCCGCTGAAAGTGAAGCGATATATTTTTCATCACGTTGTACTTTCATGATGAGATTGGGTAGATCAGGGTGGTATGACATGAACCAGTAATCTGGCAGATCCATCAACCACATCGTCCCCTGTACTTGAGCGTAATACTCAGCAGGCATTTCACCATTCTTGTGATAATCAATTAGATACTTCACATGAGTGTTATGCGCTGGGCATTTAATCTCTAGTCCAGACAAGTCTTGAATCAACCGATCAGGTGAGCAACCAACAGTCTCCTCATCGTTGGTCACAAACCCAACCTCTCGGCAGATTAAATCGGTCTGAAAACTGAATACATCGGCGGCTTCGGGCTCTAACTCTATGCCTCGCCTCATATGAAAGGTCTCAAACGTCTCAAACCGTTTGCCTGACATTTTTTCTGCAAGCAGCTCATGCATGTAAGGCTCAGAACGAGCACTAGGCTTGCCTGTAGGCGTTAGCAGATCTTTAAACTTACTAGCACTTGGCACTCCAAGCCGTAGCTGAAACCACGCCTCAGAGCCTTGCTCTACGTTGTGGATTTTCATTTGCGCTTCCTCTGTATAGCTTTTAGGATTCTCCGCTCTAAACGATTCGTAGGCTCGTCATCCTGATGAAAATTAAGACTGACAACAGACTTGCCTTCTTTCTTTTTTTTCGTCATAGGATTAATTAACTTAGCCGGATAATTTTTATTAGTGTTCATTTCTTAGCCTGCTTCGCTTTCTTTTGCTGAAGCTGCTTCTTGGCCTTCTCATACTGCGAGTCAGTTAGACTCTTGAGATTCTCTACACCGTAGACTTTGAGGAATGCAGACTTGCTTGACTGAGTAGCATCCAACATCGCGTCAAGATGCGCTACCTTCTCGTCACTGATGTCTTCTATACCAAGGGTCAGATCTTGGGCATCAGTGTCTTCATCGGCACAGACTGCCCACATGCTTTGCGCTTGATAGCGTTTGAGATAAGTTGCCATTGAACCCAAGTCCTGCACAGGATTCTTAGATGCTTCTGAGATCTTTAGAGATGCAGTCTGCTTAATCCACTGGCCTGAACCGTGGGATATCTGACTAGAGACACATACATGCCCAGCCTTAGCCTCTACTGCTTGGATGAATGATAGCCCATTTGCGGATGCTACTGGGCGAATGCAACCAAGGACTGACGTTAGATCAGCGTACTCATTCTTGAAGAATGTATTCTTGGTGTTTTTACCTGGATTGCGAATCTCGGACTGCGCTTTCGCAAGTGCTGTCGCCAGCTCGTTGATGTTTTCTGACTGTTCCATTTTCTTCTCCTTTGCTGAAACAGTTACATCGTAAACTATTTAAGCGAAGAAGTAAACAAAACTAATAATCGTATTTAGGGGATACTGTGTTAAAATCTAATCTCTTCTCCCCCGCGCCCCTCGGCGTACTGGCCCACTTCGGTGGGCCTTTTATTTAGTACGTCCAAATAACTGGCGTTGTCTGTCGTATGTCTACATGGACAAAAGTCTTGGCGATTCCAATACCTGAGAATCCGAGCTTAAGAGCGTTAGCAACGATAATGAAACGGTCAGCCCCGTTACTAATAGCAATATCAGCAGCGCAGCCTGTCGCATGCTGTCCTGGGCCGCCAGGCTTTTTAGCTTCAATGCTATGCTTAGGAGACCGAAAGCCGCTCGTAATGACAAAAGGAAAACCACATTCAGCGCGTAATGCGTCCAATGACGTGACGAACTCTTCTTTGATTCCATTTTCACCAGTCTCCTGACACGCAAATTCTTCTAACGTAAAATACTTAAACATCTTAATCCTTATGCACACCTTTGTGTTTTTCAAATGTTCTAAGCCCACCTAACCCCAGCATCCCCATGACAATCGGCATCATGGTCTCCAGCGATATTAGAGGGATAGTTATGTCTATTTTCAATAAAGCTAACACAAAGTTAGTAAAAGGGATCGTAATGTAGTTCCCAGCCATTCCCATCACAGCCACCCATCCCAGAGCGGGCCGCCAGCCGCTTATAAACAGCGATTGGTGCTTCGACTCCGATAGATTGATAGCCAACTGCCCCTTGGCAAGCTCCTGAGCATGTTGATCGGCCATCGTAGCTAGGTCATGGGCAAGCCTAGCCTTCTGGTCCTTATCCTCAATAAACTTGTCTAGTAGCCCTGTGACCGGCCCTATGAGCTTGTCTATCACTGCTTGGCTTTCCCGATATTAAGCGCAAAAATTTCCAACACCTTGTACACCTTAGCAATAATGGTGTCGTCTTTTACCGTCGGGGTTACTGCACAAATGGCGCTACAAAGGGCTACCAGGGTTGTCGCTATTTCCAGATACTCCAGCATATTTATCTCCTATTTGACAAGACGTTACTATCTTGCCGTATCTTAGTTTTTCTGCTGCTACTTCACATTCTTTCAGTGTATCAAACTCTATCCGATCAGGGCTTACCCAGCTCCCGATTACAATAATCAAAATGTACATTACTTCCTTATCAATTCATTTATGGCTTTCCAAGCCTCTACCATTTTACTTTCTAAAACTTCAAGCCTGTTAAGAATCTTGCCAATCGTTAAAACCAAGATGAATATCCCAGCAGCAATCGGCCAACCACTTACGATCACTTCCCATGCTTCCATGATTTCTACCTAAAAATTTGTGTAAAAATACAAAGCTGACATCAATACTCCAAGACAAGTAGCGCCCCAGCCAAAAATGATACCAATTAACTTCATGTTTTCGCGGAATTGCCTTCTTTGCATTCTAATCTTAGCGACTTCTTTTTCATGCGCTAACCTAGATTCTTCCATTCGTCGCTTAATGCTGGCATACAAGTCGCCTTGACCCTGCATTAGACAAATGTCTTGAAGCTGTCGATCAAAATTCTTCAATTGGCGAGTTATAGACTCCATTTTCAGAGCCTCTTGATAACTCATCTTGCCAGCGCCCTTCTTCTCAGCATCTTGGGCCTTTTCAGTGGCAGTCGCCCAACGGCCTATAACCCCAGACAGATCGCTTCCGTTACCCTTTGCTTCCTTTAAAGTTTGTATTGCAGCATTCACACTTTGAACTGCTGCAATCGCTGCTGAGATTTCTGCAAGCATAGAGCATCATTTTAACCATTACTTTATTCGACTAGTTCACCCGCCGGTTCTAAGTCTTCTTTAATGGAATTAACATAAGCCTGAAAGACTGTCTGCAATTCCTGCTGCTGAAGATTCATTGATCGGATCTGCGCGTTGATTTCCTGCATTCGCGCAACCTTTGCCTGTACTTCTTCAGGCAATTCATCAATCTCGTAATCGTTTTCGTCAATCCTTAGCGTCGCCATTTTCTTCTCCTTTGATTAAACCTTGTACGGTTCTTGATTCGTAAATTCTTAACGCTAACCACAAAATAGTCATGCCAGCCGCCGCATCTGGAAGCCACCCAGCTAAAGACGCAATGCCGCCTGAAACTGCGACACCATCCATCACTGTCTTTGCCGCTTCGTGATCTACCACGGAACACCTGATGCTTGGGTTGGGTTTTTCTGAGCCTCTATGTTAGCAGAAAGTGATGCCTCAATCGCGTCTTTGTCTAACTCAGCCCAGCACCAACCCAAAGCCATTTCTTCAGTGATGCTGTCGTAAGCCACCCAGTCTGCGCTAGAAGGATCAGGCGTGAAACCACAAGTTCCGTAGGATGAAGCTGAAAAGTCACCGTCTACCGCAGTAGCTCGCCAGTGCGCTACTACTACGCCACCATCTGATAACTCACGTTCTAAAATTGAGATTGTCCAAGTTGTCATGTTTGTCTCCTGTTAAATTGCTGCGATGATGAAGGCTAATAGTTCTGAATAACGAACACCCATGCGGCTACGTTCTTCGCCAGTTTCTTCGTCTGTCCAAGTGCTATTTATAAACATTGCGTAGTCACCAGCGTCTAAACCTTCTGCTTCAAATGCAGCTTGTAGGTCTTGGGCAATGATTCCAAAGTGTGTGCGAGCTTCGTCACCTTTTTCAGCTACTGAAGACTTCCATCTAAACTTACGCAGTAAGCCTTTAGCTGCTACGGCTACACGTTGTTCTGCGTCGGACAGTGCTTCAATGTCTTGCTTTTCGTTGCGGTCAGAGGTTTGAATAGTGCCGTTAGTGGCGTATATGTCGTCAAAACGCGCACTAGAATTACCTAAAGCAATAACATTATCTAAATTGGCTCCTGCGCTTGTGCAGGGTCTAAATGATTGTTGATCAATAAACCTAAGACCACTGTGTACGCCTCCTGCTGAACCGCCAGATATAAAAAAATATGCGTTTTGGTTTGAAATACTACCTACGGTTGCGCCGTCTTTGCGGAAGAGTGCAATGTCGCCGTCAGAGGTTAGCCTATTAAGCAATAAAGAGTGGCTACCATTTCTAGTTATACCTACATCACCTTCTGGCAATATTTGAACGCCAGCAAGAGCACTGTTAGGCGCAGTTTTACCAACCAGCAAGTTGCCAGAGCTATCAAGCGTCAAAGCCTGTGAGCCGCCGCTAGTATAAAACGACGCAATGTTGTTGCCTGATGCGCCCGTTGTTAGAAGTGCTGTAGTTCCTGAGTTGGCTACGGTATGCAGTGTTGCGGCTGGGCTATTGGAATTTATACCGACCAACCCTGCTGACGTGATGCGCATGCGTTCGCCGCCTGCGGAATGAAAACTCATAAAATCTGAGCTATGGTCGTAAAGAAGAACACCTCGACCAGTGCCTCCACTGTCAGCAAAGCGCACAGAGCCACTTCCTGTAGTGGAAGATCCAATGGTAATTCCAGCATTACCGTTATTTTCTAAGAACAACGTATCTGCATCGCTACTTCGACCTGCACCGCTAGAACCTTCGCTGACGTGTAAGAGTTCT
>Ga0208667_1000526_pt1 | contig 16141 bp, 10 predicted proteins | sample 11BtaG_FD_184085 | JGI IMG/M metagenome (GOLD analysis project Ga0208667, IMG submission 184085) | Marine viral communities from the Subarctic Pacific Ocean - 11B_ETSP_OMZ_AT15265_CsCl metaG (SPAdes) (version 2) | ecosystem: Environmental > Aquatic > Marine > Oceanic | place: Pacific Ocean... | reverse complement strand
TGAACAACATGCATGGCTTCAGACTCTATACTTCCTCAAACCTTCCTTCAGTAGGTACAGGTTCAGGAACTACAGGCTCTGCAAACCAAAACACTAACTTTGGTGTTATTGTTGCAGGTCATGATTCTGCAGTCGCAACAGCGGAGCAGATCAGCAAGACTGAAACTTACCGTGATCCTGACAGCTTTGCTGACATTGTTCGTGGTATGCATCTATACGGCAGAAAGATTCTTCGTCCAGAAGCAATCGTAACTGCTAAATACAACGCAGCGTAAGGGAGAAATAAATTATGGCATTAGGTGATAATACACTTCAAGCTGCAAGGGGAGCCAATGCTACCCCAGGCAGAAGCCCCTACATGGTTCAAACTGTTTTGAATTTAGCAACTGCTTTGTCTGACAAAGGTAGCGCACTAGCTGCTTCTGATGTCATTCCAGTGATTGCTGTCAAAAAAGGAACTATGATCATTAATGCAGGTATCGAAGTTGATACTCAGTCTGATGGTTCTACATTAACTTTAGATCTAGGAACAGGGGCTGATGCCGATTGTTTTGTAGATGCATTTGATGGAACATCTGCAGCAGGAGTTGTTGCTCAAAATGCAGCAGCATATCAACCATTGATGACTACTGCGGATGACAACATTGACCTAACAATTGCTACACTATCTGGTGGTGCAGTTGCTACAGGTAAGTTGCGCATCTGGGCAGTTATGATGGACTGTACAGATCGGGGTAATGACGGTACTGCTCAAGAAGTAGATCGTGATACACTTGCATAACTAATTTAAGGGGGCAGGGAAACTTGCCCCCTTTAAGTTTATCTAAGGGATTTTTTCATGGCAACTTATGTAGTCTTAACAAATCAACTGCTAACACGTTTAAACGAAGTCACACTAGACACTGCAGGTGATGGTTTTACAACTGTACGTAACGTTCAGGCTTTAGCTAAAGATGCTATTAATAACTCCATTAGAAATATAATACAAACAGGACAAGAGTTTCCATTCTTAAAAACAACTAATACACAAACACTATCAGCAGGAACAAGGCAGTATTCTTTTCCTGATGATTATTCTAGTGCAGACTGGGAAACTTTTTATATTAAGAAGTTAACGTCTGTTGATAATACACCAATGCACTTACCTTCAATTACGTATGATGAGTACATTCAAAAGTACAGACACTTTGATGATACAGGAGATGCAACAGGCATATCTTCACCAACTCTAATATATCAGACTAATGAAGAAAAGTTTGGATTGACACCAATACCTGATAACTCCTACGAAATAGAATATGTTTATTGGAAGTTTCCTTCTGATTTATCAGCCTTCAATGATACGTCTGTTATACCAGATAGGTTTAATCACGTAGTTATTGATGGCGCTATGATGTACATGATGAGGTTTAGGTCTAATGAGCAGAGTGCTGCAATGCACCAACAAAACTTTGAAGACGGTATTAAAGCTATGAGAAGAGTTCTTGTAGATGAACAGCTAAGAGTGAGATCAACAGTTGTTGATAGGATCAACTCTTCTAATCAAGTACTAGGTAGAGTATTTTAATGCCAGATAATCTAGCCTCGTTTAAAGTTTTCTGTCAGGGAGGACTAAATACTAGTAGGGATGTGTTATCTCAGGGTGAGACACAGCCTGGGTCTGCTACTGCGCTTATTAACTACGAACCTGCTGTTACTGGTGGTTACAGAAAGATAAGTGGGTTTGCTAATAACTACGGCACAGTTACAGGAACAGGAAGTGTCCTTGGTGTTTGTGTAGCAGACGGTATAAACGATGGCATACTAGCTTGTAGAAAACCATCATCAGGTAACAACTACTTACATAAATGGAATAACTCTAGTTCAGCTTGGGATGCTGTAACGACTGCAGGTTCACCTACAATGGTAGGAGTAACCAAAGTTAGATTCTCTAGACTTAACTTTGCTACACCAAAGGTAGTTTTAACAGATGGTATAAATCCTGCAGCTACTTATGATGGAACAACTTACACACAGATTACACATAATGATGCTCCTACTGACCCAAAGTTTTCTGCAATATTTCAAAATCATTTATTCTTAGCAGGTGATCCTGCACACCCAACTAAACTCTTTTTTAGTGCTCCACTAGCAGAAACAAATTTTGCTGCTAATGATGGTGCAGGAGTAATAAATGTAGGTTTTCCTATAGTTGCTATCAAATCATTTAGAAACGAACTGTTTATATTTGGTGCAACTAACATTAAAAAATTAGGTGGTACTGCATTAGCTAACTTTACACTACAGACTGTTACAGATGACCTTGGGTGTTTAGCTACAGATAGTGTTATAGAAATTGGTGGTGACTTATTATTCTTATCACAAGATGGTCTACGTCCTATTTCTGGTACAGATAAGATAGGAGATGTTAATCTCGAAACAATATCAAAAGACATTCAGTCTATTTTTACAGACATTATTTTTGATATTGACCTTGAGGGTTTAAATGCAGTAGTAATTAGACAGAAAACACAGTTTAGATATTTCTTTGCAGGAGCAGATTCTCAAGGTATTATAGGCGGTTTTAGACAAACACCTAACGGTCTGCAGTTTGAATACAGTCAGATGTTAGGTATTACAGCTACTTGTGCAGACAGCGGTTACATAGGACAAAACGAAATTGTTATACACGGTACTTCAACAGGTAAAGTACAACAACAAGAACAAGGTAATAGTTTTGGTGGAGATCCAATATTTAGTATATTTCAAACTCCTTTCTTCCATATGCAAGACCCAGAACAACGTAAAGTATTTTACACTGTAGCTACATACTTACGTTCTGAAGGAGACAACTCAATAGTGATGTCAGCAGTATACGACTATGAGGACGTAGATACTTTAAATCCTACTAACTTTAATTTATCTACAATAGGAGCAGCAGCTTTCTTTAACGAAGCAACATATAACAGCACTGCAATATTTGATGGGAATCCATCCCCAGTTCAGAGAACTAATATTTCAGGATCAGGTAAATCCGCATCTTTAAAATTCGTAACTAATGACACAAGTGCATCACATAGTATACAAGGTTTAGTGATTACATTTGGGGTAGGAGATAGGTTATAAAATGGCAGGTTATTCAAGACAATCAGCAGCCGATATTATCGCTAATGCGATTATTAAAGCTGCACCAGTAAACGCAGAGTACAATGCTCTACGAGATGCTTTTGCTTTAGCTACTGGACACAAGCATGACGGTAGTTCTACTGAAGGTGGTTACGTACCTCTGATAGCTGACAGTGATGCACTAAACAAAGTTGTTATAGATACTAGTAACAACCGTATAGGCTTCTTTAGTGAAGTGGGTGGAGCAGCAGTAGAGCAGATACGTATTCAAGATGGTGCTATAATTCCTGTAACTGATGATGATATTGATCTTGGTACATCAGCACTTAAGTTTAAAGATTTGTACATTGATGGTATTGGTTATTTTGACTCTGTAGACATAGATGGGGGATCAATAGATGGAGCATCAATAGGTGGATCTTCTGCAGCAGCAGGTAGCTTTACTACAATAGGTGCATCAGGAGCAGTTACCCTTGCAAGCACTCTAGCAGTGACAGGTACTTCTAGCTTTACAGGTGTAGCTACTATAACATCTGCAGACATTAACTCTGGTACTATGGATAATACTACCATTGGTAACACAACGGCTGCTGCAGGTACATTTACAGACCTTACTACTTCAGGGACATCTACTCACGCTACTGTTGATATTAACGGTGGTGCAATTGATGGTGTTACCATAGGTGCATCTTCTGCAGGTGCAGGTACATTTACAGACTTAACAGCTTCTGGAACAACAACTGTAACTACTGCAGATATAAATGGCGGTAATATAGATGGTACAATTATTGGTGCTTCTAGTGCTGCAGCAGGTAGCTTTACAACTATATCGACAACTGGGCAAGCTACATTAGCTACTGTTGATATTAATGGTGGCGCTATTGACGGTGCTATTATCGGTGCGTCAAGTGCTGCTGCTATAACAGGTACAACTATTACAGCAAGCTCAGGCTTTGTTGGGGATTTGACAGGTAATATTACAGGGGATATAGACGGTGACATCACAGGTAATATCACTGGTAATGTTACAGGTAACGTAACAGCTAATTCTGGTACATCTACATTTGCTAACGTAACAGTCAACGGAACTCTAGACGTTACAGGTACAACAATTGCTAACGTTACTGATCCCAGTAATGCACAGGATGCTGCGACTAAAAATTATGTTGACACAGAAGTAGCTGCACTTGTTGACTCTGCTCCAGGTACACTAGACACATTAAACGAACTAGCTGCAGCCCTGAATGATGATCCAAACTTCTCTACAACTATTACAAATAGTATAGCTACCAAGCTACCGCTTGCAGGTGGTACAATGTCTGGTGCTATCGCTATGGGTACATCTAAGATTACAGGACTAGGTGATCCTACAGCAGATCAAGATGCAGCAACTAAAAAATACACTACAGATACATTTTTACCGTTAGCAGGTGGTACTCTAACAGGTGCAGTAGCAGCAGGTAGTAACAAAATTACTGCTAGTTATACACCTAGTGCAAGTGCAGATTTGACAACCAAGACATATGTTGATAGTATTCTGGGATCAGGTACTGCAGCAGCAACGTCAGCTACAGCAGCCGCTTCTAGTGCTACAGCCGCTGCTTCAAGTGCCACTGCAGCAGCAAGTAGTGCAACAGGAGCAGCTTCTAGTGCAACCTCTGCAGCAGCCAGTTTTGATTCGTTTGATGACAGATACCTTGGTGCTAAGTCATCTGCCCCTAGTACAGACAATGACGGTGATGCTCTTCAGGTAGGAACTCTCTATTTTAATACTACTACAAACTCTATGCAGGTTTATGGTGGTTCTGGTTTTACTGCAGCAGGTTCATCTGTAAACGGAACTTCAAGTCGTAACACTTATACAGCTACTGCAGGTCAAACTTCTTTTGCAGCTACATACGATTCTGGTTTTGTAGATGTTTATCTTAATGGTGTAAAACTACTAGCAGGTACAGACTTTACTGCTACAAACGGTACTTCAGTTGTATTAGCTTCTGGTGCTGCAGTAAATGATATAGTAGACATTGTAGCCTACGGTACATTTACACTAGCCACTCACTATACTAAAACAGAAACTGATGATCTTTTAGCTGCTAAACAACCTTATGCAACAATTGCAGTTACTGTTGTAAACTCTGGTGGTAACAAGTATGCTCTTGATGGAACAGTACAGCAACTAGCTCAACTTAGACCCTCAATAACATATAGGTTTGATCAGTCAGATAGCAGCAACTCAGGACATCCACTACGATTAAGTACAACTTCAAATGGTACACATGGTGGTGGTAGTGCATTTACTACAGGTGTAACAGCAGTAGGTACTCCAGGTTCTGCAGGAGCTTACACAGAAGTTAAACTAGAACAAGATGCTCCAAATACTTTATATTACTATTGTACAAACCATAGTGGTATGGGTGGTGAAGTTGATGTAAATGCTAAACTACCTCTATCAGGTGGTACACTTACTGGTGGACTAACAGGTACAACTGCTACGTTTACTGGTGATGTAACGATTGCCGATAAGATTGTTCACAGTGGTGACACAAACACAGCGATACGTTTCCCTGCTGTTGATACCGTTACTATAGAAACAAATGGGTCTGAGCGACTACGCATAGACAGTAGTGGTAATGTTGGGATTGGGACGTCTAGTCCAGATGTTTCTGGCAATGGCACATCTTATGTAGGCTTATCAGTAATTGAAACTTCTGGCAATAGACGTGGCTTTATTGAAATAGGCGATAATCAAAATGCTGATACTGGTGGCATTGGTGATATTAACTTTGTTGGTCATTACCAAAGTTCAGGGCATAAAGTTATGGCATCAATTAGAAGTGCTGCTGATGGTAGTACTTCAGGGCAAAGAGGTGCTAATGTAACAATACTTACTAAAGCAGATGGCAGTTCTTCTTTAACAGAACGTATGCGCATCAACAGCAGCGGTAATGTTGGTCTTGCAACCTCTGATATATCAGGCTTTGGTGGCACATATAAAGGACTTGATGTTGCTTACAAAGGTAGTGGTCTTGCAGGTAGGACTGACAACCCAACTTTTGATATGCGTTCAAATCTGTTTTATGATGGATCAAATTATAAATATGGAGAGGGCAGCACAACAGCAGGTATTTTAAGTGTTGGTGGTGCTCAATTAATATTTTCCAACGCACCAAGCGGTACAGCAGGGGCAACAGCAACCGTTACAGAACGTATGCGAATAGACAGCAGCGGTAATTTCATTGTTGGAAAAACCACAAGCACTGTAGGAACAGCAGGAACTTCTATAGAAAGCACAGGTCGAGTCGAGATTAATGCTGCAAATACAACGCCATTATCAGTCAGTAGAATTACTGATGAAGGTGACATGATTCATTTATACGAAGGCTCAACACTGCGTGGGCGTATTGGCATTGAATTAAACGATGTATTTATTGCATCAGCAAACACTGGTTTAAGGTTTGATTTTAATACAAATCGTGTAGTTCCTTGCACAACGACAGGAGCAGGATCAGATAACACAGATGACTTTGGTGATCCTATTGCAAGATGGAAAGATGGTTACTTTGGAGGCACAATAACTGATGGTGACGGTAATGTAAGAGCTATTCCTAAGTCTGGTTCTGACAAAACATCTAGCTATACGTTGACCACTGGTGACGTAGGAAACTTCATAGGCATTGGATCGGGTGGATCAATAACCGTTCCAAACAGTACCTTTTCAGCAGGAGATGCGGTTTCTATATTCAACAATACATCTGGTGATCGTACTATTACTCTATCTATTTCAACTGCGTATATTGCAGGAACAGACGGAGACGTAAACAGTGTGACGCTTGCAACTAGAGGGGTCTGTACGATACTATTTATAAGCGGAACTGTCTGCGTGTTATCAGGGAATGTAAGTTAATGTCAGGCATTATGATGCAAATTTTAGGTAGTGGTGCTGCAGCAGGTGCAGGTCTTGATGTGGATGAAGTGTTCAGCACGTTTCTATGGAGTGGAAATAATTCTACACAAACAATTACCAACAACATTGATCTTAGTGGCGAAGGTGGTCTGGTTTGGATTAAAGAAAGAACAGGCAACGAAGGGCATCGGCTGATTGATACCATAAGAGGTAACACAAAGATGATACGTTCAGATGCTACTGGTGGAAATTACACTATAGATGGTGGTTTTAACGATTTTACCTCTACAGGTTTTACTTTGGAAGCAGATAATGGTTGGTCAATAAACTCTTCATCCGAAGACTACACCTCTTGGACATTTCGCAAAACCCCTAAGTTTTTTGATATTGTAACTTGGTCAGATGGAGACGGCACAACAAATCACTCAAAGCAAATCTCTCACAATTTGGGCAGCACTCCAGGCATGATCATAGTTAAAAAAGTATCACAAAATGGTGACCGTTGGCAAGTTGCTCATAGAAGTATGTCAACAGGAGATGTTTTATATTTAGATGATACAAGTGCAAAAAACGGGCTTGATGCAAACACAGTAAGAATTGTAAATGACAGTTATTTTACTATTGCATATAACCAAACAAACGAAGAAGGTCAAACCTACATAGCCTATCTATTCGCACACAACAATAATGACGGTGGGTTCGGCCTTGATGGTAATCAAGATGTTATTAAGTGTGGGAGTTATACTGGAAATGGTTCTGGAAATGGCCTCAGTATTAATCTTGGATTTGAACCTCAGTGGGTTATGATTAAAAGGGCAACCACCGATACTGGCGATTGGAAAATCTTTGATGCTATGCGTGGTGTGGCGACAGGTGGGACAACAAATCTTCTGGAGCCAAACACTAGTGATACAGAGACTGCAAACAACGATATTGATTTTGATGCTAATGGATTTAACGTCATAAATGCTAACTCAAGAATAAATGCTTCTAATGCTACTTTCATTTACATGGCAATTCGCAGAGGCCCACTAGCTGCACCTACTGATGCGACTAAGGTTTTTGCTATTGATGATAAAGGGTCAGGTGGTTCTACAACAGATCCTGCACATACTAGTAACTTTGTTGTGGATATGGCTATAAGAAAAAGAACAGATGCAGTACATCAGTGGTTTAATTCTGCAAGACTTATTTCGGGTAGATTTTTGAAAACAGATGGGAATGATGCTGAAAGCTCATCAAGTCAATTTATTTTTGATTACAATAATGGGTACAGAGAAGCAAGTAACGCAGATACTAATGATATTTCATGGATGTGGAGAAGAGCACCTGGTTATTTTGATGTGGTTACTTACAAAGGAAACGGAACAGCAGGGCATACTGTAAGCCATAACCTTGGTGCAGTACCAGAGATGATGTGGGTAAAGCAGCGGCCTTATACTAGCGATTGGAGAGTGTATCATTCTGCGCTAGGAAATACTAAAGCTTTAAAACTAAATGCAACAGCTGCGTCAGCTACTCTTACATCTGCATGGAACAGCACAACGCCTACAGCTAGTGTGTTTACACTTGGCACGTCAAACGATACTAATGAGAATAATTTAGCTCATATAGCCTACCTTTTCGCTACCGTAGCAGGTGTATCCAAGGTGGGAAGCTATACTGGAACAGCCTCTAGTCAAAATATAGATTGTGGTTTTTCATCAGGAAGTAGGTTTGTCCTTGTTAAACGTTATGACGGAACAGACAGTTGGTATATTGCAGATAGCGTTAGAGGAATAAGCTCTGGTCAAACTGATAAAATACTTAAATTAAATAGCACTGACGCACAGTTTACAGAGTCAGATAACAGCGCAGACTATATTGCTCCACATTCATCTGGATTTAATCTGCCTGGAGATAGTCCGTTTAATGGTAGCGGTGATGACTTTATCTTCTACGCAATCGCATAACAAATCAACTGACGAAAGGAGAATCAACTAATGTCAGAATATCGTGAAAGAAAAACAGGTGAAGTTAAAACACAAGGCCAATGGAGAGCAGCATTTCCTAATATGTCTCTGCCAAGGGTCTGGACAAGCAACGTCTGTGACGCAATGAATATTGATCCAGTACTGGCATCTCCTGCTGCTACAACCACTGCATATCAAACAAGTGTGCGTGATGGTGTAGAGCAAGACAGCAAAGGCAACTGGGTTGAGAAGTACGTAGCTAAAGACATGTTTGCTGATACAACTGACGAAGATGGTAAGAAGACTACTAAAGCAGAACATGAAGCAGCTTATCAATCTACACTAGACACTAATGTTGCTGCATCAAACAGATCAACTAGAGACACCAAACTTGCAGATACAGACTTTTATGCCTTGTCTGATGTAACTATGTCAGATAGTATGAAGACATACAGACAAGCATTACGTGATCTACCTGATCACAAAAACTGGCCTAACCTAGAAGAAGATGACTGGCCTACAAAACCATAACACAAAGGAGAATGGTACAATGGGAAAAGATAAAAAGACCCCAATCACTATAAACGACAAAGAGTATATCATTGAGGATATGGCTCCAGAACAGCAAACAATGGTCAACCATATTGCTGACTTAGAAAGAAAGCTCAACACAGCACAGTTCAATATGGATCAGTTACGTGTGGGCAGAGATGCGTTTGTAAATATGCTAACTGCTAAACTAGCAGAAGAGGAAAAAGAGGCTGCATAGCAGTTTAACTTGAAAGGACTTTAACTAATGACTAGAGCAAGAGATTTAGCTGACTATATTTCAACAGGTGTCTCAGACACTGAGCTTGATGTATTGGACGGTGTTACAGCAGGTACTGTTACAGCATCTAAGGCTCTAGTCGTAGATGCAAACAAAGATATAGCAAGTGTTAGAAATGCAACACTTACAGGTACAGCCACTATTAATACTTTAGCTGTTGATGGCGGCACAATAAAGCTAGACGGTAATTATCCTACTGGTACAGGCAACGTGGCGTTGGGTGATACTGCGTTAGACAGTCTGCAATCTGGTGGTGATTATAACATAGCTATAGGCCATAATGCAGGAACAGCAGTCACAACAGGCATAGATAACACCTTAATTGGTGGTGGTGCAGGAGATGCTCTAACTGATGCGGATAATAATGTAGCTGTAGGACGTAATGCTTTAGGGTCAGATACTTTAGGTTCTAGGAGTACAGCCGTAGGTAGAGGTGCTTTAGGAGCACAAAACTTCACCACCGCCACCGATAGTAACAATACAGCCGTTGGTTATACCGCAGGTAATTCCGTCACAACAGGTACAAGTAACACCTTTTTTGGTGCAGAAGCAGGACTGAATGTCATAACAGGGGCCGAGAATGTAGCAGTAGGTTTTCAAGCATTAAGAGCCGAAGATGGTCATGGTCAAAATACAGCAGTAGGTCATCAAGCATTAGAAGATTTAAATGCAGGGGCAACTGGTAACAATACAGCCGTTGGTCACATTGCAGGTAGAAGAATGACTACAGGCACAGAGAATACCCTTATCGGTGCAGCAGCAGGTGATGCTATGACTGGTGCTAACAAAAATGTTGCAGTGGGTAAAGATGCAGCAGGTGCTACAACTATAGGGGCTCAGAACGTTGCTATTGGTCATAGTTCTCTTTCAACAAATACAAATGGTGACAAAGCTACAGCAGTTGGTACTGATGCATTATTGAACCAAAATCCTTCTTCAGCAGGTAATACTTTTAATGTTGCAGTGGGACACTCAGCAGGTAAAGCAATCACAACAGGCACACTTAACAACCTCGTGGGGGCGCTTGCAGGTGATGCTTTGACCACAGGTAGTGAAAATGTAGTTATGGGTCATGCTGCTTTAAGTACAGAAGATACAGGCCGTAAAAATGTAGCAATTGGCTACAGTGCTTTAAATGCACAAAATGCTGATGTAGATAATTATAATGTGGCAGTAGGCTACAATGCAGGACTATCAGTCACAACAGGAACAGATAACACTTTTATCGGTGCATTAACAGGTGATGGTATTGATGATGCAACTCAGTGTACCGCTGTTGGCAGGTCAGCTTTGGGTAATGGTAACTGTGGAAATAATAATACAGCATTTGGTTACGGTACTCTTAGCGATGTAACAGGAACTCATAATACAGGATTAGGCCATAATGCAGGTGGTGCAATGACATCAGGCTCTAAGAACGTAATCGTAGGTAGCTATGACGGCAACGAAAATGGCCTAGACATCCGCACCTCAAGCAACAACATCGTGCTGTCGGATGGGGATGGTAATCCTAGAGTTGTTACAGACAGTACTGGTAAGACTCGTGCACAGTCTTATGCTGAAACATATGTATCCCTATCAGGAACATCACCTACAGTAAACTGTAATAACGGAAACGTATTTGCTTTAACTACATCAGGTAATACTACCTTTACATTTAGTAACCCACCTGCTTCAGGTACAGCTTACGGCTTTACACTTAAACTTACATCGGGTGGATCACACAGTATAACATATCCAAACACTGTAGACTTTGCAGGTGGTACAGCCCCAGATGCTCCTGCATCAGGTGAGACTGACGTGCTTGTATTTATTACAGTAGACGGTGGCACTAACTGGTACGGTGCTCTAGCAATTGACGCAGCAGGATAATAACGAATGAGTAACATTGCAAGAATGATGCAAAGAGCTACTGCAGGTGCAGGTGGTGCAGGTCTTGATGTAGACGATGTGTTCAGCACGTTTTTGTATAAGGGAAATAACTCTACACAAACGATCACCAACAACATTGACCTTAGTGGCGAGGGTGGTTTGGTTTGGATTAAAAATAGGTCAACTTCATCTAATCATTCTTTATTTGACAGCGAAAGTGGTGCAACAGGTGGCAAAAAGCTACGCACTAATCTTACTAGCGGCATACAAACTTTTAATGGGTCTAATGTTTTTACTACTAGCTCAACAGGATTTGCTCTTAACAACGATGCTAGTAATGATATGAACGATAGCACATATGACTACGTCTCTTGGAGTTTTCGCAAAGCCCCTAAGTTTTTTGATATTGTGACGTATACTGGGAATGGAACAGCAGGTAAAACTGTGGCTCATAACCTTGGATCAGTTCCAGGTATGATTATATTCAAGAAAACAAGTGCCAATGAGAATTGGGCTGTTTATCATCGTGGTGCAAACGGTGGTAATGATCCAGAAGATTATAGGCTTGAACTAAATGAAAACTTTGCTCAGTCTAACAGAGATGGGTTTCTTTATGACACCGCACCAACAGCAACTCACTTTACCGTAGGTGATGGCGCTCTTAGCAATACCAATGGTGCAACCTACGTTGCCTACCTATTCGCACACAACAATAATGACGGTGAGTTCGGCCCTGATGGTGATGCTGATATTATTAAGTGTGGGAGTTACACTGGTAATGGTAGCACTCAATCTATTTCATTAGGTTTTGAACCTCAATTTATATTTTTAAAAAGTGCAAGCTCCTCTAGTAACTGGGTAATACTTGATAGCATGAGGGGCGTTGTTACAAGTAGCTCCGCTGCCGATGATAAATATTTATTTCCAAACTCAAATACAAGTGAAGGTGGTGGTATACCTATGAACTTCACTGCAACAGGTTTTGATTTGGCTAATGAAGATACATCAAACAAAAACGGTAACACATTTATCTACATGGCAATACGCAGAGGTCCACTGGCTGTACCAGATGATGCGACTAAAGTTTTTGCTATGGACACATCGCATAGTGATAACAATAACACTGTTACTGGAGATCAATATACCGCAGGTTTTCCTGTTGATTTTGCTTGGCAAAGAAGAGTAGCTAATACTGGTAACTTTGTTGTTGGAACTAGACTTTTAGGAAAAACCTTTATAACGACTGATACACATGATGTTGAGGGAGCAAACAATGATGGCACTTTTGATCATCAAACTGGTTGGTATTCTGGCTCAACAACAATAAGTACTAGTCGTCAAAGTTGGATGTGGAGGAGAGCACCTGGGTATTTTGATGTGGTTGCTTACACAGGTAATAACAACTACTATACATCTCAAAACATAACTCATAATCTTGGTGTAGTACCTGAGATGATTTGGATAAAAAATAGAGATAGAACAGCTTCTTGGGCAGTATATAGTAAAACAATTGGCGCTCAAAAGAAACTTGATCTAGACGGTACTTCTGGTGCAAGTGCCAACGATAGTGCTTACTTTAATAATACAACGCCTACATCTTCAGTATTTACTGTGGGTAATTCTAATAGGGTAAATCAAGCAAATGAAAGTCATGTAGCTTACCTTTTCGCTACCGTAGCAGGTGTATCGAAGGTGGGAAGCGTCAGCCACACAAACGGCTCTACAACTAACGTAGATTGTGGCTTTAGTAGTGGTGCAAGATTTATACTTTTAAAACGCTATAATGATACAGGAAATTGGGTTGTGTTTGATTCAACTAGAGGAATTGTAGCAGGGAATGACCCCTATTTACTTTTAGATAAAAATGATGCTGAAGATAGTTATGGTGCGTCTGATGCAATTGATCCATTAAGTTCAGGTTTTACGATTACTGGTAATTTCTTCACTACTGGTGATTACATCTTCTACGCAATAGCATAACAATATGAGTGATATTAAATTGACACCAGAAGAGATAGAGACAATGCTAGACAACGCAGCTAGGCGTGGTGCTAAAGAGGCACTACGTTCTATTGGGCTACTTGATGATGATGCTGCCAGAGATATTATAGAGATGAGAAGTTTGCTAGAGGCATGGCGTGACACACGTAAGTCTGTCTGGTCAACTGTAGTTAAAGTAACCACTGTCGCACTGCTAACGTTTATTGCAGGTGCGGTGTGGATGACAATGGGAAAGTAAGGAATAAGATATGACAGTACAAGTTACAGACATATACGGTGACACTAGAGGATATGCGGATGAAGATGCTCGAAACGCTCAAGCTGCTGTGGATAGGGAAAAAGCTATTTTAGAAGCTGCTCAAACTGGTGACTACTCCAAGATAATGAATGCTAAAGACCGTTATGGTCAAACACTTGCAGGTAGGGGTGATGCAAGTACAAAGTTAAAAGAGCTTCAGTCTGCAGGTAATACTATACTTAAGAAGTATAATTCTTTACAAGGTACACGAACTGGTAATTACAGTGATGCTACTAGAGATGCTCCTATGATACTGGGAGGAGTAGAAACAAAAGGAAGTAGATATGACGATATTATTACTCAAGGTGATGGGGGGTATGCTGTTTATGACAGTCACACAGATGCTGAAGGTAATCAGTACCTAGCTGTATCAGGTAAAAACTCTAGCTTTATCCAGAAGATAGATATTGATGGTAACTCTAGTAGAGTAGCAACTCCACCTAAGAAAAAAGGAAAAAGAAATACTAATATAACTAGAGTTTTAGGTGCTTTTGAAAATTTAAAAGCAGGTATGTCTACTGATACTGTTGATGTTGATGATACTGTCGATGATATTGTTGATGATACTGTTGATGTTGATGATACTGTCGATGATACTGTTGATGATACTGTTGATGATACTATTGATGATATTATAGGAACTGACTTAGATGATGATGTTGCAGGTTCTGATTTTGTTTCAGTTATACCTAGTACAGATGTTCAGCAAGTAGGTGCAGGACAAGTGGCTACAGTTGATTCTAATATTCCACAGACTGTAGTACAGCAAGTAAGTCCTGTTAATTACCAGACAGGAACAGATACAACTGCACAAACACAGATACCTACAACAGGAACTTTTTCTGCTCCAGTTCAATCATCTGGTGTTTCTGCTGTACCATCACAAGTAACATATAAGTCTCATTATGCAGGTACTCCAGGTGCAGTTCCTCAATCACTGGTAACAACTCAACCAGGAGTAGGTCAGAGTATTACCACAGGTTACAGGACTGTATACTATGTCAATGATCTAGGACAACGTATTCCTGTTACTGAGTTTAATGGAAAAGCTACTACCTATGTTCCTCCAGGTTTCTACAAAGAGGGAACTAAGAAATCAGGAACAGATGTAACTGGTACAACTACTCCTGCTGCTGACACTACAACAACAGCAGCAAATACTGCTACAGGAACAACAAATACTAACACAGCAGGTACAACCGCTTCTGCAGTTATGGGCGGTTCTCAGGGTGGTGTTGTTCAAGGGTTTCAGACTGGTGGTTTGACTGCTGAACAATTTAAAGGTATGCAGCAGGGTCTTGTCTCTCAGACAATGCAACCTATACAAGCTCCTACTTCTATGGTAATGCCTACCGCTGCTGAGTTTATGCCAGTAGATGCAGGTCAGGTTACACCCATAGCTCCATTTGCAGAAGTTGCTACAACTGGCACTGCTGAAGTAACTAAACTACCAACAGCAATGTCAGCAGATCAAGCTACTCCTGTTGCAACATTTACAGACGTTAAAAAACAAACACAAGATTTACTTCCTCAACAAACAGCAGCACCTTCTCAGGCTGTTACAGGTCAAACACAGGACACAACTGCTGTTAGTGGCGTTCAGGCTGCACAGGGTCAAGCTCAAACTGTACAACAGGTAGCAGGTGGTCAAGCACCTGTTCGTACTTTACAGACAGGACCACAGGGAGAGGTTATTACTGGTACTGGTGTAGACCAAGCACAAGTTGGTCAAGCATTTGGAACAGGACAGGTACAGGCTGCTTCAATACAAGATGAACTAACAGGTCTTATGCAACAGTTTGAGGGTGGTAACACACCTGCATGGGCTGCAGGATCTATGCGTAGAGCCACTGCAATAATGGCAGAGAGAGGTCTTGGTGCTTCATCTCTCGCAGGACAGGCTATCATACAGGCAGCTATGGAAGCAGCATTACCTATCGCACAAATTGATGCAGGTAACAAACAACAGATGGCTATGTTGAAAGCTGAACAAAGATCTAGATTCATGCAAATGGATTTTGATCAAGCCTTTCAAGCTAAAGTACAAAATGCAGCCAGAGTATCTGAGATTGCTAACATAAACTTTAGTGCTGAACAACAGGTTGCTCTGGAAAATTCAAGGGCTGCTAACACAATGGAGTTGAGTAATCTCAGTAACCGACAAGCTGTAGTCCTGGCTG
>Ga0208667_1000521_pt1 | contig 16217 bp, 19 predicted proteins | sample 11BtaG_FD_184085 | JGI IMG/M metagenome (GOLD analysis project Ga0208667, IMG submission 184085) | Marine viral communities from the Subarctic Pacific Ocean - 11B_ETSP_OMZ_AT15265_CsCl metaG (SPAdes) (version 2) | ecosystem: Environmental > Aquatic > Marine > Oceanic | place: Pacific Ocean... | reverse complement strand
TCCAATGGAAGGAATGGAAGGAATAGAGACGGAAAGTCTGGAAGAAGGTCTCTTCTTAGAAATTGATGAAAATATGCTTAAACGAGAAATTAAAAATATGAGAAGACTCCGTGAAGGTGAAGCTAAAGATATGGCATCACACTTTGGTGGCGGAAGTTTAGAAAGAGAAATGTTTGTTGATTCTGATGAAGGTGATCTTAATGTACATGACGGAGAAGAACTCTATAGTCATCTACCCACCCGAAAAGTTGAATCTGCTCTTAGAAATGCTGTGCGCAAGAATCGTATTGCAGAGGGTAAAAATAAACAATATAGAAATGCTCTTCGAGGAATGAAGAAGCAATTATCAGAGATGAACCTTTTCAACGCTAAACTTCTTTATGCTAATAAGTTAATGCAAAATAGAGATCTTTCTATTAAGCAACAAAAACATATCGTAGAATCATTAGACGAAGCAGGAACTTTAAATGAAGCTAAGCTTCTTTTTGAAAGTCTTTCTAAATCTCTAAGCCGACCATCTAGAAAAGGTGGAAATCTTAATGAGAGTTCAAGTAGACGTGTTCTAAGCTCTTCATCACGTTCAGTGAAAAGTGCACAACCAATTAATGAAAACGTTGCACTTGATCGATGGGCTACTTTAGCAGGAATCAAAAAATAATTTTAATTTTAAACAAACTTAATAATAAAACAAAAAGGAATTAAAAACTATGAGTTTTTCATTACAAACTTTAACTGAAGGCATTCGTGATCGTCACGTAGGTCAACAAAACAAGAGATTGGTCGAGAAGTGGTCTCGTACTGGTCTTCTTCGTGGAATGGATGATGTAAACCGAGAAGTTATGGCTACTCTTTTAGAGAATCAAGCTGCTCAAGTTTTACGTGAATCTAATACTATGGGTTCCGGTGATGTTGGTGGTTTTACTAACATTGCTTTCCCAATCGTTCGTCGTGTATTCGGTGGACTCGTTGCAAATGAATTGGTTTCTATCCAACCTATGTCTCTTCCAAGTGGACTTCTTTTCTACTTAGATTACACCTATGGAAACGATGCAGGCGGTTATGCTAGTGGATCTTCAATTTATGGTCAACCTAGCGGAAAAGATATTCAAAATGGTGCTGACGCTGTTGGTGGTCAATATGATCTTGCTGGAAGTGGATTTTCAAAAGTTCACGTAAAAGCAGCTTCAGCTGCTTCAAATCGTGACGGTGGTTTTGCGGTTGTTAGAACTAATGCAGCTGATGTTGCAGCTGATGTAGATGAAAATAAGGTTCAATTTGTAGTAGCAGCAGGAGCTTTTAGAGCATCAGACGCAGCTTTACAAGCAGATGGTGAAATTGCATTAGATTCTGTAGAAGATATGCGTCTTATTCAACATGATCCGCAACTTATTGAAAGAATTACTTCTGTAGCAGATGGTGGCAAAGGCGAGAATTATGCATTTTTACTATTACCTCTCTCGGCTACACAAGTAGGCGGACAAACAAGTGGAGTTGCTAACTCTACAGTAAAACCACTTTCTTCAATGGATAAAACTTTAATTAAAGACTTAGTTTTACTTTCTGACACGACTGCTGTAGCTGATAACTTGGACAGAATTCCTTCAGCAATGCAAAGTGGAAATGCAGTAAACCTTAAAAGATTAACACAATTAGGCGATTGGGATGGAACTAAATTTACTCCTGATGCAAATGCTTCACTTGACGCATCTTCTACAAGAGTATTACTTATTGTAAAGAAAGATGATGCTGCAACTCTTGCATCTAAAGATTTTGGAGATACACTTAGAGTTTCTTTTGTAAAGGCAGACAATGTAACTGTTGGAACTGGTGGCGAAGCTGATGGAACTCCAGCATTTGAAAGTGGCATGCAAGAGCAAAGTACTGCTATTAGCCCAACAATCCCAGAAATTGATATCAAGATCGAATCAATTCCAGTAACAGCTCAAACACGTAAGTTAAGAGCACGTTGGAGCCCAGAGTTGGCACAAGACCTTAACGCATACCATTCAATGGATGCAGAGGTTGAGCTTACTCAAATTCTTTCAGAGCAGATTGCTTTGGAAATCGATCGTGAGATTCTTGGAGATCTCCTTAGCGGTGCTAAGGGAGCTAACTTCTTCTGGAGTCGTTCACCTGGTAAATTTGTAAATAAGAGAACTGGTGCAGCTGTAGAACGTGCAAACACATTACAACCTGGGCCAGCTTTCACTGGTACTGTTCGTGAATGGTATGAGACTTTAACTGAGACTGTTATTGACGTAGCAAATGAAATCCATAGAAAAACTCTTCGTGGATCTGCTAACTTTATCGTAGTATCTCCAGACGTTGCTACTATTCTAGAAGCTTCTGTATTATATCGTCCTTCTTATAGCCTTGATGGTGACGGACAAGTTGGTGCTCCATTTACTATGGGTGCTGAAAAGATTGGATCTCTTTCTAATCGTTTCACAGTTTACAAAGATCCTTACTTCCCTCGTAACAAAATCCTTGTTGGATACAAAGGTGGTTCTTATCTTGAAACTGGTTTCGTTTATGCTCCATATGTACCCCTCATCGTTACACCGACCATTTTCCAACCAGAAGATTTCACACCACGTAAGGGTGTTATGACTCGTTATGGTAAAAAGATGGTACGTGCTGACTTCTACGGAACTGTAACTTGTTTGGACATGAACATTATCTAATAATTAGTTCAATCACAACCTCGAAGTGACAATATAGAAAACTGCTTCATTTTTAAAATGTTGTGGTTTTTTTTGTGTGTAAAATATGCATAATCATAATAATATATATATGTATATACCACGAAAAGGAGTAACAACATGAAATGTCAATTATGTGATTTTGAAGGTGAAGGAAAAAACTTTAGTAATCATTTACAAAAAGTGCACAAGCTAAAAAGTAAAGAATACACAAAACAATATATCTGTAAAGATTATAATGGATGTTTGAATTGTGGTAAAGAGACAAGATATGTTGCATATACATTTAAGAAATATTGTAAAGATTGCGCAAAAGTTGGAATGTCTATAGGCGGAAGGAAAGGCGGAAAGCATGAAGCTTGGAATAAAGGAAAGACAAAAGAAACAGACTGTAGGATAAAAGGCAGTTCAGGAAAAGACAATCCTTTTTGGGGTAAGAATCATTCTGAAGAAACTTTAAATAGAATAAGTTTGACAAAAAGATTAGGTGGAAAAGAAGTATTAGAAAGAATTTTAAAGAGAAACAAAGAATTTGAAATTTTAACCCCTGTAGATGAGTATTTTAGTCGTCAAAGACAATATCTAGATTTCAAATGTAAGAAATGTGGATTTGAGTGTAAAAAAACTTTACAAGCATTTGAAAGAGGATCATTGTGTCCTAAATGTTATCCTGTGACAAGGTCTAAAGCAGAAATTGAAATATATGAATATATTGTTAACTTGAGGATAGACGACGTTTTATCTAATGATAGAAGTCTAATAAAACCTAAGGAAATCGATATTCTGTCAAAACAGAATAACTTCGGGATAGAATTTAATGGTTTGTATTGGCATAGTGACGTTATTGATAAAACAACTAAGTACGATTTGTTAAATAAGACAAAATTATGTAAAGATTTAGGTGTAAAGTTAATGCACATCTATTCAGATGAATGGGAATACAAAAGAAATATCTGTCAGAGTATGATTAAAAATAGACTTGGATTGTGCAATAAGGTTTTTGCAAGAAAGTGTAAGCTAAAAGAAATAGATAAAAAAGATTTTAGCAGATTTATGAATGATAATCATATAAGTGGAAGTGTGAATAGTAGTGTAAGGTTAGGATTATACTTTAATGAAGAGTTAATCTTAGCAATTGGTTTTAGGAAGCCTAGACAGAAAAAGTGGAGTGGCTACTATGAAATAAGCAGATTTGCTACAAAATTAGACTATGTTGTTGTAGGTGGATTAAGTAAATTATTAAAATTTTTTAAAAATCAAGTATCGAGAAAGATAATGACATACGCAGACCGTCGTTTTGGTGAAGGTTTAGGTTATGAAAAAGCTGGTTTTAAATATTACGGAGATTCCGGAATCGACTATTGGTATTCAGATGGAAGAAACAGATATGATAGATTTATCATAAAAACTGATGATAAAATGACAGAAAGAGAGAAAGCTGCAGATATGGGTTTATATAAGGTTTGGGGTTGCGGAAGCAATATCTGGGTTCTCGATTGAATCTGTTAAAAAGTTCATTATTTTAAAAGGTGATCGTATTTAATATAATTATAAAAAAATATAAGGAAATCAAATGAAACATTATGTACCATTATTATTAATAGTTTTTTCTCTTTTTGGCTGTGAAGAACAGGTAATTAATCAAGAAGATTTAAGACCTGATTTTGAAAGCATTCCAGCACCAACAAGACCTAGTCAAGATCAATTAATTGAAGAAGATATAGAGATAATTGATGATTATTTAACTGATGACTTATCAGTAGAAGATATGTTTGTACAAGAAGATTATGATATGACAATTGACCAAAACGTTCAACCTGTAGCTTTGGAAAGTTGTATGTCATGTCATAATAGCGCAACTGCAACAAATTATGATGGTTCAGGTATTGAAAACCCACATCCATTCCCTCCAGCAGATAATATAAAATGTACAACATGTCATGGAGGTAACGGTAGTGTAAATGGTAGATTAAATGCACATGTATCACCACCTCCTGAAATTGGTGACGATCAATATCAAGTGTTAAACCCAAAAGCTTTCTTTAATAGAACAACACTTTCAGGTATTGATAAATTACAGCCAGAAGTTTATACAGACGCAAATGGCAACACATATTCAAATTTAGATTATTTGCAGTTTATTAATCCAGGAGACCTAAGAGTAGTTAAAGAAGGAAGAGGATGTGGTACTAGTGGGTGTCACGGTGACCAACATGGTGACTGGGTAACAAAATCAACAATAGGCACAACAAATGGAATATTCAGTTCTACAAGATTTATTGTAGGATTAGACAACGATATTCCAGAATATAGAATTGATGAAGAAGGAAATGCTTTAAGTGATTATGCGCCAAGAAGCGTAGAAAACGCATTATTTAGCTGGTTAGTTAGAAATGTTGGTGAAGTAGGTATGTTGCTAGAGCAAAGAGAATGGGCACAATATGATGGCTTTATGAGGCAAAACAATGGGTTTGATGCAAACTCACTAGCAAATGATATTGATAATACAGATTTACAAAGGCCTAATAGAATAAGAAACGGTTCTAATTTAGAAAAACTAGTAACAGAAGCTATTTCTATAACTTGTGGTGACTGTCATTTATATAGTGCAGGTGCAAACAATAGATACGGAGACTTTAGATCATCTGGCTGTAGTTCATGTCATATGGAATATAGTTTAGACGGAAAAAGTAGATCTAGGGACCCAAACATAAACAAATTAGAGCCTGCTAATCCCGATCAGATTGCTCCTGGCGAAAGGTCTCATCCATCTGATCATGTTATTAGAAACATAAGTAAAACTATTAACAACGTTCAAGTAAGAGGTATTACAGACAACGCATGTGTAGGTTGTCATCAAGGTTCAAATAGAACGGTTTTACAATTCTGGGGAATTAGACTAGATCAAAATAAAGATTTAACAAATAATACACAATATCCAGATAATCCTGAAAACTTTACAAATACAGCAAATGATAGAAGACTTTTTGATCCTGCAGTAAATAATAACACTTTCAATGGAAGAGATGCTGACCAATATATATTATTTGAAGACTATGATGGCGACGGATTAGATGACACACCTCCTGATATTCATTATGAAAGAGGTTTAGGTTGCATTGATTGTCATAGCAGCAGAGATTTACACGGTGGCACTGCTGGAGACGTAACTAATGGTAAAATACAAAGTAGACAAGATCAGAGCACGTTTATTACTTGTGAAAGCTGTCATGGGACAATAGAGGAATACGCAACAACTTCAGAGTGTAAAGACTACAGTAATCAAGATTCACAATGTGCACAAGATAGACTCGGAAATTCACTTAGAAATGTAACTGTAGATCCGTCAGGAAACTATTGGCTAAAGAGTAAAGTTTTTGGAACAACTCATTATATAAGTCAAATTAAAGATATTACGAGACAAACAAACAAAGCACATCCAAGAACAGGACAACTTATTTATAATCCTAATGCTGCATATGCAATGGGTCGAATAGGTACAGCTCCTGGAAATGGTCCTATTCAAGCAGATCCTTTAAAATATTCTCAAAACTTCAGTCATACAGATGATATGGATTGTGCATCTTGTCATTCTTCTTGGACAAATAATTGTATAGGTTGTCATTTAAGAACAGACTATAATGATAATCCAAATGAATATTTCTTTAGTAATATAACAGGAGAAAGAATATTATTAGCAGAAGGCGCAGCAGACTTTGTCTACCAGAGTCCAGTGCTTTCATACTTAGGGATTAATAGTAAAGGAAAGATTACACAGATTGATCCAGCAGAGAAAATGTTTTATAGATATGTGGATTTAAATGGCAACGAATCTCAAGTTTTTGCATTTGGTGATCGATTGGGTGAAGGTAATAATCCAAATGTAGGCGGAAGAAACCAATTCCCAGCATTAGCAATGAATCAAATGGCACCACATAGCATAAGAGGAAGACTTTCACCTAATCAAAATGCTGAGCCTTTGAAGTATTGTGTTGCATGTCACTTAACAGAAAATGCAATTGATAATTTTGGTGATGAATATGCTTTATTTAAAGATTTGTACTTTAATAATGACATTCAAGGCTTGTTTGACAATGGGTTCTTTGATTTAATGCAAGAACATATTGGTAGGAATACAAATAATCAAATAGACTCACCTTTCTATGTTCATATGACAACAGGACTAGGAACATCTTTATTTATGTTTGATCAAAATGGTTGTCCAGTTAATCCGTTAGATAATAATGCAAATCGAGAATACTGTGATGGTAATGCACCTGCTAATAATTTTGATCCTAATAATGTTTTTTATGACTTAGATAGAATTGTAGAGATAACTGGACAAACAAATAGCTCTAGCTCACATACAAGAATAAACAATCTAGGGCCAAGAAGAGATGGAAACAATTACAACATGTCAGGACCTTTAAATAGACAGTTAATTGAAAAGCTTTCAGATCCAAATCAAGGTTTAATATTAGATTCTTGGTTAGATGCTAATGGTAATGCACAAGGTAATGCAGCAGACTTTATTCAATAGCTGATTTAAACTGTTTCGTTTTGCTTCTGGTTTATGTATTTAAATTATGATATTTTACACTTATTATATATAATTAATACAAAACAGAGAAGGAACAAGCACAATTATGAAAAGAAAAGAAACAAGTAAACTTTTAAATGAGTGGAAAAGCTTTTTAAATGAAAGTCAATTAGACACTGATGCTCTTGAAAATTTTGATGATGCTAATGCTTTAAACGCACCATATGAAGAGCCTAGAGGAGTGGATGAAGACAAAGAAGCAATATTTTGGGCACTTTCTCAAATGGGTCTTAATGAAAAAAATATTTCTGATGTTTTAAATATGCTGAGTGGAATGAAGTCATCAAGTATTGCTGAGTTAGCTGAAGAGTTTGATGAGCAAGCATTTGGTAGTCGTGAAGAACTAGAAAAAGACATACATTTATCAGAAAGATAATTTATGAAATTTCCAATTTTTATAGAGAATTCAAGAATACCTGTCTGGTTAAGTAAATTTTCTCCGATTAATATAAATGCAATTACATTAGGACCTATTGTCTTAAGTCGTTCAACACTGTCAGAAAGAGTGAAGAGACATGAAACTATTCATTTCATGCAGTATAAAGAACTCTTTTTTATTGGCTTTTTGTTAGTATATCTATTTGATTATTTATATGCAGCGATAATTAAGAGAAAAGGTTTTTCTCGTGAGTCTTATTTGTCAATTCGGTTTGAGCAAGAAGCTTATGATAACGATCATGATATTGATTATCTAAAAAGAAGAAAAAAGTTTCGATGGAAAGACTATCCATTGGGCGGAAAAAACAAGGAATAGATTATGCCATTTTCATATCAAGGAAAGAAACAACAAATAAAGCAAATAAACACATCACCTTCAAAATCTGAAGTTGCTGCTGCAAAAGAGCTAGGAATAGATCTTGCTAAAAATTGGAGAGCATATTCTAAAGAAGCACGTCTTCATGTTTATGTTTCCAATATGAAAGAAATGGTTAGATTTTATAATCAAATATTAGAGTTTCCAGTTGTACGATATTGGAGATACTCTGACGGTGATGGGACAATGTTAGATATTGGTGGGAATGCAATAGAACTCTTTTCAAAAGGAAGACGAAATTTTTCTGATAAGAATTTTTATGGAAGTGTTTCGTTATCTATTAAAGTTCAAGATGTTTGCAAGCTATATGAAAAGTTTTGTAAAAAAAATATAAAGCTAGGAGAACTAGTTAGTCACGAGTGGGGAGACACATCTTTTAAAGTAATTGACCCTGAAGGTAATCGTTTAGTATTCTTCAGTCCTGATATTTCAAAAGAGAAATATTATAAGGTTAGAAGAGGATAGACTGCAAAGGAGATAATATCTATGTCATGGGATGTTTACGTTGTTGTCTGTTTTGACAATTCTTTTTACTGTGGTATTACAACAGATATCGAAAGAAGAATAAAACAGCATAACGGAGAGTTATCTGGTGGTGCAAAGTATACAAGAGGACGACGTCCTTGTCGTTTAGTGTATAAAGAAAAAGCCGAGAATAGATCCTCGGCTTCAAAAAAAGAGTATTGGTTTAAAAAACTCTCAAGAAGAGAGAAAGAAAAATATATTTCTTATCCTTCTGAACCTTCTGAACTTTGAGATTCTGAAGCACATTCACCTTCTGTAAATGCTTCTTGTAATGCACATTCTGCTGCACAAGAATTAGGATATGTTACTCCATCTTCACCACAAACTGGTGCGTAAATTTCTGGACAGATACAACCATCAACCACGTCAGCTTCGCATGTAAATGTAGAACATCCATCTTCATCTACTGTTTCTAGAGACGTAAATCCTTCTTCACAAGCTACAGCTTCAGTAGGAGGACATTCAACAACTGGATCACAACGTAAATCATCATCTGTTGCTCCGCCTTCTGATTCTCCTTCTTCACAGTCTACATCAGGAACGTCTGAACCGCCTTCCATTTGACCACCTTCTGGGGTAGGCTCTTGAGTTTGACCGCCAGGTAAAGGCTCATCCTGTGTGCCGCCTTGCATTTCAGGTGTCATTTGACCACCTTCTACTTGACCACCGGTAACTTGCATGCCACCTTCGACAGCTTGACCGCCTTGAGGTCCCATGTCATCATCTTCACAGTCTTGCATTTGACTTCCGCCTTCTACTTGACCGCCAGTAGATTGCATACCACCAGATTGCTCTGATGTTTCTTCTTTTTCACAACCTGAAGTTGTAATTGTAGTTACAGTTAAAAAACTGATTAAAACTAATAGATTTTGTAATTTTAGCATATTTAGCTCCTGTTGATTAAATTCTTTATTTATATATTACTCAAGTAATAATTTTATAACAATTAAGGAAATCGTAAAATGATTCAAAAAATAATAAATTATGTAATACTCATTAATACAATTACATTCTTTCTTTTATACTCAAATCTAAGTTTAGATATACAAAATAGAGACCTAGAAGAAAATATATATTCTATTTTTAAAAAAGAAGAAATAGAAACTGTTAAGTTAGTTAATGTTAAAAATAACTTTTATTATAAGTTACTATTAACTAAGAAGCTTGATTTAATTAAACTAGATTTAAACAAATAAAAAAGAAAGGTTTGAAAATGATTCAAACAATCGATATTAATAAAGCACTAGATGTAATGCTAAAATACAAACTTCAGTTAACCTTTTTAGGTATTCTGTTCTTACTTCTACTTTCATTTAAAGCAGGCCAGAATTCTGTAGATCTACCTAGTAAAAAAGTATTTTGTAAAGAATATACTGATACTATTGAACAATATAGAATAGATTTACAAAGATCTCAAGATAAGTGTGACGAGAGAATTGATAATTCTGTAGATGTAGAAAGAAAGTCTTGTGATGAAAAAATAGCTAATGCAATTAAAGAAAAGGTCAAACAAAGTGTTATTACTAATTGTAGAATTGCTAAAATTAAGTTCCTACAATGTAAAAAGAAAGGTCTTATCAAATGATTAATAAAATTGTTTCTATATTTTTAATACTCACTATTGTAGTTAATACTTCTTTTGCAGAACCTTTTGTTACGTACAGTGAAAGTAAAGAGTCTGGAGAAAGTATTTTAAATTTTAATGCTGAAATTATTGCTGAAAATTTTAACGGTTTGCAGTTTGACTTAGCATACTTTCCTTTAGACGATTTACCTTCAAACTTACCAAAATCTTTTCAATTAACTGGACAAGGTCTTTTTTGTTTAAATGTTAATGAATATGACAGTATGATTGCAATTGTTAAAACAAATAAGTTTAATCTAGATAAAGTTGTAAAAACTGAACGTAAGCTATGTAAAGAAAAGAAAGATAGTATAAGACGTGGATGTAAGGAAAGAGAAGACAAATTATTACAAAAAATAGCAGAAGTACAAAAAAAGCTTACAGATAAAGAAGGCGATTATAAGTCATTGGAAAGTAAGATGATTTGGATACAAGTCGGAGCAGGCGCAGCAGTTCTAGTAATATCAGGCTTTGCAATTTATTCTTCACAGAAGTAAAATAGCCTTTGTAAAATCATATTTAAGAAGGCATATAAGGAGAGAAGAATGGAAACAAATCTCGTACTATCTTTGGGGTCTTTATTGACTGCAGTAAGCATGTTTTACTCAATGCATAAAGATTCTAAAAAAAACACAGAACAGATGGCAGATTTAAAAGCAAGAGTTAAACATTTAGAAAGCAAATCAGAACAAACTGACTTAACTTTACAAGAACTCTTAAGAAGTATTCAAGAAGTTAAAGTAGCACTTGTAAAGATCGATACTAAGTTAGATTCTTTAGAACAAGAATTTAATAGAGATAGAGATAAACAAGCTTCTTAAGTCATATATAAATTATACATTATAATTTTTATAACTAAGGAGAAACTTTAATGAAAATTTCACAAAGACAATTGCGCCGTATTATCATGGAAGAGTTAGCTGCTGAGCAACATCAAAAAAGACTTGCTGAGAGTCGTCGTAGAAGAACAAGTCGTCGTCAACTAGCAGAAGGAACTGCTGGTAACCCTTTGCAAATCACTTCAGAGTATCTTAATTCTTTAATTAAAGAAGAATATGCAGCTTTTCAAAGAAAGCAACAATTAGCTGAGAGTCGTCGTCGTCAAAGAGCTTCACAGTCACGTCGTCGACGATAATATTTTTTAAATAAAATTATTTAAAAGCGTGTACAAAAGATAATTCGTGTTTATTATATTCCTGCATTAAATTTATATCAAAAATATATTCAAATCGAAAGGAATTTAATATGCAATTATCACCTGAACAAGTTCAATCTGTTAACATCATTTTATCTGCAGTACAAGTAGCACAACGACGAGGTGCTTTTTCTTTACAAGATGCACATACATTGCAGGATGCTATTGATAAACTTGTACCACGTGAAGAGCAAGAGAGACAAGCTCAAGAAGCAAAAGAGGCGCAGGCTAGTGGTGATGAAGCTGAAGCAGTATCATTACAAGAAGATCCGTCTGAAGATGTTTCGGCTGACTCTGAGTAAAATATAATTAAAAACACATTTATAGGAATATATATCAATAGGCCCGGTGCAATTATAACAGCTGACCCCACCAGCGCATCGGAATCATGTGGACAAGTTTATCACGGAAAGTGAGGAAAGTTATATGGCAACAACAAAAGGTAGAAAAACTACACGCAAGAAAAAAGCTGAAGTAGTTGAAGAAGCTCCTAAATTAGAAGTTATTGAACCAAAAGCAGAAGAGCCTGCACCAGAACCAGTTCAAGAAGAGTTGCCTGCACCCCCTCCTCCTGTAGAGGAACCTAAAGTAGAAGAGCCTCCTGCACCTGCTCCAGAGCCTGTGCAAGAAGTGCCTGCTGTTAAAGAGGTTGTTAAAGTAGAAAAACCTGTACAAGTTACAGCATCTGCTCCTCAAAAACCAATTATGGGTGTAGGTTCTATCGTTACAATGCCATCTGGCAAACAAGGTAGAATTATTGGTTTAAGTAAAAAAGGTCAATTTAGAGTACAAAAATTAGATAATGCTAGAAAAGAGTACATTTATGCTCCTTCTAGTCTTTCATTGGTAAAATAACATTTATATAAAAATTAAAAAAAGGAGTATATTATGCCAAAAATTAGACATATTGATACAAAAGGTCTTGTTCAAGAAAGTGGTGCTAGCGTTACTTTTGAGCAAGGACAAATTACTAGAACATTAAGCCATGTTGCTGCAGAGTTAACTCTTACATCAGACGGAAATGCAACAACTACAGATACTGCTACAAGTGTTTTACCTTTAGGCAGTCGTGTTTTAGGTTTTAAAGTAGAAGTTATCGAAGCTGGCGCTGCAGCATCAGCAATTTCTGCAGTTGGACACAATGGTGACCCAGACGCTTTTATTGCTGATGCTGCACTTAATAACAACACGTTAGGTACTAAAGTTGCACATGCTGCGACAGAGTCTACAGTTTTAGCGGCTGCCCAAAAAATTAGAGTTACACATGGATCAATTGCTAATGCTGCAGGAAATGCTGGAAAAGTAAGAGTAACAGTTCTTGTTGAGCAGTTTTCTTAATACTTGATAATTGAAATTATTTTATTTAGGATAGACTCCTATAATTACTAATAATAAAAGAGTGATTATAGGAGTTTTTTTTATGGCTTCGTTTGTAAATACAACCAATCCAACAGCATTTGGTGTCTTTGATAGTGATTTACACTTTCAGGCAGATGCAGAAAAAATTATATTATATGTAAAGAGAAAGCTTGGAGACGATATAATGTCTGTCGAGCTAACAAATAAACAAATATGGACAAACTTTGAAGATGCAACGTTAGTTTTCTCAAAAGTACTAAACGCACATCAAGCTGAGTCTTATATGTCAAATCTTATGGGCTTAGATGTCGGTCATCTAAATACATTTGTTAAAAATAGTGATGGTAAGTATGTTGATGCAGATGATGCTGTATTAAGCTTTCAAGACCCATCAGACCCAAGATTTTTAAAACACAATACGAAAGCAGGTGATCCCACAACATCAGCAAGTCCTGTTGTTGACGAGTTAGTTGGTCCGCACGGCAAGGAGCAGCAGTTTCCAAGAGAGACGCTTGAGTATTTGTTAAGAAGAGCTGAACCTTATGCAAACGAAGCAAACGTAGGTGGCTCTACAGATTATGTAAGAGGTTATATAGAGCTTAAGCATGATACACAAGACTACGATATATATGATAGCTTGATAATACCCGGAAAAGATATTAATAATAATAATGTAAATCTTAAGTTGGAAGCGTATGACCCAAGTAATGCAGATCAGTTGTCTGTATTTAATCCAAAATTCAAAACTTCAGTACCTGCAAACACAATGCCTACAAAGATAAAGATAAATGAAGTATTTCACTTTTCTCCTCAAGCTGCATATCGTTTCTTTGATACAACTTCAGCTGTGAATTACTTAAACAATCAGTTTTCTTTTGAATCTTTTACACCTGAAACTGTTTTTTATGTTTTGCCTGTTTTTGAAGACTTGTTGCGTGCAGGACAATTAGACATATCAAATCGTGTGCGTAGAAGTAACTATAGTTATAGATTACAAGGAAAAGATTTAAGAATATTTCCTAGACCTACACAGAATAATCCGATGAATTTATTTGTTAAGTTTTCTTTTCCTGCAGATCCTTTTAAGACTAACTTGCCTTTTGACGATCAATCTATAGTAGGTGTATCTAATTTATCTAATGTTCCTTTCTCAAACATAAAGTATAGCGGAATAAATGCTATGTCTAGACAATGGATTAAGCAATTTACTTTAGCACTTTGCAAAGAAACATTAGGGTTAATAAGATCTAAATTTTCTACAGTACCTATTCCTGGAAGTGACCTTTCAATGAATGGTTCAGACTTAGTAAGTCAAGGTAGAGAAGACAAAGATAAATTAGCACAGGCTTTATCTGAAACGCTGGATAAATTAACATATCAAAAACTTTTAGAGGCAGATGCAACTCAGTCTGAGTCAATGAGTCAAATTTTAAAGAGAATACCAATCCCTAATGGTAGAGCAATTATTATAGGATAGGAGTTAAAAATGGCAAGGTTATTTGTTGGACAACGAGAAGTTGATTTTTTTGCTGATATTACAAAAGAATTAATCAAAGACGTTGCAGGTCAAAAAGTATATTATTATACGATTCGTGAAGACCTTTCAAATGTCCACGAGATATATGAAGAATCACCACAAAAAGTTTTCAATCCACCTGTTGAAATTGAAGCAATGATAGAATGGCAACCTTCAGAAGTTCGAACAACTAATTTTGGTACTGAGACAATTAAAACTATTACAATTTATTTACATCACAGAGACTTACTAGATAGAAGTATAGTTTTTAAAGAAGGTGATTATTTCTCGTATGGATCATATTTTTTCGAAGCAACATCTATCATATATGACAAGTTAATATACGGTCAAATAGAAAGAATTGTTTCTATGAAGGTCAATGGTAAGCAAACTCGTATGCATCAAATTGCAATGAGACCTCAAGGACCTGTTGGCGAAGAATATTCAGATGCAGATGCAGTTCAAACAACTTTTGAACAACAAAGAGGGATACCTGATCATGATGTTAGACGTTTACAAGACGATGGCATTATTGATAAGCCTATTAGTGGACCAAGAAAAGTTGCACCTGATGGGACGCAGCGTAGTACTAACGGAGTAGGTTCATCATTTTATGGAGATGAAGAATAATGGCAACAAAATATAGCATAAATAACGATAAAAGGTATGCACCGACAGGATATGAAGGTGATGGTAATACAGACTATATTATTCCTTCATGCGGATTGGAAGATTTAGATCTTGCTATGTTTAATTTATTTGACAAAGAAATGCCTTTGTTTTATGACTTACATGGTGAGACAAAAAAAGTACCTGTTATATTTGCAACTGGTGAGCGTTTTGCTTTACTTAGAAGAAAAAGACCTATAGTTGATCGTAATGGTGCATTAATCCTTCCACTTATCTCTATAACAAGAAGTTCTTTAGAAAATGTTCCTTCTAAAGGTATTGCTAATAATCAAATGTTTCCTCATATTGTGACAAAAAGAATATCTGAAAAAGACTTAGAGCATAGACAAAACAAAAACTATGAAAAGTTAAGAAACGTAAATGGAGAAGATTTAGAACAAGAGCCAGACTTATCACTTAAACCTAGATTAGACAGGAATATAATTGAAACAATTGAAATGCCGCCTGTAAAATATTTTGGTGCCGTTTATGAGGTTTCAATCTGGTCATCTTTTACTCAACAGATGAACAAATTATTGGAAACAGTAATGAATGCTTACACACTTAATCCTGGGCAGCAATTCCAGTTAGAAAGTGACAAGGGATATAAGTTTTCTGCATTTGTTGATGGAAGTATTAGTCAAGATACGAATTATGCTGAATTTACTGATGCTGAAAGATATGTTAAATATAATATGACTGTTAATGCAACTGGTTATATTATTGCACCAAACATTTTAGGTGGTAAAACTGCTTTGAGATCATTTATGAGTGCACCGCAAGTTTCATTTGATGTACTTTCAGACTATCAAGACATTGAGCCTCAAATTGCAGGAGTTGTAGATCCAGATCCTAATGCACATATTTTTGATGATTTAGCGACAGAAGATTCTTATGCAGCAGCACAAGGTGTAGGTATTGATGGAGCATTAAATAGAGATGAGTTGTTAAGTGCAGATGCAAGTGGTGGTTTAGCTGCAGGATTAAATTTAGACAATTATCGTGCAGATTCTATTGGTGAGCGCGGGACAGATTATTCAAAAGAGAGAAAAACATGGTTGCGAAATAGTGAAGGGGAACTAATACCTGTAATGGCAAAAAGCGGAGGTGGCAAGGGTGAGACTATATATGACGCAAGATTTGCTGAAGTTTTATTCAATGTTTCAACTTCAAAAGAATAATTAAGTATTGAGAAAATAATTAAGTCTATATA
>Ga0208667_1000513_pt1 | contig 16440 bp, 25 predicted proteins | sample 11BtaG_FD_184085 | JGI IMG/M metagenome (GOLD analysis project Ga0208667, IMG submission 184085) | Marine viral communities from the Subarctic Pacific Ocean - 11B_ETSP_OMZ_AT15265_CsCl metaG (SPAdes) (version 2) | ecosystem: Environmental > Aquatic > Marine > Oceanic | place: Pacific Ocean... | reverse complement strand
GGTATCATTTTTTCGAGACGAAAAAAAGCCCACCGAAGTGGGCTAGGTTGATTATTTTAGGTTAGTTAAGAATTCCTCGAGTAAGTCTAATTGTGCTACTGGGTCATAGTTTGGGTATTCATCATTGTCAATTAGCTTCTTAAGTGAATCCACCATAGCGCGCTGTTTATCAGCACAGGTTTTAGGCGCTTGAGGTTCAGGTTTACTGCGAGTTGTAGTAGATTCATCTTTGATCTTGGTTGATCTACCTACAACACCTTCAAACTCAGGGTCTAACCACTGGTTAAGTTTCGTCATTCTACTGGATACCTCATTCTTAGCTTTATCTAATGCGTATTCCGCAGTGACCTGTTTACCTTTCCAAGATACCTTTTTCTTTTTACTTGCACTATCTAGGGCTATATAGGCTTTATGGTCAGGTGTTACCATTTTGGCAAAATCATCCGCCCAGTCACCACCAAAATTGGCACATAGGTTAGCTTTCAATTCGTTGAACGCCTCCTTGGATAGCAATCCCTTTCCCTTCTTCCCATTAGGTGATATATAAACTAGATGGGCATCTTTACCTATGTCTTTAATGGCGGTAGATGCTAGGGTCTTCAATGTGCCATCATGGCTATTGGTCTCTGATACCCAAAGGTTGGCGTGTGATATTGCTTTCGAAAGTTTAGTTTGATTTGTCATAATTGTATTTCCTATTAAATTAACCAAGGGCGTTATTGCCTCTTGATGGTTCACATATTAACACGTTAGCGTACATGATCAAGGGATAGCGTAGGATTTTATGGGTTTACTGCGACTCGCAGTATATTGCCCCCCACCCCCCGCTTTTACTATTTAGGAATCCTAACAACATATATATACCAATACGCTCAAATAAATCGTATTTTTCTGAAACCCCCCCACCTTGTTTAAAAAAGGCTAGTCAAAAAAAATTTTGTGTGTTACTTTTGAAACTCATCCAAATCTGAATAGGTTACGTATGGGTCAGGCTTTAGTAGAAGGTAATGCGAGTCACATAGGTAGGGTAGGTGAGTTCTTCGCTATATATAAGTTAGAGAAGTATGGTATTGAGTGCCACCATGTAGACCGTTCCGGCATAGACTTGTGGTGCCAATCGCTAGACAATTCGTTATTCACATTGCAGGTCAAGTCTGCAAATCTATGTCATTTCAATAAAAACAACAAACGTAGAGGCATATCTGGATATAGTTATAACCTAAGAGCGGAACATACTGCAGATTTTTATATGTTTATAGCTTTGGATATGGAGAGATTACTGATAGTGCCCACGGCAGAGTTAGAGGGTAAGAATCAATTACGTTTGTTACCCCCTGACTTTACACAAGAAGACGAGTTGGATGGTGTTAGTATGCTGCGTTCCTTTAAAAGGGAAGATCATCTTCAAAAAAGATGCAAACAAGTCCAATAGATACAACGACACATGCGGATGATAGAAACATTAGTTCGGGCAAGAGAGTACTCCAGTAAGTAGTAAGTTAGGGAAGGCGGCATTATATACACATTGCGGTATATATTCTAATGCATATTGTTTATATTTCGCATGATTTTTGGTAATGACCTTGCACTCTTTATTACTTTTTGGTATATATACACCTACGGTTAATAACCTGCGAACATAATATGACGATAAAGCTCGAGCCAGAGAATGGTGTACCAGTGTATGACGACGATCCTGCGGTGGATTTGTCCGTGCGTGCGCGTGCTGCTACCGTAACGGCAAAGCAGTTAGAGCAAGAGGGTTTAGATTTGACTCCTACGGCTGAAGATGAGGCTATGGCGAGTATGTTATCTATCTCTTATGCTAAAGATCCTGAAGAAACTTCCAAAAAAGCTACTAAAGCGCGTGTTGCGGAGCTAACTCCTGCCTCTTTGGTACTTACAAGCAGTATTTTAAGTGAATTTGGTCGTTCTGTGGTGGAATCTGCTACGTCTGTACGACATTTAATCACGAATAAGCTGATATTGGAGACAGAAAACCCTGATGCGAAGATAAGGTTACGTGCGTTGGAGTTGTTGGGTAAGATTTCTGATGTAGGGTTGTTCGCAGAGAAGTCAGAAGTGACGGTTACACACCAATCAACAGATGATTTGAAGAAAAATTTACGTAAAAAGCTAGAAAAACTAGTAAATCCCCCTGAAATTGACGGCGACGAAGTTGTAACCGACGCGGAGGTGGTAGATGAGTAAGACGTACATACACGTAAATCAGCATAAAATACGTTCTAACCTAAAAAATGGGGCAGATGAGCCGGTTATTACAGTAAAAAATGGCAAAAACAACACATATTGCCGTTCTGTAACCATAAATGGGCCAGCTACAGTAAGACAAAGCCTAACTGACAAACCGATTCTTAGTTGTGGGGCACGTGTTGTTATAGAAACTACGTCTCCAGTGGAGATTTTAGACTAATGTCTGACTTTTCGCCGGAAGAAGTCCAAAAAATGTTGGACAACTTGGATAATTTTAGTGATGAAGAGGTCACTGAGATAGAAAAGATGGTAGATGAGTTAGATGCGCGACGTAAAAACAAGGTTGCGTATGATGATTTGATAGCTTTTTGTAAAAGAATGATGCCTGACTTCATTGTAGGCAAACATCACCGTATTTTGGCTGATATGTTGATGGATATTGAGAAAGGAGCTAAGGATCGGGCATGTGTAAACATACCTCCTAGGCATGGTAAGTCCCAATTAGTGTCTATTTTCTTCCCAGCGTGGTATTTAGGGCGAAATCCAGACAAAAAAGTGATGATGGTGTCGCATACGACTGATTTAGCGGTAGATTTTGGTCGAAAAGTGCGTAATTTGCTTGGTTTACAGGACTACAAGGACATATTTCCTACTGTACAACTAGCTACAGATTCTAAGTCTGCGGGGCGTTGGAACACTAATATGGGTGGTGAATACTACGCATGTGGTGTTGGTTCTGCACTAGCTGGTCGTGGTGCGCATTTATTACTAGTAGATGACCCTCATTCTGAGCAAGATGTTATTAATGGTAACTTTAGTGTGTTTGAGAAGGCGTATGAATGGTTTACGTTTGGTGCTCGTACACGATTGATGCCCGGCGGTAGTGTAGCTATTATCCAAACTAGATGGCACATGGACGATCTAACCGGGCGTGTAGTAAAGGATATGAGTCAGAATGAGAAATCTGACCAGTATGATGTTGTGGAGTTCCCTGCAGTTATTGAGGTAGAGGATAAGGATAGTGGAGAACTTGTAGATAAGCCGTTATGGCCTGAGTTCTTTGATATGGAAGCGTTAGAACGTACAAAAGCGTCTATGCCGTTATTCCAGTGGAACGCACAGTATCAGCAGCAGCCGACAGCAGAAGAAGCGGCTATTGTAAAAAGAGAGTGGTGGCAGATATGGGAGAAGGAAGATCCTCCTATGTGTGAGTATTTGATTATGTCGTTGGATTCTGCGGCAGAAAAACATAACAGAGCTGATTATACTGCGCTAACTACTTGGGGGGTATTCTTCAATGAAGAGACAAATGCTCATAACATCATACTACTTAATAGTATAAAGGATCGTTTTGAGTTTCCTGAGTTAAAAGAGTTAGCTATGGAACAGTATACGCTGTGGGAGCCTGATGCGTTCATTGTGGAGAAAAAGAGTTCCGGTGTTGCTTTATACCAAGAAATGCGGAGAATGGGACTTGTTATACAGGAATTTACCCCTCATAGAGGGTCAGGTGATAAATTAGCACGTTTAAATTCTGTATCTGATATTATAGCTTCTGAGTTGGTGTGGGTACCCCAAACTCGATGGGCTGAGGAAGTTGTTGAAGAGATTGCTGGGTTCCCGTTTATGAGTAATGATGATTTGGTGGATTCTACGGTTATGGCGCTAATGCGATTCCGTCAGGGTGGATTTATAACTTTACCTACAGATGAGCCAGAAGAAACTAAATATTTTAAGAGACGCGGAAGCGGATATTATTAGAGGTTAAAGATGGCTATTGAGAAGAGTTTACAGGCGGAGGCCCCTGAAGGTGAAAACCTAACAGGTGAAGCACTAGAGATCGAAATCGTAGACCCAGAGATGGTTACGTTAGATAATGGTGACGTAGAGATTACCCTTATGCCGGGTGATGAAGAAGAGGAAAGTGAGTTTGATGCCAATCTAGTTGACATGCTAGATGATAGAGAGCAAGCTATCCTTGCGGACGAACTTATTGGGCTTGTTGAGTCAGATACTCAAAGCCGAAAAGAGTGGGCTGATACTTACGTAAAAGGACTCGACATCCTTGGATTTAAGTCAGAAGAGCGCACAACTCCGTGGGAAGGCGCTTGTGGCGTACATTCTACTGTACTAGCTGAAGCAGCTATTCGTTTCCAAGCAGAGGCTATGTCTGAGACATTTCCTGCGCAAGGCCCTGTCAAAGTAAAAATTCTAGGTAAAGAGACCAAAGAGAAAGAAGCGGCAGGTGAACGTGTTCGTGTAGACATGAATTACCAACTTACAGATAAAATGGTTGAGTATCGTCCAGAGCATGAACGTATGTTATATAGCCTAGGACTTGCAGGATCTGCGTTTAAAAAGGTTTATTTTGACCCTACTCTAGACAGACAGTGCGCTATCTATATCCCAGCAGAAGACGTTATCGTGCCTTATGGAGCGTCTAATATAGAGTCTGCGGAGCGTGTTACTCATATTATGCGTAAGACTAAAAATGACTTACGTAAGTTGCAGGCAAATGGGTTCTACGCTGATAAAGACATTGACGACCCTACTCCATACCACACAGACATCGAAGAACGTAAAGCCGAAGAAGGTGGTTATGCACTAAACGATGACAGTCGTTATACCTTGTATGAGATACATGCTGATCTTGTTATTGCGGGTATTGATGATGAAGATGATTTAGCTAAGCCATACGTTGTAACTGTAGAACGTGGTACAGGTGAATTATTATCTATTAGACGTAATTATGATGAAGATGATGAGCTAGAAATGAAGCGTCAGCATTTTGTACATTACTCTTACGTCCCCGGATTTGGCTTCTACGGTCTTGGACTTATACACATCATAGGTGGGTACGCTAAAGCAGGAACGTCGATTATACGGCAATTGGTGGACGCTGGTACGCTATCTAACCTTCCGGGCGGTTTAAAGTCCCGTGGTTTACGTATTAAAGGAGATGATACTCCTATTGAACCGGGTGAGTTTAAAGATGTAGATGTCCCATCAGGCAGTATTCGTGAGAATATTATGCCCCTACCTTATAAAGAGCCTAGTCAGACTCTACTAGCACTACTTAACCAGATTACTACAGAAGGTCGTAGGTTGGGTGCTATTGCGGATATGGATGTTTCTGATATGTCTGCGAACGCGCCAGTAGGTACTACCCTAGCTTTGTTAGAGCGTACATTGAAGCCTATGGCGGCTGTACAGGCTCGTGTGCATTATGCGATGAAGTTAGAGTTCCGTATGCTGAAAGACATCATGGCAGAGAATGCGCCGGATGAGTATGGCTATGAGCCTACTAGTGGTGAGGTAGGCGCTATTAAAGCTGATTACGAGATGGTAGAAGTCATACCTGTAAGTGATCCTAATAATACGACTATGGCTCAGCGTGTAGTTCAGTATCAGACTGTATTACAGATGTCACAGCAAGCTCCGCAGATATATAACCTACCCCAGCTACACCGTCAGATGATTGAGGTGTTGGGTGTGAAAAACGCGGACAAGTTGGTACCTACGAAAGACGATGTTAAGCCAACAGATCCTATTAGTGAGAATATGAATGCGCTAACGGGTACCCCCATAAAAGCGTTTTTAACTCAAGACCACGAGGCGCATATACGCACTCACCAGTCTTTCATGCAAGATCCTACGGTTGCAGGCGCACTAGGTAAGAGTCCACAAGCGCAAGCGATGATGGCATCACTACAAGCTCACATTGCGGAGCACGTTGCGTTTAAGTATAGAGCGCAAGTAGAAGAGAAAGTGGGTGCAACGTTGCCATATCCTAACGAAGAGTTAGCGCCAGAGTTAGAAATAGAAATGTCTAGAGTAGCAGCTGACGCTAGTAGGCAAGTTAAAGATCAGAATGCTCAGCAGCAAGCGCAGCAAGAAGCGCAGAAGCAAGCACAAGATCCTATCCTACAACTCAAGCAACAAGAGATGCAGCTCAAGCAACAAGAAGTACAACTTAAAGCTCAGAAAGATCAGCTTGAAGCTCAGATCAAACAGGCTGAAGTACAACGTAAATCTCAAAAAGATCAGATGGATAACCAAATTGACCAACAACAGCTAGCGATTGATCGGCAGGAGTTGGAGATTGATGCCCAGAAAGCGGGTGCAAAACTGGCGGCAGATAGACGTACCGCCAATACAAAACTAGACCTAGATATGGTTAAAGCTAGGACTGATGCGATGAATAAACAACGTAAGGAATAACTTATGACTACCGTCTTAGACGTGCTAAAAGAAAAACTCGAAGAACATGTTTCTTCTGCACAAGAATTTCTTAGTAGCGGGGGTGCGAAGGATTACGCCCAATACCAAGAAACTGTAGGTTTGATCCGAGGTCTCGAAACCTGCATATCGTATACAAATGACCTCTCGCGCAATTACTTGGAAGAAGATGATGACTGATTTAAAGATTGTACAGAAAGACCCGGAAAATGAGAAAGAGCTAGAAGATGCGTTACCAACGCCTGTTGGATATAGGGTGCTGGTCGCTTTACCTGAAGTAGAAGAAACTTTTGGGGAAAGCCGCATTATTAAGTCTAGTAAAGAGCAACACCTAGACCACGTACTATCTACTATAGGTTTAGTGGTAGATATGGGCACAGAAGCATACTCTGATAAAGAGCGTTTTACTGATGGGCCGTGGTGTAAAGAAGGTGATTATGTGATGTTCCGTGCTAATACTGGCACGCGTTTTAAAGTGGGCAACACCGAGTTTCGTTTGATGAATGATGATTCAATTGAAGCCGTTGTAGCCGATCCCCGTGCAGTAGCACGAGCGTAATAAGGAGAATAACATGGGTTTTCAAAAAGTAGAGTTTGAGTTTCCTGATGAGCAGGAAGAAAAGAAAGACCTAGACATCGAGGATACTAGTGCAGTAGAAATTGATCTGTCGGGTAAAAAAGAAGCTGATGACTACAAAGAAAAAGAAGTAGAAGTAGAAGTAGAAGCTAAGGAAGAAAAAGAAGTTGAAATCGAAGTAGTCGATGATACTCCTAAGAAAGACCGTAAACGTAAAGCATCTGCAGCACCAGAAGACGTTACGGATGAGGAGTTAGAAAACTACTCGGAGAAAGTTCGTAAGCGTATCCAGCATTTCAGTAAGGGCTACCACGACGAGCGTAGGGCTAAAGAAACCGCAGAGCGGGAGCGTAAAGAGCTAGAGTCTTATGCTAGACAGTTAGTGGCGGAGAACAAAGAGTTACTCGATTCCGCCAACCAGTCTAATAAAGCACTACTAGATAAGGGCAAAGAAGACGCTGAAAAAGAAGTGAAGATAGCTAAATTCGCATACAAAAAAGCGTATGAAGCCGGCGACGCTGATAAGTTAGTAACCGCCCAAGAAAGACTTACTGACGCTAAAATGAAACAAGATAAGCTAAGTTCAGTAGATACCTCTTTACAAGAGAGGGAAACTCCTGTACAAATGCAAGAAACAGAAGTAGAAACTCCACAAACGGACGAAAAAGCCGCTACTTGGGCACAAGAGAACACTTGGTTCGGTACCGATGATGAGATGACTGCTTACGCTATGGGTGTACACAAGAAGGCGGTTAAAGAAGGCCTTGACCCTAGCAGTGATGAATACTATGAGAAAATTAATTCTCGTATGCGTTCTACCTTTTCGGATTATTTCGGAGAGGAGGAACACCAAGAAGAGCAAGAACCCGAAACTAAGAAGCGAAAATCTAATGTGGTCGCTCCCGCTACGCGGAGCACGTCGCCAAAGAAGGTGACATTAACGCGAACACAAGTGGCTATCGCTAAGAAGTTAGGAGTACCGCTCGAACTATACGCCAAAAAGGTTGCTGAAGAGATGAGGAATAGATAATGGCTGATAACAGATTAGACCGTGAATTAGAGACCCGTGAGAAAACTGCTCGTAAAACTGCATGGAAACGTCCAGAGGTTTTACCGTCTCCCACTCCAGAAGAGGGATATGTATACCGTTGGATTCGGGTTGCAAATCAGGGACAAGTGGATGCCACTAATGTCTCATCTAAATTGAGAGAAGGTTGGACTGCTGTAAAAGCGTCAGATCATCCTGAGATTACACTTGTTACTATCGAGAACGATAGATTTAAAGACAATGTAGTTATTGGTGGTTTGATGTTGTGTAAAGCGCCTATTGAGCTAGCTAATGAACGTAACGACCATTACGCTCAGCAGACGCAATCACAAATGAATGCAGTCGATAACAACCTTATGAGGGAAAATGATCCTAGAATGCCCCTATTTAATGATAGGAAATCTAAGGTCACTTTCGGTAAAGGTTAAATTTTTTAATTAGGAGTCAAAAATGGCTTATCCAACTCTTGATTCTGCGTACGGGTTCAAACCAGTAAACTTGACTGGTGGTACTTCTTTCGCTGGATCTACTCGTAGAATTCCTATTGACGGCAGCTATGCTACTGCTATGTTCAATGGGGATCTTGTAACAGTTGCAGCTAATGGTACAGCTACACGTATCACTACTGAGACTGGTGTAAAAATCGCAGGTGTATTCCTTGGTTGTGAGTACACAAATGCAAATGACCAACTAGAGTTTTCCCAGTCTTATCCGGGAACTAGTGTATCTAACGCTTTCGCTGTTGTCATGGACAACCCTTCTGTACTTTGTAAAGTTGCTATTGTTACTGCCGCTGGTGCAGTAGATGATACTCTTACTCGTGCAGCAGTTGGTACAAATGCAAGCATTGAGCAAGCATTAGGTGGTGTAACTGCAACTGGTAATTCTCGACTAGGAATGACTAAAACTGTAGCTAACACTAACACTCTACCACTTCGTATTATTGATCTTGTTGAAGATACAAAAACTAGCAACGGCTACGTAGAAGCTATTGTTAAGTTCAACACGCATCAGTATAACGACACTACTGGCGTTTAAGGAGAAATAACTAATGGCTATTTCAAGATCACAACTGCTTAAAGAGTTACTTCCCGGATTAAACGCTTTGTTTGGTTTGGAGTACTCTAAATATGGTGAAGAGCACAAAGAGATTTTCGAGACTGAAACCTCTGACCGTTCTTTTGAAGAAGAAACTAAATTGTCTGGCTTTGGTGCTGCTCCTGTTAAACAGGAAGGTGGCGCTATTGAGTATGACGCGGCGCAAGAAGCGTTCACTGCACGCTACACGCACGAAACCGTTGCTATGGGTTTTGCAATCACTGAAGAAGCGATTGAAGATAACTTGTATGACTCTTTGTCTGCTCGTTATACCAAAGCATTGGCTCGCGCTATGGCGTACACGAAGCAAGTTAAAGCTGCTTCTGTATTGAACAACGCTTTCTCTGGCACTACTTACGGTGACGGTTCAACTTTATGTGCAACCGATCACGCGTTAGTATCTGGTGGATCTAACTCAAACCGTCCTGCTGTTGCAGCTGACCTTAACGAAACTTCTTTAGAAGCGGCTGTTATTCAGATTGCCCAGTGGACTGATGAGCGTGGTCTTCTTATTGCTGCACAGCCTAAGAAGCTCATTATTCCATCTAACCTACAGTTCGTAGCGACTCGTTTGCTTGAGACTGAAGGTCGTGTTGGTACTGCTGACAATGACGTTAATGCTCTATCGAACAATGGTTCGATTCCGGGCGGCTACTCAATCAATCACTATCTAACCGATACTGATGCGTGGTTCTTAACGACTGATATTCCTAACGGATTGAAGCACTTTGTTCGTGCGAAAATGGCTACCTCTATGGACGCTGATTTCGATACTGGCAACAGCCGCTACAAGGCGCGTGAGCGTTACTCGTTCGGTGTATCTGACCCATTGGCGATCTTCGGATCACCGGGCGCATAATCTGCGTTGGGTTACTAAGGGAGCTTCGGCTCCCTTTTTTATTGTCTTTTATATTGTACTGTGATAAGTTAACACAAACCGGGAAAATTTATCGGTGGACTTGACAGCCCCGGCTGACGACATGTAGACAAGTTCACTTTAACTCACATGTGAGAATTATATTATGGCTAAAACTACATTTTCAGGCCCAGTCCGTTCGGACGCGGGTTTTCAAATCCCAGCAGTAACTACTGCTAATTTACCAGCGGCTACCTCTGTTGTAGCAGGAACCGTGTATGTTGTTACTGATAATGGTGCAGGTAACGATGAAATCTGTGTTGTTGTAAGTAACGGAACAGCGTGGAAAACTGCTATTGGCGCGGCACTATCTTAATAGGAGGCTGATATGTCTAGTGACGTAAAAGCTGTATATTGGACAGCTAGCAGCGGTACTTCTGGTGTAGGTACTGTTATAGGTGGCAGAAACAGAATCAAAGGCATCCACGTGCATACTGCAGGTTCTAACAACCCTACATTTACCATAAAAGATGGTTCTACTGGGGCTGTTGTGTTGCAAGCAGACTTTAAGAACACTGATAACGATTCTATCTATGTTCCGGGCGATGGTCTTCTTTGTGTAAATGAGGCTTACGTTTCTGTATTCGACCATATAACTTCTATAACGGTGTTCTATGCGTAGTTATTATGCCAAAGGCGGTAAGGTAAAAGGTACCGGCATGAAAGGTATGAGCCAGAAAAGTGGGGACAAGCGCCCCACTAAATCTGGTGCTGGTATGACTGCTAAAGGTGTAGCTAAATACAGACGGAACAATCCGGGTAGTAAATTAAAGACGGCAGTTACAGAGAAGAAGCCTACAGGTAAGAGAGCATCAAGACGTAAGTCATATTGCGCTCGTTCTGCAGGACAGATGAAACAATTCCCTAAAGCTGCTAAAGATCCAAATTCAAGATTAAGGCAAGCGCGTAAGCGCTGGAGGTGTTAAGTGAAGGGCAAGAAAGTAAAAGGTTACATGAAAGGCGGAGATATTAATGATTCCCTGCCCGGCATTGAAGGCTTAGATGCTAAGTTTGGTCAAAGTGTTGCTGACGGTAATAAGGCTACGGGAGATGCTATAGCCAAACGAATCCAAAAAGCTAAAGATCTAGAAGCTAAGTCTATGGAAGGCCGAGATCTTACCGCTAAAGAAAAGAAAGCTAGGAAGCGAGCAGCAGACAACAAGAAGTTAGACGCTAAAGCCAAGGAAATGCTGGGCCCAGAGAAGAAGAAGAAGAAAAACAACACCACTAAATCGTCTCCTTTAGATGCTCCTAAGCCTCCAATGGCGGGTGCTCCTAAGCCTCCAATGGGCGGTATGGGCGGTGCTCCTAAGCCTCCAATGGGTGGTATGGGCGGCGGTATGCCTCCTAAGAAGCCACCTATGCCTATGATGAATAAAGGCGGTAAGGTTAAGAAAGGCGGTTCTTGTGGCGGCTACAAAAAAGGCGGTAAGGTTCGCGGATGCGGGATTGCTAAACAAGGCGTTCGTGCCTGTAAGATGCGCTAATGAGAAAGGACTACAAAAAATCTTGTGGTTGCGGTAAGAAACGTAGTTATAAGAAAGGTGGTACCGTAAAGGACTCATGCTATAAGAAGGTGAAGGCCAGCTACAAGGTCTTCCCTTCTGCGTATGCATCTGGAGCTATAGCTAAATGCCGGAAGAAAAAGGCTGGTAAGTAATGCGTAGGTACTATAAGTCTGGTGGTAAGATTCGCAAAACGGCGAAGGGTGCTGCGTTAAAGCGTTGGTTCAAGGAAGATTGGAAAGACGTTAGTACAGGTAAGGCTTGTGGTAGAAAGAAAGGTGATGGTCGTGGTACGCCATACTGTCGTCCTAGTAAACGAGTATCTTCTAAGACTCCTAAAACGTCAGGCGAGATGTCTAGTTCTGAGAAGAGTAAGAAGGTAAGAGAAAAGAAAAGTTTAGGGCAACCTGCAGGTGCTCCACGCAGAGTAAAGTCGCTAAAACGTAGAGGTAAGTGATGCGTAGATACTTTAAAAAAGGCGGATTAACTAAACGGCAAAAGACTACTTTGAAAAAACATTCTGTGCACCATAGCAAAAAGCACATGGATGAAATGAAGAAAGACATGAAGAAAGGCGCTAGTTTTGGCGAGTCGCATAAGACAGCTATGAAGAAGGTAGGTAAGTAATGGCTACATCAGGTACTACATCATTTGATATGGACTTCCCAGAGATTGCTGAGGAAGCGTGGGAACGTGCTGGACGTGAGATGCGTTCTGGGTATGACCTAAGAACAGCTAGACGCTCTATGAACTTGCTTACTATTGAGTGGGCAAACCGTGGCGTTAATATGTGGACTATAGATGAGAAGTCTGTAGATTTAGTTAAGGGTACGCAGTCATACACGCTACCTGCTGATACGGTAGATGTTATAGAGCAGACTATACGCACTAATGATGGGGTGCAAGCTACACAGAATGATCTTGCTGTAACACGTGTCAGTGTAAGTACTTACAGCTCACTCCCTAACAAGTTAACACAGGGTAGACCATCGCAAATATTTATAGAGCGTGGTGTAGCGGCTCCTAAGTTATATGTGTGGCCTGTACCCGATAAAGATACATACAAGCTAAACTACTGGCGTTTAAGACGTATGGAAGATGCCGGTGAAGGTGCATATACAGCAGATATGCCGTTTAGATTTTTACCTTGTTTAGTAGCTGGCTTAGCTTATTATATTGCTATGAAGACTCCTGAGTTATCGGACAGAGTAGTAATGCTAAAACAGATGTACGACGAGCAGTTTGAGATGGCTTCTACAGAAGATAGAAGTAAAGTATCCGCTAGATTTGTGCCGCGTATTGGGTACCCATAATGGCCAAGTTTGCTACAGGTAAAAAGGCGTTTGGCTTCTGCGATATATGTGGGTTTCGTACAAAAATCCGTGAGATGAAAGCGGTAGTAGTTAAGCGACAAGATACTGGATTATTGGCTTGTAGGTCGTGTTGGGATAAAGATCACCCACAAAATATGCAGGGTGAGTATCCAGTTACAGACGCAGAAGCATTACGTGTATCGCGCCCAGACACAAGTTTAAGTGCTGATTCCTCTGATACCAGTAGTCGAGCGGTAGACTGGGGTTGGCGACCAGTAGGTGCAGGGCCTAACATGGCTATGGAAGTTAAAACAGGAACAGTTACGGTGACGGTAGAATAATATGGCTATGACATACGCAGAATTAAAGACTAACGTGCAAGACATTACTGAGATGTCTTTTACTGATGCACAGCTATCTATGTTTACGAAACAAGCTGAGCAGAAGATCTATGGGTTCATCAAAGACTTGCCCATACTAAGAAAGACTTTGGCGGGACAATCGGTTAGCGCTACGGCTGAATACGTATTGCCTGCAGACTGTTTATATGTACATAGTGTAGTGCAACACACCAACACTAACCGCAAAGCCATAATGCAGAAAGCCCGTGATTTTTTGTTTGAAGCATACCCACTTACTTCTGAAGCGGTGGTTGGTGGCAACGTAGAAATAAAATATTACGCGTTAGACTCTGATGCTACAGCAAACCAAGAAGCTAGCCGTATGACTCTCCTACTTGCCCCCAAGTGGGACGCAAGTGTTACTTTAAGTGTGGAGTACCAATATCACCCACGTTCTATAGTAGATACTGATGGAGACGAAGAACAACCTTGGCTAGGTACAAACTACGATTCTGCGTTGTTAAACGCTACCCTAGTAGAAGCGGCAAGATTCATGAAAGCAGAACCAGACATTATACAAGGGTACGACCAACAGTTTATTATGAGTCTACAACCACTAGTGGATACTGTAACTACTAGGTTAAAGTCAGATTCGTTTAGGCCAACATCTGCCCCAGCACGGCCTTTGACTGTCCCTGCTCCAGCACAACCGCCACAAAGACAGGAGTAACCAATGGCTATAACACAAACAGTATGTACATCGTTTAAGAAAGAGCTACTAGAAGGCCTACATATCTTTGGTTCTAATTCTTTCAAGATTGCTTTGTACACGGATACCGCTAATTTGAACGCTGATACTACGGTATATACTACAGACAACGAAGTAGCTAGTGGCAATGGGTATTCAACTGCTGGTGAGACTTTAGTAACAGTAACCCCGTCTAGTGCAGATGGTGTAGGGTTTGTAACTTTTTCTAATGCTACGTGGGCAAGTAGTAGTTTCACTGCTCGTGGGGCATTGATTTATAACGATACTAATGGTGACAGGGCTGTAATGGTCTTAGACTTTGGTGATAATAAAACAAGTAATAACAGCACGTTTACGGTGGCTATGCCCGCTAGTACAGCGTCTACAGCTTTAATAAGGATTACATAATGAGCACATCGTATACAGGCACACTCAAATTCGGTAAACCTGCTGCAGGTGATACAGGTTGGGGTAACACGTTAAACGGCGAAGTTACTGATATGGTAGAAGAAGCTATTGCAGGCATGTCTACCATTAATACTTGGAGTGCAGCTACTCCGGCGGTTCATACGCTTACAGAGGCAAATGGGTCTACTTCCGAATCTAGGGCTGCAATACTCAGGTTAACTGATACTACGGGCGACATAGCATCTGTAGCGAACCTCATAGTCCCTGACAACACTAAACTATACTGCATTATTAATGAGACAGGGCACACAGTAACTGTAAAAACTGCTAGTGGTACGGGTATTGACATCCCTACAGCAGTGCAAAATAATGTTGTTTGTAACGGTACTAATGTTGTAGAGCAAGTTAACTACCAAGCGTCATCTAGAGCAGGTACACTAACTTCAGATGGCCTTACTGTTGCCGGTACGTTTAAAGTAGGCGCTAGCGGAGCGACCGTTACTACTATTGCTGATGAAGACGATATGGTGTCTGACAGCGCATTTAAGTTGGCAACTCAGCAGTCAATCAAAGCGTACGTAGATAACAATGGTTCGTTCCCCTATGTAGAAGAGATAGTTCCTTGGGGCTTGTCTACTACGATGACCACATCAGCGCTAGTCACCATAACTGATAGTAATAATTATTCTACGGTAGCAGAGTTCACTGTTCCCGGAAACGCGGATACCCAATACCATAAAATAGAAATATCGCCTGTTTTTTTCGCTAAACAAACGGTAGGCAATACGCTGGTCACCGTCGATACAAGTTATCGTTTGCAGAAAAAGTCTAAAACTAATACTGGGGTTTCTTTGGGTACCGTAGTAGATAGAGGACAGCTTAGCGGTTCCGGCAGTTATTTTTTCTATTTTACTGTGTCAGGCGATAAACGTCAGGTGTTAGGGAATGCTGTTAAGGTAGCTGACAACAATGTTGCAGGAGATCCGGCAGGTAAACGTGAGATTCAAAGTTTTCATTACAACGCTACAGCGGACAAGACTTATATAACGTTTGATAACGGATCATCTACTCTCAGCGGTTCGACGTTTGCTTCGGGCACAACAGCCTATATCGGGTATGATGGTTGGAGTGCTGTGGGTGATTGGGTTGATGTCGGCACGGCGCTATTACAAACTACCGCAGAAAACTCAGGGACAAGCATATATGTACCCGCCTCTTACGCGTTACCCACAATACCGGCGTTTTTGGTTCAAAATAGTAATAGCGCCGCTACGGAATTTAGGTTTCAAATAAAGCCAGATGATAGTGGTAGGGAGATACGCTACCAAAAAACCTACGTATCAGCGCAAAACATTAGGAGAGGTTAATCATGGAAGAGAATAAAGAAGCCCTACTTAAACTAGAAGCCCATGAAAGAGAGTGTGCTCAGCGTATGAAAAACATACAGTTTCAGCTAGATACTGTAGATAAGCGTTTAGAGCAGGGTATGCATAAGTTTAGAAGCATTGAACGTTTATTATGGCTTCTTTTTCCGGCCATTCTAGGGGCAGATGCAATTGCTCAGAATCTACTCTAAGACCTTACTGCTATGGCTATTTGCTGTAAGTGTATATGCTAACAACCAAGAAGGTAGCCTTAACACCTACCACGGTGAGAATAGTGTAGCTAATAGTAATAACAGTACTAAAGATGAATCAGTATCTAACACATATAATGGTGCGGGGTCTTCTTCGGAAATACCTGTAGGTAGCGCTATAAGTCCTAGTTACATGTCTAATGGCATGGATACTTGTTTGAAAGGTACAGGGGGTTCACTGCAGACTGTAGGTGTTGGTTTTAGTAGTGGGGGGTATAACGTTGACCCAGAGTGTAATAGGCGTAGAGATGCAAAAGTACTATCTGATTTAAACATGAAAGTAGCTGCGGTAGCTAGAATGTGCCAGTCAGTAGATGTGTGGAAATCTATGTTCATTTCTGGTACGCCCTGTCCTATACTATCTAATGGTAAACTTATAGTTGGTAAGCGGGCGTTC
>Ga0208667_1000512_pt1 | contig 16457 bp, 28 predicted proteins | sample 11BtaG_FD_184085 | JGI IMG/M metagenome (GOLD analysis project Ga0208667, IMG submission 184085) | Marine viral communities from the Subarctic Pacific Ocean - 11B_ETSP_OMZ_AT15265_CsCl metaG (SPAdes) (version 2) | ecosystem: Environmental > Aquatic > Marine > Oceanic | place: Pacific Ocean... | reverse complement strand
CATCATAAACAAAAGGATTAAGATTATGACAAAGCAACAATTTATTATTGAATGTAACGAGCGTTTTATTTGTCCAAGTGTAGCAATAGAAAATGAAAACATATGGAAAGCATTGCAAGAGCCAAGCGCTTTTATACGTCACGAAAATATTTGTACTATATTAGATTGTGAATTTTAAGAAAGGATTATTACAATGAAAAAACAGTCATGTTTAATTTATCGCGGGCCAAGTCAAATTGACGGCCAACCCATTATAGCGGCTTTAACTTTTAGCAAGAGAAATAAAAAACTTGGTAAAATGGCAAGCTTGTATATCATTAATGACAATGGCAAGGGGCCAATTGAAAATAATAGATTAGGTTTAGACGTTTCAATCTGTGGCAATTGCCCTTTAAAAGGCATAGCTCATAATGGTGACAAGGGAACTGCAAAAGAACGCGTTTGTTATGTTTCATTAATTCATGGGCCAAATTCAATTTATAAAGCATATAAGGCCAACAAATATAAGCTTGTCAATGACCTAGTTTCTCTTGGCTCCAATGAAGCTATTCGATTAGGCGCATATGGTGACCCCGCAGCCGTACCAAGTCATATAATTAAGGCATTAATCAGCAAGGCCAAATCTTACACTGGCTACACTCATCAGCATGATTTAAAAGGGGTTGATTATTCTAATTGTATGGCAAGCGCTAATTCGTTAAAAGAGGCGCGTAAATTTTGGAAGCTTAACATACGAACCTTTAGAACCATAAAAGAAAATGATAGCTTGCAAGCTAATGAAATACTGTGTCCCGCCACTGATGTAAAGCTAAAAGAAAAGGCCATTACTTGCGCCACTTGTAAGCTTTGCAAGGGTTCAAGTATTAAGGCTAAATCTGTTGCGGTAGTTTTGCATGGCAACGGCGCGAAATGGGCGGCTTGATATGCTTGATTACTTACAGTCAAAACAATTCTTAATAGATATGCTGAATTTGCTTTTAATGATCGCATTCACAGCCGTTTCAACTTTTTGGTTCATTGTATTAGCTTAAATATATAATAAAATTAATTATCTTATGACCTCGCTTCTGGCGGGGTTTTTTTATGCCAGTTGTGCTGCTAGCCCATGTTCCTGTTTTGTTCTATAAATACCAATACAAAAAGTCTCGCAGGATGGCCGTAGAGAGCGTTTTGTGTATAGCTTGGTATGATTGGTCATATGTAAAATTTTACAGGCAATCCGGGGCATTACAGAGGATTTTTGATTTCTTTAGCCCCTGATAACCACTATTTAACCCACTATAATAGAATAGAAGCGCAGTTTTATTGGGTTTAATTATTAGTTATGATCTAAAAAACATTATTAAAAGCCCCTTATCTATTCTAAGTCTTAAACACTATATACTAATTTGACATAAAAAAAGGCCACCTAAGCGACCTAATTAATTTATATAATGTTATAGTTGTTTTTAAGTTACCCTATGATACTCACATTTGTAACCTTGCGATTTTATATCATCAACTCCCTTAATCATTTGGTCATAACATTCTTTCGATTCAACTGAATATAATTCTACATTTAAAATCTTATTAGTTGCTTTATTCATTGTTATTAATGCAAACATTTTCTTAATCCTTTAATTTATCTATTATTTATATTACGTCATGCACGGATATCGCAATAGGATTATTATTAGCCTTTCGTTCGTAACCTCTCAAGATCCTTTGTGTATCATCAATAGGAAACCAATCGACAACATAGCTAATGTTTGAATCGCTTATTCCGCCAACTCTATCAAATTCAAGCCAGAAATCATCGATTGAATCATACCAAGAAACAGACTCTTCGTTAATTACTACAACTTTTTTATTTTCTATATTGTCACCCAAATAAACAACTCGCGCTTCACAACCTCCGCCAAGTTCTATTAATTCTGTTTTTAAATGTTCATATGTCATGTCTTAATCCTTTAATTAGCATAATTGCCTATTATTAATATAGCAGAATAGCCATTAATAACAACATATTATTTCTTTTTAGCTGTTTTTTTAGCGGCTTTAAAAGCTTTGGCAGTCGGAGATCCCTTGCTACCTACTTTACGCATACGTTCATTTGAACCTTTTTGTATTCTTTTACGTTTTGAATGAATATTGGCATATAGCCCTTTTTTATTTGGCATTTAAGCTCTCCCTCGATAATCTTTTAATAGTGTTAATAGTTGTTCTTCATTAAATTCTAAATCGTGCGTTTTATCCCATCTCATAATGTAATCATCTAGCCAATCAATATGACTGCTCAATACGCCTATTAATTCTATTGCATTCATTTTTGGTAAATTATGCTTTTTAATGTATTCTTTATATTCGGTTGTTAATAGATTTTCCATTTTCTAATCCTTTTTAAATGATAACTTACTATAGCGAATTGACAATATAATACAAGCATAAAACCCAATAAACCTGCACATTTTACAATATAATTACCACCGGGAACGCAGCACATACGGAATTAAATTCACGTTACTATTGCATTAATATTATTATTATGTATATTGAGTGCACATTTTAAAGAAAGGATTATAAATGTTAAATAACACAGAAATAAAAACAACATTAAACGGCGCAATTGATGAGATCACAGAGGTGCTTGAAAATTATTCATGTAGCTATAAAAAACCATATGCAAATAAATCATATGTTTTGTTTGCTGTCGATGGTGATTTATCAGCGTCTGGTATGTCAAATCAATCAACTGTATTGACAATTAAACGCGAGCAAATGTTTAAGGTCGAAGCTTATATTGAAGTACAAAGAATTTGGCATGAAACGCTGACAATGTTGTGCATTGGTCTTGAAAAGGTACATAAGAAACACAATAAAACATTTGATGTACTTTATCAACTTTGGCGCAAATCTAATGCGCTGATGGCTGATATATTTGACAACAAATATTGCTATCGTTCAACATGGGCTTTTTTAAGCAAATAATAAAAAGGATTATAAAATGAATAATATATTTGATAAAGAAATATGCGTAGATTGTGATAACAATTGCTTCCCCGGTACAGGCAGGTATGTCAATCGTTATCCATACTATGGTGAACATATTGAGGGGTGGAGATGTGGAATCTGCGCGGAAGAAATAGAAACAGAATTTAATGAAAACAAAGGATTATAAAATGACTGAATTAGAAGAAAAAAATGATATAATGATTGATATACTTGAATTGAATGATGACGCACAAGATATCCTACAGGCATTATTTGATATTGCAACTTTAGACCAGTTTTATGAGCTATATAATAGTTTTTATGAGCCGCCAGAAGAGCGATCTGACTATGACGAACACAATACTATGCATAAAAATTTTCATTAAAGGATTAAATGATGTATACAATATTAGGACAAATAGAAAATCAATATATAGACGACCAGTTTGTACAAATTGACAGCTATGCAAACATAAATGAAGCGCAAATTGCGTTGCAACATATGCAAGCATTTGACTGCTTTAGTAATTACAAAAACTATTACATAATAAAAAAACAAAAGGATTAGATTAATTAAAGCCCTTCGGGGCTTTTTTATTTGCCTGCTTTTCTTCTGTTGTACCATTTTATATAATAACCATAGGCATCACTACGGCTTAAATTAAACCTATCAGATAAGTAATCAGGGCTTTTGGCATATTCTAGCGTTACTGATCTACTGAGCCTATCAAGATAATCATAATATTGTTTCATTTGTTTAGCCTAATTTCGTCTAAAGCTACTGTGACGGCTCTTGATGCGCCCAGTATTTGCAGATTACCAATTAGATTGCTATCAGTGACCGATAATACAGATATCTGTAACCCGGAAAAAGGCCCACTATCAATTTTTAATATATCATTTTTTTTATATCTAGGTTTTATTTGCTCAATACTGTTTTTTAGTTTTCCTGTTTTATAGCCAACAGGATATATTTCTTTTAGTTCATCAATTACACTGTCATGCAGCCGATATGGTGACGTACCATCATAAAGCAGTCCATAAATATTTCTATATTTGCTAATTAAATCATAAATTTCTGTAAAATCATCTACATTTATTAGCAGATAACCCAGTAAAACAGGCAAAATATAGTTAATACGAACCCTAGATTTCTTCTGTTGCTTACTACGCCTAACAGCTTTTTTCTCATACGGACTATAAACTTCAATATTATTATCAGTTAATAGATCATGAATTTTAAATTCTGTGCCAGTTTTAACTTTTAATAAATACCACATTAATATTCTCGAACAGCGATAAGCTTTTTAAATGGTGATGTTTTCATTAATACGTTACATTGATACTCTGTACCACGCCATGCGTACTTACTATTCAATGTTAAGCTCTTACCACTAAGATGCAAATAACCACCACTAGATTTCAAATAATAACCTTTACCGGGAGGTGCAAATTTAACAGGTATAATATTTTCTGGCTGTGGCGTTTTTACTTTCACAAAATATTGTGGCGCATACTTACGCATTTTGTAAAATGTCGATTGACTTACTTCAGCCAACTCACAAATATCCGGGGTGCTATATCCTGCCTCAAAAAGTCTACGGCATTTATGAATCATTTTAATATCTGTATATTTTTTATATTGATTAGATACTTTGGGAACCAATTTAAACTTTATAGGCTTTGGTTTTTTTTGATGACCACGCTTTGGCAACGTATCCCGGTTGCGATGTGCAAACTTATCAACAGCAGACTTAGTAGTATTTAGCTCGGCTGCAATCTGATCTACAGAAAGTGTTTCATCTTTCCATAATGTTATTATTTGTAATATTTTATCTTGTGTCCAAAATCTTTTAGGCATTTTTACCAACGTAATTCATTTCTCAATCCTTTGTAATTACATTTATTATAAGCAAAAAGTTAATCCTTGCAAATAGGAAAACATTTCCTTATGATATAGATATTAAAGGAGAAAAATAATGAAACATACAATAGAATCAATCATAAAAAATTGCGGTGGCTCAAAAGCCATTTCTGAAAATACAGAAATAAAACAAGATAGTGTCAGAAAGTGGCGCATCTTTGGTATCCCGGAATCTCGGTGGTCATGTATTATTAAATTACATAAAGGCAGATTAACACCTAACCAACTACATAAACTTAACAAGATTTGCAGAGGTGATTTCACATGAGAATACAAAAACATGAAGGCGAAGTCACTGAAACCTTTTACACTGAACATCCCTACTTCAATCGCATGATGTTACAACGCGCTGTAAAACGAGGCGATACAAGGCGGCAACATCATTTCCAGGAGTTAGTTACAAAAGAAACTACAGAGGCACTCAGGAGGCTGTTAGATGAAGTTTAGTGAGCACCCAGATTACGTCAAGTACCGCACAATACCTAACTACCTATATGCCAAGATAGCGCTTGAGCAGTGTGGCAAGTGTGGCTGTGGTTGTGGCAGGGATTTGGAATTTGAACAACGTAAAATACGCATTGAGCACATCATGCAGAGAGCGTTTGGCGGCAAACATGAGGAAGGTAATATAGCGCTCTGGTGCGTTAAGCCTTGCGCTCTTGCTAAAGATAGGAGAGATGCTGCTAACCGCAAAAAAGTCAGAAGCTTAACAAAGTCTACGAAGAAAAGTCAGAAACCTAAGAAAAAAATACAAGGTCGTACAAAAATACAATCGCGTGGATTTGGTAACAGTTATAAACCTAACATTAAGGAAATTGACTAATGTATAAACGTAACAAATACAACGCCATCAAAGTTAAAGATGATGGCTACACATTTGACAGTAAGCGTGAACACGCCAGATACCTACACAACAAGCAAAGATTGAAAGAAGGTGAGATATCAGAATTAGAGATACACCCAGTTTATCAGATACTTGTTAATGACCAGAAAATTTGCCGTTACACAGCTGACAGCCAATATAAGAATAAAGAAGGCACATTGATTGTTGAGGATGTTAAATCACCTATCACAGCTAAACAAGCGCGGTATAGGCTTGTTAAGAAGCTTATGAAAGCTGTGCATGGGATTACAATCCTGGAGGTATACTAAAAAAAATAGGGCGATAGAAAAGGATTAGAAAACTACCGCCCAGATGCCATTACTATTGGGGGAAACCAATGGCTTTACATAATATTAAATACAATATAACATAATGCAAGCAAAAAGGATTAAAAATGCAAGATTATCACTCACCAGAGGCTGAACAGGCCATTATAGGCGGTTTACTACGCGATAACGACTATTACGACGTGGTCAGCAACAGCCTAGCACAACAACATTTCTACAACCCAATCAACAGCAAGATATATATTATCATTAGCGACAGGTTAACATCTGGCCACAGTGTTGATGCAATATATGTAAAGAACCAACTGACAATGTTAGAGGTTGATGTCGACCTAGCAGAATACCTGTCAATGTGCGTACATCTTTTTACAGGCGACGAAAATGTAGTTAAGTCATATAGCGAGATAGTTATAGATTACGCTAAACGCAGAGAAACAGATTATCTTACAAGATCATTACAAGACAAATTGAATGACAATGAGCAAGAAATAGATACCATCTTGCAAGATTATGTTGCCGATATCGATGCTGTTATGCTTGATGGAAACAAACAGCTAACCAAAAGTGAAACGTCAAAACAGTTATCAGACACCTTTATAGCAGACATGAACGCAGACAAAGAGCAAGCAAGCTGTTACTCTGGCTACTTTCATCTTGACCAAATGCTTGGTGGATTTGTACCGGGGAGAGTTTATGTTATGGCAGGAAGGCCATCAATGGGTAAGTCAGCTGTAGCCTTAAATATTGCAAAAAATGTAGCTATGCAGAGAAAAGGTGTAGTTTTTTTATCACTTGAGATGACTAACAGCGGCCAAAGTGAAAGAATTATCAGTAGCATAGGCGCTAGTGCCTATGGGCCACAGAACTTTCCAATTTATAGTCAACTACGACACGCTTGGCGCGAAAACAAATCAAGAGATAAGATAAAGAGAGCCGCAGATACATTTGCTAAACTACCTATTGAATGGGAAGAAGGTGTTGGATTAAACCTCAACAACATCAAGCTTGTGACTAACAGAGCCATACGCTCATTACGTGCAAGCGGTAGTGATCTAAAACTACTTATCATTGACCATATAGGACACGTTGCTGGAACGCGGCCTGGGCAATCAAATTACGAAAAGGTTACTGAAGTTAGTAACGCGCTTATATCCATAGCAAAGCAATACGAAGTACCTGTACTGGCATTGTGCCAACTATCCAGAGCAGTAGAGCAGAGAGATGATAAAAGGCCACAGCTTAGCGACCTAAGAGAATCTGGACATATAGAACAAGATGCAAGTTGCGTGATAGGTATCTATAGAGATTACTACTATGCTGAACGTGAAGCCAGAAATAATAGTGGTATTGATGATAATGAAATAACATCAAGGTTAACCCAAGGGCAAAACAAACTTGAAATGATCGTAACAAAAAACAGACATGGCAACATAGGTGAAGTCAATTTATATTGTGTGCTGTCAAGAATGTTTATAGATAATCCAAACCAAGACTATAGGGGTAGAAAATGAAAAAAGGGATTTGGGGATGGGAAGATGCCATCACAAAAAGCAATTTGGAACCAATGACTAGGTTAGTGTTGCTGACGCTGCGGACTTACATGAACGCAAAGAATGAACAATGTTTTCCGGGTGCAAAGAAAATAGCACAAAGCAGTGGTATGTGCTTGAGAAGTGTATTTACACATTTAGATAAAGCAGAGAAAGCTGGATTTGTTGTAATAACGAAGAAGAAAAATCATAAAGGTGGACACGACAGCAACGAATATACTGCTTCATACCCTAGTGCAGGAGATGCACTCCCCCTTATGCAAGAGGTGCATGACCCTCATGCAGGAGATGCACCCCCCCTAGTGCAGGAGATGCATACTAACATACAAGTAGAACAAACAAGTGAACATAAAGAGTTGTTTGAAAAGGTTTGGAGTGAGATTAATAGCAAGTTAGTTAAATCTAGGCGAGGTGGTAAGAAAAGAGCGTATGCTAGATTTGTAAAGCTATGTAATGAACATGATCCTAATACTTTGGCTAATGCTATCAGAGGCTATTACAAGGATGCACAACAAAAGAAAAATAATTATGCATATGCTGCAAGTATCCTTGTTTGCCTAGGTACTAAAGAGCTATACTCAGGATACATGAATGCTAAAATAACAAAAGAGGAGGGTAAGAGCATTTATGAAAGATGGATAGAAAAAAATAAATTGACAACGTAAAATAAATCCGTAGAATACACACATTAATAAAGGAAAACATTATGAAATACTCAGAATCAACAAAAAACATAGCACCAGCTGTTACAGCCGCTAGTAATGCTATTACTGGCGCAAAGAAAGATGGTAAAAACCCACATTATAAATCAACATATGCAACACTTAGCTCAATTATTAATGCGGCTAATAAACCATTAACTGATAATAATTTAAGCATTATGCAAGAATTAAGTGAAATAACAGACAACCAAATGATTAAAGTTACTACACGATTAAATCATACGTCTGGCGAATATTATGAATTAGTAACACCAGCACCATTGAAAAATAAAGATATTCATGTGCTAATGAGTACATTCACTTATTGCCGTAGAAATGCAATATCAGCAATGCTAAATATCCCAGTTGAAGATGATGATGGAAATAAGTCACATGATGCAAAAGCAGAAAAACTTGTTGTTAACTTAGAGCCTATGCTTATAAAGATATCAGAATCTATGGATAATGATTCTCTTGAGGCTGTTGCTAAGGAAATTAGAACTGCTGAGTTACCTGCCAACGCAAAAGCTAAGTTACGAAAAGCTTGGGCAGAACAAAAAGCTATATTGATTGCTGCTGAGAAAGAAGAAGCGTGAAAATCGTAGACGTACAGCAAGGTAGTCCAGAGTGGTTTAGTGCGAGGTGTGGTAACTTTACTGCATCTCGCGTTAAAGACATACTTGCTAAGACAAAATCTGGATATAGTACATCACGCAAAAACATGATTGTTAAGCTTGCCTTAGAGCGCATGACAGGCGAGATTGAAGAAACTTACAGCAATGCTGCGATGCAGAGAGGGAACGACCTAGAACCAGAAGCGCGTGACTTTTATGCCTTTGAGAAAGATGTAATCGTAACGGAGGTTGGTATGGTCATACATCCAGAGCATGATCACATCACTTGTAGTCCAGATGGCTTGGTAGGTGATGATGGTTTAGTGGAAATCAAATGCCCTGCAAGCATGGCTAAAATGGTAAGCTACCTGGAAAAGGATGCACACGCTAAAGAGTATCAGATTCAGTTACAACATCAGTTACTTGTGACAGGTAGAGAGTGGGTAGACATTGCCGGGTATGATCCAAGGTTCCCAGAGGGTTTACAGCTTGCTGTCTGCCGAGTAGAAGCTGATAAGCAAATGCAATCAGAAATATTAACAGAGATACAAAGCGCAAACGAAGAAGTAAACGCGCTCGTAGAAAAACTTAATCAACTAAAAAAGGAAAAAACATGATTAACAAAGCAACACTAATTGGCAATGTTGGTAACGACCCGGAAATAAAAACATTTTCTAATGGCAGTAAAGTAGCAAACTTTAGCTTGGCAACGACTGACAAATGGAAAGACCGAAACACAGGTGAGATGCAATCTAAAACTGAGTGGCATAAAGTAGCTGTATTCTCAGAAGGTTTGATAGGCATTGTAGAGCGCTATGTAAAAAAAGGTAGCAAGATTTATGTTGAAGGCAAAATACAGACTAGAAAGTGGCAAGATATGTCTGGCAACGAAAAATCTATGACTGAGATAGTTTTAAAGGGCTTTACAGGCGTTATAACGCTCCTGGATAGCCGTGAGAGCAGTTTTGGTGGTGTTGGTGCAGACAGAGGCGGTTATGCTCCTGTAACGAAGCCTGTAGAGCTTAACGACGAGATACCATTTTAAATGGGTCAGCATACAGTACAGATAAAATGTGAGGCAGATAAGGTGGAGTGTAAGCGCCTTATCGACCTTTCACCTATTGGTACATATGTGCGATACACTAGGAATGTTAGAACCATACCGCAAAACTCTAGGTTATGGGCGTTGCTGTCAACTATATCAGTTGCTATGCGATGGAATGAATTTGAGGGTTATCACACAGGATTAAAGTCAGGTGAGAAGTATAGCCCAGAAGAATGGAAAGATTACTTTTGCCATATGTTACGCGGCAATAAATTTATGCCAGATGAACAGGGGCGCGAGCAGATACCTGTTGGTATGTCTACAAGGAGTATGACTAAAGACGAACACAATGAGCTACAGGCTCTTATAGAAGCTTTTGCTGTAAGGTTTGGTATAGGAGTAAGAGACCTTGAAAAATAAAAAGAGAGAAGCAGGATTACAGAAAAGGCAGTATCATCATATGCCTGTCCAGGTGCTCAATGAGGTTGCAGATGCCATGACCGAAGGTGCTGACAAATATGGTACTTATAATTGGAGATGGGAAAAATTGCATTATAGCGATTATTACAGTGCAGCACTAAGACATCTAATGGCATTTTATGGTGGTGAGGATCATGACCCGGATTCGGGCTTATCACATATAACAAAAGCTATAGCTGGCCTTATTATATTACGAGATGCTATGTTAAACGACTCTGTTGTTGACGACAGGTATGAGGCTATAACTAGGCTTGATACATAATGCCTGAATATAAAGAAGATTTTGACGACAAATACTGGCGATTATTTAGAGAGGTAGTGCTTTTGCATGAACAATGGAGGCAACACACATTGTTTTTTGATGAGCCAGAATATGTAAACTCTAAACACAATGGCGTTGATTATCCAGAAGGTAATTTTAGGGATTTATGGGCTAAGTCATTGCAGATTAGAAATATACACAATCAGATGCTTGATATGCTACACAGATATCATGACGGCAAACCCGGTGTAAATAAAATTAAATAACGTCGGCTAGGCTTTTACCATTAATATAAAAATACATTGATCGCTTGCCGTTGGCATTAATGATTACATCAGCACAGGCCCACGTAGATAGACCAACTTTGTAGGGCTGCTTCAAGGTAGATACACCTGTCTGCCACGCACCGCCACTTATACCGGGCGAATGGCTATGACCTATTACAGTTTTATACATTGCATTGGCAAAGCCTTTGATACTGCCTCTTGATCCATTAGCGCCTCTATCACCATGCTGCGATACGTCTATGCCTTTTATATTTGCACGTTTGTTTGCATTAACAAATTTATAGCAGCCCGGTATATATTTTTGAAACGCACACTCTAAGGCTGATTTATTTTTGTAAGATATCTCAGCAAGCAATTCAGAACCTATCGCTGCATTGTGTGGCTCTTTAAGGTGTCTGCCTTCATTTAAGTAACGCTCAATGTGCCTGTCGTGATTGCTGTCTACTATCCAATTCTCTTTACCGCCTGTTTGCACTATATGTGCGGCAGTGTGCTTTAACTCCCACGCCAGACTGTTCATACGCATATTAAAGACTTTTATCTTATCAAGTAGCTTGTGATGGTGAGATATAGATACGCCATCAAATACGTCATGAAATACGTGTATATCTGGTTTAAGTCTATCGCACAAACTAGCTCTAGCTTTTAATATAACTCTATCGTGCATAGCCGCGTGGTCATCACCTCTAACTATAGCCGCTGCGTTTTCACCGGGTTGTAGTCCTTCTGGTGTCCAATACTGATCTAAGAAGTAAAAACCTTTACCATCCCATATTATCTGTGTGTGATAAAATTTATCTCCAACAAGCTTAACATATGTTGCGGCAAATACATGATTAAACTTAGCTTTACCACCAGCTTTTGTTCGAGTGTAGGTTTTACTGGTACAGCTACCTGTAGTTTGTAGCATCTTAGGTAGTTCATCACCCGGTGTTGCTGCCAAACGCAAGTGCAATGATGTAGCACCATAAACAACAGACCTCTGGCCGCTGTGTGCTTGCATACCAGATAAAGGATCTACAGCAGTAGCTGTTAGGCGCAATCCAGACACCATGAATGACTTGCTCAGTATTAAGTCATCAAGCAATGCATAGTTGTGTATAGCCACAGGCCATTGATAGTCTTTTTTAGCTATCAGTGTGTTGTGTCTGTATTTTAGCGGTATGATTAGCAACTGACTTTTGTGATGTTTGCTAAACAACTCTAGCGTATCAAAAAACTTTTGGTTTAATGTGCTGTTATTTGTTGCAGATGTTATCAAAAATGACTTATACTTCTTTGCAGCCTTTATATCTAAGTTGCTCGGACACTCTACGTCATTTGTTTTATATTTAGGATTATGTGGCTCTAGCTTTATACCAAGAATACTTTGTGTGTTGCTTTTATGTTGTCGCATCGCACGTTCTGTATTTGTACTAATACCAGCCTTACGCATAGCATCAGCAAGTGATGTGCTGTTAGGCCAAACCTCTGCTATTTTTTTAGCGCGTTCAATACTTGTATGTGTTTTCATTACGAAGTTCTTTTGTAATGCTCATCTTCATAGCTAGTATTTTGCCCACGGCTACCAAACCACCAGCCAACTACCATTGCTGTCATGTTAACAAGCGCCAAGTCAAACGGATTTGCAAGCATCTGGTCAAACGCTGTACCAATTAGTGCTACTTGGTCATTCAAGTTGGTTACGTCTTGCGTTAGTTTATCTGTTATAGCGTAGTATTCACTTGTGCGTATGCTAGTCATTAGTACAAGATACCAAGTTATCCCGGGGCGTGTTATTGATCGCATAAAGTTTGCAATGTCACCTAACATTGACTTGCCCCATCTAATCTTGCTCAGATTGTTTTCAGCATCTTGCGAGTTGGTAAACGCAGATATATTGCCAGCGATTTCTGTTAGTGCAATCTCTTGCTCAGTTTCTTCACGTTTTGCTTTCATTGACATTTCGGTCAATGCTAGCTCTTGCTCAAACTCCACACGCATACGCTCTGTTTGATGTTTAAACATATTGCGCTCATGTTTACGCTGCAAGAACGCGCCAAAGATACCAACGCCTGTTGATAGGATAGGTGATAAAATATCAATCATTTGACCAAAACTCCAGTGACTTATCACCGCCAAACCAATGTCTGCGGCGACCTGTATCTATGTGTAAAAAAGTCTGATAATAACCAAAGCCTGTAAAACCAGCAGACTTACACATAAAGTTTAATTCTTCTTTGTTGTGATTACGCAAAGATATATCTACAGCAAGTTTTCTATGCTGGCTCATTGGCACACCGCCAACAGCTAGGTTATGCCTAAAGCATCTGTGTGCAGAGTTTATATGCAACGGCTTTTCTATCTTCGTGCGTACCCATTGCAGCTTGTCTAAAAACTCTGGGTCATGATAGTATTGTCCGCAGTGTCTACACGATAGCTCCTTGGCACTAAAGTTAGGCCATCTATCACCATCCCAATCAACTTTTATGTAATGTTTAGTTTTCATTCTTAATAATAAGTGCAGTGAGGTCTTTATGGTTTTGCCGCATTTCAACGCCCAAACTCTCAATGCTGCGCTCAACTCTTTTAACCGATTCACGTACATCATCTTTCCTAGCAAAGTTTTCATTCAAGTCATCTTTTAAATCATCTATACGACTATGCGTTTTAGAATTGTCATTGCTTATTTTAGCCGATACTTGTCTATCTCTAGCAATAACACCTCCAACAAACGTCACTAATAATGCACAAAAAGTTAATAATGTTTTAACATCTACGTTTGCCGGGTTTTCCATGTTCTTAACTTTCTAGCGCTGTTAGGCGTGTTTCTAACGCTTCAATCTTAGCAATCGCGTCTTGTAATGCTGAAGTTAGCAACGGCACTATCTTACTTTGGTCAATACCTTGATAATCTGGCACTTGCCTTGTTGCCATAACTTTTTCTGTTGTTTCGCGCCATGCCTGACCTTCCTCAAGTTCATCTGGCTTCTCAACATCTGAGCTATGTATTACCTCATCAATAGCAGGAGTTAGCTCTTGTTGTTGTTCCTCATATGTAGCGTCAACGGCAGGCGTTAATTCATTGCCTTCATCGTCATAAACGGCCTCAACAGCAGGAGTTAGCTCAACTTGTATTGTTTCATATGTAGCGTCAACAGCAGGGGTGTATATGTCACCCGTAGCTTCGCTCTCAACATACTCTTGGTCTTGCATTGCATCTTTTTCGCCAACAATAGCTTCTGGTACTACATCTTGCACCTCATGCGCTATAAAGCCATCTACTCTGCCGCCGTCATTTACCCACTCAAAGTTACAAGGGTTAAGTGCCTTTACTCGGTCAATACTACCTTGCATAGGCTGTATATCAGACTTGAGCCTATAGTCTGAGCTAGTTATATAAAAAGTTTGTGTGCCTGCTGTATTAATCTTACCTACTTGCCCATTAGCATTTTCAAAACTAATATGCGTTCTAAGTGAGCTACTACCTGAGTAGGTAATTAGTGCGGGTGTACTACTACTTTGTACGTGGCTTTCAATAGTGCCGCCACCTGCGGGTGTTGCGTTACCAACATTTAGGTTAGTTGATACTGTAACACCACCTGCCACACTAAGCTTTGCAGTCGCATTTGAAGTCCCTATGCCTACGTTACCGCCCGCCTCTTGTAGTGTAAGAGTATACGCAACACTAGCACCATTTGTATGCTGTGACTGCAACCAAGTGCGTGGTGCTACATTATCCATGCCAACAACTAATCCATAAGCAGTATCAGCAGGCGAAACGTATAATGACGCGCCTGAAGGAACAGAACCTAATGTCGGAGTTGCATAACCACCTGAAGTAATTTGTGTTCTTGCTTTTGGTGCCGCAGTCCCTATGCCCACGTTACCACCCGCTTCGTTTAACGTCATATTATAGGCTGTTGCTGTACCATCAGTCCGTTGTGCCTGTAACCACACGTGTCCATCTGCACTGCTGTTGCCAACAACTAATCCATAACTTGTATCGTTGTTTGTTAGATACAATGGTGCATTGGCCGATGAAGAACCTAATGATGGAGCATTTAACGTACCGCCTGAAGTAATTTGTGTTTTTGTTTTTGGTGCCGCAGTCCCTATGCCCACGTTACCAACCTGATTAATACGCATTGCTTCAGTACGTGATACACCTACATCGAAACGATGTTGGTATGAATCATAACGTGCACCAAATCCTGCTTCACCCCAGAACCTTGTGTTTGTATCCCATGCTGGAGTACTCGTTACAACGCATCTGACAGCACCTAACACATCTATACCACCATTATAAATACGCATACGTTCTGTACCCGCACTGTTTACAAACAAATGGTCTGCTTGTACGGGACTAGCTGTGTAGGCACGATGTATCATACCCCAATTTGCATCAGAATAAATAGAACCCGCTTCATACGCACCGCCTGAACCAAAGGTTAAACTTGCAGTAGCATTTACATTACCTGTTACATCTAGACCACTATTAGTAAAGACTGCTATGTCTGAACCAAGCGCACCACTTGTAGCACCTTGTGCAATTCGCATTGCTAAACCACCTGTGTCTACACGAACTGAGAAAGCATTACTTCCATCTATCATGGTAAGTCCGCCACCATATGAACCACTTGTAATAAGTGACGCATTAGTTGCCCAACCTGTGTTAGCGGGGTTGTAACCACTACCATTACTTTTTATTGTACCTGTTACTGTAAGAGGTGCTTCTGGACTTGAGTCGCCTATGCCAAAATTACCATTCGCTAACAGTGTTGTCTTAATACTGTTATTAGTAATAGTGTATATTGGTATGTTATCGTATGTACCCCATTGATAGTTAGTAGCATTGCCTGTTTCTAGTCTGTGATAGAACGTACTGTTATCATAAGCGTATATAGCTAGCTTCTGTCCTGCTGAACCTGCTTCCCATTGTCTTGTATCAGCTGTACCTTCAACAAACATTTTATCAGCAACAACTGTACCTGTTACATCTATACCTGCAGAAGTAACGCGCATATATTCTGTACCTACGTCACTTCTAACACGTACACTGTCACCATCGATAGTAAGAACTGAACCGTTCTTTGCTATTGCAGTGCTCCAAGGGCCATCTGTATCTGTAAGTGTTATTGTGGGCTGTGTACTTGATAGTCCTATATTACCTGTTACATCTATACCACCGCTATCAATCCTAAGTCTTTCAGCATTAGCTAAATTCCTAAATCTTACAGTGTTATCAAAATCTACATAACAAGCTGAACCGCTTTGTGTAATATCTAATGTATTATTTGCATCAGTATCAACTAAGCGTATAGTCGGTGATGTGCTTTCAATGTGTAGCTCATGGTTAGGACTTGTAGTACCTAAGCCCAAGCGGCCATAATTATCAAGACGCATACGTTCAGTTACAACATCATCTACACCGCCATTGTTTTGCAATGTACCAAATCTAATGCAACTATCGGG
>Ga0208667_1000511_pt1 | contig 16459 bp, 16 predicted proteins | sample 11BtaG_FD_184085 | JGI IMG/M metagenome (GOLD analysis project Ga0208667, IMG submission 184085) | Marine viral communities from the Subarctic Pacific Ocean - 11B_ETSP_OMZ_AT15265_CsCl metaG (SPAdes) (version 2) | ecosystem: Environmental > Aquatic > Marine > Oceanic | place: Pacific Ocean... | reverse complement strand
ATAGAATATAGATGATGTATCTGGCATATTATTAGTATTTAGTTAGTTAGTGATTATAATAAAGCGTCGTATTTACGCAGTACCGTCAGAGATAATTTCTACCCAAGCAGAACCGTCCCACACGATAATCTTATTAGTGTCCGTCTCAAAGTATGCTTTACCAGCAGCTGGAGAAGCGGGACGGGTGGATGATGTAATTAAGTCTAGTTTAGCCATGATGATTTATTCTTCCTCCATTGGTGCAGTCCAAGCTTCGGTAGCAAGTACAGTAAGCATAGCTGAGTGACTCAGTGTGTCTTTACCGTACAAGCAACGAGGTTTAGCTCCTTCGTATTTAACAAAGGTTTCATCCCCTGCTACATTGTATCTTAGTGTATCTCCTGAAGTCTCAAGCACTTCGTCAAAGTTGACGGATGAAACATCAGCAGCGTTTATTATAACATATTGTCTATCGCTCATAATTATTAATTGTTAGGAAGGAACGCTTGAGGAGAAGGTAGGCCCGTTAGTTAGTGTACCGTCATTACTTCCACTTCCTTGGTCAGTGACCGTTGTACCTGTTCCACTGTCGTCATCTCCCATTCTCCACCAAGCAACTGGGCTTAAAGAAGAAATATCTGCAGGAGTACCGCTGTTGTATATACTTGTAATATCAGATGAAGATAACGCAGAATTAAATATCGAAGCTTCATCTATATTGCCGCCAAAATAGTTGTAACCAACCGTTGCACCGATAATTAGATCGTGAGTAGTAGCATTTATAGAGATTCCAGTAAAAGAATCTTCAGCGACTCCATTAACATAGAACTGAGCCGTACCGCTTGAAACAGTAACAGCAACATGATACCATGTACCCGTTGCTAATGTTGTAGTAGTATTGTACACCCAAGAACCTCCTGAATGACCTAAACCAACCTGACCATTAGAATTATTGATTATAAATTGGTAATTCATCGAACCGCCTACCTGTCGCTTTGTATATATAGCGTTGTAGCTGCCTGTTGCTGTTCTATTCACCCAAGCGGACAAAGTTATATCCCCCGAAATGTTAATCGCACTGTCTTGTGTTACGGATATATAATCGTTAGTACCATCAAAATCTACGCTATAGGCGTTACTAAAAGAAACAGCTTCATTAGCAAAACCTTTCCACACTCCACTGTCGTATACAACAATAGAACCAGCGTCGGTGCTTCCTGCTTTCTTTAAATACATCTCACCATTCTTAGCGAGACCGTTAGTAACCAGCGAAGATTGCTCGCTGTCGTCAATTAATGTAATAGTACTCATTCTTAGCTGTTGTTAAAGATTTGCCAGTTAGTGCCGTCAAACACATACAAGTCGTAGGTATCACTAGCGTACATGATTGTACCTGTGTCGTCGCTAGTCCTAGCCGCTATGTTTGTAGAAGTGTCCACCGAAGGAGCAACAGTGTCTTCAGGGAATCCGAGTATAGACTTAAGAAAGTCTGTAACCGCATCCGACTTATCGACCTTGTCATCCAACTTCGACTTAACTGTCTGTCCGATTTGTTGAAGTATATTTGCCATAGTTGTTGTTAATATGTTTTATGTTAGTGATTAAAGTAAGTCAAAACTTATTGTGCGTGAACCCATCCTGACTCAGTAAAAACATAGAGTTTAGAGGTATCAGTAGCAAAAGCCATAGTCCCCAAGTCGTCGTCAGTTCTAGCAGTTATGTTACTCTCAGTGTCCAATATAGCTTGGCTAGTTGAAGTAAGAGATATTAATAAGTTTCTTACGCTTTGTCCCATTTGATACCATACACTCATTGTTCTGTTTCATTTGTTAAGGTTAAATCCGACTCTTGTTAGAGCATCACGGATCACCTGTCAAGCCTTCAAGGAACTCGTCATGATCTCCTACTTCTTCTTCACGAGCATCTAGGAAGTAAGGCAAAGCATTCCAAGGAGTAACACCGTCACCTATCTTGATACGATTACGGTTATTATCTAGCTCAATAGCTACCTCTCCCTCGAGCAGCACAGGGTTCTCGTCTGACCAGCTACTCGCTGTGCCACGTCTTAATTGTATACGTTTTGTAAAACTAGGCATCTATACTTCCTCCATCAAATATATCAGTATCTTCTAACACAGGGCCACCGCCATCAATGGTAACGAAAAACGGATCACTCTCTAACGACTCTATTTGCTGCTCAAGTGCTGTCGCCTTCTCTTCGTTTTGCTTAGCTTCCGCAGCAGCAGTTACAGACAGCGTTCTGTTTTGGAACGTAAGAGGGTGTATGACTGGTCTAGGACGTAAAGGCATATCAAGCGTATGACCTTTTGCCTTTGCATCCCCAGCGGTCTCTAGACACGTCGTTAGCACAAGGAGGGTTGCTGCATTTTTTGATAGCTAAAGATCGAGCACAGTATTCGTGTCCTGCTTTTGTCCCCGGTCTAGGTTTTTTACCTTTTTGACCTACAGATAAATTACGATTGCCTACCTTTACAACAACCGCTTTACCTTTCGCTGGTCTTCGTTTAGCCATTCCTACTTCTTATTCTTAGGAAACCCACGCTTCATGTTGCTGTAAGCTTTAGCACTGATTGTAGACTTATTCTTGCTACGGCTGATGCCTAGCTTGCGTCGTCTGTTAATGTTTGCGTATAGTCCTTTTTTCATCGTTTAATAAGCATCTCCATCATTCTATCTAGTTTAGTATTCATTTCTTTAACAGCTGCTTCTACACCGCTCATACGGTTCTCTACAGCTATGTCTCGTTCGTTCTGAGCAGCTAGTTCAACCTCTATCTTAGTCAGGCGTTTCTCATCGTTCTCTAAGCGATCCGTTAACTTTTTTATCATCCAACCTATAACAGCAAGGATAACAGCGAGAGCAGTGTCTAAGAAATGCGAGATTGATTCAGTCATCCGATTACTACTACTTTTATATATTGATTATTAAATGACGTTAAAGAAAATCCTCCCGAACTATTCATATCTTGATAACCGTTTGTTGCTAATTGAATGGTCAAGCTGTTTGAATCAGGAAAACCAGTAACGGCTGCACCTGTTGACCAGTTCGTTACGGGAGTAGAAGTTGTATTTGCTGAAGACTCAGGGCCTGAAATAGATTGAGCATTTGTATCAGTATTAGTGCTATTTACATAAATTTGTACAGATACATCTGAAGTTCCTAAGTTATGTGTAACCGTAAAATTAGTTCCATCCGCTCCTGACGACGCTAATTGTGTCCAACCATAAGTAAATTTAGAAACTCCTTGAGTATCCACATACGCCTTAATGCTTTGTTGTGTAGCAAGTGCAGTATCAGAGTCGGATGTCATTGTATCCTCGTCTTTTATCTCGATGGCTACGGGTGCAGCACTGCCTCCACTTACATTACCTAGTGCTTTAAGGTTTGCTATAGGAGCCAAGCTTAATGTACCACTAGTATTAATAGGGCCACCTGTAAGCCCTGTTCCGCTGTTTATTTCAGTAACTGTACCATCTTCTATGTTCAACATAGCCTTGACTTCGGTAGCGTTAAGCTCTTGTATTTCTTCTCCTGCTCCGTTGTCGTTACCTAACAATACATTATTAGAGACTGCATCTTGTATCTTTGCGTATGTTATAGAATCGTCAGGTACTTCACCTAAAGCTACATCACCTACAACACCGTCTACATAGTTCTTAGTAGCTACATCTTGTTCGTTTACAGGATCAACAATGTTAAGTATTCGTTTAGTTAGCCCATCCCAACCTACAGCTCCAGCAGTTAAACGCATAGATACATCGTTCTGCTCTGAGCTTTCTTCAGCAAGATAACGGTTGTGTAAGTAAGCCCTATCAAGTTCAGATTCCGTTAATACAGAACCGTTTACGAAATCTACAAGGTCAACAGCAGGTGCTGATATGCGTCGCACTCTAACGATCTCTCCACCTGTAGCGGGTGTGTTAAGTATTACCTTTTTAGTAGGAGATGTTTGAATAGTGAAATCAGTAGTAAGAGTCTTCTGCACTCCGTCTACAAACACTGTAACGTGTTCATCTTCTAAGTATGGAAAGTTAAAAGCAAATTCTGTTTGAGAAGCTGACGCTGGGTGGTCTTGGAAAGTGATAGCCATGATATTATATTATTGTCTATTATTGGAGTAGTTCAAGCACATCCTGCGGTCTACCTGCTTTCTTTGCTTTTTTTACTACGTCTAGTTGTTGTTTAACTTCAGGAAACTCGTTTAACATTTCCATTTTAGCTTTACTTCTAAACCTGCTTAAAACTCTACGAATAAAATCAACACGAGGACTGGGTAAACCACTGTATGTTTCCGTGCTCAAAGCTTGATATTGTTTTGAGTTGATCAATTTAAGTAAGGTCTGCCTAAGTGTTCTGTTGTTTATTTTTACTTTACCTTGTAGTTCTAACCACCGATCATAAGCACTTCTTTTGTTGCTACCTTGGAAATCAGTTAAATCAATAATACCTTCAATCTTAACAGAAGGAGAAGAAAAACCATGTCCTACATTAGCCATTTCTAACAACACAGGATCGTCTTTCGCACTTCCCCACATCATAGGATTAGCAGGGTTTAATACACCCGCAACACCTTCAAAGTACTCTTGTACAACAGGCTCACCTAATGGATTACGTTTTAAATCTAAGTTAGTACCGGGGAATCTTTTAAGGATAGCATCAGCCATTCCTCTAATTTCTTTTAATTCCTGATCTCCTGTTATAGATTGACCTTTACTTAAAATGTTAGGAACAAAACCACCGATCATAGAACCAATTGTTTCACCTGCACTTGTCGAGTCTGGGTCAAAAATCATACGGAAGAACTTATCAACACCCGTTAAGTAAGATTTATTAGTAGCGTTCCTAGTAAAAACTAAAGTGGAAGCAGCAACAAATTTCTCAAAGTCACTATCATCAATGCTGTGCATTTTACCGTCTTCCATTAAATCTTTAAAATCAGCATAGACTCCAACCATTGTAGCAATAGGGTCAAGTCTTTGGTAACTTACCCATGTATCTCTTACCTTTACACTGTAAGGCATATTGCCAGCAGCTTGCCACGCTTGACGTTGTTTAAAATCTTTAGGGCCTCCTCCATTTACACGATCCCCTAAGTAATAAACAGTAGAAGCTAACGCAGTATTTAACAAAGTACCTGTTGCGAGTCTACCCCTTGCTTCTGCTCTAGCTATAACATCAGGAGAACCATCGGGGTTAACAGCGTGCATCTGTTCTAATAAAGTTTTTCTAGCATTCTCTAAACCGGGCTGACCGTTGCTTAATGCTTCTATACGCTTACTGTATGTAGGAGATATAGCCATCATAGCAGCGTCTTTAAGAGCTGCAGCTGGAGCTAATGTTCTCGCAAAAGAAAACTTTAATATGTTTGTAGGAGTACGCACAAAAGGAGCAACTATAAAACCAATACGAGAACCTTTGACAAGGTCTTGCACCTTTTGCATAAGCGGCCCTAACTCTTTCGTAAAAGTCACATCTTCAGCAGCACTGATATTAGGATCAACCCAATCACGAGCTAACTCTTGCAGAGCCTGAAACTCTTCGCCTTCTTGCTTAACTAAACCTAACTCTCTAGCTTTTTGTACTGCTTCTTTTTCTGCGTTACTCACATAATCATACACAGCTTTTTCACGCTCTACAGGTGGCAAGTTTTTAAACTGAGCTTCTGCTTCTCTAATCAAATTAGCTTTTGAGAATGTACGATTTGAGCGTGTAAGTAATACATTTAAACTTTTGTCTATATATTCAGCTATATCTTTAGGGTCTGTTAAACCCATGTCCGTAGCTCTAAGCCATAAGTTTGCGTGTGCTCGCATACGGTATTCCGCAAATTTAAACATTTGGTCAGATGTTGAGTTAAATCTATTTGGAAAACGTATCAAGTTGCCAAAGTGATCAATGAAACCTTTAATAGCGTCACTTAACTCAACTGTCCCTTTACCTGCAAACTCTCGTGCTTTGTTAATAGAAGATTCTATGTTTTGACCTGTTATAGCAGAACTCATTGCACCTTTACCTGCTTGTTCAACAAAAGCATTACCTGACTCACCAATAAATTGGTCTCCGCTCTTCCAAGCTTTCAAGAAAAATTTTACAAGGTCTTGGCACTGTTTAGCTTGAGACCAAGAGTTTACTACAGCTTGGCGTGCTTCCTTTGGCATTCCCATCCAACCACCGACATAACGCTCAAAGTTTTTAATACCAACAGCAATACTCGGCCCCATAAAATTAAGAGTAAGGGAACTAGGAGCAGACATGAGCGAGTTTTTATAATACTCCTCTACCATGTTCATCATCTTACCACCCTCACTACCACGAATTACTTTATTCATGGATATGATAGCATTCCACATTGAGTCTCCTTTACCTGAAGCAGCAAGCATTATGCTCTCTACCATTTGGTCGGTTGTCATACCTCCTCGTCGCTGTAAGTATTCTTGTCTAAGTTTAGCGTTAGATAATTCGTTAGGACTTAATCCTACCTTTACACCCATTTGTCTCGCTTTAAGACCTTTACCAAAACCACTGGCTATACTTGAATGGTTGGACTGTATAATAAGCTGTTGCTCTAACGCACCCTTAAGACGAGCTTCTAGTATTTCCAACTCCTCCTCGCCAAGTTTGTTTCTACCTGCTTTGTATTGTTCAGCAATGTCTATAATCTCAGCACCGTTAGCTGTAAGCATATGCTCTAAAGTCTTCATCCTAGAAGCAATCCTAAACAACTGTGTTTTATCTTTTTTAGCAGCTTGTATAATACCATCAAAGAACTTACCATCCGCTCCAACAGCGTCAGCCATTTCATTAACAACACCTTCGTCTAGTAATTCTTCAGTGAGCTTTGGATTCTTTGAAGCTTCTTTAAATATTTTATCAGCAAGCTTTTCTTGTATAGCTACAAGCTCACCTGTCTGTAAACCTTCAGGTAGCTTCAATTTACTTAAACTCTTTAACACGCCTGAGATAGATTGCTTACCTCCTACCATAAAAGAAGTAACATCTATATCTTCAACAATGTCATCTATAAAAGTATCATCAGCTTTAAACTCTCCTCTAGCTTCCTTGCCTGTCGGTGAAAACTCAACAGTATCTGTAACTTTTAAATCTTTCTCACTAAACACTACATAATTGTATTTCCCTTCTCCTGCTTTCCTTGCTTTTCCTCCTTGTAAGTATCGGTTTCCCGGTATACCTATTTCAAAAAGAAAGTCAGAAGCAGCTTCAGGACTACCTATTACTTTTGAATCAACTAAAGTGTCATAGACTTTAAATCCTGTCATTAAGTTGAATTTTTCATCCTCCGTTAATATATGTTTTGGAAAATCAGGGTCAACTTCTGATATTTCTTTAAATGCAAATCTTATCAGCTTCTGCATTTCCTTGGGCATTTGCATTACTGTCTTGTCCAACGGCAAAAACTTATCTTCGCTAGGTGCTACATCTATTTTATATAAACGACCTAATTCTTTAGCAGCTTTTCTAGTGGCTGGGGATAGATCATAATTACCGGGGCCTTTTCCTTGAGAATCTTCTATAGCGTGTAGTATACCGTCTATAGGATTGTCGAATCCCAAATAATCGTCTTCTCTTACCGCTTTTAAAAAATCTATTTTTCGTTTTTCAAGTTTAAAATTAAGACGATCAGTATCAACATAAGATTCTCCCTCATCATAACTTCTTTTAATAAAATCGGTAGCTCCTCCAGTCTCTATAACCTCGTCAATTAAGTCCGTGATGTCGCCAATTTTATCCCTTGCTAACAAATAATTTAGTGCTCCTGAAGACTTCTCTATATCATTCAATAAATGTTGCAATGTTTGTCCGATATAATAATGCCGAGCTACTCCTTCTGCTTCAGCTACGTAAAACCCATGTCCAAAAGCTTGGCGACCTTCACCTGTTCCTATCTTAGATTTCATAAACTCCCCAAAAGGAGCATCAGGTTTAGGTTTAAAGATGTGAGGAGTTCCGTGAAACGCTTCAGGCATCATAGAAACACCTCTGCCTCTTTGAGTAGGAAGTTTCATTTCTGAAATCTCACCTACACGACTAACGATGTTATCCATTAAGTCAGTGCTTACACCTCTACCAAATAAACTTTTAACTGTATTAACAAACTTCTGCCACATTGTCATCTTCGGAGTATATTGAATACCCTTTAATGCTTGTTGTACTTGTGGGTCAGAAAAAGCAAAAGACATAAACTCTTGCGGGTTCTTTATCCAGTACAAGTCAGGCTTTCCGTCTGCTCCAATAATTTTACCTTTATCTGCTATCTCGTCCCGCATAGCATCAACCTTCTTAAACATCCGTAACATCTCTGCTACAGGTTTAGGTACATCAGTTTGTTTTAAAGCAGCGTCAACAACAGCAGCTCTACCTGCTATATTATTTACATCAATCTTATTAAAAGCACTTCTGTCGTAATGTTTAACAGCGTTATCTACTGTTACAGCGTGTGTCGCTTCGTGTAATACATTGTATACAGGGTTAGTTTTAACGCTAAGAGCTTCGTCGTCTATAACAATACGTCTTTTTTCTGGGTCGTAGAACGATCCTCTCTTTAATACTTTTGGTAAATCTTTAGCTTTTGACCTTAGCTCCAACTTTACATCAATGCCTGTATCTTCACCCAACGCTAAAAGCTTTTTAACAATAGGATCGTAGTCGTTAAGCAAACCACCTGTGCGTCCTTGTATGTCTTCTAACACTTGCCTAGCAGTCATAGGAGCATCCGAGTCCATCCTCGTGCCTACTTCATCTACTAAAGTTTTTTGGTAGAAGTCTTTCTTCATCGACTCGTTTATGCCACCAAACTTTTGATCTAAGTCAGCTAACCTTACTCTAGGAGCACCTTTATCCGCTAACATATCTACATAATTAGTAGCGTCGTAAATACGAGACGGATTGTTTCTATCTAATATAATTGTTTTAAAGCTACCACCCGGCATCTTATAGTGCTTAACAATCGTCTTAGCGGTCTCGTCTTGAAAGTCTAATATACCTCCTGCTTGTATAGCTTCGGCTTCTTCTCTAGTCATCGATGGTGCAGCAGCTGCTATTTCATCAATTTCTATAGTGTCCCAGTTAATTGTTCTTAAATCAACCTGTGGTACTTCTTCAGGCTCTCCTCCTACTTCCCTAAACAATTCATCAAATTCATCTGCATCTTTTCTTCTTTCAAAAGCAAACTCTTCGTCTAACCTAATATCTTTGGTAGTGTCTTGGTGTTGTAACACAGCTGTAATTGTAGCATCTTGTCTAGTAGCACCTTTATCGAGTTCAGTGTTTCTTGTTTTAATAGCATCAAGACCCGCAATAAACGACCTGAACATAGGCGTAGCGACAGCACCTACAGTTCCTATAACACCACCCAGTATTAGTCCCTCAATAGCGTTCTTAGCTCGGCCTAACGCTTCAGAGTCATCAGGAGAAGCAGCTAAGTATTCTGTTACTGGGTTTTGTAATTCGGGAAATTGTTGTATTAGATTAGATAACCTTTCTTCTTGTCCATCAAAAGCTATAACATCAGCAGCAGCCCCTACAGCTAAATCACCTTTAAAGCTTAACTTCTTTCTTGTTTTAGTGAGAGCTTTAGCTGTTTTTCCTGCGACCCCTCCAAGTTTACCTACACGTGCAGCTGCTCCTGCTGCCTTTACTCCTGCACCTATAGCACCGAAAGGAACAGCAAACTGCGTAATACCTTCTAGAATCATTCCCGGCATTGTCGCTGACTTACCAAAAATACGTTCCTCGTCTAAATCAGGTAAAGCATCAAAAGCTAAAAAATCCCCTAAATCATAAGCACTGCGAGCCAAACCTTCAAGACCCCGTACAGGTGCAGCCAGTAAATCCATAGCGTAGTCATCAAGACCTAACTCTTTATCTTCTACAGGATTAAAATCAAAATTATCTAGCTTCATATTTATTCGTAAAGTTTCTTTGTCTGTTTTATAAACGCTTCTACTTGCAAGTCGTCAGCTTCTACTCCTTCCTGCAAGTTTGTACCAAATAACGCATTATACAATTCAAAAATATCAGCAGCTGGTGGGTCTTTTTGTGTTGCAAGTTCTTGTAGGCGTTTTTTACTTATCAGTGGATACACTAAAGCTAAGTCCTGCAGAGCTTCTTTATCTTCTATTTTAATTTCAGTATCTGCTATATTGATGCTTCCTCTTTTTATAGAATCAGCGTTGTATAAGTTAACACCTTCAGTCGCTATTCCATACAGTAAAAGTTCACGCCTTATTTTATCTTTTTCGATAAGACTGGTTTCTGCTCCTCTAAGTTTTAATATACGTTCTTTTACTAAGTCTCTACTTTGTGCAGCAGGGCTATAACCTATACCTAGACCTACAGCTCCTTCAATCCCAACTCCTCTTGACTCCCTTAATTCTTCCGCTATCTTTTTAGATTTTTTAAAATTACCCTCTCGTACCGCTTCCTCTAAATCGTAAAAGTTATTAGGTTCATAAAAGGCTGAAGTTTTTTCATCTAGAGAGACATTAGGCTCAATATAAGAACCAGTAGGTGCAGCATCTTCTACAGCTTTTGCAGCTAAAACTTTTTTATTATAATCCTTTAACCTTTCGCTATACCTTTTCTTATATTCGTTACTAAAATGTTTATCCCAAGCTCTCATGTCTTTAGCAACAACACCTTGTAAGTTAGAGCTAGTTTTAACTTCCTCGGAGCCAAAAGGAATATAAGAGCCTGAACTTAACTCCATCAGTTTATCCATTCTCTCATTAGCTATTTCTTGTCTTACTGAGTTCGCTAAATTCTGTAAACCTATAAGGACTGGTTGACTTTCAAGAGTGGGTTTTCCTGTCATTTCATCGATAAGGTCGTTATCTAATAAAAACGTATTTTGAATAGTTTGGTCTGTATCGCTAAGTAATTGACTAAATGTTTTATATCCTGTGCTACTGTTGTACAGCTGATCAACACTTGATTTTAATTTAAAAACATGTTCTTCTGGAGGTAACTCTGCTACTTGAATAGCTTTTTGAATCTCTGCTATACCTACAGAACCTTGGACATAAATGTTATCGCTCGCTTGAGATTTTTTTATATAGTGATCCCGAATCTTTTCTTTGGTATCAAGTAAATTACCCTCATCATCTTTAGGTATGTTTCCCGAAGAAAGTGCAAGCACGTCCGCTGTTACTTGTGCATTTATTTCAGCTAACAACACATTAGCATCTCCTCTAGCTTTCCCTTCGTTCCTGTCGTTTATCTGATCTATCAGGCGGTATAAGCCACCTATCTCCGAAGCATAAGCACTGTATACATCGTCGTCTGTTTGCGTAGGATCACCCATTAACGCTGTGCCTATCTTCAAATGACCACCAGCCCATTGAACCCAATTCAAAGCAGCGTCATAATCCTTTTCAGCTAACGCTACTCCTACCTCCTTTATCATCTTTAACTTCTCTTGCGGTAAAAAAGCTCCTTCGTTCTCCTTCCACCAATTAGCTGCTTTAGCTATATCTGTGACTTCTTCGTCTTCTCCTTGTTCGTTTTTTATAGTGTAAGGAGTGAAAGCATTAGAAAGTTCCGACACACCTGATCTGTATAAGATGTCTTTCTTTTGAGCGTTCTTATTTTCGTTATAACGAAGTTTATACTGCTGTATAGTACCTTTGATAGCCTCCCTGAAACCGTCGTGAGCTGCTGGTGTTGACAACCTGCTGTGCTCTTCGCTCATTTCAGCTATGACTTCGTTTACAATACCATCAACATCTGAGTCGTAAGGAGCTTTAGTAAGAGCCTCTTGCAGTTTTACCTCAAATGTATCACCTAATAACGCACCACTAGCTTTCTGTACTCGCTCCTGATTCCAAGGGTTACCACCAAAAGGTATTAATCCGTTTCTCTGAGCTTTATCAAATTGTCCTCTATTATTGCTTAACGCTTTATCTATTTCTTCAGCAGGTTTATTAACTAAATCTCGTATAGCTTCCTCTTCTTTTATGTCGCCTATTTGTTTTACTTGCCCAGCAATCTGAACACCCAGACCTAAAGCTTGTGACAACTTACCTATACCTGTTTCTTGCCAAGGTGTTGCTTTCTCTACTTGAATAGGAGTCTGCCCATAACCACTAGGAACCGTAGTGCGTAAAGGTTGTGTTACTCGTCCTAACCCTTCAACTACTACTTTCTTCTTCAATGTCATGCTTCTGAAAATGTTTTATAAGTGGTGGCAGCACTAAGAGCTGTTGATAGTAAACCGAGACCTAAAGAAGGACGAGTTGGTCTTGACCGTGCAATACGAGCTTGTTCCATTTGACCACGAAAGTCTATCTCTTCTAACGCCATACCGTACCCTAATTCATTACGTTTCATTTGTGCAGCCCGTGCCTCTCTTAAGAAACCGTATTGTGCGTATTGGTCATCTAAGGCAGCTTTTGATGTAGCACCTGATTCACTTTGAGCAACTACTTCTGTTGCAGCTCTTTTAGCTTGCTCTAAATCCTCTTGAATTGCTCTCCGAGCTTCTGACTCTCTTTCTTGGGCTTGCCTGATTTTTTCAGCTGTTGTTTGTTTTGCTGTTTGTTGTTGTTGTAAAGCAGCAGCTTGTGCAGCCATCGCCATTTGTTGTTTGTACTGCTGACGCTGTGCTATCATTTGAGCACCTCCAGAGGCCACTGCAAGCCCCGCCATAACTCCTGCTGGTATACACATATCGTTACTTACTCCTTAATATAAATGACTGATAACCATCAAGTTGGCAATCGTTAAACTCAGCACCCAACCACTTCAACCACCTATAACTAAGGTAGTTTGTCTTCATTACAACATTTGTTAAGTAGTCAAAGCCTTCCAATAACTCATCAACATATTGCTTAGAGTGCTTCAAAAAGAACTTACGAATCTTTGGCAGTTGTCTAGTACCAAGCAACCACACTACTCCTACATTGTCTTCTCTACGACTGACACCAAAACAGCAGTGCAACCCTTCCTCACTTCGTACACTGTAGCACTTACAAGACGATACAAAGGAATCAACGATTGCATCTTTAGGGTGGTGCATAAGACCGATACATTCAATCATGTCTGCCTCTCTCATATCGTCGTACAAGTCAAAGGCATCCATATCAGGCTGTGCTTGCTCTACTCTAACTTCCATATCTTTTAGCTCTCGGTATAACCATGGACTCAAACTCTGCAGCTACTAGCTTACAAGGCAAGGCTGAATCGCTTTTTATTTCAATGGTTGCTTCATTAGGTTGAGCTTGTACTGCAAATCTAAAGTGACCGCTCTCAGGTGTAAAGTCGTTAAGAGTGGAGATAGAAGCAAGCAACGCTGGGTTGTAGGGGTACTTGTATGTATCTCGGAATCGTGATGTAACCTCCACAGTAAAGTGTCCGGTATCTGCGTATTCAATACTAGCGTTACGAATCGTTTGAAAAGTGTAGTCAGAAGCACTGCGTCCTCCTCGCTCTGTTGGTTGCTTAAGTATCTGATTGGAGAACCTGTACAACATATTGTACGGGATGCCAGCAAAGAAAGGAGTAAAAGATAGATCACCGCTTACTGTACCTGATGTAGATGATGTTCTAGTAAACTGTTTAAGTGTGCCACCTTTTGTGTATATTTGCACATCAACAGGATCATAAGGAAACCCAGTAATAGTAGTAGTCTTAGAAGCAGCGTCATAAGTAGCTACTAAACCGTCACCCCAAGGCTCGTCGTATGTCTCCCAAGTTTCGGTAATACTATTCCAAACATCCGCAGAACTACTGTCCAACCTGCTATCAAGATACAACCTGTAAGATAAACCGTCGTCAACAAGTCCGTTCTCCATCGTAGCTTTCTCTAGGTGTAAGCCCTGCCCGTCTTCTGTTAACAACACTAAGTCTGAGTCTATAAAGTCAAAGCCTCGTATCTTACGGCTGTATGTAAACTTCATCCAAGCACTCTGGATCTTCTCTTTGTTCTGCCAGTAGTACTTGTAAACAAACAATGTGTAGTCATCAGTGCCCGACTTAGCTACGATCATGTTCTCAGCTGCTGTACCTACAAGGTGTGTAATGTCAGAAGATATAAGCTTAGGCACTTGTGCTGTTATCTCATTAGCTTCAAACACCTCAGTATTGTTATCAACAAAGTATTCATACATCCCCTCAAACGCATCACGCTTAAATGGGAAGTATATGTAGTTACCTAGAGCAACAGGGTCTATATTGTCTGATATGTCGTACTCTGTAACAGGTGATATACTTACAGTCTTAGGAGTCAACAAGTCTCCGCCTCTCAACACAAACTGAGACTGCCTACTAAATAACATAAGCTTCTCTTGGAATGGTAGAGCGTGTTGCAGTTGTGCTACTTTTGTGTGACTGATACCTACATCTATAGGAGCAGAATCAAGCAGTTGCTGAGTAGTAGTACGGAAGAAGTTAAAGTATTCATCTGCTTCACTAAAGATAATGTTGTCATCTGTAAGAATGCCTAAGCGGTTCTTAAAGAAGAAGATGTCGTTAATAGTAGTACCTGTAAAAGAAGGGAAAGGGTTAGTATTATCATCACCTGCTTGACGACCTCCCCAACCCGGAGAAGCTGCTAATTTATCTGAATCCTCTAAAGGGGTTTGTGCTTTAAAACTGTAAATCTTTTTAGAGTCTTGTCCTAAGCTTTCATCACCAAACACAGGTTTTAAAACAATAGGCATGGTGTTGTTGTCTAAGACAGTAGGTAAGCCTTGAGGAAAAGAAGTAGAAGCATTATCAGAATACCATCCTGCTGTCTCTACCCAAGTACCTTCTCCGTACTCTTCATTGTCTTTTGTTTTAAATTGTACATAGTAATCGTCTTGAGCTAATTCAGCATCTCCTATTACTTTTACTTTAAAGCCTTCAAAGCAAGAAGATGGTAAATCTGTTATAGATGTAACTTCTTTATAGATAACACCTAACCCTTGGTTACTTAAACCATCTGCTACATTAACTCTAAAGTCAGATAATATATAACGACTACCGTCTAGCCACGCCTTAGCGTTTGTTATAGTCGCATCTTCTTCCCAATACTCTCTCCAATCAGTACCTACACCCGGTTCGTTATCCGCTTGTACAGCTGTGTGCTCCTTTAACATTGTATAAAAGGAACCGTTGTGTGCTACATTGTTTACAGTTTTAACCCTGATTAGACTACCTTTGTGGTCTACTTTTAAAGAAGAACCCGCTGCATTAGGTATAATAGAAGTAAAGGCTGGAAACACATACCCTAAAGAAGCAGCGTTTGACGCTGTTACCGTTTGGGATAAATTCCAAGGAGAAAGCGACAAGTTATAAGATGAATAACCACCATAACTATACCCAAGTGTGGGATTAAACCTAACGGGGTTGTGATATTCAGTAAACGTTTTAGTTGCTGCGTATATCTTAATCGTATAAACCAGCGGGTGTCCTGTACCGGGGCTTACATTTGAGTCATACTTACTACCTTGGTGCGTTAACACAACATCTGTAATGTTACCACTAGAGTTTGTAAGTATATATCCTTTTGCTCCAGTAGCTCCTGTAGTGGGTTGGTCAATGGTAAATTCTATTTTGTAAGCAACATCACCATTTACCCATGTTGCATTAGCAGGAGCTACGGTGTTTGTATTTCTAGCTTCTATACCAGTGAACTGACCACCTGTAACAGACACATCGTTAACAGCTTGAGCAGTAGCAGTAGAAGCAGCGTCTATAAACTTCTGTATAATATCTTTTAAATGCCTAGCTATAACCTGAGTGTCTGCATTAGCACCGTCGGAAGAAGGCCCTGACTTGTAAGAGGCATCTACTACATCAGTTACACCGTTCGTAGGATCGTAATGACTATTGTGCCACGACACGCTGTTATCATAAACAGGAAGTAATGTATCAATATCAACCGTATATGTTTTAGAGTAGTCTCCAAGCTTAACAGCTATTAAAGCTTCTTTATCAGGTACGGATGTAAGAGTCTCTTCACTGTCATTTACTGCTACTACCCGCTTCTTATTAACAAGGAATGTATAGTCAGCAACAGTCAGTGCTTTAACATCTTGTCTAGGGTTTGTTATATTACTTAGGTAATTAGTAGCTATAGTAGAAGGACTAACAGGAAGATCGTAACCTGTCTCTGTATTTGTAGCACTGAGTACAGGAGTAGCACCGTTCATCGACATCTTCAGTACATACTTGTTAGTCTCCTCTCTCTTAACAAAGTGTGTAAACAAGTTATCACCGGGTGCTGTCGCATCTACATTCTTTACATACTCAGTGTTAGGTCTCTTCACTAAACCCTCCACAACAGTAGACCAAGCATTTATCTGCTCATCACTTTGACCGGGATACCTTAAATTGTCGGGCTGTTGCGATATGCCTTGGACAAGGTTCGGTACACTTGTTACGAGTAACGGCATAGTCTATCTGTCAAGCACTCGGAGTACGCTGTAGTTATCAAATATAGTTCTGTCAGAAGCTTCAG
>Ga0208667_1000505_pt1 | contig 16534 bp, 19 predicted proteins | sample 11BtaG_FD_184085 | JGI IMG/M metagenome (GOLD analysis project Ga0208667, IMG submission 184085) | Marine viral communities from the Subarctic Pacific Ocean - 11B_ETSP_OMZ_AT15265_CsCl metaG (SPAdes) (version 2) | ecosystem: Environmental > Aquatic > Marine > Oceanic | place: Pacific Ocean... | reverse complement strand
CAGCCTGCTTTACCGCAGGTTCCGATGCAGACAGCTATGGCTCCCGCTCCGCAGCCCACGGCCCCCGCACCTCAACCACAGCAACAGCCTGTGATGATGAACGAGGGCGGGTTTTTGAGTAACGCAAAAGATGCGATTAACGCCATCCCTGGAAAGATGGCTGAAGCAGGGATGTTTAGAAACACAGACAAACCTCAAACACCTGGTATGATGAGCCGTATCGCGAAAGATTTGACGACGTTTGAGCGGAGAGAGGACGCGGGTCCTGTAGACATCACGAAAGATCCGATCACCCGTCCGATTACAGCGTTCCAAGGGGCGATGTTGAACTTGGGTGCCAACATGTACGAGGCGATGCTTGGCAAGCACGGCTCGGAGGAGAAAGCCGAGAAAGAGGCTTTAAAATCTCGTGACAATATCTACGAAGCTATGGATACAGAAGACGAAAGCAAGGTTGGTGACGCTGTCATAAAAGAGGCGGGTCTTGAGCCAACGGACGCGAACAAACAAGAGTTTGCTCGTGCGGTTTTGGGCATCGATACAGACGATATTGGCGCGATTGACGATGCGATCTTCGATACGCTGACAGCAGACGTAAGCCTGTCTGGTCAGAAGCTACAGCAAGCGGTGCTACTGGGTCTACAGAATTACAAGCAGACTGCGGCTGCTCGTGCAGAAGCGGCAGCGGACGCAGCGGGTGGCGGGTTCCTTGACACTGAGCGTGGTAAGGCTGCGGTTGAAATATACATAGAACAGATCAAAAACAACGTGCCACCTTCTGAAGTTGAGCAGATGATGAACGCAGAGATGGGTGGTAACATCGGCACTAAAGTCCGTCAGTCTATCACAGGTAGCGTAACAGGAGGCCAACAGTCTCCTGAAAACCTTATGACAGAGGCGCGTCGGGCTATTGAACAAGGCGCAGATCCTGAAGCCGTTAAGAAACGATTACAAGAGATGGGTGTTGATCCAGGGGGTCTATAATGGGAGCCTTCGATGATCTAGTTCCAGGGGGCCAGGTTCAATCCTCTGGCACCTTTGACGATCTTCTACCGGAAAAGAAGGGGTCTTACTTTTCAGGGGACCAAGGATTTGTGCCTGATGTCTTTGAGGACATCGGCAAGGGTATTTACTCTGGTGTCGTGTCTGTCCCTCAAGGGATCGCGGAACTTGGTGCTTTGGGCTTGGACATGGCTCTGGATACCAACACCTCTCGTACTGTGACAGAAGCCTTCGAGGCGATCAAACCAGACGATATGGGGACTGCTGGAGAAGTGACCGAGGATCTGGTTGCGTTTGGTGTAGGCTTTATTCCTATCGCTGGATGGCTGGGTCGAGCGGGTCAGGCGGCTAAACTGGCAAAGGTCGGTAAGCCCATGTCTACCGCAGGGCGCGGTAAGTTCACTAAATCGGCTATCGACTTTGGAACATCGAAGACAGGACAGAAGGCCCTCGGTACTTGGGGCGGTTTGACGGGTGCTACAGCGGGAGCAACGGCTGCGTACAGTACGGCTGTTGCTAACGATGGTCGTGCTACCCTATCGGATAACTTTGAGATACTACCGGATATCCTAAAAACGGAAGAGGATATAGAACTCTCTGGTCGTGACGAAGCAAAACGGCGTTTAAGGAACAAGCTGCGCGTTGGTACAGAGGATGCCATCTTGAGTGGGGTGTTTGACACCGCACTAAAAGGTGCGGCTATGGGTTCTCGGGCCATTGGTCAAACGGACACGGCTGCGGCTGCGGCCCGTGCGATACGCAGTGCCCCAGAGAAGGTTGCCGGAAGTTTCATGAAGGGGCTAGACGCTCTTGACCGTAACACCATCGGTATCGATGCGGCACCAAAACTTGCAAAAGGCATGAAAGCTGCCAACCAACAGTTCAGAAAGTACTTTACGGCTTCTGGCGGTGCGGACACACGTTTGTATGAAACAGTGCAGGACGCCCGTGCCAAAGCGGACATGTATGAAAAGATCGGTTTGCAGGCCGCAGAAGACTGGGACAAAGCTGCCCAGGCATTTGTAAAAGCAGCCAAACTAGGCAAAGATAAAACTCCTGTAGACGCAGAGCAACTCAAGGGTGCGTTAGGTCAGTTCCTGATCGGCAACCGCACGGCTTTGGAAGCCTATGGGGACGACGCCTTGGTTCGACACGCGGACAAGATGGTCGAGGTTCGCGCTTCGCTAGACGACAACATCATCGTACAGCTTGAAGAGGCCATCGGATATAAGCTCGATCCTGACACGGGTCGTCGGATGGCGGACATCAAGACTGGTCGCTACGAACTGGAAGATGCGGTTACCCCTGCACAGATCAAAGCTGCCAAAGCTCTGAAAGAGATGCAGAATGCACAGGCAAAACAGACAGGCTACCTGCGTCGTTTGTTTGAGCAGTACACTAATCCTGTTCAGTTCTACAAAAACATCGACCTGACATCCAAAGAGTTTGACGATGCCGTCAACGAAGTAGGTCGGCACTTGGTCGTAGGCAAAGGCCGCGCACCGAATGCCAACGACATGGCGCAAGCAAAAAGAATTGTCTACGACTCCCTTGGTCTCCAAGGGATGGGCGGTCTACCGCCAGAACAGGCTCTGAATAACCTACGTCAATCGATCATCGACAAAGAGAAGGGCAAAGGCTTTGGGCTTGTGGCTCGTGAGCGTCCTGTACTGAAGTCTATCGACGATATCTTTGTAGAGAAAAAAGAGATTTTAGATTTTAGCCCGAGCCTTCGAAAACTAAAAGGTGAGTTGACTGATCCACTTGAGGTTTACAAGCGTACAGTAAATGACATGGCTCAAGCGAACGCCGCCGCAGACATGTACGCTGGCATGAGACCGCAGGGGTTGGTTGCCGATCTTATGCCTGCCTTGGACAGTCTGTCCAAAGGGGGGCGTCCAGCCATTGTATCTATTCCTGACTCTTTGAACATGTCGCCGGAAGCCTATGACGCAGCGATGCAGCCCTTCAGGGAGATCGCAAGAGATCAGAACATCGGTGTTGAACGCTCGATTATGAATGATGCAGGGGAGATGGTAGATAACCCTAACTTTATCAAAGAAGAAACTGTAGTCGAGAGCTACAAGAACCAGTTACGAGACGCGGGGTACGTGCAGCTAGGCGATAGCACAGATATCCAGCATGTCTTTGGTGGTTCTTATGGCAACCTGACGGGCATGATGGTGTCGCCAGAATCCTATGGTGCCCTTACTGCGCCCTTGAAACTTGGTTCTGGGGCCTTGGGCGAGATCACAGGGATCCTGTCCGCTATGCGTTCGTTGTCTCAGAAGATGACAATCGTACCAAACCCTGGTGCGCAGGTCCGCAACATCGTCGGTAACATGGGTATGCTAGCAGGGAACGCGAACCTTGGACGCGATACCGACTTCACCGACATGTTTAAGATCTTTACATCTAGCCTGGATACGCTCAGTGATGCGGGTCTGGAGCAGCTAGCCAAGAAGATCAGCCTGACAGGCGTGGCAGATACCAGCTTGGTGACACGCGCTCTGAAAGAATACCGCAAGGCAGGGAGAGACCTGACTATCTCTGGTAAGCTGACCAATGCGATAGACATGTTCGAAAGCAACATCCCGTTCATGAAATTGTTTGAGCGGATCTACTCCGAGTCAGATACATTCTTCAAAGGTTTGGCTCTTCTTGGGGAAGAGAAGAAGCTGCTGAACGCGTTCAAAGCAGCGCGGGTATCGGAAGACAACCCATATGTTTTGCAGGCACTGAAGGACAACGGTCTGGTCAAGCGGGATGCGGGTGCAACTCGACTAACAGAAGGTTTGTCAAACACTGAGGTCATGGCAGGGGATGTCGTCAAAGACACTATGCCGATTTATCCTCGTGTTGGTAAGGCCGTCCGCGCCATCGACATGGTGCCGATCTTCGGTAACTTTACATCGTTTGCTTCAGAGAACATTCGTAACTCCGTAAACATCCTAGACCGTGGCCTGAAGGAGATGTCTTTCGAAGTCTCTCCTGCCATTCGTGCAGAGTTAGGGGACCAAGTTGCGGATCAGCTACAGCGTCAGTTCCGCGCCATGGGTGCGCAGCGGTTGATGTCGTACATGGCAGTCGCAAGCACCATTCCAAAGTCCATGGTCCGTGGATCTATGATCGCCACGGGCACGACAGAGGAGCAGATGGAGGCTCTTCGTGAGCAGCTACCAGAGTACATGGCGGGTCACGACGTTGTCATTCTGAACAACAATCAGAAGGGCAAGCTAGATTACATCGATCTAAGCTACATCAGCCCTTACGCCTTTGTCCTCGATCCTGTCCGTGCAGCCATCGAGAAGTACACGCAGGCAGGCAAGCTCGACAAGAGTGAAGTAGAGCAGATTGCAGCGGGTGCATTCAAAGGATTGGAGATGTTCTTGGAGCCGTTCGGGTCTGAATCCATGATCTTCGAACGCCTGAGAGACGTACTGCCAAGCGAAGGCTTGACAGGTTTGGGTGTTGGTCGTGGTGGTAAAACTGCGACGGGTGCAACTGTATACTCAGACACAGAAAGTCGTGGCGACCAGGTTGGCAAGGGCGTAGCCCACATTCTTAACGGTATCATTCCAGAGTACGTCCGTTTGGTTGGAGAGTTCGAGAACGTGAAGACTGGTGAGTTCGAACCAGGGCGCGTGTACCGTGCAGCCACTGGCCTCCCAGGGAAACGCGGCGAAGAGTACAACGTATTCAAGGAAGGTGCGCGTCTGGTCACGGGCTTCACTCCTATGACCGTGGACCTACAGAACGACTTCGCCTTCAAAGGTCTGGAGTATGGTCCTCGTCGGACTGATGCCAAGACTACAGCCACGCGCGTAATCAAACGTGCGGACGCTACGATTGAAGAGATGAACACAGCTTGGGGCAACTACCTCGACAACTTGTACCGTGAGCAGAGCAAGCTCTACGCGGACATCCAGTCGGCTCGTGAGCTTGGCCTATCGGACTTCGACATCCGCCGTAACCTAGTGCAGGGTGCGAACATGAGCCGCTCAGAGGCTAATGCAATCATGGACGGACGGTTCTACCCTACGGCTGCATCTCGTGAGCTAGCCAAAGACATCAACGCAATGCGTAAGTCAGAGGGCCGTTCGTTTGTTGAGGGCCGTGTGCCGTTCACCTCGTTCAATCGAATGACATCGAGCCGGATCAACGAGCCGCTAGCACGATCACAGCCTTCCGCTGAAAAGCCTCGGGCACCTGCGCCAACACAAGTTGCACCTACTGGGGTGTTTGACGACCTAATCCCAAGCAGCCCTGCTCCGGCAGCACCTGCACCTACTGGGGTGTTTGACGACCTGTTACCTCAAAGAGAGGGATCACTGCCCGTGGCCCCTGCTCCTGTGCAGACTGCGTCAGCTATGGTCGATCCTATTTTGTTGGGAACAGATCCCGCTACCCAGGCGTTGGCTAAATCTCTAGGGAGGTCTCAGTAACCAGTTGGATGCCACCGAATATTTCAACTAGGTCCTGTGCTTTCTCACTCATCTCTTCGTAGACTTCTGGATCTGCCATCGATGCTGCGTTTAGAGAGCAGTTGATAAAGTCCAGTAGTTCATGGATTTGAGTATGGTGCATTTCACGGAAACCAAGAGTTTTCATTCGATCTCTCCCCAATTATCTTTGAGTTCATCATCCACTTTGGAGGGGACTTTCAAGACATCCGACAGCCCGTTTTCCATAATGTCCTTGATGCGTCGTGCTTGATCGTCGCCCTCTACTGAAAAGCATAACTCATCATGGACCGTCAGCATAGGCAAAAGTCCCTCGGCATAGCAATCTGCCATCGCTTTTTTCGTTTGATCGGCTGCTGAACCTTGGATCAATTTGTTTAACGCCTTGTAAGTAAACGCTCTTCTCAGAGGCTGACCGTACTCCTTGATTGCCTCCTCATATGGCAACGGTTTTTTGTACCCAAACGACATGGGTTCCCACAAATGGAAGCGACATCTGCGCCCAAGCAGCGTCCGTATCTGCCCTGTCTTTGCGGCTTGCTGTGTCGCCAGTTCCGCCAAGTTCTTAACGAACGGAACCTTTTCACGATGCGTAGCAAGCAGTTCACCCGCATCGTCGGGAGAGATGTCTAGCTGCGCTGCCAGTTTGCCTTTGCCCATGCCATACATGATGCCCAGGTTGACGACCTTTGCTTCCTTACGGCTGATCCCTGCGATGTCCGCCACCATCTGGTGCAGGTCCACATCACCTGTGTGGTATTCCTCCACGATCTTATCAACGAGCGGGTGCTTGAAGTCGCCCTTCAGGCTTGCTGCAAAGTGGACCAGTAACCTTGGCTCTTGGCTTGAGTAGTCAAACGATCCCCACTTGGTGCCCTCTTCTGGTATGAACAGACCACGGATCAACTTCTTGATTTCTGGATCACGCGCAGGGATTTGCTGTAGGTTGGGGTTCGAAGAAGAGAACCGCCCTGTCACAGTGCCGCCGTCATCAGAACGTAGCTGATGAAATTCGCAGTGGATGCGCCCGTTGTGTTCGTGCTTCAGGATCGTATCGATGAACGTGCTGTCCGCCTTGTCAAACTCCCGTAGCTTTACAATCATCTTGGCTACTGGGTGCGGGTGCGCAGAGAGCCACTGCTTTGTGAACGATGGCACCCCGCCTTTGCGGAACATATCGTCCTGCGTACTCTCGCTCGTAGGATACGCCACCCCTAGTTCGTCAAAGACCGTTGCCACAGAGGCCGCAGCCCACGGTTCAACCTTCACGTTGGTCTGGCGGAATATCTCGTCCTTCAGCTTCTTGGTTTCAGCCTTGAAATACTTCTTGGCCTGTTCGGCTTTGTCGAGATCAACGCGGACACCAAGCTGACGCATGTCACACATCATAGGTATCAGGCTTGTTTCTAGGTTCCAGATACTCCAGAGTTCTTGGTTATCGAGTTCGATCTTCAACCGCTCCCACAGGCGCAGTGTCATACCCGCATCCTGCTCGGCGTAGCGGCCCACAAACTCTGGCGGCAGCTTGTACATCTCCGCCTTGGGATCCAAGCCCCATTCCGCCGCTGCAACGCGCAGCAGCTTCTCATTCTTGCGTTCGCCTAGATAGTCCCGCCCAAGGTTGTTTAGGCTATAGGAGAAGCGGTTCTCGTCCACTACGGCCCCAGTAATCATCGTATCGATGATCCGGCCCTGTACTTCCACGCCCTCGGCTCTGAGCCATCCCAGATCGTAGGTGGCGTTATGCATGATCTTGTCGATATGCGGTGTCGCCATCTGCTTCTTGAGCCACTTGAGCGCGATCCTCGCATCCATGTTATGTCCGTTGGCGTGTCGGATTGGGTAGTACCCTTCCCAATCTCCCGCAGCCACGGCGATCCCGACGATGTATCCATCCTTACGCGCCCAACCTGGGCCAAGCGTGGTCAGGTTCGGGTCGCATGTTTCGAGGTCAATCGCGATCTGCTTGTGATGCGTGAGATCAGGGAAATCAGACGGGATGTTCCACGCCATCTCCTTGCCCTGATCCATTTGTGCGGCAATGACGCTATCTTTATCCAGTGACATCGCGTTTCCCCATGAATGCTTCTTGTGCTTTTTTGATTCTCTTCTCGCGTTCGTGGAACTCGGCACCTAGTGCGCTGTATCCACACTTGTCTATCCAAGAGTCGTCATGGTCTGTGTTATGCAGCAGCCGCGCAGTCTTGACCCAGTCCATCATCAACGCAACGTGCTGTGGCGTGAGGTATCCTGTGCTGACATGCGCTTCTTTGACGATCAGGTTCCAACCATCTGCAATGCGCGTGAAGTTATCGTACGCATCGCCGTAGTCCTTGGCCCTCTGACCGTTGATGTAATCCCCTGCTTTGAGTAAAACTTCGTCTCTGTTCATATCTCGTACCTGTATGTTTTATCTGTCTCAATTAGGTATAGGTTCTTCTTTGCGCGTGTAACCGCAACATAGAACACCCTATGCTCGTCCTCGGGATGCTTTCCATCTACGCAGCTTTGTGTTGATCCCAAGTATACTGCCACGTTATCGTCTTCCCCGCCCTTCATCGCATGGATGGTGGACAGTTTGATCCGTGGTTCTTCGTAGATGTTTTCTCCACGCCGCTCCAAAGAGCGAACGTAAACCTTCTCTTGCTCCGACATCTTTACGATGTCCATCGGATGCGTGTCGATGGGCGCAATCAAACCGAACTCGTTGGCTAGCGTAGAGTATGATAGTAGATCCTCTGGTCCCGCTGCATCCAAAAGTTTGGACGCGCCCCGCTTGACCACGGCCCCCTCTCCCATCTTGGGCACCGCCTCGTAGAACTTCTGTATCCGTCCTAGACCAAGGCTCTTGCCTTCTTGCAGTTCGACCCATGTCGCCATGGCTTCCGTCTTCTTGCGACTGATCGAGGGATTGCCCTTGCGGCTGTAGAAATACCCCGCCTCCTCTAGCTTCTCCGCGATGTCGCTGACGTAACCGTTGATCCGAGCCATGATGGTCCACGATCCTGTTTCCAGAGGCAGGTAGTCGATGTCCCCGACTGACGTAACCGAACCCTCTTCCTCACGCGGAAAGAACTCTTTCTCCAACCGCTCGGGTATGCGCTTGGATACGCGCAGAGCGAGGCTCCAGACGCTGCGTGGGAGCCGATACGATTGGTTGAGTACCTCGATGCTGTCCGAGCTTTCCTTGAACCGCTCGATGTCTACAGAGGTCCAACGGTGGATCGCCTGATCATCGTCACCCGCAATCAAAACCTGCTCGGCATTCTGTGCCATCTTCTCTACCATGGTCCACTGCAATGGCGTCAAATCCTGCGCTTCGTCCACAATCAAAAGATCGAGGTGCGGCGGCTCTACCATGTCGATGTACTTGGCAATCATGTCCGAGAAATCAGACTTGTTCATCTTGGACTTGTACTCCTCAAGCTGCGCCTTGACCTGCACTAGCTTCCAGTAGTCGAGCGTATAGTCCTCTTCGTAATTATACTCATAGTCCAGATCCTTCTCACGATAGATCGAACGCATAATCAACTGGAGGTACTTGGACCCCGAACCTTTGATCGAAGGGATTGCTATCCCATCATCCATCGATGTCGCGTCCGCGTTCTTGAAGATCAAGCCCAGTATCTCCCCGAGCCGCTTGTAATCCTCGTGGTCCATGACATCACCGCGTTGCAGACCCAAGCCATGGTAGCCCGTGGCATGGAGGGTGCGGAAGTGTGGGAAGTCATTGCGCGACAGATTGAACTTGGCACACGCCCGTTCGATGAACTCTCCAATCGCCTTAGTGGTAAACGACACCACGCCTATGCGTGAGGGATGCACCCCCTGTTCTAGCTTCTCCTGCACACGCTCGATCAGTGTGTAGGTTTTGCCGCAGCCTGGTGGTCCCAGGATCAATGTTGCATTAGGTATCACGACGTTCCTCCAACCATTGCTTGATTTCGTCACGGTCCCACCGACTGGCAGAGCGTCTTGCATCCCCATTGCCTAGCTTATACGGACGCGGGAACTCTCCATCGCTCACCCATTTGTAGATTGCGGACTCAGACACCCCGAGCCATTCCGCTATATCCTTTGCTTTCATCATCTTAGAATGGGATGTCATTATCGATCTCCTTTACGGGAAGGTTTACTTCCATGTTTTCAAACGCTGGCACCCACCAAACGCGCACCGTGGACCTCGATCCATCGGCTTTGTTTATACTTTTATGACCGTGGCACTTCTGCCCGTCATTCATGTCTTTCAAAATCTCTTGCACTTGCGCACGAGTGAACGCCTTGAAGCGTCGAGCCGATAGGAAATCCATCAAACCCGATATCATGAAGGAGGTATAGCCTTGGTTGTCAGTCCATGGTTTACCCGCCAAAAGTTCTTCTGGATGCATCGCGCGGATCTTACTCGTGCAGTATGTTTCGAGCAGTTCTTTGAACTCCCCTGCCAAAGTTAATTCCTCTGGTACATCCTGTGTCGTGGCTTCGTTCAGCAACTTGCGTAACTGGCTTTGCCACATACGCGCAGACAGGATCGGAGGAGCAACTTGTATCTGATCGATGCAAGCCCTCTGAAATAATTGCTGCGTCTGTAGCTGCTCAGTGTTTAGCTGCACCCGCTTCCCTGCCACAGTCAGAAAGTACAAGCGCGGATCGGACAGTTGGATCAACAGGCCGCTGACATCTACAGCCACATAGTCTTCGTCCCCAATACCGTAGCGGCGGGACATGCACTTCTCTTTGTCACAGAAACTTTTGAACGGCTCCTGCTCACAGGTGTAGTGGTAGTCCTTCTTACTCAAACTGTTCTGCAAGCTCACGACTTCTTTGGCTTCCAGTGGTGGATCAAACAACTGTTGGTTCATCGTCTCGAACTCTCTGACCCAATCGTCAGCATGTTTCAGACGGCAGTAAACCCCTGCCATGAATAGCTTCTTGTTGCGGTCCTCTGAACTGGGTCCGTCACTGGACAAAATCTCCATGCAAACCGCGCCATCAGTAAACCATTTACGCTTCTTCTTACTCTGAACTTTCTCCAGATCGGAAAGCGCAACCGTCTTGGCTTCGATGCTGTCCATGAACTCGTCAAGTTCCATGGCCTCCACGCCCTTGTTAAAACAATAACGCTGTGGAAACTCCGCGTTGAAATACGGCAGGTTGATAAAGTTCCCTACATCCCCACGATCTGCGAGGATCGTGTCTTGCTTGGGAAAGACTTCGCAGCCACTGTGCCCCATGGCGACAGCCATCTCGGTCAGATACTCTCGGACCACGGACGCAGGTTCATATTCTTTCAAGAACAGATAGAGGTGCGCACCTCCTGATTTCGAACGGCAATGTAATAACGGAAGTTCTAACTTCTGGATACGCGCTTGGAGTTTGTTGTGATCGAGATCGTATACGTCGATGTCCAACGCGCCCCATCTGCACTTGTTCTCCTCGTTAATCGGGATCGCCCCGATACCCTGCTTGCCGTCAATGTGTCCTTGCATAATTTCTTCTGTCAGCGGTTCGCGTACGATCTGACTAAACCCCTCGGCTTTACCCTTGCGGTTCGTCTTTCCAACCGTAGTCGTACCGTGTGCAACCTTCGAACCTTCGAAGGCCGCAAGCATTCTCTGTGCTAGTGACATGCTTGGCTCCTGTTGAGGTTAAAAGGGGAAAGTTTTTACCCGAAACTTTCCCCAAGGCTACTTAGAATGGGATATCTTCATCCATGCCAGAAGAATGTTCTGGATCTTTAGCAGCCTTAACCTCACCCGCCGCAACGCTCTCGCGGAACGCCTTGGCTTCGAGCAGTAGGTCGCGGTTCTCTACGAGACCGACCTTCTCCAACGTGTAGTTGGCCCACGAACCTTGGTCATTGCTTTCCTCGACTGTGGTCAACTTCCATTGTGTAGCGTATACAGGTGGCGTTAGCATTTGCCCAGTCTTGGGATGCTTGACCTTCTGCATAGCGATTTGTGTTTTCCAACGGCGGCTAACTTTTAGCTGCGTTGATTTCATATCGACGACGACAGGCTGAAAGCCCCCATCTTCGTCAACCACTAGGCAATAGTGTTGGTCAGACTTAACCAGTTCATTGCCTGTTGGCAGTATCTCTTTCGATCCATTACGCGTGGTGCGTGTTAGGATTGGATCGTTGGCAGGGATTTCACCACGGAAACCGCCGCCCTGTTCACGAGGCGTGAACTCCAGATACTTGGTAGTCTGGAAACATGGGATCAATACCACGCCTTCCTCGCCGTCCCAGTACTGGTTGGTCACAGTGTTGAACAAGTCCCCCGCCGAAGCACCTTCGATGTACTCAGCTTTCTTCTTGCTCAACTGTGGAGACAACGCTTGTAGCACCCGCACGAACGGGATCTGCATCTCCGAACTGTCGAACGCCGCGCCGTCACCCGCGAACTCTAGGATGTCGTCCATGACATCTGTTGAAATTGCTGTTTCTTTTTTCTTTGCCACTGCTGTCGCCATTATGCTTTCCTCCGAATTTCAGCCGCGTTGTTGATGTAGGCCCCGAACATATCAAGGTCGATTGGTTTCCCATCTGTCACACGTTCTTTGACGAACGCCTTCAATGTAGATGGGTGAACGTGGGTCTTGGTCTTGGGATCGAAGCCACGCTCCTGAAGAATGCCAACAACATCCCCCGCAACATTGTCTTCGCCTTTACCAAACGAACAGGTAACATCATTCTTGATGATGTCGTCCAAATTGTTTTCACGCAGCCATGCAAACGCTTCATCCTTGCGATCCGCAGGAATAGATGCATGTACAATCATCTTACGCGAAACGGTCAAACCGTCTACGTCAAGACGATCAACGCCCATCTCATCCATCAATGCAGGAATGTTTTCTGTGGACAACTTGTGTTTCTGTTGCTTCAGATACTTCAAGTTGGCTTCCGCATCCTCGATCTGTTGCTCGACGTTACGGAGATCTCGGACCAAGGTACTCAAAGTTTTCCCTGCTCCTGTATCGACGCTAGCAAGTGCCTCGCTCTCGTCGAAGATGTCTTCAAAAATGTCACTCATAAGTTCCATCCTCTTCAGGTTAAGTTCGGTTGACAAACCATTTTGCCATCCGTAAGGTGGACTCTACTGGAGGTATGTGATGACTGTCAAGTATAATTTTAAATTAAAACCGTTCGAGCATCAGCTTGCTGCGCTACGCAACGGTATGCACCAAAAAGAATTTGGTTACTTCATGGAGATGGGGACAGGCAAATCAAAAGTTTTGATCGACAACATGGGGATGTTGTATCTCGACGGACAGATTGACTTTGCCTTGGTCCTCGCTCCAAAGGGCGTGTATCGCAACTGGGTTGCCAAAGAAATCCCAGAGCATATGTCTGACGATGTCCCGCATCGAGTGATTCGGTGGGTCTCCTCGCCAAATAAATCTCAACAAGAAGAGATGCGATCCGTCAAGGATAAGTTCGAGGGACTGACAATCTTTGTCATGAACATTGAAGCGTTCTCGACACTCAAAGGACAGAAGGCAGGGGACTGGATGGCTCGTGCGCTTGGGGCCAAGGGCCTGATAGCAATCGATGAAAGCACCACCATTAAGAACCATAAGGCCAAGCGCACAAAAGCACTAATGAAAATAGCAACTGGTTTCAAGTACAGAAGGCTCTTGACAGGTTCTCCAATTACAAAAAGTCCGCTCGACATCTACGCGCAGACGGAGTTCCTACGCAAAGGGTTGCTCGGATACGACAGCTTCTATGCTTTCCAAGGGCGATACGCCGTTCTCCAACGTCGGACCATGGGCGCACATTCCTTCCAACAGGTCCTCGGCTATCGGAACTTGGACGAACTGACACGCAACATCGATCAGTTCTCCTATCGGGTTCTCAAGAAAGATTGCCTCGATCTACCAGAAAAGATTTACACCGCTCGATACGTCACGCTGACCGACGAGCAGCGCAGTATGTACAAGAGGCTACAGGAACAGGCGATGCTTCTGTTCGAGGATGGCGAGATGGTCTCGGCTCCTGCCGTAATCACGCAGATGCTTCGGATCCAACAGGTTATGTCTGGGCATCTGAAGACCGACGATGGTGAAATGAAGTACTTCAAGTCTAACCGTATGGATGCATTGAAAGAGATCATGGATGAACATGATGGCAAGGCGATCATCTGGTCCCGCTTTCGATACGACATCATTCAAATCACCAACATGCTGAACAAAGAGTTCGGGGAAGGTTGCGCAGCCGCCTACTACGGCGACACCTCTGACGAGGATCGCAACAAAATAGTAAGGAATTTTCAGGAAAGTAATGCACTTCGCTTTTTTGTAGGTAATCCCGCCACCGCAGGGTACGGTCTGACTTTAACCGAGGCCAATCTCGTGGTATACTACGCGAATGACTTCAATCTCGAAACGCGCATCCAATCAGAAGATCGGGCGCACCGTATCGGACAGAAGAATAACGTGACGTACATCGATCTAATATCCGAGGGTACGATTGACGAGAAGATCGTCGAGGCTCTCCGCAACAAGATCGACATAGGCGCAAAGGTTCTTGGAGAGCAAGCAAGAGAATGGCTGACTTTGACCCCGAAAAAATAACCGAGCTAATGGTGGAGAAAGCGACTGGGTACGCCTCCGCCAAAACCCAAGCTAAAGAATTGATGGAAATGACTGGCCTCAATCCTGATGTAGCCGAGGCTTTCTTCAGGGGCCTGACACCTAGAGGTGCTAGTAAGGCTTCCGATGTTCGAGGCTACGCCAAACCCAGAGGCTACCAACCCCGAAAAAAGAAGCCCCGCAAGTAGCGGGGCTAGTTCAATGAGGCGGACAGGAGATGGAGCATCAATCCTGTCATGCAGTGTATCTATACTGTAGCAGACGCCGCAGCTTTTGCATACTCTTTTCTAATAATGACCGACAGTTGTCGCGTCATGGTCCGCTGATCCTCATCCGCCATCTCTCGAAGCATGTCGTGATCCTCGGGAAGCAGAGCCACGTTGCAAAACTTGCGCGTCTCTGGCTTCTTTGTTGTCTTCTTAGCCATTGATTACTCCTTTGCTGTTGGTTGCTTATAGCCTATCTGAGATTTACATTCAACGTATAAGCCTGACAGGGTTCGAACATGTCTGGGTTGTCCGCCAACACCTGCTCAACGTGCTTCTGGTCTATCTCCAGTGCCTCGGCAATATCCAACGCATCGAATATCCCATCAGGTTCAACGTCTCGGATGTAATCAACAATCGCATTCGGCAGTCGGTCCTCGGTCACATGCTTCAGATCCAACTTTACATCGGTCTTCTCAACGCGCATCGCTCTCCACGGTATAACTTCCCGCTTGTCTGGGTAGTTCGGCAGCAAGTACGCGTCATATACGTCCCCTTCCTGCACTCCAACCGCATCGATCAGCCGCTTGTTCATGAAAACTTGCTCTCCTTGTGGAGTGATTGCAAACCCGCTACCAGCAGGGGTCATGTACTCAACAAGTATCTGTTGGCGGCGGGTGGTGTTGATGTCAAAAACGTGGCTCATATGTTTCTCCTTGTTCATGTTTGTTCTTGTAGTAATTCAACTGTTGTACGAGGCTCTCGATCCTCGGGTCTCGGTGGTTCTCCCACTCGATCTCATCGACCTGCTTCTGCAAGTCTTTAATGATGTCACTTATTAGTTCTAATCTTTTCATTTCTTGGTAGCCCATATCTATGTTTCACTTGCATCACCGCTTGGTGCGTTACGCCAAGGATGTCTGCGATCTCTCGCAAGGTCATTTCCTTTTCCAACATCCTGTTAATCATCTTGGCTTTGTCTGACAGGGCCTTGGGCCTTCCTCCTTTCAGTGCATTTTCCTGTGCTTGTTTAGGATCGCGGTACATCACATTCGGAGCTAACTTCGGGTTATCCTCCCTGTCCTTTTTATTCTGTGCGATCCATGCTTCTCGATATAGTTCCTCGTATGCCTCACGGTTCATATGTGGTAACCTTCCTCTCTTCTGTTGGATACAAATTTGGTTAAGTCGTCTTTGGCGTACCAGTATCTTTGCTGTGCCGATGGGGACGCGTCTTTCCTGTGCTGTGCCTCCATCCAAAAATCCACCTGCTGCTTTAAAAATTTATACTCTGCCTCTAGCGCGGGTGTAAGTTTGTCGCCCATGTTTAATCCTCCTTGGGTCTCAGTCTTGGTTTCAATATAAATGATACTTGATCTGACACATGACACTCCATCATCAGATCGTCATACAGTTCGTACAGTTGAGTATACAATGGATCCGCCAGGCCATCATTCATTGCTTCCTGGCAATGACGCTCCCGATCATACCAAACATACGACTTGGTCACCGTGTCTGGGTCCATGCTGTAACTGATAACTAACGCAGTGAAGTAGTAGATCATTCCGCCACTTCCCACACGCTCTCCTGCCCTGCGTCCCTTCCCGTATCGCGGATCGCACCCGCGTTGTGCAAGGCAGATAGGTTAGTCCGAACGATACTCAGCTTCAGACCCATGCGATCCGACAGTTGACGCGCGGTCCCCTGACCTCGGCGTAACTCAACAAGGATCTGTTCCTTACGCGTTAGCTTCTCGTTATCTGCTTTCTTTACTCTGATCTTATTCCATATCTTCTTGAACATTTGTCCACTCCTTCTTTGCTACCATAATTCTTTGGTTTCTATGGCTACGCCCTTTGCGCTTGCCAATGTAGTCAATCATACCACGATCATACATCTCTTTGTATCGTGCCGTAGTGCTAGAGTACGAATGCACATTGTATTGTGCCGCCATCTGATCTCGGACCTCGTCACTTATCATTCCCTCATCACCTGCCGATTGCAGTATGGTATAGATATACTTATGCAAAACGCTACGGCGTTGTTCTTCTGGCTCCGCCTCCATGCTCGTGTCCAAGCTATTCATTCTTTATCTCCTTCAATGTTACTGGTTCACTATAGATATCTAGTATAGCAATCCCTTCTTTCTCTGCACCTGTTAATGCACAGAACTCTTGACGCGCAGCTTGCGCAGCCTCGGCTGCGTTGGCTGCTTCAACCAACACCAACCGCTGCACCACGCCCTCGCATACTACTTCGTAGGTTTTCAAT